>ENA-ORXT01000136-ORXT01000136.1-marine-metagenome-genome-assembly--contig:-NODE-136-length-123173-cov-8.441923_pt1 | contig 123173 bp, 105 predicted proteins | sample MGYA00237868_ERZ511482 | MGnify/ENA metagenome assembly ERZ511482 | reverse complement strand
GAACGATCACTATCGGAACGATCACTATCGGAACGATCACTATCGGAACGATCACTATCGGAACGATCACTATCTTCCTATAACTATCGTTCCATAACTATCGTTCCATAACTATCGTTCCATAACTATCGTTCCGATAATTATAGGAAGGCCGTGATAGCCCCGTATAATAGTACTACTACTTTTAATTACGTATTGCCAACGTCTCCTCAAGATCTATATATATTTTCCCACATCTGAATACGCCGCCTCTGAATCCATCTGTCAGCTCCAGATCTGCACACCTCTCTCCCTAATAATCTAGCATCTCTAATCGAAACTTAATCCCTGATCTTAACTGCGATAAGCCGCTCAAGGACTTTTTGTTCAACCATAAAATTCGAGGATAGCCGCCCGTCGTTTGACAATCTCGGCCGAGTAAAATCAACTTGCCGCTAGGTGTCAGCTGAATTGTCCCAGGTAAAACTGGGGCACTCAAAATTGGTGCAAGCGTATTCGGCAATAGCTCAGAAAATTGCAAACCCATGCGATTGCGCTGGGTAGATAAGGTAAAATATTCTGATAGATTATTTATATCAGACTCGTTGAGCAAGCTATATTCAGGTCCACGATAACATTTGAAAATTCGCACCAACCTATCAGGCGCTGGTTTAGGAACGGTGAAACTAGGGCGCTGCAGAACCGTTGGTCTTTCGGGTAGATAGTCATATTGAAGGTCGAGTGACTTATGTATATGAGTGTCAGGCATGAGCGCGGTTTGCATACTCCTACTACCAAGTACCTTAGCAGTCAGGAAACCGCCATCGATCGCTAAATAGCTATAAGTTTCGTGCTGGTTGGCACCCATAATAAGCATACTATTTTTGGGTACATATATTTTTTCGTGGGCGCGTATGGGCTGGTCATTCAATCTAGTATGTGGTGAATTTTGACTAACTGCAATATAAGTAGGTTGCGGAAATAAAAGCTGAGGGCCGAGTAGCGACCATTCTATTACTGCATCATTGGGGTGGTTATCTAGTAGCTTATTCAGCTTCTTCATAACCTTAGGATCCACCACGCCCGATTTTGGGATTCCATAGTTAGCAAAACCAGATCTGCCTATATCTTGAATTTGAGCGCTGGCACTTGCTTTGAAAATCTGAATATTAGCCTTCATAAAGTTCAGATTTGATTAGGAAATTACCAGCGGATACTGCTTTCGTCATGCTATGCAACTCATCCCTATCAATTGCATAAAATCTTACTTTGTCACCAGGTTTTGCCCAGCAGGGTATTTTTGATTTAGCATCAAAAAAGGAGATAGGGGTATGCGCAATACCATACCAACCACCAGGACTATCTTGCGGGTAAACACCCGTTTGCTCGCCGCCTACAGCAATGGTTCCACGCTTGATTAAGCGGCTAGGAGTACTTTTGCGGGCAAGATTTAGTTGCTGATCCATGCCGCCCAAATATAAGAATCCTGGAAGGAATCCGATAAAATATACTGTGTATAATGGTTGGGTATGGAGTGCTACTAATTGTTCTTTAGTTAATTTTTTCCGAAGTAAATATTCAGCTAAGTCAGGGGCGAAATCTTGGTCGAAGCACGCAGGAATATGCCAAAGTGTTGCAGGTTTCTTAAGTGATACTTTCCTGTTTTGGTAAATTGCTAAGAGCTGCGTTTTTAGTAGCTCAAAATTTGAGATCTTCTTATTATATTGGACTAGTAATTCATGATATCCATGATGTATATCTTCAATTTTATACGATCCATTTTTTAGTGCTCTTGTAAACTGGACAATTTCTTGTAGTATATCTTCGTCTATCTGTGGAGGCCATACTATCCGTAATGCTCGTGTCCCATATCTAGTTATATTGATTTTCATGCAATCAATTTTTTAGCTTTCAGGAGCTCGATTATTTTAGGAAGATTCTCTTGCAGCTGAGGATGATCACCATGCATACAAATCGTGTCAAACTGAATGTTGACCCACTTTTTATTTTCAGTTAAAACTTGTTGTTTTGTTAGTAAAGTTGCTATCTGTTCAGCAATTTCTACAGCAGTAATTAGCACAGCATTTTCGTTTTTTCGCAAAACCAGATTTAGATCCGTAAGATATCGACGATCCGCAAAAGCCTCAAAAATAATATCAGATCTATTGATCTCGTTGAATTCAATACTTGTATTCGCTGGCAACATAAATTTTACTTTTGGAAAAACGGACAGCACTACTGGCGCATACATATTCCATACAGCTTGCTCGTGCGCTACTACATGATAAAGTGCACCATGAGCTTTTACGTGAAACACTTCCGCATTTGCAGCCATCGCTACAGAGTGAAAGATGGTCAACTGTTCACGCAGTGATTGCGCTAACGCTTCTTTAGAAATATCCATTTTCTTTCTACCAAAATTTTCTTTATCTGGGTAGGAGGGATGCACTCCTATCTTCACTTGATGTTGCTTGGCAAGCTGGATAGTGTCGTGCATAATCTGTTTATTACCAGCGTGTCCTCCACAAGCTATATTGCATAATTGTAGGTAAGGCATCATGAAAGCATCATTGCCTGTAGATTCTCCTAGGTCAGCATTGAGTTGTAAATCTTTCACAATTAGAGGAATTTAGAAAATACACTCCACAGGCTTTTTAGCCCCAGCAAGATAGCAATACTAACAATAATGAATCCGAGTAAATTTTGATTTCGAGTATTGGTATGCTTTGCCAAAACTGCTTTTTGATTCATAGCCCAAAGTAAAAATGTAGCGACGATCGGTAGCAACATCCCATTCGCAATCTGGGCAAAAGTAATAATCTCTATTGACTTACAGCCGATAGACGAAAAAACAACTCCCACCAAAAGCACGGTCATCCAAACCAAGCGAAAACGGATAGATTTGAGATTGGATTCCCAGCCAAAACATCCTTTCACTACATATGCCGCTGCGAGCGGTGCTGTTATTGCCGATGTAATTCCTGCTGCAAATAGACCTAAACCCAAAATGTTTTTTGCCCAAGTACCGAACAGGGGTTGTAGACTAAGCGCTAAATCAGCAGCGTTTGAAATTTCTTGTTTTTGTACACTTGCCGCAGCGATTACAATTGCCATAGAAATAATTCCACCTATAATAATTGCGATTTGCGTATCTCGCTTTGCCAGATGCAAATCATCCGCAGATTTCCATTTTTCACTGACCAGTGAAGCATGTAGAAAAAGATTATATGGAACCACTGTTGTCCCTATCAAACCTATGATAGTCCAAGTTTTTTCTTCTGATATATTTGGTATAAACCCTGCAAGGATGGCTAAGATATTTGGTCTCGTCAATATCGCAGTGATTAAAAATGCGGTACTCATAAAAATTACGAGTGTTACCAATATCCTTTCTAGAGCTTTAAAATTTCCTAAGATCAAAATACTAAATGCAATAGCACCAATAAGGATGCTTAGATAATTGAAAGAATAGCCGCCAAGGGAAAAAGTTGGATCGACTATCATGGTAGATAAGCCCAGAACTCCGCCACTAATATTACCTGCTTCGTAAGCCGCGTTTCCAATAAAAATAGCGGCAATCACCATAGCCATCATAAAATACCGTAGCAACGGGGTTTTGATCTGGCTTCGCAAAACTTCACTCAAACCTTGCTGTGTAATGATACCAAGTCGAGCTGCCATCTCTTGTAAAACAACACATGCTATAGTAGATAGTGCCAACGCCCACAGCAGATCGAAGCCAAAACCTACTCCAGCTTTCGTACACATAGTGACCGTACCAGGCCCTATAAATGCAGCAGTTACAAGTGTGCCTGGGCCAATATTTTTAAACCAATTCCTCAAAGAAAATTATTTTTCATTCAATTGCTGCTGCAAAGCATAGATGGCAAAACTACCCAGCCAGTGACCTCCTTCATAACTATCTCCTACAAGATTGGGCAAAGAATATCTTAAATGCTCGTCCGCTATTGTCCTTAGATGTTCATAATCAGGATATTGATTGATCAAACCATACAGCACCCAAGCTCTACTAAAATTTAGCCCGTCTAGATGAACCAACTTTCCATCCGTCCGATCAGACACTAAGCCTACTTCAAGTTTAAAATCCTTGTATAAGCCAGGTAAAAATCTATTTAACCAATCAATAAATTCGCCCTTGCTCAACACCCTCCGCATCAGATCCATTTCTTCAAGACAAGGCGAGAGAAAATCATATCCGCTCGGCTCCCAAGTCAAGGGACAATCCTGATCCTCTATATAATAATCCCGAGCTCGCTTTTTGATTACGTCCAACAAGGCTTGATCACCCACTAGCATAGCATAATCAAATGCGAAGCTCAACCCAAAAGCCGTATTTGAATGTTCCCCAACTCGAATCGGATAATTCAATTTCGGCAAAAACTCAATGTACTTTTTTGCTATAAGGGTAGTCAAAGGTTTTAGATTCTCTTCTAGATTTCTTGCCAGCGGATCCTCCCAAGTATGAAGTTCTGCAGCCAACTTGAGTAGCCATGCCCAGCCATATGTGCGTTCGTATGAGCTGTTATGCTTAGGGTCAAAGTACTCCACTTCTTTGAGTATATTTTGCGCTGAAAGATTTTCCTGAAGCCTCTTTACGATCTCCGCACGCTTCGTCAAAGTCGGATACTTTTTTAATAGATACACCAAAGACCAATGTCCATGCACCGCCGAGTGCCAATCAAAACAACCATAAAATGCAGGATGTAATTCTTTTGGACTTTTAAGTTCTTTCTCGTTCGCAAGTGTCTGACCGAGTCTATTTGGAAATTCCGTTTGCATACATTCTAGCGGTAGGTCCGCCAGTCGATTCGCTTGCTGCAGATTGAGTACTATTTCAGGATTAGGTGCCGTTAAAACGCGTTCATTTTCGGCCCCTTCCTTTACTATAGGAGCTGACGATTCAGTACATGCATTTAAGCAAGCAAATAAGATAAGTGCAAACAGTTTGGGTGATCTCATACTAAATTATTATTTCCAAATGTAAAGTAGGGAATTGTATTTAGAAATTAGATTCTTTGTCTGAATTATGATTAAATGGATTGTTAGATGGATAGGGTGCTCTTCTGGCTAGTCTCCTAAATCTTATTCTTTTATTGTCAGCGCTAAGATTGGGAGGATTATTCAATTTGTAGCATGCTGTACTGGCAGGAACATCATCTTAGGTGACCGGTTCACGATAGTGCTGCTTAGGCTTCTTCGAAATTGGTTAGTTCATCAGGAGTATACTTTCTACGAAGCCTTCGGTGTCTTTAGTGAAAAAAAAATGTTAAAGCAGCCTCTCACTCATCCCCCAGTAAATGGCCCAACAAATCCTTCTTCGTATCTAGATATCCTTTATTCTCAGGCAGCGGCACGGTCACCAAAGGAATTCGCTTCACTACCTCAATATCCCCATCATCAAAAGCAGCAATCTTATCAGGATTATTAGTCAATAGATTGATTCGGCTGATGCTTAGATCCCGTAGCATTTCCATAGCAATATCATAGTGCCTATCATCGACTTTCAAACCAAGATGCGTATTCGCATCCAGGGTATTGAGTCCTACATCTTGCAACTGATATGCCTTTAGTTTATTGATCAGCCCAATCCCGCGACCCTCCTGACGTAGATAAATAAGCACCCCTTTTTCCTTAGCGATAATCTCCAAAGAACGTTGCAGTTGCTCCCCACAGTCACATCGCTTAGATCCGAATAAATCCCCAGTAAGGCACTCAGAATGGATACGAATAGTCACGGGTTTAGAAGTTTCCATCCCCTCAGAAACAAGAGCGACATGAGGCATCTGTTGGCTAGTGTCCTCCGCATAAGCGATCAAGTTAAACTGACCTTGAGGAATAGGAATAATTGCTTCAGACTGACGCTTCATGTAGATGAAATTTATACTTTAAAAACCCTAAACTCATAAATAAAGTTTAGGGTTTTTAGCGTATTCTATTATTTCTTGCCCTTCTTAGCATCAGCGGCAGCTTTTTGCTGCTCCTCCAATACTTTGGCTAGACGGTCTTGGAAACCGCCCGTTTTCTTGGGTTTCTTTTTATAAGCTTTGAGCTCTTCCTCTATCTTATCTTTATCGATGATAAAGTTTTTAGTCACTATCGTCTGGGTGATGTTTAGCAGGTTAGAAAAGAACATATAACATGTCAATCCTGACGCATAATTATTGAAAAATACCAAGAACATTACCGGCATCGCATACTGCATATATTTCATGGCAGGATTAGCCGTCATGTCCATATGTTTCGTGTTATAGTACGTATATATTACCGTAGTCACCGCCCATAAAATAGAGAACAAACTCAAGTGCGCCCCAAAGTTAAATGGCAACTCAAATGGCAACCAAAATGCCACATCGTAAGAAGACAAATCACTCGCCCACAAAAATCCCTCCTGTCTAAAGTCAATGGCCGAAGGAAAAAATCGGAACAGCGCATACCAGATCGGCATCTGCAAGACCATGGGCATACATCCACCCAGTGGCGAGGCACCATACTCTTTATACAACTTCATTTGCTCCACACTATAAGCTTGCGTATCATCCTTCAGCTTCTCTTTCAACTTCGCCAATCGTGGTTTCAATGCTGCCATTTTTTGCTGAGAATATAGCATCTTATAAGTCAATGGAAAAAGCAATAATTTGATGATAAAAGTCAACAACAATATCACGATACCCTTGTTCCCGATAAACTTAGAAAGGAAGTCAAAAGAAGGTCTTATAACCCATCTATTTATCGTACCAAAAATACTCCAACCATAAGGAATTACATTTTCTAATCCAGGACTAACAGCCCTCAAGGTGTTGAATTCGTTAGGTCCTGAGTAAAACTTCATGGCGTATTGTTCCGATGCACCACCAGTCAAAGGCAAGGAAAGCGTAGTCGTCAATTTCTTCAAATTGTCATCCTCCTCGTCCATCATTTCAGTCGTAAATTCTCCTTGATTAAAAGCAGTCTGCGCCACCAAAGAAGTATTAAAGAACTGATTGGTATGCGACACCCATTTAATTGAACCATCCAGCGCCTCTTCATCATCACTACGGCACGAACAATAGTCTGGTGCCTCATCCACTTCCTTAAAATATACCGAAGTATAAAATCGCTCAAAGTTGTGGTTAATCTCCACCTTATCCAGATAGTTCACCCAGTTCAGTTTGATGGCATCCGCATTTCGCGAGATTTTATCCGACATCCCATTCAGCTTCAGATCATAGTCGATTTCATAACTATCAGGACTTATAGTATAAATTTGCTCTATCTTTGCACCATCCATATTAGCCGTAAAAGTCACCGTATTCCCTTTTAGCGAAGGCGTAAAATACAGCTGTCCCGTATTGATTTCACCCCCCGGAACACCCGCAGCAGGGATTATATATTCAAACTTATTTTTTTCATCTTCTAGCAGATACAAAGGCTCCTGATCATGTGGCTTTTTGCGATCATCTACATTCTTCATGTAGTTTTTCAACTCCACCGAGTTTATTCGACCTCCTTTATTCGTAAAGCTAACTTTAAATACCTCATTTTCTATTACTGATATCTGCTCCGTACCGTCATACAAGGCCGCCATCGACCCATATTTCTGCTGTGCTCTGGCAGTACGCACCGAGTCAGGCACCATCTCTTCTACCTCAGGCACCACCTCCACTATTTCCTTCGTACCTACTTGCTCCTCCGCTAGACGCGTCGAATCTCTCAGACGCTTCTGTTCCTCTATTTGTAGTGGAGTAGGGGCAGTCATATAGTTATATCCCATGAGTATCATGAAGATCAAAACTATCCCAATTATGCTATTCTTATCCATCGTATTTATTTACGGTTTTTATACCAGCCACAAAAGTACAACTTTGTTGCAAGTTTGCTAACTATATAGATAATAGTCGTTCATTCTTAGACGAATTCTTTTGCTACCCATGCTCTTAGTGGCTAGTTTTTGAGTAGATCAAAAATAAGAATAATCAGATTATGTTAAATTAATATATGTAATAAATGGGTTTACAGTATATTGATGTTACTAATTGTGAATTTTAGTGCTTGATTATTATACTTTGGGATCATCCCGACCCAGACTTCGGCAAGAGCCTACGTCTGGGCGTGACCGAGCTCTACGCTATATCCCCTGATTTGGCAGGCGCCGTCATCAGGGAATGCCGCTGCGATCTCTTGCTCCTACGCGCTCCGCTTGTCGTGCTTGGTCGCCTACGGGCGAGTCGCGCTAGGTATTACTGTACTGCTCCTCGTAAGTCAACGTCTGCTGATTATATTATCATACAGATCTTCGCTCGTTAATGGCTGAAGGTATTGATTCAATATATGCGCTTCGCTAGCCTTTTTAATTTTTCAAAGACTTTACTATTTAATCCGAGCCTTAATTTTTCATCACATTAATTTTTAAAGAACGGAATTTTAATAGTTTCTCCGAGTACTAAGGAGTCGCGGTCTAAACTTTTTATGTTTATAGTCAGATTATGCTTTCCGTTTTCCAATTCATCTATATTAATTCCCGTTAAAATTCCTCTTTCTCCTGCGTTGGAGTGTTCATAAAATACGTACTCTATGGATTGGAGCAGATTGGAGTCTACGGATACTTCATATATTTTAGAAATACATGATATAGACTTTTCTACATTGGCGCTATGTTCTGCAGCAGAAATTTTTCGATGATAGGGCTCATTACTTTTAATACTCAAAGCACCAAATGGCCGAAAAAAATATGATGAGCGATTATAAGATTCAATATTGGGGCATAAAACTTCAATTAATTGATTGGTCTTTTCATTATCATCCACTCTTAAGAACAATTTAATAGGCTCGTTATCCTTGTAGAATAACTTATCAATCGAAGCCTGATCAATGAGTTGTTTTTCTCTTAAACTATTATAATTCTTCTCTATAACCCAGTTAGATGCGTTTTCTTTTTTTGGTATATAGATATAATCTTGAAAACTCATTTCATTTCCAACAAATGCTAACAGTAACATATAGGGTAGCATTAGCATCATATATATTCGTCCTAGTTTATTGCTGATGAAGTTATAGTGAATCGGTCTGTACAGAAAAGCGAGAGAAAAGGTATTGTAAATACGATAGAATGGATAGAAAAGTGATGAAATATATCTAATCTTTTTTAGATACCCAAGAACGATGAAATCAATAAAATTCAAAATTCCGCTAATAAACAAAAGGAGCATTAAAATACCAATGATTGCTGTCGGGACGGGATGGTCTATTAGATAGACGTTGTAGTTAATGAGTTGTACCAACGTAATAAATATGGTGAAGGATACAAAATGAAAAACCATCAAAAAGGAGTAGCTAAAAATAATACTACTGATTCTTTCCAGCTTTTCTATGTAGCTATCAAAAGGAAGGATATTCTTTTTTAAAAATTTATCGAATTTATTTGCGTAGCCAAAGGAATTGTAATCTATATCAGCGGATATATATCTAAGGCCGATACATCCTATCCATACTCCTCTGAAAAAAATATGTGCAATTAGATTTGACTTAACAAAAAGAAATAAAGGTATAATTAAAGCAATAGCAAATGCAAAGTTAAATCCTTCATTTGTGTTATACTTTAAAATGAAATCTGGAATTTTATCATCGTAGCTCCCAATTAGGAGTAGAAGTATGCTCGATATGATTAGTTCCAATTGCCAACTTTCTTGTTGTAAACTATCTAGCCATGATTGCTCGTTACTCTTTTCCTTATGCATTGATCTATATCCAAATATGGTATTTCGTAAGCTAAATAAGGCCAAAGTGTAATTAAACATTTATACCTAATTATACCTAGTCTAATAATACTCCAAAATAAGAAAAATAAAGTAATATTTACATAACTATAAGTATCCTTTCAATATAGAATAAGCAACAGAATGAACATCCGGAAAAGTGCAAAAATTATCTATGATCAAAAATGCATAGATGAAAGTCTTAGATTAAGTGCTTGAATCTTTTGTTTATAGTTGTATCTTAAGACATATGATGTAAATCTTCTGAGACAATTTGGTTCTTATAGAAAGATCAAAAATCTATAATAACGGTTCCTTCACTTACTATATCTACCTCATCGGAGGTCTGAATTTTCATAGTGAATGTTGTAGGGCCATTGGTAAATTCTACCTTATCAATAAATGCTTGCTCTATAGAAACTAAAATTGATTGTCGGCTAATTAATGTTAACGCGCCATCTAGTTTACCTAGTTCATCACTACCAGCCTCTATTAGTTGACCATCAAACATGAAATCTTGGTCACAGCTTAAAGTAAAAGAAGATTCGACCATTGAATTAAGAAATTCATCATCACACGAGACTGCATAAGCAGAAGACAAAAGACCTTGGACTGGTGCGCTATAGGTAATTAGTACATCCATCTCTGTGGACATAGTAAATGATTCTTTTCTTATTGTATCTCTTACAGCAGGGTTATTTGCGGATATAGGCAGTGTTGTCTCTTGTAACAAAATCATATCTCCACCTTCTGTAATAGTTGCTTGGTTTAGTTCGTTACAGCAACTCTGTAGGAATACGGAGAGACTAAATAGACAAAAATAAAATACTGAAAGCACGGTTAATTTTTTCCATAATGTTTTTTGATTGATGAATGCAATATATTTGGATTAGCATCTAGTGGGACTGATCTTTCACTTTTTAATGTAAATAACTTGCCTGTCGCAACCTGAGTTAATAGAGGTAGATATTAATTTTTCATTTTCATAATACATCTTAGAACAAATAATTGTGTTGTCACAAATAAATACGATACTACTGTCTTCTGCTGTTATATACGTAAAAGTATCTTCTATTACATTTTCTTCTTCGGTAGATGTTAATATCCCATTTGAATCGAAGCTCAAAGTGTTACAAATTTTTTCATTAATTTCTAGGCAGCCATCTGTAGCTAATATAAGAGAGACATTACTAGAGTCCTCGACGCAGTTGAAAACTTCAAAAGAGAAAAGGTCCCAATCGCCTTCAATCAATTGTTGAAATGTTGGTGCTAAAACATCATCATCGTTACAACTAGAAAACAACAAGCATAACAATAGTAGAATATAATTTAGATTTTTCATGATTTAAAATTTTTGGGTAAAGAATGTATAAGACTGTTCAAATCACTTTTATATTTCGAAACTCGAATCTGAATAGATTTTTTTATTTTGAGTAAACATATTCATCATTGCAACCAGAGTTGTCAGAAAGGAATGTCAATTTCTCATCCTCATAATAAATCTTAGTACATAAATTTGTATTGCCACAAACAAAGATAATGCTACTGTCTTCAATTGTTGTATAGGTATTAGTCGATGTTGGTTCATTGTCACCATTGTAAAGTGTAAGCACTCCATTTGGATCAAAATGCATGGTTCCACAAATATTTCCAATAAAATCAACGCAGCCATCTTCAGCTAAGATAGGAGATACATTTCTTGACTCGTCAATGCAATCGACTTTAGCATAAGAGAAGAGCCCCCACTGACCTTCAATGCGTTCTTGAAATGTGGGTAAGAGAATCTCTTCATCTTTGCAACAAGTTAAAATTAGTAACAATAGTGGTATTAGGAGCCTCATGTTTTTCATCTTTTTGGATTGATTTTTTGTAATGATTTAAAGTGTCATTGATAAGACGAGTACTTATTGCTAAGCGTTTGGTAAGTTTGATTTATTTTAATCGTCGTTGTTTAATTTTTGCTCAAATATATTGATAATGAGTCACTTAAAGTAGGTAGTTGTTTGAGCTATTCATTCGAGAATTAGGCATGCACAGCATTCTATGTAATAATTATGCACTTTTTAGGTATTTATTTAAATGAAGTATTGATCAAGTTTTCGTAGATTTGATTTTCGGGTATTACAGTCCTGAACTTACAAGTAAACCCTTTTCTAAATCCTTTCGTTCTATAGGTATCCTGATCTTCCAAATGTCAACGCAGCTAATTTTTTAGTCTAAAGCAATATTATGGTAGGTACAATTATTTTTTCAATTATAGGAGTCGTTCTAGGCATTCTTATTGACAGATTCTTTCTCAACAAAGCAGTTGTCGAATGGCAGTCCAAATTTAATGCAGCGGATACAGAAATCCAAGATATTAAGAAGCAGCAAAAGAAAGAGAATAAAAAATTTCATCAGCTTACGCAGCAAAAAGGGGCTCTGGAAAATAAATTAAAGACTGTAGAAGAAAAATATATTCCTTTGACAGAAACCTTAAATGATACAATTAGCGAAAATGATCTGCAGATTTCTGACCTCAGAATAAAGTATAGAAAACTTGAAGAAAATTATACTTCTGCGGATCGTAATTTAAAGGCAAACAAAAAGAAATACAAAGATCTACAGGAGACTTATACTACTGATATGAAAGATAGTAAAGGTTGGAAGACCAAAAGAGATAGGCTTGAAAATGAAATCTCTAATTGGGAAAAGAAATTTGTCTATCAGAAAAAAGAATTAAATTCTTTGGCAGCAGTTGTCGAAAAACAAAAACTAAGAATTTCTGAAGTATCAGCGTTTACAAGAGAGTATAAAACTTTAGAGGCTAGCAATCGAAAGCTTACCAAGGATATAAAGTATTGGGAGCAGAAGCACTTCGATATACATCATGAATTGGCAAAGTTAAAGGTAGAGATGGAATCCTTGCAATCTGCTAATCAAGAGGCGGATTTACGTTTAAAAGGCTGTGAAATAGAGAAAGATACTATTGTTAAAAAGATCGCTGATTATAAGTCCAAATTTGTCGAGGTCAACAATTTGTATCATATCTTGAAGCGCGAGACAGAAAAGATGAATTAGGTTTTGGTGTTAGGTTACGGGTAGTAGGATAATAATTCTGATATCATAATATCTTATTTGATACTTTTGTACTCCCTATATCCATGGTTAATCCGACTCATTAAGCACCAATCTAAAATTTTTAAAATTTAGTAATGCTAGAAGTGTAGCGTGCTCATTTTAGAGCTTACTAGACTTATACCTTAGAAAACTTTCGCTATAGGGTACCTCTAATCACTACATTCTTGTTCAATCATAAAATTAACAATTTTCCTAACCGAATCAATTGATTTTATACTTCGGTACATATCAGTCGCTTAGTCACGGCTAAACGCCCTCTTCGTGCCTAGTCTAAAATCAATTTATACTACTCTCGTTCCAAGAGGCAGTAAATAGAGCTACCCTAATTTTTTTCTTTTAATTCTTTAAGTAATTTTTCTCTATGTTCTTTATATATTTTTTCTGCTTGGAAGTATTTATTTGCTCTGTTCCAGTGATAAGTAATAATCGATATAAAAAATACCATGTATACAAATAATATAAGTAATATGAAGCCGTCAGATCGTCCATGTGTACTAGAAGTAAATTGAACGAAATATATAATTAACATAATTATGAAAAAAATGATGCCTATTGTGAGGCTAAGCCCTATATATTTGCTAGGCGTTTTACCCCCATATTTTTTTAGCTCAATAGTGTATTCTCTATCTAGTCTTGCAATTTCATTTTCGACTAACATTGTCTGAGAATTACTCAGGAGATTTTCGGTATTGGATTCAATTTTACTTAGTACCTCCGTATAGGCGACATTGCCCGTCTTCTTGATGGTTAGTGAGCTTCGGCAATAAATGCAATTAAAGAACTTGATGTTATCCTTAATACTTAGATTGCTTCCACAGTTATTGCATCTCAAATTTATGACTTCCATGCCCATTGTATTATTCTGAGTTAAATTACTCATTTTCTATCAATTACCGTACATAAGAGTTGCTGTTATTCTTTGTTTCAGTGATAACTATTATTTAAATGACGGACACCCATTCAATTTTCTCACTGGACTCAACAATCGCGGAGGAGCTTGCGACGGAGCACGGCGCAGCAGAGCGAGCAGGGCAAGGGGGCGGCAGCGGCATTCCCTGAGAGGCCTTTTCGCCTATCAGGGAATATAGCAGAGCACCCGGTCCCGTCCCGAGTGCAGCGCAGCGAAACGGAGGGATCGGGATGACCCATAATACCTTAAGTCAAGCTGTAGAAATTGCACCTAATATATTCTCAAACTAAAACCTAATGCCTCCTTATACTATATGGAAACTACAGATGGTATTACGGCATCTCCTCCAAAGACTTCCAAATATTTCCTGCTACAATAACCTGACCTGCCGCATTCGGATGTTTGCTATCCTTCAATAATAGATCTGGATTACCCGCAACACCATCTAGAAAAATGGTGTAAACTGGACATCAGTCGAAGTAGACAAATCTGTAATAATCTTGCTAAACTCGGCGGCATACGCTGCACCCATATTCGGTAACGCGATCATCTCGCAGAGCCCGATAATGATATTGGGATTTTTGGTTTTTACGATGGCGATGATCTCCGCTAGATTTTTGCGATTTCTCATATTGGTAAGCCACGGAGCATATCATTGGCACCCAATTCTAGAATGAAGACATCAACCTTTTGTTTCATAAGCTAGTCTATACGCTTGAGCTCGCTAGAGGTCGTCTCGCCACTGAGCCCAGCGTTGACTACGGTATAGTCTAAATTCAGTGAATCCAGCTTATCCTCAATCATGAGGGGAAGGATTCGTTCTCCTCTAGTCCATAACCTGCCGTCAAGCTGTCGCCGTAGAAGAGGATCACCTTCTTATCCGACGTTTTATCAGGAGTATTTATTTCTACATTTTTTGTGCTTGATCGTGACAGTATAGCGGGTGAGTTCGACATATGGAAATTTTTGCTCCGCCTTATTGAACTGACGTTAAATCCTTATGATGAATCATTACATTTCTAATCGCTCAATGATTTTCGTAATTATCATTACTCGGCTATTGATAGTGCAGCCTTAGCAAATAACATATTGAACTCCTGTACAGATTTTTATGTACCAATAATATATTTAGAAATTATATGTTATGACATTTATTTAAACAAGCAGTATGAAAGTGGAATAGATATCCAATTTTTGGGGCCATACAGATCCAGACTTCAGGCAAGAGCCTGCGTCAGGACTGTACCGCGTCATCCGTTCCTACATCTATTCGATTGGCATCTCATAGATATACCACTACTACCGCTTGTCCTTGACTTGCTTAGCCCTGAAGGCCACGCCGTGTGAGCGCAATAGTGATATATATTGAATTCATTCAAGAATTGAAGGGATAGAATATACATCTGCTATATCGTTTTGTCTACCTTTGTGTCGACATTAGATTTGGATTGCCAAATAGAAATGTGTTGTTTTTTTTAAGCATACAAAGCACGGGTAAACAATGATCTATAAATCATTGATAACTGCACAAAACATTGAACTTAAACAATCAAGGTAATGTTATTTACCTATCCAATTGCGCGCAAATTTATGAAAGGAAATCAAATATCAGTTTATATTAAGGATGTAATAGAGAACATGCCAGCTGACTGGTTAAAGTTAACCACGCATCGTCTTGATATCTATGATGAAGCACAGGCTAAAACTCAATTTTTAGAGCAATTTGAAATATTGTATAACAACAATCATTACAAGACATCTGCGTTGGATGCATTGCCAACAGCTTATGATTATATCCGATTGGGACACCCTTTATCTTGTATATTAGAATGGGCAATAGCGAAATCTAATAATCTAGGGTCAGACCATGTAATATCATTTTCTTCAAAGACCACACCTATACTAGCGATTCTAAGAAAAAACTTAATTGATAATAAGCATACTCAAATATACTACGCAGATGAATTGCCTGAATATTTTGATGTTGATTTACTGAGATCTGTTTATGGTTATAATCTTGAAGTAACCAAAGTGGAGGGGCTAGCAAGCATTCCTGAATACGATAAAGTGTCTACAGAAGGGAGTACGATCTTTGTTTCCAAACAAAATAAAATTGGCGATTTTGATCTCCAAGTGGGTATTGATTTTTTTGTAAATCTTCATGCTGATTTAGGAAGTACGATTGTCGTAAATGGAGAGCAGAATGAAAAGTATATTTCAGAAATACAGCATGTACGAAGAAGGGAGACTATCTCCATGACTCCAGCCAATTGTTTACTAGCCTTGAAGGCGATGATAGGAGATACAATTGATTCTGACAGCAGTGACATTGCTTCGAATAAAGCTTTAGTTTTAAAATCAATTCGTGAAATAACCGGAGTAGAGACGAAGGCTTTGGTTGGCTCTAGCGGACTATCTATTCAGTATGCCATTATGATGGGGCTAATACATGATGCGAATGAAAACTATAAAGGAAAAGCTATTAAATTTATTGTTCCTCCAAACTGTTATGGCGGGACGAATGATCAAGCACGACGGATAGCAGCATGCATAGAGAACGTTGAAGTAGTGGATTTACCTGTAGATGGAGATAATGAGATGGTTCAAAGTATTGATAGAGTGCTAAATGACTTAGCTAAGGAAGATGCTGTTCCTTACATCATAGCTGAAATTCCTACGAACCCAAGAGTGGAAGTTCCTGATCTGCTAAAGTTAAAAGCAACTTTGGGAAAAGATCGTAAGAATAAAAATGGTGATACAGCTATTGATCCTGTCTTTATTCTTGATCAAACATTTTGTCCAAATTACCACTTTTTAGGAGAAGGTAAAATCCTCTCCACCGTTAAGGCTATATCCTATGCCAGTGGGTCTAAATTTCCAAGTGGAGGAAGGTGTACTGCTGGATATTGCGTATCGAATAACCGAGCTGCTAGCTTGCTGGATCAAATAGAGACACATTTATTGCTTTGTGATAACGAGGCTACTAGCCTTCAATATGAAACACTAGCAGTGCAGTTGCCGTCTATGAACCAACGTATAAATGATGCTTATATCAATACCCGTGCATTTGTAAATTTCATTGAAGAAACGCTTCCAGCGGCAAAGATCAATTTTGTTTCTGAAGCGTTAGCTAATCAAGGATTCACGCCATCTGTGTTTTCTTTAGATCTACCTACGAAAGGAAAAACAGTTACAGAACAGGAGTCATATAAGAAGGAGCTGAATCGAAAATTAATAAATTTGATGATTACTGAAATTCCGGAGGAAAGTAAGTATTGCGTAAGTTATGGCCAGCTAAAAGGGTGTTACTGGACGATACCTGCGACCTCTACACAAGGAACCACTAGGGAAGGGGACAAGGATTATATCGCGCGCGTGGCACTGTCACCTGATATGGATTTAGAGTTACACAAGCAGGTATTTAAGAAATTTGTAGATAGTATTTAAGCGTATTTTCATTCGTTCATTGAAAAGTATCATTAATTTTTCTTTAAACTTGCTCGACTTCAGTGCCTCTTGGAAACAATTTGGTGAAGATCCAGCCCGCTATCATCGATATCAAAAAGGAAGGTGCTAAGACATCGAGTTTTTCAAAATAAGGTCCAATGCCATCCATATTCGTAACCACAAACTTGAAGAAGGGGACACAAAGAAAACCTGCGATCATAGATGCCATCGCACCAGCCTCAGAGTAGGCTTTCCAAAATAGGGATAAAATAATTACGGGGCAAAACGATGCGGCAATACCAGACCAACCAAATATCACCATCCAAAAAACAGTCCTATCTGGGGAGTTCATAGCAATAACGATAGCAATGGCTAGAGCTAATAATGCCATCACTAAGGTGACTACTCTAGACATCTTTGTCAGGTCTTGATCTGGGATATCTGGATTGAAAACTTTCTGATAAAAATCCCGCGTGATCGCGCTGGAAGCAATCACTAATAAGGAATCAATGGTAGACATAATCGCCGATAGCACGACTGCAACATAGATAGCTACGAGTATATACGGAAGAAAATTTTCGGTCATAATAGAGAGCACATTCTCGCCGGCATTTCCTAAGATGGCCTGCGGATCTTGCCCATTTTCTGTAAATAACACTCTTGCTAGAATACCTATAGTAACTGCTGCTGCATCCGTTAACAAAGTGAAAATTACGGCCACCCACTTTCCTTTGTCAATTTCTGATTCGTCTTTGATGGACATGAAACGAACGTAGACTTGAGGCGAGCCAAGAAAGCCTAGACCAATCATGGCAAAGCCTAACATGGTCGCCACATTCATCCAGGCATCATTGCTGGTGCCCCAAATATGGGTCAAAGCTGGATCTATCTGCCGTAAATTTTCTAGGATACCAGTAGTGCCATCCATAGAAAAATAGACGACTATAGGCAGCAATAGCAAACCAAAAAACATCAATAAACCCTGAAACAAATCTGACCAAACCGCGGCTACAAATCCCCCAATGAAGATGTAGGTAAGCACTATGAAAAATCCGATAATGGCACCTGTGTAGTAGTTGATGCCCATCATAGACTCAAAAGCTTTGCCCGTAACATCAATCTGAGAACTTACATAAATGATAACGAAAAGGGAAAGGATAGTGGAGGCTAGTATCCGTAGTGTCTTGGTCTGAGATTGGAAATGGCTTTCTAGATAATCAGGAATAGTAATGGCTTGATAGGCATCTGATTTTCTTTTGAAACGCTTGGCCATATACCACCATGAAATAGCCACCCCTAAAACTTCACCCACTACAACCCAGTAGGTAGATAGCCCAGAAATAGCACCCATGCCCGTCAACCCAATCAATAACCATCCTGACTCTCCAGTGGCGCGGGCTGAAAAAGCAACTGCCCAGAAGCCCATATTTTTACCTCCAACATAGAAATCACTCATGCTCTTTACCCTGCGTGATGCATAAATTCCTATGAGAAATAATATTAGCACATAGAGTCCCAGGGCGATAATCTTGGAGGTTTCCATTTGGTTGGTTTTAGTGCCGTAAGGTACGAATAAAACTTACCTAGCCATTAAGCGGTGACTTTCTCTTCAAACAAAGCTATATTTTCCTCTACGAACTGCTCCATTTTTTTAAAGAAGTTTAAGATATCTTGATGTTCGTTTTGTGCATTGATAGTGATCAAGCGAATAAATTCATCGTCCTGAAAAGAACCATAACCGACTAGTAATTCAGAATGTTCATAGAGTAAAGTACAAATATCGCGAGCAGGAATTCCCTTATAATTGAAACAAATAGCTATGGTGTCATCATAGCTATAGAGCGTATAATCGCTGTTGTTACGCACATAGTCACGCGCCGTATCTGCTAAGGCAAATTGATGATCAACAATCTTTTCTAAACCTTTTGTTCCCACGCTTTTCCAAAGTGTCCAAAACTTTAATGCATCATTTCGCCTGCCACATTGTAGGGAGGTTTTTCCTAAATTAAAATCATCATGGTCAGTCTGATATAAATAGCTTGCATCATTGGAAAATGAATGATGAAGATGTTTTTTATCTTTAACAACAATAATAGAGCAGGAGAGTGGTGTACCAATCATCTTATGCGCGTTGACACTAAACGAGTCTACAAGTTCCACACCATCAATCAGATGCTTATATTGGTTGCTGAACAATACAGAGCCGCAGTAAGCACCATCCACATGCAGCCACATGCCATGTTTCTTACAAATTTTGCTAACTGGTCGTATGGGATCAAATGACCCAAGAATGGTAGTCCCAGCAGTCAGATTTACCATGACTGGTATGCCTCCTTCTGCAATATCTTGCTCAATCATTTTGGTCAAATGAGCTGGATCAACACGGCCTTCTTGGTCGGTAGGAATATAGTGAACATTGTCTCTGCCAATTCCGCAAAATGCTGCATTTTTTGGAATACTATAATGGGAGGCTTGAGATGTGTAGACAATCATTTTTTGTTGCATACCTTGATTTGGAATCTCAGCGGAGGCTTTGTCTCTCGCCATCAACATCGACATCAAATTTGTCATAGAGCCACCGGGTGCTAATGTACCGTTCGAATTTTCATCCCAGCCAATAATATTGCAGATTTCTCTAATGATAACCTTTTCTACACCGATTTGCGCACCCGCCGCCTTATACGTATACATGCTGTTATTCAATATTACGGCAAGCAATTCTCCTAATATGGCCTTGCTATTTCGGCCTCCAAATAGTTGATTGAAAAAGCCGGTAGTGGCAGTTCTAGGAGAAGAAAAGACTAAATCCGTAACTGTCTTCTCAAATTCTTCTTCACTTAATGGATCTGCCTTTAACGAAAGATCAAGCGTATCAAACAATTTGGCGGAAGGGATGTGTTTAGCAACTGGATTTTCTTTTTCATCGATTAGGAGGGCATTCGTAATTCGTTGAAATAAAGTAAGTGTGTTCTTCATAGGATAATTTAAAACGCCAAAAAGCTGCGTTTTTCGTGAAAAACGATTGAATAACCGTCTTTTATATGCAAAAATAGATAAAACCAGCAAATTTGAGGTCTAGCTAATGTAATGTCTTACCTCAAAAACCGATTTATTTATAAAAAATAAATATGAATTATATTGTGAATGTTCTAGCGTTAGCTAAATTTTTAGATATGGCTGATCCACTGGAGCACACAAAAATTATGAGAAGTATCAAGATACGATAGGCGATATTGGTGTGTGCGAAAGTACAGTAGAAATCGATCATGCGAATGCAGAGGCCAGTGCGAAAGTGATATCGTATAATTTTGAATTCCCTCAGTTTTGAAATATTGACTTTTTCCCACACCAATTTTGTGATCAGATCATGCAGATTATATTAAGCATAGATTTTTAACTGGTTTTATTTTTCTTTTCTCTATTTAGTTTTTTATTCAAACTGTTTTCTATATTAGTGTCCAACCAACATGAAAGACATTTTATGCAAAAGGAATTTGATAAAGTGAGCGTTAATCAGTCCAATGTCTCTACAGCTTCAACTTCTTGGTTGCAGCGCCTCAAAGAGGAAAGTTGGGAGGCAGAACTGTTGGTATCTACTGTTTCTATAATTAGTGTCTTTCAGTTATTCGGGCTGATTGACTGGGTTTGTGAATTCTTTATTGACATATTGGTACCTGGACAATATTATATAGGATACTTCATTGTTTTCTTTGCAGTGATTGCCATTAATATCCTGATATCCATGTTTGTCATCCATTTTTTTCTAAGGGCGTATTGGGTAGGATTAGTAGGATTAAACTCTGTATTTCCTGACTACAGTATTGATGACAGCGTTTATACTAAAATATATACACAAAGAATGCTTGGTATACTACCCAAGCTAAAGGACTCCATTCAGAAGGTAGATGAACTATGTAGTGTTATTTTCTCTGCTGCATTTACATTTCTAGGCCTTTACTTGTACATGGGACTATTGACATGTTTATATCTTCTCTTATTTAATATGCTTTCCGAAATCGTCCCTATGTGGATACTTTTGACTCCTGCTATTATCTTATTGTTGCTGTCGATCACTCAAGCAGTTTCGACCGTAATTTCTAATTTGAAACCCAATCGAGAAAAGAAGAAATTACAAGTGTTTAATTTCAAGGTTACTCAGCTCATGTATATTCTTGTGTATGGGCCATTGTATAAGTACATTGTCCAAGTTATGATGATATTTTTATCTAACTTTAAAAAGAAAAAACAATTAAGTTATCTAATATTATCATTTGTAGTATTTGGAATGTTTGGTTCTGCAGTACAAATATTTAATACAAATATTCAGTATTTAATAACTCATGAATTCTATTTTGACGAATCAACAGCGCATTCTAGCTACTATCAAAGTTCGAATCAAGAAATCAATTTCTTATTGAACCCAGTGATAGAATCTGATCAAATATCATCGAGTACCTTAAAAGTATTTGTGCCTATTTTTAGACACGAAAAGAATTTACGAAAATCCGTTTGTGATAATTTTATAGAGGAGGATAATAAAACGCACTTGGAAATTAGGAATCAGCGGCGGGCGCATACTTTGAATTGTTATCAGAAGTACAATAGTATTTATATCAATGGTCAATTAATGAATGTATCTTTTTTAAAATCCGAGCATCAAGTTACAAAGCAAAATGGTATCATTGCTTACATAGATATTTCACACTTAGAAAATGAACTACATAAAGTATCTATAAAAAAGATTTACGGAGAGGATAGTCAGCAGGAATGGACTATTCCATTTTATTACACATACAAGGAATAGTTAAATAGCAATGAACATTTATTGAATTATTTATATATTCGTTCAGCGTAAATCATTCATCATGAAAGTAAAAGCAACCACCATACAAGAATACCTTGATGCTGTTCCAGTCGAAAGACAGGTTTACTTCAATAGGCTTCGAGAAACCATACTGAAAAATATATCTAAGGGATTTGAGGAACAATTGAGTTATGGAATGCCTGCTTATGTTGTGCCGCATACTGCATATCCAGATGGCTATCATTGTGATCCTAAACTTCCTTTGCCATTTGTAAGCATTGCCTCACAAAAGAATTTTGTTGCATTGTATCATATGGGTATTTATGCAGATCCTGAACTTCTGGATTGGTTCGTTGGGGAATATCCAAAGCATTGTAAGCGAAAATTAGATATGGGAAAGAGCTGTATACGGTTCAAAAAAATGGAGGAAATTCCATTCGAACTAATTGCTCAGTTAATGAAAAAAATGAAAGTGAAGGATTGGGTTTCTTTGTATGAAAAGAACGTAAAGAATTAGTACAGCTTAAGTGTCACTCAAGCCATCAAGCATAGAAATTATTACATCCGACAGATTCTTTAAAGCTAAATCTAGTTGCCAAGCTGCTCTATTCCTGGGCTCCACATAGTTTGATATTGCTCTTATTTGTAAGAATTTTTTGCGTTGCTCCATGCACACTTGGTAGAATGCAGCGCCTTCCATATTTTCAACATCTACATTGAATTTAGCACGCATAAGATCAATACTGGTTTGGCTTCCGGTTACTTTATTTACACTTACAGATGTTGCGCTTGGAAGGAAGGAGAATTCTGATGCCGCAGGGTTTATAAGCTTACCGTTTTTAAATGGATATTTGCTTGAAGGTATAAGTTCTAAGTCATGGATAGAGATTAATGAGCCGTCTTTATCTTCGGCGCCCAAATCTCCATATCGTTCTTCTGTTATGTTGACCACGCTGCCAAGATCTAGATCTTGATTGTAGGCACCTGCCAATCCGATCAAGATAAGCAGATCACTTTTATTATTGGCTAACTGCATAGTATGAATACAAGTATTTACAAGACCAACTCCACAAATAGACAAGGCTACTTCAAGGTTTCCTTTTTTGTAAATACCTTTTTCAAGGGAAAAGTGCTGTTCTAGATAGTTTAGAATAGCTGCAGATTCAAAAATAGTGGGGGAGAGTAAAGTCAGGTGCAAGGCTTATTTTTTAGAGGTAAATTCATATTGAATTCCGATACCAGGAGTGGCACCTAGGATAGTCTGGTAGCTCGTAGCAACATCTATTTGTAGATTATCACCTACCTTCAATCCCACGCCGAGGCTGAGTGTAGTTGGGCTCGTATAAGCGCCCACTCTCAAGTAGAATTTTTCCGAAAAGGAGTAGTCAATTCCAAGCTTATATCTTGGATCAAAATCTAATTCCGCCTCCACATCTGCCATCATAATTAAGCTGGCACTAGGCTTATAGCTTAGTCCAAAACTCAAAACACTTTTTAGCGGTTCTTCTTCTATGCCTCGATCAGCACTGATTGGGTTAAAGAAATGAGCTCCCAGTTCTATTTGACTGGTTAAGGTGGCTAAGATTCCTATTTCTACAGTGTAAGTCGAAGTGTTTCCAAACTCGCTTATTCGCGTTCCAATATAATCAAACTGTGCTCCTAGGCTAAATTTCTCTCCTAGATTTCTGGCGTAAGCGATTCCAATTTTCTGTTCATTGTATTCGCTAAATCCAAAGTAATTCATGGTCAAGCCAAATGTACCTGCCTTGGTTGGGATCGCTGCGCCGAGGGTGTGACTTCCAAGTTCCCCTACGCTGAAACGTCTCTCTGAGTTGATACTAATACTGCTGCTTTTCAGTGAAGCTAATCCCGCTTGATTGCCAAATATGGCATTAATGTCCTTGCGAGCGTATGCGGTATTGCCCATGCCTAACATTTCTGCAGATTGTGCAAATGCGGTAACAGGTAAAAGTACGAACAGAAAGTAAAAGATGAGCTGCCTAATCATGTACGTAAATTTAAACAATAGTGTAAGAGCAAAAGGTAAGATAGGCGGTTTATTTTGCATCAATATTGTAAATTATGATGAGCGATTTCAATGGAACTTAGCGTTGTGTCCATCGCTTGCGTATCGTAAGATAAAGCAAGTCAAGGGCAAGAGGTGGAAGCGGCATCACACTTATGCGTTGAGGTAGGTAGCAGTGCTGTGGGATATAGCGGACGACTCGGTCACGCACAGACGCAGGCCTCGCCGAAGTCTGCGTCGAGATGACCCCAAATAATAAACATTGGTGTACATAATGAACTAAACTTCAATAGAATTTTTTGAGCAGATATCACTATAAAACTTCCCTGCACTGGTAATAGTACGATCCCTAGTATCCAGATCGACAGCTGCCAATCCAAATCTATACGTGGGGCCAATATTCCACTCGAAATTGTCGAAAGTACTCCAGTGGATATAGCCTAGGACTGGCACTCCATCCGCAATCAACTGATGTAATAATGGAAGGTAATCTTGGAGACATCGGATACGCTGATTAGGATCATCCGAGCAAACTCCATTCTCTGTGATAACGATAGGCTTTTTGTACTTATCATATAGTCGCTGAATATTGAATCGCAAACCGTCAGGTCGATATGCCCACATAGCATCATGCTTATAGCCCATTTCTGCTAGTTTGCCTGGATGATCTATCTCCGTAATCGCGTGAGGCTTAAATAAGATGTGCGCATAGTAGCTAACACCGAGATAGTCTACACGCTTAAATAATTCGGCAGTCTGGGTGACAAACCAGCGGTCAATAAATTTTGCAACAAGCTTGCCTAGAAGATTGAGACCTTCAAAATAAGCCGTATTCAGTGAAATTCCTACAGGTTTATTAGGTGTTTTTTCTTTAATGTAATCGTACAGCTCATTGTGTGCTTTTGCCATTATTCGTAAGCCTTTAGTCGCTTTGAAATAGCTCTTATTTTGTGGAGGGAATGTTCCAGTCATATAAGCATTGAGGCAAAATACATTTGGCTCATTAAAAGTATTCCAGTTAAAGACATAATCCTGAAAGTGATCTATACACTTTTTCCCAAAGTCCAAAAAGACAGGGATATTTTTTGGGTTGAGCCAAGCATTGGTCTTATCAAACCACATAGGGTGCATAAAATGATGCACAACGAACATGATGCGAACACCTTTATCATTAAGTAATTTGAAAAAGTCAGTGTATTCATCGACCACGTTCAAATCAAAATCTCCGTATGGACTGGTCTGAAGCCGTGCCCAATCAACTCCGCATCTATAGACATTTCCGAACTGAGCAATGATGTCCGCATCCTCGGATCTTCTCAACTCATGATCTGCGGTGCGCTCAAAAATATGCCCATCCTTTGCTTTAAATCCACGCCAATTATGGTCAGAGGCGGTTTCTATTTGAGCAGCTGCAGTGGAGGTTCCCCAAAAGAAATCTGCTGGAAATTGTAAGCGCATGGTTGCAATATTTAGAATTTAAAATATAACTTTCTTGGATGGAACTTGCCTCTGCGTAAAACGAACAGACAAGCCATAAGCGTTTGTGTTTCCAAGCGTTAATCCCACCGGATTGATGTGCATACTTATATCTTCGGATACATCAAAGGAAGCTAAATGAGCATCTACATATGCATCTACAGAATTTAAAACCCAGGCGAAAACAAAAAAAATATAGCCTTGCTGTCTACGTTTGTTGTATCTATCTCTCAATCTCAAAAGTGCACTTTCTGTCAGACCGGGAAATGGATTTAATGTAGTCGCATCTTCATCTACTTCAAAAAGGTAAGCTTTTTTAAAAGTTTTATATTGTCTATTATTGAAGTAAGTCATATATCCAAGTCCACCCAGAGCGCCATAAACAAATGGTAATTTCCAAATTTTCTTGTTATATACTTGACCACTTCCAGGTAAAATAAAACTCAAGGCGGCGGCCCGATTTGGGTTGGGATATTTGTTATCTAAGATAGACTTTATCAGCTTGAAACGAACTTTCTCTTCCACTACAATAGAGTCTATCTTAATAGAATCGCTCGCGGTGGTGTCTATAATACTTATAGGTGGCGTGAAGAGCGGGCCATTTTCTGGCTCCGTGGTAAGTGGTACTTTTAAGCTATCTGTTTCTTGTGCCTTTATATAGCCAAGACCGCTAGAGAAAATTAATATAAAAACAAATAGGATAAAGCGGTAAGTCATTCAGTTATTCTTCAATTAATTCGAGCAATCGATTAAATTCATCTACATCAGCGAAAGGTATAACAATCTGACCTTTATGTCTTCCTTTCAATTTGATGTCCACTTTAGCGCCTAAATGCTTGCGGAGATTCCGTTGCACATCTCTATACTCAATAGACAATTCTTTTGCAGCCGCAGCGGCTGCACTTGGTTTAATATTTTTTAACTGAACCTGCTTTTCGGTTTCTCTAACAGACAAGTTTTCTTTAATAATTTTGTTGTAAAGTAAAAGTTGTTGATCTACGGTATCTAGTCCTTGAATAGCTTTAGCATGACCCGCGGATATCTGACCAGTGCGTAAGCCTGTCTGAATGCTTGGTGGTAGTTCCAACATTCTTAAAGCATTAGTGATCGTACTTCTTTTCTTACCGACACGCTCCGCCATTTGCTCATGGGTAAGTTCAAACTCCGATAACAGACGACTGTAAGTGATGGCCACTTCTAGAGGATTTAAATCCTCTCTTTGGATATTCTCTATGAGTGCCATTTCCAGCAACTCCTGATCATTTGCGATACGGACGTATGCAGGTACCTCCGTTAATCCAGCCAGCTGCGACGCTCGAAATCTACGTTCTCCACTTATGATCTCATACTTATCTTCACCAACAGATCTCAAGGTTAAAGGCTGAATGATACCATGCGCTTTGATTGAGGCTGTCAATTCATTTAGTGCCTCCGTATCAAAGTCTGTCCGTGGCTGACCTGGATTAGCACTAATCTCAGATATTGCAATCATCGCAGTACTAGAAGAAAGGGCTTTGACAACTTTTTGGTTGTTTTCAGGCGTCTGTTGGGTGTGGTTACCCAGTAGCGCTCTGATTCCTAAGCCTAATTCCTTCTTTTTTACTTTTGCCATGACTATTACCATTTGTTGATTGCCAAAATTAAGCAAATACCTTGACAATCGGCGAAGCTAGCTTGACATTTATTTTATACCAGATCTGCATGATCAGAAAGCTATTCCAAACAACAAAGTGACATTCACAAGCTATTTGGTTGTCTTACATTTTAGCTTTTTTCTCTAAGTCGCTTATCCTCTTATCGTATGTAGCTCTAATTTTTGCAGTTTGATCATCTGCTTTTTTCATAATATTTTCCGTAGAACTGTCCACTTTTGCAAGCGAGGCTCTATGAACATCATCTGCCTTTTTCTTTGCTATTTTTGCAGCTTCTTTAGCAGCAAGTTTTTTTAATGGATTTCCACCTGCTTTTTCTACCAATTTATCGGCCTCTTTATAAGCTAGCGCTTTCGCTTGGTCTGCCCTTTTTTTTGCTTGTAATTTCACCTCATTGGCTTGCTTTGTAGCAGCGTCCTTTATCTTCTTTATCTTTGCATCTGCCTCCGCTTCAAGACGTGCTTTCTCTGCGGCAAGCTTTTCTTTACCATCGTCAATTTTCGCGGTAACTACTTTGGTCACCGTATCTTTAACGGTCTCTTTTACCTGACTGACTACATTGGCAGCAACATCTTTTATAGACTGACCACCTGATCCTGTAGGCGTAATTTTTATTTTAGGAGAAGACATGGTGCCTGTTAGGTTAATGAGCACATTGATAAAATCTCCATTGTCAATGTTGACTCCAATTTTAGATGCCTCTTTGCTTAAAAAGCTTAAGCCTTGACTAGCTGCTTGCGTTGCAGCATTCTTACCCAATAGTTCTTTTGGAATAACGGCTTTGATGTTATAATCCATATCATTTTCTAATCCATGCGAACCTCCTACAAACATAGTGATATCCTTTATTTTATGTTTTGACTCTTCTAAAATAACCTTACCATCTTTGACACTAAACCAGTTTTTGGAATCATCTATGCGGACTTTTTTAAACCACTTAATATTTAACTTTTCACCTACCTTTTCGAGCGGTTCAAAATTATTTAAGATTGCATTGAATGTTTGAATAAATCCATCTGCAGTCAAAGTACTTAGATTAGGCATCATATCTTTACCCAGTAGGCCATTAAAACTAAGGTCAGTTGAAAAATCTCCTTCAAGAAATTTAGCCATTGGCATCAGTGCTTTGAAAGTATTAAATTTCTCAAAAGCTTTTTTGAAGTTTAATCTATCTACTCCGTATTTCATATCAAATTTCGGCTCTTCTGGATTCTTAGTATCGTAAGTACCCGTGAGGTTCATACTTCCACCAAGGGTTCTCATATTAACCTTATCCATTTTCAATTGTTGGTCTTTTATTTTGACCATACCTCTAACTTTGGAAATATCCATATCTGTATACTGCAACTTTGCAATATCAGCAGTGAGGTTTATGTCGATATTTTCTGGTACTAAGAATGGATCAAGATCTTCTTCATTAGCCATTTGTTTTGCTTGTACGTCCCCTGGATTTTCCAGCATGAACTGATTGGCATCAATAAAATCACTATTTAGACTAATATCACCTGTAAGCGTTCCTTCCTCAAATAGGTAATCGAAAATATTCTGAACTTTTCCTCTTCCCTTAAAATCTGAATTGCCAATATTCGTCTCAAAATTGTCTAGTGTAATTGCATTGGGTGTGAAATTTCCTTTTACTGCAGAGTTGTTCAGTTCGTAGACATCGTAGGTTATTTTCTTAACTTTCGTATCTAGTGTAAAATCAAAGCGGTCAAATATCACTGCATCTTCCCCCTCCTCAACATTGGTATTTTCTACTGTTTCCCCACTTTCTTCTGGTATCCATTCGTTTGCATTGAAATAATCAGAAGTTATAACCAAGTCTCCTTTCATTGTTTTGTCTGGTGCAAAATAGGCAAGAAAGTTATCTATTTTACCACTTGCCTTGAGATCACTTTTACCCAATTGTGCATCAAATTGGTTGACTTTTAAAAACTGCGGAATGAAATCTACTTGCATCTGATTGATCACAATAGCAGGGTAGTCGTCCGCAACATAGTTCATATTTGTAATAGCTAACTTGCCTTTCATATCTGTCTCGGCATAAGCTCCGCTATCTATAGTAGACATCTTAGCCTTAACTTCGAAGTCAGTATCTATCAAGCCACTTATTTTTTCTACGCCTTCCATAGGAAAAGCTTTTGCAAGCTTCTCTAGATCAATTATACCTTTCATTTTTGTATCAATATCCGGATCTGAAATTGGTGTTTTCAAAAGCAATCTACCCTCGAAAGGGTCGTCGCCTATTTTGAGATTTATTTGTTTGATATCAAGCGTCATATCGTCAAAGTTACTGCTTGGACTTTTGACGGAAACCATAGTGTTAATAGCATTGATTCCGAGAGGAAGATCTGGATACTTTATTTGTCCATCTTTAACATCTACTTCTACAGCAAACTGAGGATACTGCTCTTTTGCACTGTTAAATATACCCTTTGCAAACCCATTGAATTTGACGTCACCAGTGGCACTTACATCATTGTAGTCCTTTGTGAAGGCACCTGGCACTAAGGAGATCAATTCCTTTAAAGAGTTGGCAGGGGTAGAAAAAGATAAATCCATTTTTATGTCGTCACCGATGGTTTGTACAAATCCATCCGCCTTAACCTTCAATGCATTCAGCACTAGCTCATTCTCTTTCAACGTATATTTTGTTTTATCCAGATCAATATTAAAAATAGCATCTAGGTCTATTTTCGCCTTACTTAGATAGTTTACACCTCCGGTGCTGAAAATAACATTTGAAGCGCTAGTTTCTGTAATAAGATCAAAAATGCTTGATGTGAAGCTTCCTACACCCTCATGATTTATATCCTCTGCATGCATATACATGCTGGAAGCCTTGTCGATATAGCTAAATTTCCCATCGTTGATATTGTAGTTTTCTAAGTTGAGCTGATAAGCCTCGCCTTCAGCAGTAGGAGCCACTTCTTCAGCTGGTATAGCGATATCGTAGTTCGCTTTACCTGATTTTGCGACTACTACATTGACTATCGGTTCATCCATGGAGATAGACTTTACTTTAATGGTTGTTGACTTGCTTATCACAGACCATAAGTTAGCATTTAAGCAAAGAGCTTTTCCTTTAACCAGCGAGATGCCCTTAAATTGATCAATTCCTTGAATATCATAGTTTTCTAAACATACGGAGAAGTCTGGAAAAGACTTGATTAGGGAAACATTGATATCATCAAAAGCTAAAGTTGCGTTGATATTTTTGTTTATTTCCTTAGTGGCAAGATCTTGTAGTTGCCCTTTGAACAATACAGGGATCAGAATAACCGCTACTATAATCAATAAAAAAAGACCTAAAATGAAGTAAATCAGCTTTTTAAGCATGAATTTGTGTTTTTAAAAATTAGAGTAAAGAAAAGCATATTTATTATGCCCATTTTGCCAAATATAACGTTTAACCTTAGACATTTGTTAAATTATGAATATCTATAATGCATATTTCGCAAATGTTATATTTATTCATACATTCATACGATTTTTGACGGTATTAAAGTATGAGATAACCAAAATTAATAATTGAATAATTGACCAGGATTTAGAATGAAGAAAGAGGAAATGAGTCATGTTTATATAGCAGATCAGAAGGGTCTGAAAAGTTTCAAGAAGGACAATGAGGGTATTAAGTGGATGGGCTTTGATACCGAATTTGTAGGGGAAAATAGATATAATACACTATTGTGTTTGATCCAGATACAAACGGAAAATGGGTCCTATCTATTTGATACACTCAAGTTAAAGTCTATTACACCCCTGTTACAAATGATCTCGGATCCAGAGATATTAGTGATTTCGCATGCAGGTGTTAATGATTACCACATTCTGTATAAACTGTATAAGATATTACCCAAAAACGTATTTGATACGCAGATAACAGCAGGGTTTTTGGGCTATCGGTATCCAGTAAGTTTCCAGAGATTACTCAAAAAGGAGTTGAATATCTCTATTTCTAAATCCTATACCGTTACAGACTGGGAAAAAAGACCTTTAGGTTCTAAGCAAATACAGTACGCAATTAATGATATCATTAATCTAAAGGCACTGCATCAGTCTCTTACCAGCCAGCTAAAAGAAAAAAAACTGACGAAGTGGGCAAATATAGAAATGCGCCGTCTTGAAAGTGAAGAATACTATGTAAGAGAGAAATACCATGAGGCAAGACAAAATAAGCTCATGAAAAATCTCTCTACTAGAGAAAGAATTTTCTTGATGCGCTTATACATATGGCGTGATGAGCTAGCAGAAGAAAAAAATAAAACCAAAGAGCAAGTGCTTCCGAAACGGCTCATGGCTACTATTGTCAAAAATATCAAGTCTGGTAAAGAAGCCCTCAAAGATAATCGAACCATCTCCAATAGATCTATAGAGCGGCATTGGGTAGACTTCAAAAAATTATACGACAAGCCAGCTACTAAAGAAGAAAAAGGAGTTGCGCAGAACATCCAGTTTAGAGATGATGTAAATGATGAAATGGCGCTTACCAATGAGATGCTTTTCATATTAGTCAAGCAAAAGTGTTCAGAGTTTGGAATATCTCAATCGCTCGTTTTGCAAAAAAGCAGTTTAGGTAAAGCACAGCTTGGTGACACCACTTTAGACTTCATGTCAGGATGGAGAAGACAATTTCTCGGAGATGACTTCATCAATCTTTTACTTAAGCCTGGTAGCATGAAAATGGAGCTTACGGGTAGGAAATGTATTGTAAATTTCAACGAAAAAAAAGCTGAACCTTCTAAATCCTCCTAGTTTATTGGAGGACGAGCGCAGCGCTTTGACATTATTATCAATCTTTATTTAACTTTGCATTTCTCAAAAGTATAAACTTTTACAGGCTTAATATGGTAAAGCGGAATTTCTTACTCCTTATTATTGGTTTGATACCCTTGCTCAGTTTCGGACAAGAGTTGGATAGTATTGCACAGCGTGAAATTAGAACCGGAATCCATATGAACCTGGAGTCTGTAAGTGATAAACTGCTGAGTGGCAACGATGGCTACTCCTTTGAAATAGGGGCTTATCAAGAACGCAAACTACTTAACAAAGTTCTACTATCCTATGAAGGTGGTGTTCGCTACAAGTCCTACAATGAGGAAGTTATCCTCGTCGATACGACGCCTACCGTTTCAGATACGGTTTCCATTGTTAACCTTTTCAATGTTCAACATGATAATTTAAAGTTTACATCAGCCATATCATTTCGTTTTATCTATGCCGACAATCCGCGCATTTATTTTGTATTGGGTATCGGACCAGAGATCACTTTTCGTCGTAGGGTTGAGCCTATTTATATCAGTACTTTTTATGCAGATAAGGATTTTGTACGTATTGGAGAAAGCGATGATACGCCGCCAGATGTCACAGACAATTCTTTTCGTGTAAAAGGTATTAATCTTAGGATTGATATTGGGATTGGCATTGAACTTAAGAAATTTAATATTGAGATTGTAAACCGCTCGGACGAGAATCAAAATATTGGTCTTCGTTTGCGCTATCGATTCAATACGCTTACTTACTAGGCAGTTAATTCATAAAATTTTGTATTTTTAAGTATAACTGGTTTCGTATTATGCTAAAACAACTGATCCGTAAATTCAAACCCAGCATTGCGCTGTACAACTTTTTCAAGCGTTCTGAACTAGAACACAATCTCGAAAAGTACACTAAGTATGGTATTGATAAAAAATACTACTCTTCAGTTTCCAGCCATGATTTTATCGGATTAGAAAGCCCCTTGAATATTCATGATCGCCTCAATAGTCGAGATATATTACCGCAGCAAAAGTTATTTAATGAGCTGCCCAGGCAGCGGCAAGAGGAATTGCTTTCCTGGTCTGATGATGGGTATGTTATTCTGAAAAATTTCTTTTCTCTTGATCGTGTCCAACAAATAAATGAAGAAGTCTCCGAACTTGATCGTTCTGGCCAGGCAAATTGGGTAGGCAATAAAATGATGTTTGCGATCCATTACTCTAATATTATATTAGGTGCGAGTGCAGATCCAGATCTGATGAAAATTATAGACTTGCTTATGGGCAAGAAGATGGAACTTTTTCAAAGTATCAATTTCCTTACGGGTAGTGAGCAACGCACGCATTCGGATTCCGTACACATGTCCACTTTCCCTTATGGAAATATCATAGCGGCATGGATAGCCCTCGAAGAGACTACTGCGGACAATGGGCCCTTGCACTATTACCCAGGTTCTCATAAACTGCCTTACATTGTCAATCAAGATTTCGGCAATACTGGAAGTCGCTTATTTTTGGGTGACAAAGACTATAGTGCCTACGAAGACAAGATATCCGACGTACTTTCGGAGCACGACTTTGAGCGGAAGACCCTATTTGCACAACCTGGGGACATCTTACTTTGGCATTCAAATCTTCTCCACGGTGGCGAGCCTCATCACGATAAGAATCTCACGCGTAAGTCGCTAGTGACGCACTATTATGCGGAAGATGCCATATGTTTTCACGAGATCAGTCAGCGCCCAACCCTTAAGAGAAAGCTAAATTTACCGAGCTAATATTATTTTTAGGATTTGGATGATTTGGGCGCATCACGCGAAAAAGCGTGACCAGGCTATGCAGGGCTGCATTTCATTTCGGTCCTTCGGACATCCCCGCAAAGAGGCGGTGATCCCTTCCTATCCTTTCCGCAGCCTACGTGCCTATCAGCTCACTCTCCAGCCAACGTTACCAACTTTGTTATGATGCGATTTAATACACCAGAACCTATGCGCTAAGAGCACCCTCTATCAGCATACTACCACAATCACTAACTTTTACACTAAGCAGAAAAAACTTACTAAACTAATTCTTTTATTTGCTGTTCGTTTTAAAAAGCACGTTTTAATGAATACCAAAGGAAAAATTGGAGTACTCATAGTAAATCTCGGAACACCTGATAGCCCTAGACGCTATGACGTATATAGATACCTCAAACAGTTTCTACTCGACAAAAGAGTAATAGATATCCCATGGATTTTCAGACAATTGTTGGTACGTGGATTCATAGCACCATTTAGATCAGGAAGTTCAGGTAAACTATACCAAAAGCTCTGGACGGAAAACGGCTCGCCCCTAAAGTACTATGGCGAAAAACTCGTAGCTGGCGTACAAGAACAGCTTGGCTCAGAGTACATAGTAGAACTAGCTATGCGTTATCAAAATCCGAGCATACAATCTGCGATAGATAAACTCAATAAGCAGAACATACATGAGCTAATCGTATTGCCATTGTTTCCTCACTACGCATCTGCATCTACAGGCTCCGTGCATGAAGAAGTAATGAGAATTGTGAGCAAGCAACTAGCCATCCCGAATGTTAAAATCATTAATTCCTTTCATGACAACGAAGACTTAGTTAATGTGTTTGTAAAGAATGCGCAGCAGTTTGACTTAGACTCCTACGACCACATTTTATTTTCTTATCACGGATTACCGCAAAGTCAATTAAAGAAAACAGACAATTGCAACCACTGTATTAAAGTTGACGGATGCTGTAATTCCATTACCGAGAAAAATCAATTTTGCTACTCCGCTCAGTGCCATGCTACAGCGCATCTCATAGCTGGCAAGTTAGGCTTAGACAGGTCTAGATATACTATTTGCTATCAATCACGCTTAGGACCAGACCCTTGGGTGCAGCCTTATACCATCAAGGTAATCGAAGAGCTCGCTGGTAAAGGTGCCAAAAGGCTGCTTGCGTTCAGTCCAGCATTTGTTTCCGATTGCTTGGAGACTATCATAGAAATCAGTGATGAATATCAAGAAGAATTTGAAGAGTGGGGTGGGGAACAAATGGATCTTGTTCCCAGTCTCAACGATGATCCGGATTGGATCAAAGGGGTAGTTAAGATGATAAAGAAGGAAGCTGGAGTTTTGGTTTAGTAGATTCCGATTACTTACTTATTAGTGATGTTTTCATTTACTACCTATGACGCTTCCCTTTATTATGCTTGTAATCTTTAAATACAAACTCCCCTAATCCATTGAGCCCGCTGTAGTAGGCTTTACCTTGGTTCGCTTTAGTGAATTGCTCTACAAAATTCTTTAGATATGGATCGCTGGCAATCATAAATGTCGTAATCGGTACCTGCATTTTTCTACAAGAGGAAGCTAGAGCCAAGGTGCGATTGATAATTTTGCGATCAAGTCCAAAACTATTTTTGTAGTATTTTTTACCACGCTTCATGCAGGTTGGTTTCCCATCTGTAATCATGAATATTTGTTTATTCGGATTCTTTCTTTTGCGTAGAAGATCCATTGCAAGTTCTAAGCCAGCAATGGTATTCGTGTGGTAGGGACCGACTTGCAGATAAGGTAGATCTTTAATCTGAATAGTCCACGCATCATTTCCGAAAACCAGAATATCCAAAGTATCTTTCGGGTATCGAGTGGTTATCAACTCGGATAAAGCCATAGCAACTTTCTTAGCAGGCGTAATGCGATCTTCTCCATAAAGAATCATAGAATGAGAAATATCGATCATTAATACCGTACTCATCTGACTTTGATAGTAAGTTTCTTTTACTTCTAGATCTTCGTTAGTAAGATTAAAATCGTCTATACCGTGATTGATCTGCGCGTTTTTGATAGATTCGGAAATCGCAATGTTTTCTAGGCTATCTCCAAATTCGTAAGGTTTGAGATCAGAAGTATGCTCATCACCTTTGCCGGAGGACTTTGTATTATGATTTCCCCTTGATGATTTTTTGATTTTACCAAATACATCTTCAAGAGATTTCTTACGGATAGCAATCTCCATTTTTTTGGAAGGTCGGAAACTACCATCTCCATCTTTTGGATTACTGATAAAACCCTTATCAATAAGATCCTGAATAAAATCAGCCATACCGTAATCCTCATTCGTCAGCTTGTATTGTTTGTCAAGCTCTGTTAGCCACGACAGTGCCTCACTTACGTTACCAGAGGTATGCACAAGTAATTCCTTAAAAAGTTTAAGCAATTTCTCAAAAGTGGAACCTGCAAGGTCTGTAGGTGTAAAGTCAGAAAATCGTAATCCTATCATGGTAACTATATAATTTATAAAAAATGGTTCTCAGTAATTCTTTTACTTTACTAAGCAACATTCAACTAGTTCATCGTAATCAGGTTTAACTGCAGCCAACTTATGAATGTAGCTGTCAAGTATTTTACCTTGTGAAAGATGAAATATACCTGGCATTTGCGTCGCATCCCCTAAGCTTTTCGACACTTCCAATTTGTTGTTTTTATTTTCAGATGCGAAACCTCTTACCCATGTCTGTAGCCCGTACAACTGCGTAAAAGAGCCTTTTCTTAATCCAAATGTATGATAATATTCTTTGTTGGGATCACTTATATGGAGACTGTTGGAGAAGCCATATTCCTCAAAGTACTTATCCGCAATCTCGTTAGTAGCCATGTGTACAAAAATTACTTTGACCCCCTTTTCCTCTATTGATTGCCGTTTCGCAGCTAAATCTCTAATGGCTTCTTTACAAAATACGCATCCAAAATGGCGTAGAAACACCAACAACACGTTTTGTTCAAAAGATTCTTGGTATAAATTATTCCCATTATTCAGGAGCATTTTTCTTTGGATTTCTGCTGCTACGTACATCCTTTTTACTTTGAAGTATTAACAGTCTTTAATATCTAATAGTTTAATTGTAGCCGAGCTAAATGCTAAAAAAGGATTGCTATATTTCAATTTTTGGCGCAATTTGCAGTACCTTCATAGCTCAAGCAGCTAATTTATAGTTTACGCTTTTTTCCTTTAAACCGTTTTTAAAACCAAGTCTTTTGTTAGCTAGGTTAAATATTTATTAATCAGTTAATTATAAATGGCTTTTAAATTACATACGATGCGGTTAATACGAACAGCAATTCCAATCTTATTTTTATTGTTCACTAGCTTATCACTGAGCAGTCAGTCTTTTGATAGACCTAACGGCTTTGGGGGGCAGGTACTAATGATAGATCACAATTCATTTCAAGAGGGAAATGATTTTGGACTTTCAGGTTTGACGACTGGTTTAGAGCTTTCGTATAGCAGACATTTGAATAGATTCATCAGTCTTCGAGTGCCTTTTAAAGGTGGTTTAGCAGCAACTGGAGACTCTGAATTCGCCAGAAACAGATCATTTGTTGGAGCAGATCTTACTGTGCAAGCGTCATATTTTGGGAACGAAGCCAAAGTTGCGCCTTTCGTTTACGCAGGTTTTGGTGGAACAAAAGAAGAAGGTTTGGATATGTATACACAAATTCCTTTCGGTGGAGGAGTTAACTTTCGAATAGGACCATGGGGATTCTTCCAAATAAAAGCGGAATATCGGAGTGACCTAAATAATGATTTACCTAGAAAAAATCTACAATACGGCTTCGGTCTTGTGGCTGTAGTTGGTCCAACTGCCACAACGAAAGAGCTAGAAAAAATGCTTTCGGATACAGATGGTGATGGTATAGATGATGATATAGATCGTTGTCCAGACGTTGCTGGAAGAAAGCAATTCGGCGGCTGTTTAGATTCGGATAATGATGGAGTTGGAGATAGTGATGATAGTTGCCCTGATGCACCAGGACTTAAAGCATTGAATGGTTGTCCTGATGCAGACGCAGATGGAGTTGCGGACATAGTTGATGATTGCCCAAATATCGCAGGCACTGCTGGAGGATGTCCTGACGCAGATGAGGATGGCATCGCCGATACTAAAGATAAATGCCCTAATCTAGCAGGGCCAGTAGGTTTTCTAGGTTGCCCTGAAGCCCCTGAATCTATGAAAGACGTAGCCATGGAAGAAGAAATGAATGATAATACTGATATAGAGTCAGACATCATTGAAGACGAAATGCAAGAAAAAGGAGTTACGCGTATTTCAACAGATTCTGATTCTGATGGTTTTACGGATGCTGATGACGACTGCCCCAATGAGTTAGGCCCTGCAAATGGATGTCCAGATACAGACGGAGATGGAGTGGGCGACAGATTTGATGCTTGTCCTAATGCTTCAGGATCACTAGCTGGTTGCCCAGATTCAGATAATGACGGTATTGCAGACTATAAAGACAGCTGCCCTAATAGTAAAGGATCTGCTAGTAACGCTGGATGTCCTGATTTGCGGCCAACAAATGATTATAATAATAGTAGTAGCGATAATACATACAACAACAATACCGCTGATCGAATCTATTCGAGTCCAAATATCGTGACAGAAGGGGCAATGTCCTTAATGTCGGATGCTACGAAATTCGTACAATTCAAAACCCTCAGCGATGATCTTACCACTAGCTCCTATAACGTGCTAGAAAAGATAGTTCGTTTGATGATTGAGAATCCTAACTACCGCTTGAAGGTTTCTGGACACACTGATGATAGAGGGGAAGATTCTGTAAACCAACGCTTATCAGAAAAACGTGCGCGCGCATGTGTACGCTACTTACGGGATCAAGGGGTGCCAGAATTGCAGATGAGTTACATCGGGTATGGAGCAAGAATTCCTGTGTCAGATAATGATTCTGATTTTGGAAGAAGCCAAAACAGAAGAGTTGAATTTGAATTGTATTTGGTAAATTAACCCTAGAACACTAACGGAATCACCCAATACATAAAAAGACTTATGACTGCAATAGAAATGATGTTGAGCAGCACACCTGCTCGGGCCATTTCTGAAACGCTAATGTGCCCGCTGGCAAAGACTATCGCATTGGGAGGGGTAGCCATGGGCAACATGAATGCGCAGCTAGAAGCCATAGCGGTTGGGATGAGCAGGTACAACATATTCTGATCGAGTCCAACTGCAATACCAGCTACTACTGGCGCAAAGATGGCTACTAAAGCTACATTACTCATCAACTCCGTCATAAATAATACGATACCAATTAAAATTATCCCTACTAGTAGTGGACTCCAACTTGGGTTGGAGGATACAAAAGATCCGATATATTCAATGACTCCTGCATCCGCTAGCCCAGCCGCTAAGGCTAAACCACCACCGAATAAAATCAAAATTCCCCACGGCAGTTTTACGGTGTCCTCCCAAGAAAGGACAAATTCTTGCTTGCTAAAGGAGTAAGGAACACTAAATAGTGCTAGACTAGCTAGCATACTGATACCTGTATCTGTAAGACTTATAAATGGGATTAGATCCTTTAAGTAGATGCGTGTGATCCAAAGAGAAATAGTAAATGTAAATACAGTCAAGACTCTTTTTTCTAGGCCTGTCATGGGACCTAGTTTAGCGATTTCATTATCTATTAAAGCAGCTGTAGTACTTAGTGCGGGCAGGTTATTGGGATAGATTACCTTGGTGAGTAGGAGGTATGTAACTAGGATCATAAATGCACTAAAAGGTACACCAATCATCATCCACTTCAGGAAGGAAATATCCATTTGATATTGGCGCTCTAGAAACCCGACGATCACTGTATTGGGTGGAGTACCAATGATAGTGGCAATGCCTCCGACATTCGCAGCATAGGCTATCCCAAGCATTAGGGATAGAGCAAAATACTTGTCTTGTTGGCTAAAACCATCAGCATCATGGATAAGCAATTGAATTACTGATAACGCAATGGGCAGCATCACTACAGTCGTAGCGGTATTGCTAATCCACATACTCAAAAAAGCAGTAGCTAACATAAAACCTAGAATGACTCTGTTAGGACTGGTACCTGTAAGCTTAACCAGATTGAGCGCAATCCTTCGGTGTAGATTTACTTTTTCGAGCGCAAGTGCCATCACAAACCCTCCAAAAAATAAGAAAACTATTGGACTTCCGTAACTACTAGCCACGGACTTTAAATCCATGATCCCAACCAGTGGAAATATGGTCAAGGGGATTAATGCAGTTACAGAAATAGAAACCGATTCTGTGATCCACCAGATGATCATCCAGACTGCGACTGCGATCACCTTATCTGCAGAGGTGCTGAGTATGATAACAGGTAGATTATAGATAATCAGAAATAAAAGAGGACCTGATATTAAGCCTATTTTTCTTGCCATGTTTTTTCTAATCCGTTGAGTAGCTAAAGTATCACAAATACCATGATAATTAATAACTCATCTATAGAGACCGAAATCAAAATCTTGAAAATGAACTTACTTTTTCAAAATAAGGGAAGCCTCTTGAAACGGAATTTCGTCCGTGGTAATATAAAGCGTAGGAACAAAATCTAGTGCTTCATCATCGTAAGCCATTACATAAATTTCGATTTCTTTTTTTCGCATATCTTCGGTAAGGGGCATGTAGTAAGTGTAATTGGCATCGCGCTTGGCGTTTGCATATTCCCAGGTATTGGAAGGGTAGGAGACTGCTCTATCTGGGCAGCCATAAAATTTACCATCGATTTTCGCCGCTGCATACGCACCCTCTATGCCGTGCTTACCTTCTAGCGCAATGCATAGATAACTTCCTTTGGGTATCTCAATGGGACGAAATACTTGCTTCCACATTTTTTTTGCCTTCATCTTAGAGCCATGAGCAAATAAATTGCTTGCTTTCCATAAATCAGATTTCAATTCAAATTCTCCTTTGAAAGCACTAAGCTCTTGGATGCGCTTTGAAGCATTCATCATGCGCACATATCGCAAAGGTTGCGTGATGGATATATCAGATGTCAAACCTACATCATAGGGTATTCTCGTCCAGTTAATTAGATCAGTAGATATTTCTATCCAGTTTTCATCACCTATTTGGAGAGGCTGTAGGTACTCCTTATTTTCTACAATAATTTTCAGAACATCCATTTCTACGACTTGAGCAAAATCAAGTCTGAGGCAACCTCCTTTTACGCGCTGCTCTACTTTCCATCGTTCATTTACTGCAAAGCTGGTGTTTAGATCTTTATCAAATAAATAATCGTCCCAGCCTCCTTTTTCTATAAATGTTGCCTGTTGAAAAAAGGCATCCTGCGCCTTCTTGACAATCGGGTTGTCGGAGTAGCCAGAGCGTTTAATGGAGCGCACTTCCAAGGCATTATTATCTGTACTAAATACAGTCGCTTCATATAGTACAGGTGCATCTTCATTTACAGCTATTGCTCGAAATCGATCTAGTTTCCGGTGATAATGACTCCTTAGGACACGTCCTTTAAACGCATCTAGTTTTTTCATCTGACTCAAACGTTTTGTTTTTCCTTCCAATATAATTTCTGAAAAATCTACCGTTGAAATCATCCCTCCATCCTTATAACTTAGCGGGTCACCCAACAATTTTATTTCGTATTCGGTATCAGTTTCCTTTACGGTAAGGTAGTCAATATTGTAAATTTTAAAATCTTCTTTTAAGGGTATCCCAGCATAAAGTAGAATAGATCTGAATGGTAGAACCTCCACATCAACTATCTGACCGTAGGCAAAATTACCAAGGATCCGCTCCGTGGGATGATACTTTCTCAGTTCGATTTGTTCACCTTCTATAAGTCCAATTTCGCTATCTAACTTAATCGTAATCAACTTTGGTTCCCAAGAAAGATTTGTCATGCTGATAAATCGCTGCGTATCCGTACCACGTGAAACAGCGTTTGGACCATAACTATCTGGTAGCGCTGTTGCGTTAACTAAAATATCACGATGCTTGCGATGCAAATTGAAAATGCGCGCAAGTCTATAGTATTCGTCGTCTCGCAGAAACCAAGGATTACCATATATCTGTGGTGCAAGAATCAGATTTCGATTGAACGCTTGCATAATTAGCTCATCATCCCAGCGATCAAGACAAGAGGAAATACATACCCCGTGATCTTCAGTTAGCCTCGTGTAGTTAGGCGTATGTCCACGGTCTAGAGCACCCGCACGGTGATGAGGTGCAGTAGTATTATTTGCCATGTGAACATCTATGTAAGTTTCTGCACCTTCCCACAGTGAGGTTGTAGCATGTGGCTTCCCAATACCCAAATCTAGCCGATGATCTAACAGGATGAGATCAGGACTGTGGACGCGCACTTTTGTCATCATTTCTACAAATGCCTCTTGTTTCTCCTTGCGCAATTCTCCGCATACACCATCAAATTTAAAAAGCTCAAAGTTGTAGTCCCGGGCTAGGGAAACCATTTGCTCTATGCGGGCCTCTTCTTCAGCTGGAGTATCGCCAAATCCATCTGGTCCGCCCCAGATACCCAATCTTATTCCTTGAGATTTTGCCTCCTTAAATATAGGTAAGAAGTGATTCGGAAACTGCCTTTTGAACCTTGAGGATTCTGTGCTCCCATAAAATCCTTTTCCATCAATAGCACCGGCATCAAAGGCATAAATATCTAAGTTCATACCATACTCCTCCTTCAACCATTTGAAAAATGCCAGATTTAGGAGTGTTTGTTCCTCGGTCGTGCCTTCATTGCAGTTGTTGATCCAGCTAAAATATTGCGCACGAGAAGGGCTTTTTTCATCGGCTCCTGGAAATACGGGTGTATCCTGTGCAGAAATAATGCCTAGGTTTAGACAACATAAAATAGTTAAAAATAATGGACGCATGAAATAGTTTGTTTTTATTAGTTGTATAAACCGAACGCACTGATAATTGGAGTATTTTTACATATCTATGTTCATCTTGCTTTTTCAATTTTAATCCTAAGGTAAAAAAAATTAGTAGCTTCGCAAATATGTTTAACTTTAAGATATCAGACACTTTCAGCAAGGCCTTGCCAGCTGATCCCATCTTGGAAAATAATAGACGACAGGTTGAAAATTCAGCTTTTTCTTATGTAACTCCTAGGATTCCAAGTAAGCCTTCCATAGTGCATGTTTCGCCTGTAATGGCGCAGACTTTAGGCTTTGATAAAGAGATGATTCATAGCGATGAGTTTCTAAAGGTGTTTTCAGGCGCTACTACGATGCCAGATACTAAACCATATGCTATGTGCTATGGTGGCCATCAATTTGGTCATTGGGCTGGGCAGTTAGGCGATGGGCGCGCTATCAATTTAGCAGAGGTGGAAACCGCCTTCAGTCAACGCTGGACATTGCAATTGAAAGGTGCAGGAGCTACGCCTTATTCTCGAACCGCCGATGGATTGGCTGTACTGCGTTCCTCTGTGCGGGAACATTTATGCAGTGAAGCCATGTATCATTTAGGTGTGCCGACTACAAGATCTTTGAGTCTCATGTTGTCTGGTGATCAAGTGATGCGCGATATGCTGTACGATGGAAATCGGGCCTACGAAAAAGGGGCAATCGTCTGTAGGGTAGCAGAGAGTTTTATCCGCTTTGGTAACTTTCAGATTTTCGCAAGTCGTGATGATGCTCCCAATCTTAAGTTGTTGACAGACTATACGATCAAAAATTTCTTCACGCATATTGATCTCAAAAGTCCAGACGCTTATGCTCAATTTTTTGACTCCGTAGTTTCCAAAACAATGGAGATGGTACTGGAGTGGCAGCGCGTAGGTTTCGTTCACGGGGTGATGAATACCGACAATATGTCTATCCTTGGACTTACCATTGACTATGGTCCATACGGCTGGCTCGAAGGGTTCGATAGAGCTTGGACTCCTAACACAACCGATAAAGTAAACAAGCGATATCAGTTCGGAAATCAGCCCAGTATGGGATTGTGGAATCTGTATCAGCTAGCAAATTCATTGGCAATGCTAGTAAAGGATGTCAAGCCACTCGAAGCAAGTCTTGAGCGTTTCAAAATGGAATATGCGTATGGGTACTCCCGCGTATTGGGCTTAAAAATTGGTCTAAAAATGCAGGCTAATGAAGACCTTATCCTGATTAAGAATCTAGAAGATAATCTAGGCATGGTGGAGACAGACATGACTATCTTTTACCGCTTGCTCGCAAAGGTAAAGCTAGATGATAAGCCGTCCGAAGCTTTTGAAAAAATGTCATTTGCGTTCTACGATATTGATAGTTTGCAGGAAACGGAAATTCAAAAATGGGAAACTTGGTTTGGCGCCTACCTCAGAAGACTGAACCTAGAAGACACAAGCGATGCGGATCGAAAAACACTCATGGATAAATTTAATCCGAAATATGTATTGCGAAATTACATGGCGCAGCTTGCCATAGATGAAGCGGACAAAGGGAATTATGAATTGATAGAGGAGCTATATAAGTTACTGCAAAAGCCCTACGACGAGCAGCCAGAAAGTGAAAAGTGGTTTGCCAAGCGTCCAGAGTGGGCAAGAAATAAGGTGGGCTGCTCTATGTTGTCTTGTAGTTCCTAGGAGTCGTTGGGCATGCCCCAGACATCTTTCTAAGGTCAGCTGTCTGGGTCGGGCTATGCATGACTCCGCATTCGCTGCGGCCCAGCCATGGAGGGCTGGTCTACTCCCTACGGTCGTATCATTTCTATCCCTCATGCGGAAAGATATTTATTGCGCTATCTTATAAAAGCCAAAGATGTTTTTTTTATTTAGTTGTTATATTTTATCACTCGCCTGATATCTAAGATTTCTTTTATTAGTTTTAATTTACTATCTTGAAAATCAAATAGTTCAAGGACATGATTCAACAACTAACGAAATCAGCAAAATGATTAAACCTTCTTCCTCCACGAATTTTACCAAGTTACTTACTCGTTGTATAATACCTATTATTATTCTACTCTGGATAGGCTTAGCGCAATTAAAAGCGCATTGTTCAAGCACTTCGCAGGTAACAACTTATATCGATCATCCAGGTTATGATCTTGATAAAATAAAAGCAGAATTAAAGGAAATTTTAATGCCCTATAACGAAAGTCTTAGCAAGAAGGAAATAGGCTCTATTAAGTTGTATTTTATCCAATATGCAAGGAATAAAATTGATGCTTTTCCAAGTCACGAGAAGGATATTAAGAAAGCAGCTAATGCGGTTTTATCCGATGCTAATATTCCTTGGGTTTTTAATAACGACGGTTCCACTTATCAACTGATCGACAAAAGCGATGACACCACTACAGATAGTAAAAATTATACAGATCAAACTTTTAAAGTTGTAGAAAAAATGCCCAGGTTTCCTGGCTGCTTAGAGGGGGATGAATCTGAGAAAAGTAAGTGTGCTCAAAGAAAAATGCTTGAGTATATATATTCAAATCTAGAGTATCCAATGGAAGCCAGAAAAAAGGGAATAGAAGGTACTATTATCATTCGGTATATTATTGATAAGACAGGAGCAATACTAAATCCAGAAATAGTCAGGGATATTGGCGGCGGAGCAGGTGAGGCAGGATTAGCAGTAGTAAAGTCCATGCCCAATTGGGAGCCAGGTATGCAAAGAGGGCTACCCGTAAAAGTCCAGTTCAATCTGCCGATAAAATTTAAATTAGATAAAGAAGAAAAGAAGAAACCTAAGAAAAACAGGAAGGGCTGATCTTTTATTTACAAACTATAATGTAAGCCTAAATTCAATCCACTTCTAATCCCACTGGTATTTTGATCGTAAAAATCTTAATAGCCGTAATCAAGATATTCCTCAACAATAAACATTTCCCTACCGCGGAAAGGATAGTAATGAATCCCGCACCTTCGCGGGATGTCCGCTAGGACCGTAGTGCAACGAAGTCATGAATAGCCTGACTCCGAGCTCTTTCCCCCTTAGCTTTTTAGCTATGGGGGAAAGAGGTCGGAGATCCGCCCAAAAAACCATCCTAAGAAAATGACTTATTCCACACCAGACATAAAAATAGCCGATACACTTAAGAGCGTATCGGCTATATTTATATCTTGTTATTGAGTTAATACTAATTCAACAACTCGTAGATTCCAGCGATGCCCTGACCACCACCTACACAGGCCGTGACCATACCATACTTATCGCCACGCCTACGCATCTCGCTAAATAGTTGGGTAGACAACTTCGCACCCGTGCAACCCAGTGGATGACCTAACGCAATCGCGCCGCCATTCACATTCACCTTAGCAGGATCAAGACCAGATGTCTTGATCACGGCCAACGCTTGAGTTGCAAATGCTTCATTCAACTCTATCAAATCGATATCGTTAAGTTTTAATCCTGCAAGCTTTAACGCCTTCGGGATCGCTGCACATGGACCTATACCCATGTACAATGGATCGACACCTGCAGAGGTGCAATTCACCATACGTGCGATGGGCTTCAAGTTATATTTCTTTACGATTTCTTCACTCACTACGAGTACAAAAGATGCACCGTCTGAAGTCTGTGAAGAATTTCCAGCAGTCACTACACCACCGTTCTTAAAAGCAGCTCTCAGGCCACCCAAAGCCTCCACAGTAGTAGACCTTCTTACGCCTTCATCCATTTTGAAATCAAATGAACTTTCTACACGCTTATCATCTTTCACCGTTACGTTAGTCACTTTAACGGGAACGATCTCTTCGTCAAATTTTCCTGCGTCAATCGCAGCTGCTGCCTTCACGTGCGAGTTGTATGCAAACTCATCTGCCTGCTGTCTAGTCACATCGTACTTCACTGCCACCGCCTCTGCAGTGGCACCCATACTCACCATGTAGTTCGGATTGGTCGTAGCCACCTGATAGGAGGGCGCAAACTTATAACCCGTCATAGGTATCATGCTCATGCTTTCCGTACCACCTGCGATGTAGATATGACCCATACCCGCTGCAATCTTTCCAGTCGCCATAGCAATTGCCTCCAGACCAGACGCACAATATCTATTGATCGTAATACCAGGAACTTCTTTTCCCAGCGCGCGCACAGAAATCATTCTACCTATTTGTAGGCCTTGTTCGCCCTCCGGATTTGCGCAACCGACGATCACGTCATCAACTAATTCTTTAGCTATTTCTGGAACCTGCTCCATCATGTGCGAGATAACCTCTACCGCGAGATCATCCGAACGATAGTTTTTTAAACTTCCTCTACCAGCTTTTCCTACTGGACTTCTATATGCTTTTATAATATACATTTTCTAATTTTTTCTTTGTGTAAAATAAATCAAAAGCCGAAACGAATTTTAGTTTCTTAAAGGCTTATTGGTTTGCAACATGTGCTGAATTCGCTCCTGCGTTTTCTTCTCTCCAGCCAAAGACATAAATGCCTCTCGCTCTAGATCCAACAAGTACCTTTCCGATACTTGCTGCTGTCCAGTAAGATCTCCGCCACACATCACCCATGCTAGTTTTTGAGCAATCTTCACATCGTGCGCTGAGGCATATTGTGCAAGAATTAACTCATTTGCCGCAGAATAAATCGCTGCAATGCCACCACGTCCAAGCACTGTAACATCTGTACGCATGATCGGCTGCTTATAGTTTCTAGCCAATTCTATGACCTTCATTTTTGCCTCTTTTATATTACGCTTAGCATTCATGATAACCGTATCCTTCTCCTTGAGTAAGTACCCCATGTCAAAAGCTTGTGGTGCGGAAGTAGCAACCTTCGCTTGTGCAATCGTCAATGTTTTATCTATCAAAGTTGGCATCTGAACATCTCCTTTGAAGTACGCATCCGAGGCACGCAGAGCAAATTCTTTGGTACCTGCACCGCCTGGAATAAGCCCAACTCCGACCTCAACCAAACCGATATAACTTTCCGCAGCACACATCGCAGCATCACAGTGCATGATTATTTCGCATCCACCACCAAATACATATCCTTGGGTAGCAGCAACCACAGGTATAGAAGAATATCTACATCGCATCACCGTGTCTTGAAAGGTTTTCACCGCCAAGTTCATCTGATCCCATTCCTGCTGGAAAGCAAACATGCCGATCATCATCAAATTCGCACCGACAGTAAAGTTAGTGTCATTGTTTCCAATCACTAGCCCTTTCCAACCACCTTCTTCTGCGATGGTAATTGCTTCATTTATGCCAGTAAGTACGCCCTCGCCGATAGAGTTCATCTTAGAGGTAAACTCTAAACATAAAACACCATCACCTAAATCATGCAATACCGTTTCGCTTGTTTTATTGACAGGCTGCTTACTACGGATCTGATCCAATACAATGAAGTCCTCCGCACCTGGAAGTTCTTTATATGCTTTGTCCGATACAGAATAGTAATGCCCCTTATTGTCAATAGTCTTGTAGAACGAATCATGACCCGCTGCAGCCATATCTTTTACCCAAGTCGCAACAGTCTGACCATCTGCTTCCGCTAGATCAATACCTTTTTGGATCCCGACCATATCCCAATATTGGAATGGGCCTACATCCCAGGCAAATCCTGCACGCAATGCATCATCAATACTGTAAGTATCATCTGCAATTTCAGGAATTCGATTACTTACATAAGCAAACAAACCACCTAGTGAACGTCTTACCAGCTCACCACCTTTGTCATCTGCTTCCATAAAAGCGTTGATTCGCTTGGGCAAACTTTCCATCGTTTTTACTTTACCCAAAGAAGGTAAACTCGGTCTAGTGGTAGGAGCGTACTCTAATGTTTTTAAGTCCAGCGCAAGGATAATTTTTCTTCCATCCGCATCTTTATCTTTTGTCTTTTTATAAAATCCTTGTCCCGTTTTATCTCCTAAAAATTTATTGTCTAGCAAAAACTGGAAGTACTTAGGAATCGCAAACGTATTTGCTTGCTCATCGTCAGGGCAGTTATCTTTGATACCGCCGATGACTTTCGCAGAAGTATCGTGACCTACTAGATCACCCAAGCGGAAAGTACCCGTCTTCGGTCTTCCGATCGCTGGCCCAGTCAATTTGTCCACCTCCGAAATAGACAAACCCAACTCCTCGGTCAACTGATATATTTTTGACATCGCATAGACACCAACTCTATTGGCTACAAAAGCAGGCGTATCTTTCGCCAGTACCGTTTGCTTGCCTAGATATTTATCTCCATAGTCCATGAAAAACTCAATCACCGCTGGATCCGTCTCCGGAGAAGGTATCACCTCAAACAAACGCATATAACGCGGTGGATTGAAAAAGTGGGTTCCACAGAAGTGCTTTTTAAAATCTTCTGATCTGCCTTCTAGCATCATATGTATCGGAATCCCAGATGTGTTAGAAGTCACTAACGCACCTTTCTTGCGGTACTTCTCTACCTTCTCAAAAACTTGTTTCTTGATATCCAATCTTTCCACGACGACCTCAATGATCCAATCGCTGTCCGCAATCTTATGCATATCATCATCAAAGTTTCCAGTAGAAACTCTACGCGCAAACTTGGTATTGTAGAATGGCTCTATACGCTTAGACTTAATGGCTGCTTTCACGGCAGCATTCGCCAGCTTGTTACGCATCGCAGGCACTTTCTTCTGCTCGTCTGACAAGTCGAATGGCACAATGTCCAAGAGTAATACTTCGACACCTACATTTGCGAGGTGAGCGGCGATACCCATCCCCATCATTCCTGATCCCAGAACAGTTGCTTTCTTAATGTGACGTGGTTTGGTCTTTTGCTTGACCCCATTTGAGGGTTGACTAGCTACCTGATTTTCAATCATGCTTTGCGCTTTTTTTATTTTTAAAATCTGTTATAGTAAAATTACGATATTGTTAGTTCAATTTAATACGTGAACCAAACCTACATTTCTTTGAAATATCTAGGTCTTTGATATGTATATTATAGTGTATAACGGTATAATACGATACTGGGTTGTGTTATAGCAGTCCTAAGCTCTCCAAAAATAGCGAATTTTCGCTGGAATAATATAATAAAATTAATTAATCTGTGAAATATTAAACTTATTACTCATCAATTAATAATTTGTGGGCTTTTAACAGCGTTAGAACCTGCAAAGTGAAACGCTTTCATTTCAATCGAATATCAAACTATACATTCTTATGGAATTCCATCACATGTTATTATTTTTCCAAAAGTCCAAGCTCAAAGATGCTGAGGCGGAAGAAGTTTCTCAATCGATCTTAGACGTTATCTTAAATAGTGGTGTGCTAGGTTTAGCCATCCTTACTATCCTGATTGTTCTTTCTGCTATAGGAACATACATATTTATCGAGCGCTATATTACAATTAAGAAAGCAACTAAAGTGGATCAGACTTTTATGAATAATATCCGCTCTAGTGTGACTGCTGGAAATATTCAAGGTGCAAAAGCATTGTGCAGTACTACCAATACGCCAGTAGCACGAATGGTAGAAAAAGGCTTGCAGCGTATCGGTAAACCACTGCGTGATATTGATGCAGCTATCGAGAATGTGGGTAATCTAGAGATCTTCAAACTGGAGAAAAATCTATCAACGCTTGCTTCTATTGCAGGTGCGGCACCGATGATTGGTTTCTTCGGTACAGTGACCGGTATGATCCTCGCATTTTATGAGATGTCTACAGCGGATAATGTTGGACCTCAAGTACTTGCTGGTGGTATTTACCAAGCATTATTGACTACTGCTTTCGGTCTTTTTATTGGGATTTTTGCCTTTGTAGGATACAACTTACTCGTGGGTAAAGTGGAGCACGCAGTATATAATATGGAGATGTCTACTACCGAATTTATGGATCTTTTGCAGGAGCCTTCAGCTTAATTAAATCAGCCATCATGGCATTGAAAAAAAGAGGTAAAGTAAGTGCGGAATTTAGCATGTCGTCTCTGACGGACATCATATTCCTACTTTTAATTTTCTTTATGTTGACTTCCAAGTTGGTTGTGATTGATCCGTACGAATTGCCCGAATCGGACTCTACCACCGTTGCACCTACAAATATTATCGCACAGGTAAGAACCAGCGGAGAAATCAAGTTAAACGTAGATGGCAAAGAGAGCAATGTAAGCACTACTAGAGAGATTATCAATAAAGTAAAACCCGCTCTTAGAGGTATCGAAAATCGAGAAAATGCAACTTTGACTATCGTAGCCGAAGTAGGCGTACCCTTCAAGAAGGTATCGATGCTCATGGCCGCCGCTGCAGAATTACAGATGAAAGCTATTATTGCCACTCAACCAACAGGATAAGATTATGGGACTTAAAAAGAAAAGCCGTGTCAATGCAGAATTTAGCATGTCCTCATTGACCGATATTATATTTTTGTTATTGATATTTTTTATGTTGACCTCGTCATTGGTTTCTCCTAACGCCTTGAACCTCAAGATGCCAGGCAAGACCAACGTTCCATCGTCAACTTCAAGTAGTTTACAAAAAATATCGATTACAGCATCGGGCTCATATTTATATGAGGGCGCTCCATTGAGAGACAATGCCGTCAGCGATTTGATGAAAGGTATGCGTGGAGAGAAGTTTATCATTGCGCCTAATAAGGATGCACCCGTAGAGAAAGTAGTAAGAATCATGGATTTGGCGATGCGATATAAGATAGAGACCGTCTTAGCAGCCTCAGATACGAAGTAGAATATTTTGGGTGTGACTCCAGATCTAATCCGTGGAAAACGGATTAGATCTGGAGTCGGGCTATTCATGGGTACGCGTTCGCTTCCGTACTTCGTTTGCCTTCGCGAAAAGCTTCAGCAAACTTCGCACCTGCCTGAAAAACGGCAGCCATTACTATCCCTCACACGGGGATCTTTTTCCAGAACCGAATTAGATAATTGAAATTTTTTATTACTTATAAAATATTATTGAAGAACCAAACTTGAGTCCAAGTTGAGAAAAGTAATATTCTAAATTTCAATATTTACAAGCTTTATCCATCTACTTATGTATTATCTAACTTTAATATATATCTTTGGACAACATATACACGTTATATAAATCAAGCACATAGAATTCCAGTTAGAATATTGCCTAAGAACATGAACAAGTTTTTAAATATAGAAATAAAGGACAGACGTAAAGCACGAATTTACACTGGAATCATCATGTCCTTATTCTTCTTGCTACTAATTTTCTATCCGTTCTTTTCCTATCAAAATCCACCTCCCGGCCAAGAAGGCCTGCTCGTAAGCTTTGGAGATATCGAAGTAGGTCAAGGCGATGATGCCCCAGCAAAAGCTGAAACACCAAAGGAATCAAAGCCCAAAACAAGTAAAAAAGAAACAAAGCCTGAATCAAAACCCGAACCAAAAAGGGAGAAAACTAAGGTAGCCAAAGCAGAACCAAAAGAAATAAAGTCCCAAGTTGACGAAAAAGTAATTGCTGCAAATAATCAAGAGATTGCGCTGCGTAAGAAAAGAGCGGCCGAAAAGAAATTAAAAGAAATAGCCGATGCAAAAGCTAAAGCAGATCAAGAGTCTAAGGATAAAATTGCCGCCGCTGCTGCCGAGAAGAAAAAGAAAAAAGAGCAAGAGAAATTAATTGCTGCTGCCGCTGCAGAAAAGAAGAAAAAAGAGGAAGAAGAACGCATAGCTGCTGCCGCCGCGAAAGCAAGTAAGGATGCATCTGATTTAAAAAATGCATTGAGTAATAGTTTCGGTAAAGGAAAAGGCGACACTGGCATACCTGGCGAGCAAGGAGATCCTAATGGAGATCCTAATGCCGACGCTTTGAAAGGTATTAGTACTGGTGCAGGTGTCATCGGAGGAGGCCTAGCGGGCAGAGGCGGAAGTGGTCCAGGCATCACGGATAATAGCAATAAAACGGGTACAGTAGTTATAAATGTTTGTATTGACTCCAATGGGAATGTTACCTCAGCGGTCCCTACACTAAAAGGTTCGACCACAACGGATGCAGAACTTGTAAAGTTAGCTACAGACAACGCTAACCAATGGTCATTCAATGACGGCACTACCGATACCACCTGCGGGACCATTACCTACGACTTTAAAGTGAAATAAATTGGCTGTAGACGCTTATCAGGCTGTATTAGACTTTCTCTATCAGCAACTTCCTATGTTCCAGAGACAAGGCGCCGTCGCATTCAAAAAAGACCTTACCAATATCATTAAACTTTGTGATAAGCTCAGTAATCCTCAGGAAAAATTTCCCTCTATCCATATCGCTGGTACCAATGGGAAAGGTACTACCACACATATCCTCTCCGCTATATTTCAAGCAGCTGGCTATAAAGTTGGTGTCTATACGTCTCCACATTACCTAGATCTACGAGAGCGAATAAAAATTAACAATACTTTCATTCCTAAGGATCACTTAATCGATTTTGTAGAAAAAGTAAAGCCTTACATTGCAGAAATAAAACCATCTTTTTTTGAAATGATGGTAGCAATGGCATTTGATTATTTTGCCCAGGTTGAAGTTGATATTGCTATTATTGAAACGGGCCTTGGCGGTAGGTTAGACTCTACGAATATAATTACTCCAATTATGTCTGTTATTACAAATATATCCTACGATCATCAGGATATGCTAGGGGAGACATTACCCGAAATAGCTGCTGAGAAAGCTGGCATCATAAAGCTCGATAGGCCTGTCGTAATCGGTGAAACACAAACCGAGATTCAAGACGTATTTATAAATAAAGCAACTTCGTTAAACGCTCCGATAGTTTTCGCAGATCAGGAATTGTCTTATACAATTAAGTCTAGCGAAGTTGATCATTATATTCTGGATATTATCAAAAATGATAAACCGCTCCTATGGGATATAAAAGTTGATTTAAAAGGAGAGATTCTTTTAAAGAATATGATTACTGCAGTCAAAACGATCTTAGATTGGAATGTACTCGAAATGCCAATAAGTCATCACCAGATAAAGGAAGGCTTAGCTAATATTCGGGAGCAAACCTACTTTATAGGAAGGATGCAGATCCTTGGAAAAGAGCCCTTGATGATTGCGGACAGCGCACACAACTTTGATGGTCTTTCTGCACTCTTCAAGGAGGTGGAAGAGATTGAATATGAAGAACTACACATTGTCTTCGGTATGGTGGCAGATAAGCCTATTGATAAGATTATCACTACGCTCCCTAAGGCAGCCGTTTATTATGCTGTCCAAGCGGATATTCCCCGTGCAAAGAGTGTAAACACCCTTTTTAAAGAATTAGAAATAGGTGGATTTAAAGTTGTTCTCGGTGGTTCTGTCGAAAATGGAAAGAAATTAGCTATATCCCGATCTAATTCTGCGGATTTAGTGTTAATATGTGGTAGTATATTCGTGGTGGCAGAGCTTTCGGAGTTATCGCCTACGTAAAATAAATGAACACCTATAAATTATGCTTAAGGATAATACAATCTTGCAGATGGTTTTGGTCATCATGGGGAGCATTATAGCACTCGTCTTGATTCGGTTTCCTTTTCCTGCAAATATGATTGCGCTTGGCGTACTAATAGTTTCACTTACTGTTTTTTATTTCTATAATACCATTATCAAGGAACGCGCTGAAAAAATGTACGCAAATTCTTTTATAGGTCAAATGGATGAAAAGCGTTTTGATTGTCAGCAGAAAATAAAGGAACTTAAAAAAGATATCAAACTAATTGACAATAATGTCAGAGATATAAAAGCAAAATTAAAAGCAAACCCGAAGGCTAATACCGCCGCTAGAGAAGAGTCTCAAAAAATCATCAAAGCATTCCAAGAAGAGAAAGGTTTACGTCAATCGAAAATAGATTTTTACGATTTATGTCTTTCTAAATTTAATCAGATCATAAAAAATCATCAGCTGGCTGAAGACCTCAAGGTCAAGCGGGAAAAGCTTGCCGCCCTAAAGGAAAATAATATCGATGAGGTTGCCGATATGGAAGGCATGAAGACCTTCATCGATTACGAAAAAGAGTATATTGAAACTATTGATGAATTAAGCCTCCGGATGTTGAAGAGTAGAAGTATTGAAAAGGCGGAGGCGCTGCAATTAGAGTTAGTGGAGATGACTAGGGAGTTGCGGGAGTTGTAGAAGGAGCTAGTTTCTATGGAAATTTTATCTTCAAGATAACACAAATTAACCACCAGTTTTTCTATGTTTGCAGCACATGGCTATAAAGATTCTTTACTACCTCATATTACTTCCCTTATCCTATCTGCCGCATTTTGTATTGTACAGAATTGCGGATTTTATTTACTTTTTATTGGCTTACGTTATAAAGTATAGAGAAGCCGTGATTGACGAGAATCTAAAAAATAGTTTCCCCAAGAAGTCTGATAAAGAGCGTACTAAAATTAAAAAAAGATACTATTTACACCTTAGTGATTTACTAATAGAATCGCTGAAAAACTTGTCCATTTCAAAGCGATCCTTGGAAAAGCGCTTTACTTTTGAGAACCTAGATTTGATAGACAATGTATACGATCAAGGAAAGTCTGTTATCACTATGGGAGGGCATTACGGCAGTTGGGAGCGATTTGCGATTGCAGTTGGAGACTTAACCAAGCATGAGCAATATGGGATTTATAAGCCTATAAAAGATAAGTTTATCAATAAACAAATAAAGATATCCAGAGAGCGGTTTGGGATGAAGATGATCTCCATGTTGATGACAAAAAAATACTTTATCAAAACGCCCGAACAGCTCAAGAGTATCATATTTGGAGTGGATCAATGGACTTCAAATCCTAGAATTGCGCATTGGTCAAAGTTCTTGAATCAAGATACGACTTTCTTTCCAGCAGCAGAGAATCTTGCTAAACAGTTTGATTGGGCTGTTGTTTATTGCAGTCTGGTAAAGACGAAGAGAGGACACTACCATGCCACTTATGAGTTAATTACCATGAATCCTAAGGAGGAGAAAGAAGGAGCAATTATGGAGAATTTTGTCAAGAAGTTGGAGGCGACTATTCAAAATGATCCGCCGTACTGGCTATGGTCTCACCGTCGATGGAAAATGACAAAGAAAGAAGTTTTTGGTGAAATCCAAAATTGAGTTTACTTAAGCGCGTAGCAAAATATATAGTCATTTATAGTACTCAGATGAATTCGTAAACACGTGAATTACATTAGGGGTACAGCCACTCGACGTATAGAGAAAGAATAGGGATATTCGTAAGATGATTAGACTTTACAATCAAAGGGAATTAAACTAATTTTTTTGTTAAGGATTGCGCCATTTATTTTGATTATACTCTAGAAACGGGGCGATGTAAACATTTAATTTCGTTAATTTGCTTGTAGCTATGCAGGTTATCCTTCTTATCAATAGCCGTGCGATAACTTATTGGCGTGTCTGAGCATTAATTATTTGAAAAAAGTGAAAATATTGCCTCAAGAATCATTTTTTGTTGTGCATTTTCGGAACGGACTCCTCCTTTATAAATTAACCACATAGTTCTTCCCGTTTACGATAGTACCGAAAAATACCATGCACGCTCATCCAACTAGGATTAGCAATTGCGTATAGTTGTGCAAGTTCCGCATTAGAAGTCATATGTATCATCCGCTTTTCTATCCATGAGTCAAATTCAGCTAAAGCAGATTTGGGATCTGGATTTCGCGAGTACAGTTCGAAGGCAAACTCATCCCATACTTCTATTTCATGCTTTAGCTGCTTTAGATGATCTATTCCATTTTCATATTTGCCAAAGTGTGCAACAAATAAGGTAGAAGTATTCTCTGCTAATAATATGTCTATGCTTTTTTTCCAATCCACAAAATTCACATCTGGAGGAGGGCAGGGTGGAACAGCAGGACCATTATGGAGACGGATGCCCGCTACATCTCCACATACAATTCCTGCAGATGTATTCCATGCTATATGATGAACTGCATGACCAGGACTATGTAAAGTCTTGATAGATTCTCCGCCTATTTCAAATACTTGATTATGTGCAGCGGTAATAATTGAAGATGGAGGTGTGGGCATGAAGTCTCCCCACAGCATTTGCATTTGTGCTCCATATATTTTTGTAGCAGAATCAACTAGCCTTGAAGGGTCTATAAGATGCTTTAAGCCCTTTGGGTGGACATAAATCGTAGTGCCTTGTGCGGCAAAATGCCAGGCTGCACCTGCATGGTCCAAGTGAATATGTGTCAAGAAGAGATGCTTGATATCTGATGTATTGTATCCCAGATTGTCTAGCGCTTTTACTAGCGTAGGCAAACAACTGTGTGGACCACATTCAAAGAGTACTGGCCCTTCGCTGGTCTCTAGAAGATAGATGCCGATCATATTGGGTCGGCCCATAAATTGCAAATCGATTAAATGCATATCATAGTATTTGTTTTAGTTTGATGCAATCTTGTATCCATTGAGGAAACTATTGACGTCCATTTTCTTGCGGCCTTGTAGTTTCAGTTGCTTGACTTCGATAAATCCATCCTTAGTGGCGAAACGAAGTTGTTTCTTTTGATCTGTTTGAATTTGCCCAGGATTGAGATTATGATCTGTAATAACGGCGTGCGCCTCATAGATATCCAACTGCTTTTCATCCAGCATTGTCCATGCAGCTGGATACGGACTAAGTCCTCTGATGAAATTGAAAATTGTTTGAGTATTCTGGTTGAAGTCTATCTTGCAGGTATCGTGGAATATCTTGGGTGCCTTAGAAACCAAAGATTCGTCTTGTGGTAAAAATGTAAGCTCGTCATTCGCTATTCTGCGCGCAGTCTCTACCACTACATCTGCTGCGACGTGCATCATTTTGTCATGAACGTTTCCTGCGGTTTCCATAAGCCCTATCGGGATAGGTCTTTGGATAACTATGTCACCAGTGTCTATTTCATGTTTGAGCTTAAATGATGTAACCCCTGTTTCTATATCTCCATTAATAACAGCCCAATTAATTGGAGCAGCACCACGGTACTTCGGGAGTAAGGATCCATGCAAGTTGTAGGTACCCAGAGGTGGCATATCCCATACTAAAGCGGGCAACATTCGAAACGCAACTACAAATTGGAGATCGGCGTTCAATGCTTTAAGTTCTTCTAAAAACGCAGGATTCTTTAGATTGGGAGGTTGTAGAATGTTTAGTTCTTGTTCTATTGCATATTTCTTGACTGCGGATTGGATTACTTTTTTTCCTCCTCTACCACCAAGCTTGTCAGTGGAAGTGATGACGCCTACTATTTCATGTTCGGACTGATGTAGTGCATGCAGACTGTGTACTGCAAATTCGGGGGTACCCATAAAAACGATCCTCAGTTTCTTCATATTTATTCCTTTGGTGCAAATTATGAAAAAGTGGTGTATTTCAGTTAATGCTGCGCAACCGTGTTCAAGAAAAAGAGGTAAACACATAGCCACCATAGAAATAAGCATAGTTCATAGATTGAAAAATAAAGTATGTCTCCAAATAAGGATTATGTAGTAGCTATAATACATAATTAGCTCAAATGGTGGTCTCTTGGATAAGTGCTGTGCAGTATTGTCAGCCTTGGTAGGGCGTATTTTTCATACGCCCTACCGAGGCTGACAGACCCAGCCCAGATTTTTCATCTGGGCGCAGGGCCGAGCGGACACGCGAGATACGGAACATAACGACCTGAGGATCGGGTGGATAGGTGCAGTGAGGTCCGAGGGATAGCCCCAAAAAAAACATTGCAATCGGTCAAATATAAATTATGAATAATACGATACTTACTAGGAAAGTTGTAAATTTACTAAGTTTAGTGATTTCATAATGGGTGTGTAAAACCTTATCGATCCACTTACATAAAAATCGAGTAAATAATGGTTAGATTTTGCAGTTTATTGGTCTTTTTGATGAGCGCATCGTTTGCAATAGGGCAGATGGCGACTTTGGAGGGATATGTATATGAAAAGGATAATCGAGGTTATCTAAATCAAGTCAAAATAGAAATTAAGGAAAACGAGGGTTCCTTCAAAACTAAGGCTATTACCAATCGTGAGGGCTTTTTTACTTGCGAGTTGCCAATGGGCAAAGAGTTTACTTTGGTAGCTTCAAAAGATGTATTCGAGTATAAAGAATTGATAGTTTCTACTGCGAAAGGAGAAAGTAAAGTCTATGCTAAAATAGAAATGACACGAGAGCCAGGTTATCTTTTCGAAGTGACTTTGGCGGAGAAATATGTGGAAGGAAAAGAGGAGATAGACGCTATCTCTGGTGCTTTGATTGAAATCTATAATAACACTGCGGATACGTCAGTGCTTGTATTGAGTGGTCATCCCAGTCATGCATTTAACTACACTTTTGAGCAAGGCAATCACTATACGGTGATGATTCGAAAGGAGGGGTATTTCACAAAAAGGCTGGAGGCTTTTGTGAATGTTGATGGATGCATTATGTGTTTTGAAGGAATTGAAGAAATACAGCCTGGTAAGCCTACGATATCAGATAACTTGACGGCAGGACATCTAATGGGTACTCTAGTGGCTAATGTAGAGCTTGAAGAGATAAGAGTTGGAGAAGCTATCAAAGTAGAAAATATTTATTACGATTTAGGTAAATCTGAGATAAGAGAGGATGCCAATAAGGCGCTGGATAATCTGATAGGTGTATTAAAAAACAATCCCTCTTTAATGGTAGAATTGGGCTCTCATACGGATTCTCAAGGGAATGACGACAGTAACTTTAAGCTCTCCTCGGAGCGTGCTCAGGCAGCTGTAAACTACATTTTGGAAAATAGTAATATAAGAAAAGGTAGAATACAGGCTAGAGGATACGGTGAGTCCAATTTGGTAAATGGTTGCGTAAATGGCGTAAAATGCAGTGATCGTAAGCACCAACAAAATCGAAGAACGGAACTTAAAATTGTTGGCATAGCAGATTATGATCCTTTTGCGGATAAATCTTTAGCAGATATTATCAGAGAAGAAAAGTTTGAGGAAACGCTTGCTACAATTCAAAATCAAGACGTAGTAGAGTTTGCGAATGGTGAAGTTCCAGATGAGGTTCTTGCACAAGCAGGTGGAATAAATAAACCTAAAATACCGACTTCAACAAGCCAACCCATGAAATCAACATCTACTCCTACTGCAGTAACCGATCTGAATAAGGTAGGTGAAAATGAGCCAGAATATGAGCTAGATATAAATACAAATACGGGTGGCATGACTTCATCGACTGAACTTAATGCTGAAGAATTTGAAATAAAAGCTACTGACAATTATGCGATGCCGAAGGAAGTATCTGCACAATACTCCGGTTTTGTAGTAGAGTTCTTTAGATCAAAAAATCAACTTCCTGTATCCCACCTAATTTTTCAAAAGCATGGTAATATTACAACTGATGTGCTAGGAGATGGATCTGTCAGTTATATGATGGGGGACTTCAAGAATAAAGCAGATGCTGAAAAGTTTTTACGCTATATCATCTCGCCTCAATATACGAATGCTAAAGTGATTTCTTATCAGAAGGGGAGTCGTTCTTAAAATCTATTTATTGTGAATGCTTTTTCATTAGTCTCAAAAGACAGCTTAAAGTTGCATGCTGTAAAATGGCTTGTGCCAAATCCCAAGTTAAATATTTGTCTTGTTCATGGTCTAGGAGAGCATTCTGGACGTTATGCTCATGTAGCCCAATTCTTTAATTCTAAAGGTGCAAATGTATACGCATTAGACCTCAGAGGGCATGGGCAATCAGGTGGTGCGCGTGGTTGTGGGCCTGACTTAGATGCATTTTTAGATGATATAAGCATGTTGGTCGATACGATGAAAACGGATACGCCAGGTCTACCTTGGATTTTTTATGCGCATAGCATGGGTGGAAATTTGACCCTTAATTATGTGCTGAGACGCAAACCTAATTGTCAAGCAATTGTCACTACGGGCCCCTGGATAACACTAGAATCTGACCCGAGTGGGGGCTTGGTTTTTGTAGCTAATATTGTGAATAAATTTGGAGGATTTACTAAAAGTAGTGATATCGATCCTACGTTTGTGTCTACTGATAGCCGAGAAGTAGAAAAATATACCAATGATCCATTAAATCATGATAAGATATCTAGTAGGGCAGGAATGGCGCTGTATTATGCTGGTCAGCATTTGTATGCCTATAAAGACGGCATGCCGATACCTACCTTAATTATGCATGCGAAGCAAGATAAGCTGACACTGGCATCTGGGTCTCAAGAGTTTTCAAAAAATAATCCTGAAGGGCTTACTCTAAAGCTCTGGGATGATGTCTACCATGAAATGCATAATGATGTAAAGCGCCAGGAGTTGTTTGACTTTACTTGGGCTTGGTTAGAGCAGCAGGATATTATTACATAAATTATGAATATGTGACAAGTAATGCTATATTGCGTGCATAACGAGTCCTCAAAAATCTAAGCTATAATTCTGTGACTAATTTTAAATTTATCCGTCTAAAAAGGACGAAAGAGAATTGTTATGTTAGTATTATTTATAGCTTTTATTGGGTTTTTGATTGGTGGTGCGACTATCCTTTTTACTAAAGGTATTAAGTATTAAAGGAGTTCTCTAGTGATAACTAGATCCTATTTTTGAACCAATCTTCATTTTGTGTGCGCGGTATAGTGACTTCCTGACTTGCTTGGCTAAAAAGTAAAGCAGCAGTTTTAGCAATAATTTCCATCTGCTTTTTATTCCTTCTAATTTTCTTTTCTGGCTTGTAGTAGTTACCTACAAAATGCGTATCGAAGTTTCCAGAAACAAAAGCTTTGTGATTCATTACGAATGCACCAAAATCTATAGTCGTTTCTATTCCTTCAATCTTATAGTCCGCCAAAGCTTTTTTCATCAGCTCGATAGCTGCAATACGAGTATCTGCATGTACTACTAATTTTGCAATCATTGGATCATAATGAATCGGAATGGTCATATCTTTCTCATATGCATCATCTACTCTAATCCCAACTCCAACGGGCTTAATGTATTGAGTAAGTGTTCCGATACTGGGTAGAAAATTATTAGTGGGATCTTCAGCGTATACCCTTAGTTCTATAGCGTGACCTTTGATACTTAAGTCTTCTTGTTTAATAGTTAACTTTTTTCCTTTGGCGACCAATATTTGCTGCTCCACTAAATCAACTCCTGTGATCATTTCCGTAACTGGATGTTCAACTTGCAGTCTTGTATTCATTTCGAGGAAATAGAAATTTTTATTTTCATCTAATAAAAATTCTACTGTTCCTGCGCCTTCATATTTACATGACTTCGCAACTCTTACGGCAGCTTCTCCCATTTTACTTCTAAGTGCTTCATCCAGCACTGCGGAGGGGGCTTCTTCTACTACTTTCTGGTGCCGTCTTTGGATACTACATTCCCGTTCAAATAGATGCACAGTATTACCATAAGAATCCGCCAATACTTGTATTTCAATATGTCTTGGAGAACTCACATATTTTTCAATAAATACAGCTCCATCCCCAAATGCAGAAACTGCTTCACTTACTGCTCTATCCATTTGGGATTCGAATTCAGATTCCTTCTCTACTATCCTCATTCCTTTCCCACCACCTCCAGCAGAGGCTTTAATTAATATAGGATAACCAATTTCTAAAGCAATTTTCTTAGCAGCCTTGATATTAGTAATCGCCTGATCAACACCTGGAACCATTGGAATATCGTATTTTTTGACGGCTTCTTTTGCGTCAAGCTTACTCCCCATTATACGGATAGAATGTGGGGAGGGACCAATGAACTTAATCCCTGCTTTAGTTACCGCCTTTGCAAACTTGGCATTTTCACTAAGAAAACCATAGCCAGGGTGTATGGCATCAACATTCAAGTCTTTGCAAACTTCTAAAATCTTTTTTTGATTTAGATAGGAATCACTGGAAGGAGCAGGGCCTACACATACAGCTTCATCGGCAAAATAAACATGTGGTGTATTCCGATCAGCTTCGGAATATATTGCTACTGTTTTGATTCCAAGTCTCTTTGCAGTGCGCATGACTCGAATTGCAATTTCTCCTCTGTTTGCGATCAATATTTTCTTCATAGTGGGTGCTCGTTTAAGAGCCGTAAATTTACAAAAAAAGGGCGATGTCCAGTCGGAAGTCGCCCTTTATAATAAATATTTTGTTCTATAAAAATCTATCTGTAAACATAGCTGTCTTTGTTTCTTACACATTTTGTGATCTGATTCTTGAGCTGGTTTGCAGCATCCATTACCATTTCTCCATCGCTAGGGAATCTTACAGGGTTTCCACCAATTCTATTGCGTACCTGATCTGTAAGGGCGCGTCTGTCCCCTTGGAATGTAGATGCTATATGATTAAACTCAATTTCAGCACTTATACTTTCAGCACTTAGTAAGTTCTTACCAATAGTGTCGTAGAAACTTATCCTTGCTCTTACTATTGCTGCTTTGGACTGATACACATCTAATACGTCAGCAAACACATTATAGTAAGTCGTCACATTTTCATATACAGGCTCACTTTGTACAATACTATCTCTAACAGTAGTTTTACCACCAGGTCTTACTAGTTGTCTTTTGGTCCTAGATAGTTGCTTTTGCTGCGTATATGACTCTTCCCTGATTCGCTCTGGGCTAACATCTATATCCGTAATATCCACAATGGCCTTGTAGTCTATATCCGTTGGTGCATTGTGCTTAGTATAATAAGCTATCCATAGTTCATTTAGACTTCTTTCATTAAAAGAGAGTAACTCATTTTCAAACCCAGCTGGAATAAACGAGTATGAGCTATTTCGAGTTTCCAATAATACTTTATCGATACCCGTTTCGTAAGCACGATTATATAACTCAGCTGTGTCTTTATACTCTTCAAAATATGTCATAACCTTTTGAAATTTATGGTATGCGCTTCTGGCTGCAATCTTATCTCCAGTTTCTGCTTTTTTTAGGAGCCTGTTACCTAACACATAGTAGTATTCAGCCGCACGCTTCCTTGAATCAATTTCCATGGGTACGATTTTTACAAATCTGAAATCAGCTTTGTATCTGGTCTTTGTTGCAATTAATGGTAGGTATGGCGAAATAAGTTCTTGTCTATCTTTAATGTCATTGTGCAAACGATTTATCTTAACCCAATTAGCCGCTTGGCCTTCTGCTTTTAGGTTATTGATCTCATTCATATCCCGCTTGGTTATTTTTCTAAACGCCTCTTCTACAACTAGGATATCTTTTTCCTTCTTTTTTTTCTTCTTTCTAAGGTTTTTGACTGCCTGATAAACTGCTTCATCAAAATCACCTTCTTGCAGTAAGGTTGATGGTGTTTTACAGTTGAATAGTAATAATGCTAGTAATAGGCTGAATCCGGTGATAACTTTTGAATTTTTCATATTCTCACTTTTTAAGGGTGTATAAACTTCTTATGTAAATAACCGAATAAAGCAGGTGCAATAGTGCTAAGACTAGGTTAAACGAAAGTATAAATACGTTAATCTATACTATCAAACCAGCGAAAACTATTAAGAAAGTGTTACAGAGGCAATAATTACCTCCGAAAAGCTGTATAAACCAGTCTTTTAATGGAGAATAAAAAATGGAAGTACAGTCGATGTGAGGGCGTCCATTTCTTTTAAAAATTGTCAGTTTATAAAAACTCAGAAACGATACCCCAAAGAGAATTTTAAAAATAGTCTGTACCCAATTTCATCAGAGATAGCAAAATTAATGAAGCTAGAACCGAAATTATTTTCTTTGAAAATTTTTCCTATTCCAGTTCCAAGTTCATAAATTATGCCTGACCTAGAAACCAATTTATAACCAAACATAAATCCTGCAGAATAATTTTTTCGCACAAAATTGTTTGTAGGCGGGTCAATATTTTTATTACGGCTGATTAAGTTAATGTAATCAATGTATGATCCTATATAGAAAACATCACCACCTCGTCGAGGATTAAGATAGTATTTTCCTGCAAGACGAAAACTAAAACCTGTTTTTGTCAAAGAAGTGTTGTTAGACTGTGAAAAGGAATTGAAAGAATTTATAGTTTCATTACCATATTGCGTGCCTAAAGCTAGGCTAGTTCCAAAATGGTTACTGAAGAGATATTCGACAGAAAGTTCTGGTCTACCAAATATTGTCCCAAAAGGATTGATTTTAGCTTCGAACTGAGCAAATAAAGCACTGCTGACAAATAGTAAACTTAAGTTTAGACCTATAAATATTTGCTTTTTCATCTCTGTAGTTTTGTTTAGTTCTAGGTTAAAAATTTTGGTTTATGGTTAAGCCTTTTCTTCTATAACTGCAACCAGGTTTAATATAGTGTCGACCGCTAAGTGCATATCCTTTACAGAGATCCATTCTCTCACGGAGTGAATCCCTTGCATCCCAGTGAAAAGATTCGGGCAGGGTAGACCCATGAAAGATAAACGGCTACCATCTGTACCTCCTCTGATACTGGCTTTCTTTACCTTTAATCCTGTTCTGCGAATGGCTTCTTCTGCATAGTCCATAATAAAAGGTTTCGTATCTAAAACCGCTTTCATGTTTCTATATTGTTCTTTGATCTCAATCGTAGCTTTAGAGTTAGGATATGATTCCATGACCTTATCAACCGTAGTTTTTAGTAGTTTCCTTTTTTCTTCAAGTAGAGGATTTGTAAAATCTCTTAGTATAAATTGCACTTGTGCTCTTTCAAGGATACCGTTCATAGCAGTAGGATGTATAAATCCCTGCTTGCCAGAGGTCGTTTCTGGTGATAATTTATCCTTTGGAAGCATATCAATAATTTCTGCAACTATTTTCATTGCATTTTCCATCTTTCCTTTCGCATAACCTGGGTGGGCTGATCTACCTTCTATATTAACAGTAGCTCCATCAGCCGAAAATGTTTCATCTTCTACGCTACCAGGCACGCCTCCATCCATGGTATATCCAAAATCAGCACCTAACTTATTAATGTCGACATGATCTACGCCTTTTCCAATTTCTTCATCAGGAGTGAAGAGAATCTTGATATCTCCATGGATAATAGCTGGATTGTTTATTAGTTGGTAAGCTGCATCCATAATTTCAGCAACACCAGATTTATCATCCGCTCCAAGCAATGTGTCTCCCGAAGTAGTAATAATTTCTTCTCCAATCTGATTTAGGAGATGCGGAAAATCGTCAGGCTTGATAATGGCATCACTATTGAGCGGCAATGGAATATCTTGTCCTTGATAATTTGTGTGGACTAGTGGTTTAACATGGGTTCCACTACAGTCGGGTGCAGTGTCTACATGAGAGCAAAAGCATACTACAGGAATATCTTTTTTATCGCTATTGGATGGTATCGTCCCATACACGTATCCAAATTCATCCATATGTGCATCCTTAACACCCATTTCTAAAAGTTCTTCTACAAGAACCTTCGAAAGATTTTTTTGCTTTTCCGTCGAGGGAAAAGTGTCAGAATTAGGATCTGCTTGAGTGTCTATTTGTACATATTTCAGGAATCTTTCTTTAACCGTATAGTTCATTTTATTTTTATTTTTATCTTTTCTTAATTTTAAGCCATCAATAATATTGTGAAAGTACAAAACTAGGCTAATAAGTCTAGTCTATGAAGTCATTCTTTATTTGTTCAAAAGATAAGGACACGCTTAACCATATTTTAATCATTTTACATAGGGTTACATTAGTGACTTTTGCATCTTTACGCTAACACAATTGTTGTATGGGAGAATATATTTGAGTCCACTCCGAATACTGACGAATTGCATAAAATAGAATATTTTGGATGTGATCTTCTGATGCGTAGCAATACTAATAGCGCGGTACTGCGGTATTAATATAGGAAGGGAACTACTGCTAGCTAGCAGTAGCTAGCAATATTTCTCAGTGATGCCTGAGCATCAGTGAATTGAGAAAATGAAAAATATCGCCAAAAGAAACATCTTTGGTTTTGTAAGTTTTCTGAGTGGACTTATATTTGTAAACTTAACTGTAACAGTTTGAATCTAGACAATAATATCATCAAAAATAAACCGCTAGTGCTTCAAAATGAGCGCTACAAGGAGATGACGGTTTATGAGAGAGTCGAAAATCTTTACAAGGATTATGATATAAAAGATATCATGCTAACCTCCTCGTTTGCTGCAACTTCTGCGTTTCTACTCAAAGTCTTTTCTGATATCAATAAAGATCAGAAAATATATTTCATAGATACAGGATATCACTTCAAGGAGACCATAATCTACAAAGAGTATTTGACTCAACTTTATGAGCTGAATGTGGAAACCGTCCAAGCTGATGTCATTGATCACCAAAAGACTTCTGCTGCTAAACTATGGACTACCCAGCCCGATCAATGCTGCCACATTAATAAAGTAGAGCCCTTAGAACATATCAAGCAGGACTATAAAATATGGGTCTCAGGACTGATGAGTTGGCAGAGTACATATCGAGATACCTTAGATTATTTTGTACGGCAAGAGGAGATTACAAAATTTTACCCTTTGCTGGATATTGACTTTGAGGGGCGTGATCAATTTATCATGGAACATCATTTGCCTTTTCACCCATTGAAGTCAAAGGGTTATTCCTCCATCGGCTGTGCACATTGTACCGTTCCAGGAGACGGCCGAGATGGCAGATGGAACAACAGTCCTAAAACAGAATGTGGTCTTCATTTATAAACTTTAAAAATGAAAATTCAATACCGATCTGATAACCTAGTCGTTTTTGAAAGCGCACTATTTAGGACTACTACTTCACTTATTATTGCTGATGATCATCTGCTATTGATAGATCCAAACTGGTTGCCCATCGAATTAGAATTTATTAGAGATTATGTACAGCCGCTCCAAAAAGGAAAAGAGTGCTTTTTGTTCTTTACACATAGCGATTATGATCACATTATTGGATACCAGACTTTCCGAAATTGGACAATGATTGCCTCGCGAAATTTTGTAAATCAGAAAAATAAGACCGCTATTATTGATAAAATAATAGCACTAGATGACGATAATTATGTGCAGCGCAAATACCCAGTTGTTTACCCAGAAATCGATATTGTATTGGAGGAGGATGATACAGAACTCTCTTTAGGAAACAGTACTTATGAAGTGACTTATGCATTGGGTCATAATGATGACAGCATTTTTCTGCTCGATCCAGAACATGAAGTATTAATAGCGGGCGATTATCTTAGTAATATTGAGTTTCCCTATGTTTACCATAGTTTTAAGGAGTATGATACCACCTTGGATAAGTTTAAAAAACGGATTGATAGTAATAGGATTAAGCTACTTGTACCTGGGCATGGTGACTTTACTACAGACTTTCAGGACATGAGAAAACGGGAAGAAGATGCTCGCTGGTATTTGCAAGAATTAAAAAGATTGGGTATTGATTTTCCTTTTAAAGAATATGTTACAAGATATGATTTTCCGCAGGTCATGCTTAAGTTTCATCAGGCTAATTTAGATTTACTGAAGAAGGAATTTGGTTAAAGATTTACTTTTCTTCCATCACCCAATCTGCAATCGGCACTCCGTCAATCAGGACGTTATCCAGTTGGGTTTTACCTTCATATAAATATACTTTGCCAGCAATATTAATCGTAGAGTCTCTTGCAACTTCATTGTATTTTCTTTCTGCAATGGGCGCTTTTGATTCCTCCATGTAAAATCTATTAAAAGAGAACTTTATCCGCATACTGCTAAATTCAGATTCCCTTTGTTTATAATTTTGATAGACTCTACTCACTTCAGTCTCAAAATAATCTATGCTGGCATCTGGAATTGTTAGACTTACACTATCGATCACCGCATAACCTAAACTATCTTTCGAAACGCACGCATACACTGGCATTCCTTTATTAAATCTTTCTTTTTCAACTCTAATCCCTTTATCTTCTCTGTAAGAAAGTGTTATATATTTTCCACGAAAATAATCCGTAGGGTCTACAGGGCGAAGTTGAAATAAATAGGGCGTTCCTCGCTTAATGATTCGCTGTTGCTCAACTATCATTTGCGCAGGAATGTACCATTGCGCAAGTACCATCAATATAAATAAGGGTATGAGATATTTCTTAGTCATGATTTCGTTTTCTGCGTTTAATCATCCACATATTGGTTATGAAAAATCCAATACCCACTAGGACAAACAATATTCCTCTCCATACAAAAGATAGATTGGTATCAAAGAATCTACAAATGGTCAAGGCTGCTATTATTATAAGACCATAATTCAGAATCCCTAAGTGATTCGATTCTGCACCTTCTCTTATGGTAAGTACGCCTGTGATCAAAACGATAAAGTTGATAACTACTGCAGTCACTAAAGACACTGGTATAGCATACCAAAGTAGAGCAAAAAGTATAAAATTCCATTCTACAGGTTTTGGTATAATAGACTTCGTATTTCGATACCTGTTTATTAGTAATAAGACAGCTAGAATAAAAGTGCCATACATCAATATATGCTGCAGTGAAAATATGGTAGCATCTTCAATTTCCCTACTTGGCCATACATCATCAAATGTGAATATTAAAAGCATGATAATACTTCCAAGTGACCCTAGAGTCAAAAAAGGATTGGACAACACCCGTTGCTTTCTAAAGTAAGGTAAATGGCCTATCAGGTAAAAGCAGGCTAAAACATTCATACTCGCTGGCACCATATTTCGCATATAATATTCAGCTGTATCATTATCTATACTGGTATTAAAACAGATAAGTACGGAAAGTGCAATGAGCCAATGATGTAGGTTGGTAAAATTACTATTAGGTTTGCGTGTGCATTGAAAGTAATAATAGGGAAGTCCTGCAATCAGTAATATCCAATACCATGGAGCCATACTAAATGGCCTGTCCATATATCCAGCTTCTATTCCATAGGCCGTAATACCAATCATATAAAAAATGAATGCCGCGTTCGATTTTAATAGATACACTATGGGTAATGCCAGCAACATCCAAACAAACAGGTAGGAAGTGAAATTACCAGGGATATTATAGATCTGACTTATTAGCGCTATGCTAGCACCAATAGCTAGAAATAATAGAGTAGATGCTGTTTCCTTTAAGGACGCAATTTCAGTCTTTATAAAAAGGGAATAGGCGCATAAAGCTTGACTGATCAGCAAGGGTATAAATGAGATTACTACCTTGACGGATTTACTCAAAGTATCCCAGTTGTGCGCCAAAATTAAGATAATACCTAGACCTACTAGCAATGCTCCCAAAATACCAAAAACGAGCAAATATCTTTGGCCACTATTATCAGGTTTTTGCTGAAAATATTTTTGGATATCCGACGCAGTATCTTCATTTATTAGTCCCGCTGCAAGTAGTTCTTCAATATGCTTTTCATTCATATCGTTTTCATTATAGCGACAAGGTAGTCAATATTAAAAGCGGATGTTGAACATTTACGACGAAAATAGCAGAACATAGGATAGAAGTAAGTTGTAAAGTGTCCTCGTTTTTTATTACATTAGCACAGTAAAACTTAGCCTATGCAAATAAAAGAAACACCGAAAGAGTATGATGCTATCATAGTAGGTTCAGGTGCGGGTGGTGGCATGTCTGCTTACATCCTAGCTAATGCTGGATTGCGCATTGCAGTAGTGGAGGCAGGTTCATTTTTCGATCCAAAAGATCCAGCTACAAAGACGCAGATGAAGTGGCCTTGGGAATCTCCTCGACGTGGAGCCAGTACCAATCGAGCTTTTGGAGATTTTGATATGTCTTGGGGAGATTGGAAAGTTGATGGAGAACCCTATACTAATAAAAAAGGAACAGACTTTAGATGGTGGCGTGCTCGCATGTTGGGTGGACGCACCAATCACTGGGGGCGTATATCTCTGCGTTTTGGCCCAAAAGATTTTAAGCACAAAGATGTAGATGGCCTAGGAGAGAACTGGCCGATTAGCTATGATGAAGTCAAACCCTACTATGATCGCTTGGATAAAATGATCGGAGTATTCGGATCTAATGAAGGTTTAGACAATGATCCGGATGGGTTTTTTCTTCCTGCTCCCAAACCTCGTTTACATGAACTTTATTATATAAAGGGTGCTCGAAAATCTGGCGTTCCCGTTATCCCTTCAAGACTTTCAATTCTTACTAAAAAATTAAATAAAGATCGTGGTGTCTGTTTCTATTGCGGCCAATGCAATCGTTCTTGCAGCGCTTATGCAGATTTTTCTTCAGGCTCTTGTTTGATATTTCCTGCACAAAAAAGTGGACAAGTAGATCTGTACACGGACTGCATGGTAAAGAACGTAACGACTGATGACGAAGGACTCGCTACTGGCGTTTCTTATATCGACAAAAAAGATATGGGAGAATATCAGTTAAAGGCAAGGGTAGTAGTGCTCGGGGCATCTGCTTGTAGTTCAGCAAGAATTTTGTTGAATTCAAAATCAGCACAACATCCAAATGGACTTGGAAATAGCAGCGATACAGTAGGTAGATATTTACACGATTCCACTGGCTCAGGATTGACAGCTTTTATTCCAGATCTTATGAATAGGAAAGTTTATAATGAAGATGGAGTAGGTGGCATGCATGTCTACAGTCCTTGGTGGGGTGATAATAAAAAGCTGAATTTTCCGCGTGGTTATCATATAGAACTCTGGGGTGGACTCGGTATGCCAGCCTATGGTTTCGGATTTGATATTGAATCATTAAACAAACACATCGGGGAGGAAGTAGGTGGATATGGCGACAAACTGCGGGATGATGTGAAGCGTTTTTACGGCTCTGTAGTTGGGCTTGCAGGACGTGGAGAGTCCATTGCACGTTATGAAAACCGCTGCGAATTAGACAAAGATACAGTCGATAGATTTGGTATTCCTGTTTTGCAATTCAACTATCAGTGGTCTGACTATGAACGCTTTCAAGCAAAGCACATGGTAGATTCCTTTGAGGAAATCTTGCATAATATGGGAGGTAAGATCATGGGCAAAAAACCAGGAAAAGATAAAGATTATGGCCTGCTCAATCCTGGACAAATCATCCACGAAGTAGGGACGACCCGTATGGGCGACGATCCCAAAACTTCAGTTACCAATAAGTATCAGCAGTTGCACGATGCGAAAAATGTGTTTGTTGTAGACGCTGGCCCTTTCACTTCACAAGCGGACAAAAATTGTACGTGGACCATCATGGCCTTGAGTATGCGTGCATCGGAATACATCGTAGATCAGTTTACAAAAAAGAATATTTAAATGGATAGGAGAGAAACTATAAAGTCATTGTTAATCGGTTCCGTTCTGGGAGGTGTAGCCTTAACTGCGCAGTCTTGCAAGGAAGATCTAGACGTGACAGTACCAGATTTATCCAATGATAAATTGGACTACGGACGCACCCCCTCCGAACAAAAACATGATCAAAGGATTCTCGATGCGGATCCCTTCTTCTCATCAGATGAGTTGGCGACAATAGGTATATTGTGTGATATAATTCTTCCGCCTACTGCAGAATTTGGGGGTGCGAACGATGCTGAAGTCCCTGCTTTTATCGAATTCATCGTCCAGGATTTACCCTTCCTCCAATTACCCGTACAAGGCGGTTTGATGTGGCTCAATGGAGAAAGCAATCGCCGTTTTGAAAAATCATTTAATGGATTAGAAAGCAAACAACAATTAGAAATTATTGATCAGATAGCATATCCCGATCCAAAAAAGCTGACTCCAGAACTAGAGCCTGGTCGCTCCTTTTTTATGCAGATGCGGAACCTTACTTTGACTGGGTATTTCACTACCCGCATCGGCGTGGATGCACTTGGATATGTAGGCAACAATCCCAATATGTGGGACGGTGTTCCACAAGATGTATTGGATGATCACGGGCTCGTTTACGAAAAAAAATGGCTTGCAAAGTGCATTAATCACGAGACCAGAGAACAGGCTGCAGAATGGGATGAGAACGGAAATATTCTGAATAATTAATTGGCTTGCTTGGGCGTGCCCCTTGATATTTTCGATAGAAAACGAAAATAGCAAGGGTCGAGTCATCCGCTACTATTCACTACGCACTAGCACTACAGCCTATATGTCCGCTTTGTCTCTCCTCGTACCTCGTCGAGCCTGCAGCGGACATTATTCTGTTAGCGCTATTGCTTGCTCATACCGCTTCTACCTCTCACGCAAATTTTCTATTTTTATTAAAATAATAATTATAAGACTAATTACCCTATGTCTAATCTATAGAGGTGCGCTACATCAGTTTGTGGTATAAAAATGCAATAATAGTGCATATTTTGAAAAAGGTAAGCAAAGAAATTCAAGGTTTATTTACTGGATAAAAAAGGTAAGATTTGTTCACTAAAAACATCAGAAAAGTCAAAGCGATATTTTAAAGATAAATCCAAAATATTATTCACCTCCTTAAATGAATAATCTTTTTCGTGTTTGATGTGCCTACGATATCCAGCCTCAATAGTAATCATCTCGTTGAGCCTATAACCACCAACCACTTTAAAGATATTTCCACTGATATTGAGAATCTTAAACTTGTTATCCATTCTTAAAAATAGCTCATAAAAACCAGCTGCATATATTTTAATAGCGCCATTTATTTTGAGCAAAGGATACTTAAAGGTAATTCTATATCGGAGTCGATTACTAAACTTTGTACCATCTATGAAAGCCCTTTTATTTACATCTTCTGGAATTTGCATGATACCAGAAAACCTGTGCTCCAATCGAAACCGATTTATTAATTTTAAATCATCAAATTTATTGGTAAATCCAAATTCTGAAAAGATATCGCTTCTTGGAATTGAAACATATTGACTCGGTTGATTAGGTTCGAAATTCCTAGAGTAAGTATATCCAAGTCCTGCAACTACGAGCTCATTAATTCTATATAGACCTCTAGCTCTCAGTATTATTTTTTGCCAACTTTTCAAGATGTCATATCTTCGAAGGCTAACTTGTCCATTGACATAAATTTTATCACTGAGATCTGCCTTAGCTTTTAAAGACCACCAAGTATTGAAATGGGTTGCTTCCTCACTTTGTGCATTCACCATGTTAAATAACATAGCAAAAAAGACAAATATAAATAGCCTTAAATACCTCATTTGGTTTATTAATTATTACTCTCTTAGAGAGTTAGACAAAATTTAAACCAACTTAGTAATATGCTATATCTTAACAAGCTATATATCAGTATATTAGAATACGTATTCACTGTTTGAAGATGTCGTTATACGTGATAGAAATAAATATTTATAAGCTACTATTTCTGCGATTTTGCGAAGGACGTAATATTCCAACTCAATAGTAGAAATTTTTAAAATGAATATCTTTATATCTTCATTCGAAGATTGACTATTTTTGAATCTAAATCATATTCAGGATGAAAATCAAGACGGATATACTCAAGCAGATCAAAAGTAAGCAGTATAAGCCAGTATACTTATTGCATGGGGAGGAGGACTATAACATAGACTTAATCACACAAGCATTCGAAGATCAAGTACTAAATGAAGAAGAAAAATCATTTAATTTTACCACTTGGTATGGTAAGGATGCCACAGCCATTCAGATTGTCGACTCGTGCATGAGATATCCAATGATGGCTCCATACCAACTAATCATCCTCAAGGAGGCACAGGATATGAAAACTATCAATGATCTTACTGGCTATATTAAGTCCCCCGTAGCATCTACTATATTTGTTATCCAATTTAAGCATGGGAAGGTTGATATGCGAAAATCACTGGGGAAAGCGCTGAAACAGAACGCGGAAATATTTGAGTCAAAGCGTATGTATGATAATGATATTCCAAAATGGATTTCACAGTTCACAGAAAGTAAAGGCTATACTATTCAGGATAATACCGCTATGCTTATTGCCAATCATTTAGGTACGGATCTATCAAAGATTTCTAACGAATTGGAAAAGCTTTTCATTCTAGCGCCCAATGGAACAAATATTGATGACAATCTGATAGAAAAGCACATCGGCATCAGTAAAGCTTTCAACGTCTTTGAATTGCAGGATGCTATTGCTGCTAGAGACTTATATAAAGCGCAGCAGATAGTACAATACTTCGTGGATAATCCTAAGAAAAACCCAGCAGTGGTGGTTATTTCTAGTATCTATAATTTCTATTCAAAACTTTACCTAGCGCTTTCTTATGGCAAACAGAATGATTCAGACCTAGCTAAGCATCTAGGATTCTCCCCACGTAACGAATATGCAGCAAGATTTTTTGTGCGAAATTTTAGGCAAGGAATGAAGACTTATTCTCGTGAAGAGATAGAACATGGGATTGGAACTATAGCCAAATATGACCTACGATCTAAAGGAGTAGACAATGTAAGTACAGAGCCAGGACAACTTTTAAAAGAGTTAGTATACCAGCTTGTGACGCCCCGTATTCCTGCTTAAGCTTACTTCTCAATTTGGCAGATGCAGCAAATTTTAGTCATTATTTGATCTTTTCCTTGCATACTACTTCAAAAAGACTTTAATTTGAGGTAATGAATAGAATATATGTAAATACTTGCAATTGGTGGTGGAACTTAACTAATCGTATACCCGAATAGATAAGCTGCTATTATGTGCAATATAAAAAAGGCTTTTCGGGTAACTCCGAAAAGCCTTTTTTTGTTGCATGGTATTTGCAAACCTTAAATGTACGAATGACTTTAAACACAAGTATCGATACTAATTTGATGAAAACTTTATCCGCTGTCTTAATGGGGGACACCCATACTCCTGTCTCACTATTTCTCAAGTTGAGAGATCAGTATAAGACAATTCTATTGCTAGAGGCAAACGACTTCAGAAGTAAGGAGGATTGTAAATCATATATTGCCCTAGATATTCTTGACGAAATTGTCGTCCGCAACAATAACATTAGCATATATGAAAACGGAAATATTCAAAGTACAGAATACATTAATCATCCTGATCAAGTTATAACGGCTTTACAGCATTTTATTTCATGTCATGATACGGAGCAAAGCAAAATATTTAATGGGTGCTTTGGTCATACAAATTTCGATGCTGTTCAACACTTCGAGGATATAAAATTCAATTTAGAAAAACCAAAACCAGACATACCTGACATCAGATATTCTACCTTTAGATTTATCCTAGAATTTGATCACTACAAAGATCGTATTACCATTACGGAAAATTTTGGACCTGACGAAGAATCTAAGCTAGAAGACCTAAAATCGCGAATTGCTAAACCAGTTTTCAATACCTATGATTTCTCTCTAGACGGGCCTACAGTAAGCAATATGGATGATGAGGCTTTCAAACAGATGGTGTCCTTAGGCAAGGAACATTGCCAACAAGGCAATGTATTTCAAATTGTTTTTTCTCGTAGGTTTGAGCAGAAATTTAGCGGGGATGAATTCAATGTCTATCGGGTGTTAAGAAGTCTAAACCCTTCCCCTTATTTATTTTATTTTGATTACGGGTCATATAGGCTTTTTGGTTCATCCCCAGAATCACAATTGGTGATTTCTGATGGTCAGGCAAGTCTGAATCCTATAGCAGGAACTTTTAAAAGGCATGGAGTAAACAAAGAAATTGATGCACAAAAAGCGATGGAATTGTCAGAGGATGACAAAGAGAATGCAGAACATATTATGCTTGTCGACTTGGCTAGAAATGATCTCAGTCGGCATTGTACAAAAGTCAAAGTTCAGGATTTAAAGGAGATTCACTTCTTCTCGCATGTAATCCATTTAGTGTCTAAGGTGGTCGGGAATTTAGTTCACAAGGATAAACCTATTCAAGTATTTGGAGACACCTTTCCAGCTGGTACTTTGTCAGGAGCACCCAAGTATAGAGCTATGCAGATAATAGATGAAGTAGAACCCACCGCTAGATCATTCTACGGAGGTGCTATCGGTTTCATTGACTTTAAGGGCAATATGAATCAAGCTATCTTAATCCGTTCCTTTCTAAGCATAGGCAACTCACTTTTCTTTCAGGCTGGAGCAGGTATAGTGATCGATAGCGATGAAGAAAAAGAGCTACAAGAAATCAACAATAAACTTGGTGCTTTAAATGCAGCCATCAAACAAGCAGAAGTGATATGAGCAAGATATTAATTATAGATAATTACGATTCTTTCACCTATAACTTAGTGCAGTATATAGAAGAACTAGTTGGTGAGAAGGTTACTGTTGTTCGAAATGATAAGATTAGTTTAGAGCAGGTAGGAGCGTATGATACTATTATACTTTCACCTGGTCCTGGCTTACCCAAAGACGCTGGTATAATGCCTAAAGTTTTAAAGTCATATCATCAAAGTAAAAGGATACTCGGCGTATGTCTAGGACATCAGGCTATCATTGAATCATTCGGTGGTACGATTAGAAATTTAAAAAAAGTGTACCACGGAGTAGCGACGGATATTCATCAGACGGAAAATAAGTCGATTTTATTTGATGATATCACAGAAACTTATACAGCAGGAAGATACCATTCGTGGTCAGGAGTTATTGAAAAAATACCAACTGTATTAGAAGTTACGGGGGTAGACGAAGAGGGCGAAGTTATGGCTATTCAACATAAGGAACTTCCTATATATGGTGTCCAGTATCATCCTGAGTCAATTATGACCGCCGTGGGAAAAAAGATTCTTGCCAATTTTTTACAACTTCCTTATACGATAACTCAGAAAGACTTCGCTTTGGAAAACGCTACTGCACGATGAAAAAAATATTGCAACATCTATATAATCATGGTAAGTTGGATCAAGTGCAAGCTAAGAATATTATGCTGGAGATCACGGAAGAGAAGTATGACCCTATCCAAGTGGCATCTTTCTTAACAGTTTACAATATGCGACCTATATCAGTTGACGAACTAGATGGATTTAGAGAAGGTTTAATGGAGAAGTGTAATACACTCTCGTTTGATATGGACTGCCTTGATATTGTAGGTACAGGAGGAGACGGCAAGGATACTTTTAATATATCCACCTTATCGGCGGTGGTGATGGCAGGAGCCGGAGTAAAGGTTGCCAAACATGGAAATAATTCTGTTTCCTCTATCTGTGGATCGAGTAACGTTTTAAGACACCTGGGCTATGTATTCACTAATGACAAAAGTGTCTTGACGGAACAGTTAGAGAAGAATAATCTTTGCTTTTTGCATGCTCCATTTTTTCATCCTGCGATGAAATCAGTGGTACCTATTAGAGCTGCTATGGGTGTGAAAACTTTTTTTAATATGCTAGGCCCATTGGTGCATCCAGCACAACCTAAGTATAATTTATTTGGAGTGTATAATGCGCCTTTGAGTAGATTGTATCAATTTATATTAAAGAAACAGCAACGAGCGTTTTCAGTGATATATAACCTAGATGGCTATGATGAAATTAGCCTAACAGATCAATTTATAGTTAGGACTTCAAATGATACTAAGACTTTGAGTCCCACAGATTTAGGAATGCGCAAGTATAAGCCTGAAGACCTATTCGGAGGAGCTGATATAGCTGACAATGCAAAAGTGTTTATGGATGTACTCCAAGACAAAGCCACAGCAGCTCAGAAAGACGTCATCATTGCCAATGCAGGATTCGGAATACAGCTTTATAAAGAAGATATTTCAATAGAAGATGCCCTGCAGCATGCACGAGAGGCAATTGAGAGTAAAGCGGCACTTAACAATTTCACAAAAATACTAAACTAATAGTATGGACATTCTAAACAAAATAGTAGCACATAAAAAGGAGGAGATTGCCAATAGAAAAAAGTTGTTTCCATTAGCAATACTAGAACAATCTATATTCTATAAAACGAAGTGCGTATCTATGGTTTCCTATTTGAAACGTACGGACAAGTCAGGTATTATAGCGGAATTCAAGCGTAAGTCACCCAGCCAGAATGTGATCAACATGTATGCAAAGGTGGAAGAAGTCACTATAGGATACATGCAAGCAGGATCCAGTGGGTTATCCGTACTTACAGATGAGCATTTTTTTGGAGGGAAAAACGAAGATTTACGAATCGCCAGAAAATTCAATTATTGCCCAATTCTCAGAAAGGATTTCACTATAGATGCTTATCAGATACATGAGGCGAAATCTATTGGGGCGGATACTGTTTTGCTAATTGCAGAGATACTAAGTAAGCATGAAGTTGCCGATTTAGCCGCAATGGCTAAGGATTTAGGCCTGGAAGTCCTGATGGAAATCCATAGTGCTGACCAATTAGAAAAACTGAACGAAAATATTGATATAGTGGGGGTGAACAATCGAGATCTAAATGATTTCAGTGTAGATATCAATACCTCTATCGAAATGGTAAAGCATGTACCAAGTGAACTTACGAAAATTTCAGAAAGTGGAATAAGTAATGTAGAAAATATAATTAAACTCAAGAAAGCAGGTTACGATGGGTTCTTGATCGGTCAACATTTTATGGAGACTGCAAACCCAGCCAGTAAATGCCGACAATTTATTAAAGAAATACAAAACCTCCGTAAAGATAATTTTATCGTTAATCCTTAAATCATTATTATGCTTAATATCAAAGCTAAGGTATGTGGTATTAACAACACGGAAAACCTAAAATCCTTATTGACATTGCCCGTCGATATGGTTGGATTTATCTTTTATGATAAGTCTAAAAGAAACTGTACACTCGAACCAAAAGAAGTGCGAGACGCATTTAACAAAGCAAATCCAAATTGTAAGAAAGTGGGTGTGTTTGTAAATGCTACTGTTGAAGAAGTGTTAGAGAAACACCAAAGTTATGATCTTGATTACATCCAACTACATGGAAATGAAAGTATTTTTTACTGCCAGGAATTGAAAGAACATGAACTCAAGTTGATCAAGGCATTTTCTATTGATGACGATTTCAACTTTAGTAACACCAGTGCTTATAGTTTCTTTTGTGATTACTTTCTATTTGACACCAAGGGCAAATTGCCTGGAGGGAATGGAGTCAAGTTCAACTGGGATGTTTTAAAAACCTACAAAGGAAAAACGCCCTATTTACTAAGCGGAGGGATAGGCCCAGATGATGCAGCTCTAGTAAGAGAATTTGTTGGAGCGCAATTTTCATTTGTGGATGTAAATTCAAAATTTGAGATAGAAGCTGGTTATAAAAATCTTGATGTAGTTGCTGAATTTTTATACAAAATTAAAAGACCAGATAAGTTTAATGATAATTCGAAGTTAAAAAAAATAGCAAATGGTTTCTGAACCAAAGATTAAAATTACGAATCAAGGTTTCTACGGAAAGTTTGGCGGTGCCTACATTCCAGAAATGCTTTATGGCAACATTGAAGAATTGCGTCAGTGCTATGAGACTGTTATGCATACGAAAAAATTCCAATCCGAGTTTAGAAACTTGCTCAAGGACTATGTAGGACGGCCATCACCATTGTATTTAGCAGAGCGCTTATCCAAGAAACATGGCTGTCAAATTTATCTCAAAAGAGAAGATTTGAACCATACTGGTGCACACAAGATCAATAATACTATTGGACAAATCCTAATAGCTCAGCATCTAGGAAAAACACGCATCATAGCGGAGACTGGCGCTGGTCAACACGGAGTCGCTACAGCTACCGTTTGCGCTTTGAAAGGTTTGGAATGCATAGTCTATATGGGTGAAGTCGACATAGAACGTCAAGCGCCTAATGTGGCGCGGATGCAGATGTTAGGCGCAGAAGTTCGTCCTGCTACATCTGGAAGCAAAACGCTTAAGGATGCAACTAATGAGGCTATTCGAGATTGGATCAACAATCCTGTTGACACACATTATATCATAGGCTCGGTGGTGGGGCCGCATCCATATCCAGATATGGTGGCTCAATTTCAATCTGTCATAAGTGAAGAAATGAAATGGCAATTGCAAGAGAAATTAGATAGAGATTATCCAGATTATATTCTCGCCTGCGTTGGTGGAGGTTCTAATGCAGCTGGTGCATATTTTCATTATCTCAATGACAATCGGGTCAAACTAATAGCCATTGAAGCAGCTGGACAGGGAGTAGATTCTGGTGAGTCTGCGGCGACGAGCATACTTGGATCGGAAGGGATTATCCATGGTAGTAAAACGCTCTTGATGCAAACCAAGGATGGACAAATCATTGAACCCTATTCTATTTCTGCAGGCCTAGATTACCCTGGTATTGGCCCCTTGCATGCACATTTAATTAAATCTGGAAGAGCTCAATCCTATGCTATTACAGATCATGAAGCTCTAGCAGCAGCTATGTCGCTTACTAAGATAGAAGGTATTATTCCAGCATTAGAAACTGCTCACGCTTTCGCAGCATTGGATAAAATGTCTTTTAATAAAGAGGATATTGTAGTGATTAATTTATCGGGGAGGGGAGATAAGGACCTGGCTACTTATACCAAATACATGAACGAAAATGAATAAACTCACGCAACTTTTCGCAAACAAGCAAAGTGATATTTTGAATATTTACTTTACAGCTGGATATCCCGCTTTAAATGATACTGGACGTATCTTGAAAGCATTAGATGAGTCCAAAGTTGATATCATTGAGATAGGGATGCCATATTCAGATCCTATGGCGGATGGGCCTACCATACAAGCTAGCGGCTCAGCAGCCTTGAAAAACGGGATGACTTTAGATATTTTATTTGATCAAGTTAGATCCGTAAGGCCTCAGTTGAATTCTGCATTAATACTAATGGGTTATTACAATCAAGTGTTGCAATATGGGCCTGCTGACTTCTTTGCTAAATGTAAGGAGGTAGGTATTGATGGATTGATTCTTCCCGATCTACCTTTACATGAATATGAATCAGTATATCGATCTACTTTTGAAAAGTTAGATTTAGGGATCAGTTTTCTAATGACTCCACAGACCCCTAATGCTAGAATATTAAAAATAGACGAATTAACTAGAGGCTTTATATACATGGTTTCGAGTTCATCTGTAACGGGTGCTGCTAACGGAATATCTTCAACACAACTGGAGTATTTTGACCGAACAAATAAATTAAAATTAAATAACCCGAGGTTGATAGGTTTTGGTATATCCGATAATCAAAGTTTTGAGACTGCATGCAAGTTTGCTAACGGAGCCATTATAGGAAGCGCTTTTATTAAGGCGCTATCCTCAGGCGATACATTAAAGAAAAGTATAACAGAATTTGTACAAGGAATCAAAGCACCTCAAAGCGTATCTTAAATAAATAAAGCAAATATATTATGATCATTCAGTTAAGTAAGGATATAAACAAAACGCAATTAGACGCCTTAGAAAATTGTCTTGCTGATATGAAGTTCTCTTCTAATCATATCAAGACGCAGTTTCAAAACTATATTGTAGGTGTTGGAAAGAAGGAGATAGATCTCCGTGTGATAGGTGGACTAGATGGTATCAGTGATATTCATCGTGTAAGTGATGCTTACAAGTTAGTCTCCAAAAAATGGAAAATTAAGGATACGGAAATTGACCTGGAAGATGATGTAAAGATAGGAAATAGTAATTTTGCTGTTATGACTGGGCCTTGCTCTATAGAATCTGAAGATCAAATAAGAGACACAATTGGATTGATGAAAAGACAGGGTGTTAAGATCATGCGTGGAGGGGTTTATAAGCCAAGGAGCTCTCCATATTCTTTCAGAGGCTTAGGTCTGGAAGGTCTCAAAATGTGGCATAAGATCGCAAGTGAAAACGGTATCAAAATAATTACAGAAGTTATGATGACCGAACAGATTGATGCGATGATTGACTATATAGATATTTTTCAAGTCGGTGCACGTAATTCCCAAAATTTCAATCTTTTAGATGCGCTAGGTAAAGTGGATAAACCCGTATTGCTTAAGCGCGGTATTTCAGGTACTATTGATGAACTTTTGCAAGCGGCGGAATATATTTTCTCCAATGGAAATGAACGTATCATGCTCTGTGAACGAGGTATCCGCTCGTATGAAAGTGCCTATAGAAACACCTTCGATATCAACGCCATCAGTATGCTGAAAGCAAAGACACATTTGCCTGTGATTGCAGATCCTTCACATGGAATCGGGGTGCGAAAGCACGTAAGTGATATTGCTTTGGCGGCAGTAATGGCGGGTGCAGACGGTGTCATTTTTGAATCCCATACAATTCCTGAAAAGGCTTTTTCCGATGGACAGCAAACTTTGAATTTTGAAGAGGCTACTCGATTGATAGATCATATACAGCGTACAGTGAATTTTCGGGACTCTTTAATCTAGTAAGGTATTTTAAAAATATAAAACTGAGTCCGCTCCGAAAACTTACAAAACCAAAAATGTTCTTTTAGTCGATATTTTTCATTTTCTCAAGATACCTTTTGAACTCTAAAATAACATATGTATTTTGATACAAATAATCGATCACGTCGTTATTCCCTTCGTATGACGATGCGGTACTGCGGAATCAATATTGCTACGCATCGGACGATCAAATCCAAAATTAATCAATTTAAGCAATTCGTCAGTTTATAGAGGGGTCTCAAAATTGAGTTTTCAGAACGGACTCAAACTCTATTTCTAGTTTTTAGCACATCAACTTCTGTTTGCGCAAGAGGTAGTAAGCAGGCGACCCTTAGGGAGCAGTCGTGTACCTGTCCGTCAGGCTGGTACCCGACCGGAGCGACGCGGAGTGCTGGATGACTCGGTCCCACTCCGGGTGTAACGTAGTGAAACCAAAGGAGCGGGATGTGCCCAAAAACCCATTATAAAGCAAGTTTATCATGTTCAAAATATTTATGTCATAGCCTTTTGACAACAGCTATAATAAAGTTACTTTTGCAGCTTATTAAAAAAATAATATTTATGGCAAATGCATATTTTGAATTACCGATAGCGTATAACGAGCCAGTGCTCAATTATGCTCCAGGTAGCCCAGAGAAAGCAAGTATCAAATCTGCTTTATTGGCAATGAAGAGAAAGCCTGTTGATATACCAATGGTTATCGGAGGAAAGAGAATAAAAACTAAAAAGAAAATTGAAATTAGACCACCACATGAGAGAGAGCACCTATTGGGGCACTTCAATAAAGGAGATGGTAAACATGTGAAAGATGCTATTGCTGCTGCACTTAAAGCAAAATCAGACTGGCAGGCCATGCCTTGGCAGCACCGAGCAAACATTTTTTTAAAAGCAGCGGATTTATTATCTGGTCCTTACAGAGCTAGGATGAATGCAGCTACCATGCTTGGTCAGTCTAAAAATATATTTCAAGCAGAAGTAGACGCAGTAGCTGAACTTTGTGATTTCTTTAGATATAATGTTCAGTTTATGACAGACATCTATGCTAATCAACCAGAGAGTGTTCCTGGTGTTTGGAATAGATTAGAATACAGAGCTCTTGAAGGATTCATTTTCGCTATTACACCTTTTAATTTTACTTCTATTGCAGCCAACTTAGCTGCAGCACCAGCGATGATGGGTAACACTGTCGTATGGAAAGCAGCAGAGACGCAGATATATTCTGCAATTGTAATCATGGATCTTTTAGAGGAAGCAGGATTGCCTCCTGGAGTAATAAACTTGGTTCACGTAGACGGGCCTGTAGCAGGGGATATCGTATTTTCTCATCCTGAATTTGCAGGTTTGCATTTCACAGGATCTACCAAAATATTCAATTCACTTTGGCAAACTATTGGATCTAACTTATCCAAATATAAGTCTTATCCAAGAATAGTAGGGGAAACTGGCGGTAAAGATTTTGTAGTAGCCCATCCGTCTGCTGATGCAAAGCAGGTTGCAACTGCATTGGTAAGAGGTGCATTCGAATTTCAAGGCCAGAAATGTTCTGCTGCAAGTAGAGCTTACATTCCTAAGAACCTTTGGAAGAATATAGAGAAGTACATAGTGAAAGATCTAGAATCTATGACTATGGGAACCACAGAAGACTTCACTAACTTTATCAACGCAGTAATTGATGAACGATCTTTTGATAAGATCAGTCACTTTATTGCAAACGCAAAGAAATCTAAGAAAGCGAAAATTGTAGCTGGTGGAAAATACAATAAATCAAAGGGGTTTTTCATAGAGCCTACAGTTATAGTCACTACTGATCCTAACTATGATAGTATGGAAAAGGAAATTTTTGGACCAGTACTTACTATATATGTTTATGAAGGAAAGAACTTTGAAAAGATTCTAGATAAGGTCGATTCGACATCTCCTTATGCTTTGACTGGGTCTATCTTCTCTAAAGATAGATATGCTATAGAATTAGCGGAAAGAAAATTACAGTATGCAGCAGGTAACTTCTATATCAATGATAAGCCTACTGGCGCAGTTGTAGGACAGCAGCCATTCGGTGGTGCTAGAGCATCTGGTACAAATGATAAGGCAGGTTCTACATTGAATTTGTTGCGTTGGATTTCTCCTCGAACGATTAAAGAGACATTTAATGCTCCAACGGATTATAGATATCCATTTTTAGAAGAAGCATAGATTAGAATTTTTATAGAATATAAAAACGCTCAAGAAAATGTTTCTTGAGCGTTTTTTTTATGATATCCATATTTTGGGATATTTATAATAAAATTGAATTATTTAAGTTCGACTAACCGCTATTAGATGCTAAAGTAAAAATTGAGATAAAGATGAAAAGTGTATTTCGTCCCCCGCAAACAAAGCGGGTCAAGATTTACAGGACTTGAAAAACTGTTACAATTTACGAGGGGTTGAAACCCCTTGCTATTACATCTTGTCCTCTGTTGAAAAGACAGGACAAGCATTTCAGGACTACTAAGATTTACCAGTATTTTCGGTTTATTATAAGTGACTATTGGCTTTAGAATCTAAGACATGAATTGAGATGGTCGATTTCAGATATATCGGTCAAATTGCAGCTTGGTACATAAAAGTAGATAGTCAGTTATTTAAATATTAAAACTACTTATGAAATATCTTTACTATTTATAAAACATAATGAGATTTATACTATTACTTATTTAGAAGTATGTGAATTATGAAAAACTTACCACCAGGTCAGTATGAGTCAGACATATTCCCTCGATTCGGGCTACCTCAGTATGCGAATCGATTTCCCAAAGAAACGGAGAAAATAAAATTTTCTATTGGAGGAGATTTGGAGGAAGCAGAGATATCTGATCAGTTGATCACGCTTTCAAGGGTAAACCAAATTTCAGATTTTCATTGTGTAACCACATGGAGCAAATTGAATCTCAACTGGAGTGGATTCCGCTTCAATGATTTCTATAATTCTTTGATCATGCCTAAAGTTACAGATAAAATAACTTTTGTTGTGCTCAAAGCGCAAGATGGATATAAGACAAGTTTACCTTTAGTAGATTTATTGAAACAAAACGTTTTGTTAGCGGATAAACTCGATAATAAGCCGCTAACTCTATCTCATGGCGCGCCGATAAGGATCGTAGCACCAGATCATTATGGTTATAAAAATTTGAAACACATTAATCGGATAGAATTTTATACTGAAAGGCTAAAACTGAAGCAAGGCTTAGCAAGTTTTATGGATCACCCAAGAGCTAGAGTTGCGAAGGAAGAAAGAGCGAGCAGCGGGCCAGGAATTGTCTTCCGATGGCTATATAAGTTTGGAATTAATAGTACAATCAGAGATTTCGAAAATGCAACTGCAGCGTATAACGCAAGACAAGTTGACAACTCTGATAAAGATTTTAAGATGATTTAGAATGATAAAGGCTAATTATGTTCTGGCATTGTTAGAGCAACTTGAACTAGAGACTATTTCAATTTTTGAAACAGAAAGATACCAGTAGAATCGTTAGGCATCTCTAGTAAATATTCAATTTCTGGTAGTGCATACATCTTTTTAAATTCATCACCTTGTCGGTAGAAGTAATATGAACCACCTAAATTCGCAAACATACTTTCCTCTGGTAATATTTCTACTGGACGCAGTAGCTCGGCAATCAAGGCGGAGTCAACTGCTGATTCAATGTTGTCGTCCTTTGCTAAAATAATATCTAAGAGTCTTTTTTGCTTTGATGCTTTTTTATAATTAAGATTGTTTGATTTTCTCGTTGACTTTAAAACTGGTGTGACTATATCCAGTGCAACAATTCGTGGGTGCTGACAAACCTGAAAGTCAATATCTTCATTCAATTGAACTATGGCAGTTACATCTGAAAGTTTAGTAAAGGAGTTATCATTTCCTACAGAAAAGAATAAGATAAGCATTGCGATTGCTGCAGCAATTCTATGTATTTTTCTGTAAGAGGTTGATGTAGGTTGATCAATTTTTGCTTGTATACTATTCCAATTACTGCTGTTTGGAATTTGAGAAAAATCATCAAATTTATTTTTTACAATAAGCTCTTCATTACCAGCTTTTATTTTAGCTTGGATTGATTGCCAATTTTCCTCACGTGGTACCTTTCTATAATTATTAAGCATATCCCGTCATATAACTTCTGGCTTGAAGAATAGTTTCTTCTTCACTAGCTTGTTGATTGTAAATTAATTTCCTTAAGTATTTCTTAGCTCTCGCTAATTGAGACTTTGACGTTCCCAAATTTATATTTAATTGTTTCGAAATTTCATCGTGTGTAAATCCTTCAATGACATAAAGGTTAAACACTAGTCTATAGCCATCAGGTAGCTGTTGAATTAAAGCTAGCAACTCTTCTCTCTCTAAATTTACGAATTGCACATCCTCAAACGGTCTTTCCATAACAGCGCTTAACGGAGAGAACCTAAATGCCTTCGCGGTTTTTCGATAATACTCGATAGCTGTATTCACAAAAATCCTTTTCATCCATCCTTCAAAAGAACCTTCATTTCGGAATTGACCAATATGTTTAAATACTTTTACGAATCCATCTTGCAGAATATCCTCCGCAGTATGGTAGTCGGCAGCATACCGAAGGCAAATACCAAACATGGTGGGAGCGTATTTATCATACAGCAGTTTTTGCGCATGAGCCTCTCCTTTTTGGCAATCCGTTAATATTTTTTCCTCAACTATATTGGGCACAGTTAAATGGTTTTTAAAAAATCAATTAAAAGAGCAACAGCTTTTGCTCGATGGCTGATTTGGTTTTTTACCTGAGGTTGTAATTCGGCAAAAGATAAGGAATAATCTTGTGGAATAAAAATAGGGTCGTACCCAAATCCACTATCTCCTTTTCTTTGCATTGCAATGTGTCCATTAACTATGCCTTCAAAAGTATGTATTTCTCCTTTTAATATCAGTGCAATCACTGTTTTGAAACGCGCAGACCTATCTTCGAACTTAGAAAGCTTATCCATTAACAAGCTCATATTTGCATCGTCACTCCTTTCTAACCCAGCATATCGAGCACTATTTATTCCTGGCTCACCATTAAGTGCTTTTACTTCTAATCCAGTATCTTCAGCAAAACAATCGATCTTCAATTTCTGATAAACTGTTTCCGCTTTTTGAATCGCATTGCCTTCAATACTATCCATCGTTTCAGGAATTTCTGCCGTCCACTCTACGTCCGCTAAACCCATTAAATCAATAGAACTATCCATGATAGCTTTAATCTCCTTAATTTTATTGCTATTTCCTGTTACGAAAAGTAGTTTATCCATTGTTTATTTCGCTAAAAATATTGATTGTAAATTATCCCAGAGCAATTTTTTCCGCCCTTTATTTGCTTCGATAAAAGCCAGTGATTCTGCAAATAAAAATGTCTTTGCAGAAATATGAACTGGATGATACAGTTGAGCATTCAAATTGAGACTAAGTGCCTTTGGTGTAGTTCCAAAACATAATATTTTTTCAATACCCAAATCTTTTATTGTATCCAAGATGTTAATAGCTATGCTAGCTATTTCAAGAATATGTACTTCAGATGTTATATCGATATTGACCGCATTCAATATATTTTTTAGCAGACCTTCAATCAGATCTTTATCTTCTTGTTCAGACAAGACGATAATAATCTTAACATGGTTGCTTTCTTCACCTTTTTGAATGAAGCTAGGATCGCTGTTATGGGCTATAAGATCAAATGTGTGAAAGGACATATATAGTATTTAATTTGGCAGAATACCTTTATATTGAATTAATATATTGAAATGAATAACAAAATAGGCTGTTGTTAAAATATAATTTAGATTTTGTTTATATTTGAACGAAGATCCAAATAAATCACCTTCTTAAAACCAATGTATGAATAATATTAAGATTAGCAAAACGGAGCACTCCAAAATTGATCAACTTGATTTTAATAATATTCCATTTGGTCAGACATTCTCCGACCATATGTATTCCGCAGATTATATAGATGGAGAATGGACAAATATTTCAATTATACCTTTTGGAAATTTATCCATCAGTCCAGTAAATTTAGCTTTACACTACGGTCAGTCTATTTTTGAAGGCATGAAGGCTAGTATGAAGAATAATGGCACACCAGCTCTATTTAGACCTGAGCAACATGTCATTAGGATAAACGCATCAGCAAGAAGGATGATGATGCCAGAAGTTTCTGAGGAAATGTTTTTGGAGGCAGTCAATACACTAGTAGACCTTGAGAAAGATTGGATTCCGAAAGCAAAAGGGAGCGCACTGTACTTGCGACCTGTTATGTTTGCGATGGATGCTATGCTAGGTGTGAAAGTTTCTGAAACATATAAGTTTCTTATTATCGCAGGACCTGTTGGACCATATTACCCAGAACCAGTTAGGTTACTTGCCGAGACTGAATTCACAAGAGCTGCCAATGGTGGTGTCGGTGAAGCAAAAACAGCAGGAAATTACGCTGCTTCACTGCTTCCAGCTCATATGGCTAGGCAGAAAGGATTTGATCAAGTAATCTGGTTAGATGCAAATGAGTATAAGTATATCCAAGAAGTAGGTACTATGAACCTATTTTTCGTATTCAAAGATAAGGTAGTTACTCCAAGTACAACTGGAACAATCTTGAAAGGCATAACTAGAATGACTTTAATTCAGTTGCTAAAAGCTCAAGGAAAAGTTGTTGAAGAAAGGTTGATCAGTATTGATGAAGTTGTCGAGGCCTTTGAAAGCGGAGATTTGTTGGAGATGTTTGGTTCAGGTACAGCTGCAGTTGTCGCTAACGTAAAAGAATTTAGTTACAAGGATAAGTTGTATACCTTATCAGATCCTTCAACACATGAGATAGCAAACGGGTTGAGGGATACTATAAATGGGTTACGTTCAGGTGATATTGAAGATACCAATAATTGGGTAGTTGAGGTTGCAAGTCCTGTTCGGGCATAAAAAATCAACAACTTGATATTAATAATAAAGAGGCTTCTATTTCGATATTGAATTAGAAGCCTTTTATGTTTTGACAATCTAAAAAATTAATACTGTGGATGTTTAGGTTTATTCTCCAGTATCCCTTCAATCTTCTCCACGACTTCCTCGGTAAGTAAGCCTAAGTCCTCGTGAGATTGTAAAGTTTCCTCCAAATGGTTCTTTTTACTTGCTCCTAATATTACCGTACTGACATGTGGATTTTTGATGCACCAAGCAATCGCTAATTTTGGCAAACTAGTACCAAGGGACAGCGCCAACTCATTCAATGATCTTGTTTTCTCTAAACGCTCCTCCGATAAAGACCTTTCCTTTAACCAATCTAGACCATCTAAGCTCAGTCTAGTCCCTTTAGGGAACTTGCCTAGGTATTTGTCGGTAAGTACTCCAGATGCTAAAGGGGACCAGATAGTAGTCCCTAAACCCACGGTCTTATAAATCTGGCTGTACTCCACTTCTACTTTTTCTCGGTGAAACATATTGTATTGTGGTTGCTCCATTACTGGGCCTATAAGATTTAGTTGTTGTGCGCACATATGTGCCTCCATAATCTCCTGAGCAGACCACTCAGACATCCCCCAATATAATATTTTCCCTTGTTGGATAAGATGATTCATCGCCCACACAGTTTCTTCTATTGGAGTTTCTTTATCTGGACGATGACAGAAAAACAGATCGAGGTAATCTACTTTCAAACGTTTGAGTGCCGCATGGCAAGCTTCGAATATATGTTTGCGACTGAGTCCAGTTTGGTTGGGCAACCTTCCTCCATCTCCAAAGAAGACTTTACTCGAAACAATATAGCTATCTCTTCTCCACTTTGATTTCGATAAAATCTTACCCATAACTTTTTCAGATTTCCCGTTAGCGTATACCTCCGCATTGTCAAAAAAGTTTACCCCTTTATCGTAAGCCAAATACATAAGCTTTTCTGCAACAGCATCCGTAATCTGATTCCCAAATGTCAGCCATGACCCAAATGATAGAACACTTACTTTTAATCCTGATTTGCCTAATCTTCTATATTCCATTGTTATTGTTTTTGTATTTTTAGTGAAAGTAAAATAATTTGCTTAATTTACAGAGGTTATCTCTATTTACTTATACTTATGTTCAAGCCATGCGATACTTAATTATTTTTGTTTGCCTCCTCAGTTTCATGTCTGTTGCTATAGGTCAAAAGACAATGAGTTTCCACTATCTACAAACTATTCCTGATGCTGCGTTTAATGATAATCTACATCATAATCCGAGTGGACTAAGTGTTGAACATCTACTGAGCCCCTTCAAAAATAAAAATGTGCAGATAGGTGCTGCAGTAAGTGTTTCCATGTATCAAAATGAAAATCATGAAGGGATTGTACAGTTGAATGATAAAAGTAATGCTTACGTTTCTACAAATGAGGATGACTGTTTCTATACTTATCAAGCGGTTTTTAGATATAATTTTCTCGCTCCAAATAATATCATACGTCCATACGTGCAAGGTCAATTTGGCGGCGCCACTTTCTTTAGCACACTTACTATGAACGAAGGATACGAAGATGTAATGGATAACAAAACGACCAACCATGGCACCACCTGGATCGGAGGATGGGGTGGTGGTATAGCTGTCAAGATTTGTGAATCCCTGTACCTAGATACGAATTTACTATATAATTATGCTGGCAGTACTAATTATCGGAATTCTCCCGATAGCAATGCTGCAGCTCAGTATAGAGTTGACCTAAGGAACTATCAACAATCGAGCAAGGTTAATCACTTTGCTTTTAGGCTAGGAATGAATATTGTCTTTTAAGGCAAAAAAATTACGATTGCTTAAGCACGCAATTCTCATAAAGTGGTCTGTCGCCAATCTTGCAAATTCACCCGCAAGACACTGAATAATTATATATAATGTTAAAGTTATCTAAACGAAACAGCGTTATCTGCTAAATACCGTTCTATATGTAACAACGGGTTATAATTTATTTAACCCCATGACATGGTTTTTAGTTGGTTTTGTTTGTTAGATAATTAGGATGTAGACTCCCAGTCTACATCCTATCTTTTTTTAAAGAGCATTGCTTCTTTTTTGGGAATTGGATTCCGAGATTTAGACGGAAAGATAGATTCAAGTATACTCTTTTCTAGGAGATAAGAGGCAATCAACTATTTTAAAGGTTGGCTTTCCTCTTATCCACCCTCTCTGTTTAACTTCGCCCTAAAAGACTGTAGTGCTCATCTAATTTAGTATTCAATTTTCGATTAGACTCCGACGCATCTAAAGTATGAACCATTACCATTTTTGATTTCTCAAATTTGGACGAATTTAGGTTTAACCATTTGTAAATAGGTGTAGCAAAAACTTTATACTTACGGGAAGCTTCTGATTTGCTTAGCCCTGCATCCACTTGCTTTACTATTACTCTTTTGGCCGCTTCTGTATATATAGGTTAGCCGAGTTTTACTAGAATTTGCTTGTGTCTTAGATATATTGTCAAGTTTAACAAGTTTATATAAACCATATTCTTGTCAACCTTTTCTGGGCATATCCAAATTGAAAATTGAAAATTGCACATTGAAAATTCCACATTCCACATTGCACATTGAAAATTAACTTTCGGCGTAGCGTAAGCTAAAGCCCGTCGCTCGGAGAGCGCAAGGACAAAGGATAGAAATGAAGATGCGCCCTCTTCGGCGTATCGCAGTGGAAAGCCTGGTGCCGTGCCGCAGAGACAAGGCTTGCCTTGTCTCTGCGGGATCGGCATGGCCCCCAAGCGTAATAAATCTAGCCTAAGAAAATAGCAGACTAAAGCATAGAAAAAGCAAAGGGAAATACATTGTCCCGTCTAACAATCCCGTGTAATACCAATCGTGTTTTTTATGGATAGCGAGAAGGATAATCAGTATAGTGAGGATATTGGTAAGGAGGTGAATCCCTAAAATATTCAGTGGGAGTAGGCCATAAAAGTATAAACCAGTGAGGAGTAAGGAGCAAATTGTCAACAGTAGAAAACACAGTACTTTCGTTTTTGGGATACCGATTTTTGCGGGAATGGTTTTTACATTTATTAACTTGTCAATTTTGAGATCGCGGATATCGAAGGGTAGGGTGATGGCAAAAATGAAGAGGCATCGCTCTATAAATATAGTAAATAAAATACTTGATTGAAAACAACCTGCTGGGCCAGCTGCTCCAAATAGGACACTAAGACCACCCCATACTAGCGCGATAGTATACACCTTGATATAGTCCATATCGCGCAAACGTGTCCCACCTTTGAAAATAGGTAAAACGTACAACATAGATAAAATGCCTGGCAAAATCAGCACAAAGATTTCCAACCAAGTCAAATAGAAAATCAAAATACTAGAGATAATAAAACTAATACCGCCTATGATAAAAATAGTACGTTGGAGCTGTTTGATTTTGAAAAAGCGATCTTCTTTATTGATCGCTTTTACTTTCTGCAATCCAATATATCGATGCAAAGAATACAGCCAAGTGCAGGTAGTAAATAGAAATAAGGCTCTATGATCAAGGACAAATAAATCACAAAGCACATACTGTGTATAGACACACAGTGCAGCAGCAGAACCAGCAATCCAGATATTGGAATACAAAAAGAAGTCTATGAACTTACTGATTATTCCCATCTAACTGGATATTTAATATCGCTTAGAAATACTTAAAGTTATGGTCTTTTTTGATAGCTAACAGTACTTCGTAAATCAACTTGATTACATTTTCTACATCTGACTTATCCGCCATTTCTACTGTAGTATGCATGTAGCGCAAGGGCAAAGAAATTAGCGCAGAAGGAACACCGCCGTTGGAGTACGCAAATGCATCCGTGTCGGTACCTGTCGATCTGGAAGACGCTTCTCGTTGAAAAGGAATTTTCTTGCTTGTTGCAGCTTCCTCTATTAGCTTGAGGAGATTATTATGAACAGCAGGTGCGTAAGTTATACTCGGGCCATTACCGCATTTTACATCTCCAGTTTGCTTCACCTTCATCAGGGGTGTGCTAGAATCGTGTGTCACATCCGTTACAATAGCGACGTTTGGCTTGATGGTATTAGCGATCATTTCCGCTCCACGCAATCCTACTTCTTCCTGCACAGCATTTACTATATATAAAGTGTAAGGTAGTTTTTTCTTCTTTGTTTTCAGCATTCGAGCAACTTCTGCGATGCAGAAACCACCCATCTTATTATCGAGCGCTTTGCCTACATAAAAACGATCATTCAGTCTCATGAACTCATCTTCGTAGGTAATCACACATCCAACATGGACACCCATTTTCTCTACTTCCTCTTTATCTTTTGCGCCAATATCAATAAATATATTAGTGGTAGAAGGGCCACTCACCGCATCCTTACCTTTACGTGTATGGATAGCTGGCCACCCGAAAATACCCTTTACTATGCCTTTTTTTGTATGAATATTTACTCGCTTTGAAGGTGCTATCTGATGATCAGATCCACCGTTACGAACCACATTAATAAAGCCCTTATCTGAAATATAATGCACATACCATGAAATCTCATCTGCGTGTGCCTCTATGACCACCTTGTATTCTTTACCTGGATTAACCACTGCATAAGCCGTACCGTAGTTGTCCAGTTCCCACTCGTCGACATATGGTTTGATGTAATCTAGCCACACTTTTTGACCAGGCGCTTCAAAGCCAGTCGGGGATGCAGTGTTAAGATATTTGTCTAGAAATGCCTCTGAATCTTTATTGATAATTGCCATTAGATGGTGGGTTCGAATTTAATGATTAAGGGATGTAGGTTAAGAAACGGCGCTATTGAGCCAAAGTTTTGGATTTTCACGCCATTTTTTGATTGTCGCCAATTCCTCTGCCTTGATGTAGTTGGATTCTACCGCTTCTTCTAGGAGCACCGGAAAAGTCGATAAGGTAGTAAAAGGGCAATCATGCTTTACAAAATTTTCAGCCGCCTCATCAAATCCATAACTAAAGATAGCCAATACACCAACTACTTCTAGCCCGTCTGCTCGCAAATTATCTACTGCCCGCAAACAACTCCCACCCGTAGAAATAAGATCTTCTATCACCAAAACCTTCTGACCTGGCTCAAACTTACCCTCTGTCATACGCTGCGTACCGTGGCCTTTTGCCTTATTGCGTACATAAACCATCGGTTCATGTGTGGCGTCACTTAGCAGCGATGCGAACGGAATCCCACTCGTAGCCACTCCCGCTACCAGGTCATAATCGCCAAACTGCGTGCAAGCAGATTGCAGCGCCTTTTTTATTTTCGTACGCACATCAGGATAAGAGAGAATGAGTCGATTGTCGCAGTATATTGGAGATTTTATTCCAGACGCCCAGGTAAATGGATTTTGTGGACTTAACTTAATTGCATTTATTTGTAGTAGATAAGATGCAACATTGCGTGCTATATTTTTTTCCATCAGGGGGAGATCTTTACATTATGCAGCCAGATGATTGTCTACACTTAAAATTTATAAGCCACAAAGAAACATAATTTATTAGAATTGATGAAAATTTACATTCAAGAAACACCACTTTATTTATGCAAGGATCCGTCTACGCTTGGAATCGATCTTGATGCCAAGGATGTACTGGTGTCTCACTATACTGGAAAAATAAAGAATCTGCTCAATCACATCGACCTTTTGGAGAAGTCAAGCAAGAAACAAGCGGTCGTACTTGTATATAAAAATATCGATGTGTTGATTGGCGATTTCAGATCGCTATACAAGATTTTACCTGCAGCGGGAGCACTGGTAACTGACGAGCAAGGTCATTATCTCATGATTCATCGTTTGGGACATTGGGATTTGCCAAAGGGCAAGATTGAGAAGGGCGAGTCGATTGAGACCGCTGCGGTACGGGAGATTGAGGAGGAAACGGGTGCGCAGCATGTTGCCCTGCAGCAGGCCCTTCTGACTACTTATCACACTTATAAGATCAAGAAAAAACGCCTTCTCAAGCAGACTTATTGGTTCTCTGCCACCGCTCCAAGGCAAGAATTGTTAGCTCAAGCGGAAGAAAATATTGAAAAAGCTGTTTGGGTAGATTATGAGCAATTTGATAGGGGTGAGGACCCTATATATAGCAATATTTTGGATGTTATATCTTCCTACCGACATTCTATAAAATAATAAAATAATATTCTTCATTTTATCGTTACCAGGGGGTATTATTGCGTCATAACGCTGTAGAACATTTGAACATTTTATAATTCACTCAAAATTTATCCATGTTTCGTCCATTCTTGGTCTTGATTTTAGGCCTATTTTTAACGTGTTTTTCTCTCCAAGCACAGTCCGCCGCACTTAATGTCACGGCACTTTTTCCAGAAATCTTAAGCAACAACCCAGTTGATTCTGATGAAGATTGGTCTTTTTATCAAGATGCAGATAATCAATTGTTTCTGATTGACTTCGAGTCTTTAAGCTACAATATATTTGAGCTTGTTCTTCGGGACAGTAATACGAACCGTATCGTTTATCGCGAGGACGTTTTTGACCTTCCTGTGAACTCAATATATGAGTTTGACTACAGCGGATATGCACAAGGGAGTTACACTGTGGAGTTGCGCTCGACAGTACGGACTCTGGAGCAGGAGGTTGATTTTCATTAATTAGGATTAGGTTTTTACTTTGAGCTTGTCTCGATATTTTTCCTTGGGGTCACCCACAGCCTTCAGAAAAGAAGGGCGTGGTCGGGTCGTACGTTGCGATACCCATTTTGCCAGCGCTTTATCACTGCACGCTGCCAATGCCACATAGGGCCTCGCTCAAATGGGTATCTACACTTCCACCCCTTGTCTCTAACGCACTCCGTTTGTCGTGCTTTGTCACCTGCGGTGAGTCGCGCATAACGGTTCGGTGATATGGAGCGGACGCAGCGATAGCAAGTCTGATCTCATAAAATGACCTTTTATCTTCATCGTCTATTGAAAGTAATTCACATATGTGACTCCAACTCAAATGTCCAGACACTGTCTGGACATTTGAGTATTTTTGATAGAAGGATTTCATATTGAATAGATTAGACCTGGAAAAGCCACGACCTAATTGCTTTGTAAGAGTCTTGGACAATTCTAGTATTAGTTTCCTTCCACTCAGTTCCTCTATTTTCTCCCTGTCTGTAATCAATCTGCCGACTTTCCAATAAGTATCTATTAAATGGGAATTAATCTCCCTATTAACCTCACTTTTGGCCTTTGAAAGCACTTCTTTTATGTCCTTTGTTAATTACTCAAAACTGGCATCTTGCTTCTCTAATTTCACAGAATCTTTGTGAAATTTAATTTAGGCTTCAAGTTCGAAAACTTTAGAAAATTAATAGTAAAAACTGCGTTTTTTTGCTGTCCTGTAACATCTTTACACATGGACAATTTTGCTATATTTGGTCTCTCAACCTACAGATGTTGAGATTTAAAGTAGGAGTCCACTCCGAAAACTGAAAAATATAGACAAAATAAACATTTTTGGTTTTGTAAGTTTTCGCAGTGGACTCAAGTATACTAAATACAAAGAGTGAATTAAGCTATGCAAGAAAGGCATAAGAATAGAAAGATATATTTTGAGGAGCAGGGTAAGACCACAGCTCAATATGTAATTCCTTACATGGAAAAGGTAATGGATATCAACGATCAAGTCCGAGTGCTAGAGATTGGTTGTGGTGAAGGTGGCAACCTGATGCCCTTCATTGAACGAGGTTGCGAGGTCGTTGGTATCGACCTCAATGAACTGCAAATTGATCGCGCAAGAACGTATATAAAAGAAACAGTGCCACATGCCAAGGCGACTTTGATCTATGATGATATGTACAATATTGACCCAAAAGAATTGGGTTCTTTTGATTTAATATTTATGAGAGACGTGATTGAGCATATTCACGATCAAGAAAAGTTCATGCCCTTTCTCGCCAACTTCATCAAACCTAGAGGTAAGATTTTTTTTGGTTTCCCGCCTTGGAGAATGCCCTTCGGTGGGCATCAACAAATATGTAGAAGTCGCTTTTTGAGTAAGCTGCCTTTCTTTCATTTATTACCCATGCCGTTGTACAAAGGAGTACTCCAATCTTTCGGGGAACCTACCAAGACAGTCGAAGACTTGGTAGAGATAAAAAACACGGGCATCAGTATTCAGCGTTTTGAAAAGATTGTTTCTGAAAGTGGATATGTATTCGACAGAAAGGATCTATTCTTCATCAATCCAAATTATGAAATCAAATTTGGGCTAAGACCAAGAAAATTAAGCGGCTTGATAAAGCCTATTCCTTTTGTGAGAGACTTTTTCACGACTTGCTATTATTGTGTGATAAGTAAGGGGTAGGGGAAATTACATCTTATTAGTTATTGCTCAATCCAGCTGCTCAAACTCTATAATCCCAGCTTTTAAGAATTTTAAAATATCATTTTCATTTAACTTATCTCTACTATAATCAAGGAGCCTTGTTTCCCTATAGTCAATAATTGCCAAAAATGGCTGTCGCCTGCTCTGATACTTAGTTATTTGTAAGTGTGCCCATTTAGCTCCATAGGTTCTTAGCTTTAATTGGTCGCGGTCCTTTTCTATAACTTGGACTTCATCTAGTTTAGTTCTATCATCTACATGTAGTATAATTGTAATAAAGTTATCATTCAATCGATCAGTGATTTGATCGCTTTCAATAATCAACTCTTGATTGTCTCTATTTTCTTTGCAAGTATTACCTGTAAACCATAGTAGGATGGGTTTATGTTGTGCTTTCGCCTCTAATAAACCAGTCGCATAGTCATCGAAAAATTGATTAAGCTTTGTAGCGCTCCCGGGCCTAAGTGCAGATGGGATGATTAATGTTGTCAAGAAAAGTATGCTCAGATATTTAATCATAGTAAGCGTTTATTGTTTAAGACTCAATTTTAGTACTATCGTTACTTTTGAAAACTTGTTAAGGCAATATTGTCACTTTCTAGAACACTGTTGTAGAGAACATTATTATTGTTTGCAGCACGATCTATCTATATACTTAGTCTAGTTTTCTCTATTTTGCAGGATGAAGAGAATTTTGATAATCGGATGTTGTGGTGCGGGCAAATCTACCTTTGCTAAAGCACTGCAGGATCAATTAAAACTCCCTATCATACATTTAGATCAGGCTTATTGGCAGCCCAATTGGGTAGAAACGCCTAAAGCAGAATGGAATATGCAGGTTAAGCTACTCGCTGCTGAACCGAGCTATATCATGGATGGTAACTATACAGGCTCATTGTCGGTCAGACTACCAAGAGCAGATACAGTATTCTATTTAGATTTCCCTACGCTTAAGTGCTTTTGGCGAGTCATTAAGCGGATTCGGAAGTATCGTGGTACAGTGCGCCCTGATATGCCTGCCGGGTGCGTGGAGCGATACGATTTTGACTTTCTACATTATGTCCTTATCTTTAATATTGTGGTGCGGAAGCGGATATTGAAAATTTTAGAGACCGCTGGATCAGAGACGGAGATTATTACTTTTAAAAAGGATCGAGAGATTGAGGAATATTTAAGTGACTTGTCTTCTAAATCCTTCAAGGATTAATCTGAATCCAAGAAAAAAAACGAAAGGTATGGTTTGTAAAAATTGCGGAAATGAAGTGAGCGGAAATTTCTGTAGTATTTGCGGCCAAAAGTCTAGCGTGAAAAAAATAAATCTTAAGTACATCCTCAATGAGATTCCGAATAGTATTTTGCAATTAAATCGGGGTTTTCTTTATACCGCTAAGGAGCTCACTATTAGACCTGGACATTGTATAAGAGCGTTTTTAGCAGGTAAGAGAGTTCGTCATTACCAGCCTGTTGCTTTTCTATTGATAACTACCTCGCTCTACATTTTGGCAACCTACTTGATGGATAGAGAAACTTTTTTCTATGATATGCTGTCAGGTTTCGTCGAAGGGATGCAGGGTGATTCAGAACTTACAGAGAACAAATATTTGCTTTGGATCTATAAGTTTCAAATCTATTTTCCGTTAGTCGTATTGCTCTTCTTTTCGATTTCTACTTATTTAGCATTTTACAGGTCTCAGTACAATTATTTTGAGCATCTAGTGATAAACTTATACATCACTGGGCAGCAAATGATACTATATTTTATTTTTACTTTTATCTTCTTTAAGGATAATTCATTGTTGATTGTTCCGATTCTAATTGGAATGGCTTATAATTCTTGGACATTTATTCAATTATTTGAACACAAGAAATTGTATACTAAGCTCGGTTTGATCATTTTGGTATATTTGATATTTATTTCGTTGTTAGTCTTATTCGCGTTGCTCATTTTTGGAGTAGCTGTAATAGTTTATAAATTGGCTGGCTATTAACGGTACTAAATACAATCACAATTCGTTTATATCGCATTATGACTATACAGTTTTTCAAGTACTTTTTTATTGGCGTTTTAATACTTTACGCGCTTGGCTCTTCTGCGCAACCTTTCACACAACAAGATAGTTTACGAGGCTCTATCACAGAAGAAAGAGCGTGGTGGGATCTAGAGCATTATCACTTAAGTCTAGAAGTTGTCATTAAAGACAAGTACATCAAAGGTAATAATGTCATAAGTTATGAGGTCTTATCGGAGCATCAAACTATGCAAATAGACTTGCAAGCGCCATTGAAGATTACGAAGATAACGCAAGATGAAGAAGTGCTGGTTTATACGCAGAACGAGAGTGTGTATCTGGTACAACTTACTGAAAGTCAGGGTGTGGGGGAACATAAAGCGATAACCGTCTATTATGAGGGAAAGCCGAGGCCTGCTGCACGAGCACCGTGGGATGGAGGCTTTAGCTGGAAGAAAGATAAGTCGGGTAAAGACTTTGTGGCTACTTCTTGTCAAGGATTAGGAGCTAGTGTATGGTGGCCTTGTAAAGATCACATGTATGATGAGGTGGATAGCTTGATGCTGAGCGTGGAAGTTCCCATGCACTTGAGCGACGTCTCCAATGGGCGACTACGAAAAGTAGAAATCAACAAGAAGAAGAAAACAAAAACCTTTCACTGGGCAGTAACTAATCCGATCAATAACTATGGGGTGAATCTCAATATTGGAGATTATGTAACTTGGGAAGAGACCTATAAAGGAGAAGCGGGAGACTTAGATTTATTCTATTGGGCACTGAAACAAGATGAGAAAAAAGCGCGCATACATTTTACCGAAGTACCGAGGGTGATGGAGGCTTTTGAGCATTGGTTTGGACCTTATCCTTTTTATGAGGATGGATACAAATTGGTGCAAGCGCCTTATTTGGGTATGGAACACCAGAGTTCGGTGACTTATGGAAATCAATTTATGAATGGTTACCTTGGTACAGATCTAAGCGGAACTGGTTGGGGACTGAAGTTTGATTTTATCATAGTTCATGAATCTGGGCATGAGTGGTTTGCTAACAATATTACCCATAGGGATATGGCAGATATGTGGTTACATGAGGGGTTTACCAACTACTCAGAATCTCTATTCCTAGATTACCATTTTGGAGTAGATGCTGGCAGAGAATATGTGCGAGGCTTACGCAAAAATATTGAGCATAAGAAACCACTAATAGGCCCGCGGGATGTAAACTATCAGGATTTTCCGGGAGATGTATATTATAAGGGCGCAAATATTCTCAACACGCTTAGAAGTATAGTAAATGATGATGAAAAATGGAGAATGCTGTTTAGAAGAATGAATGAAGAATTTTATCATCAGACGATCAACTCGGAAGATCTTGAAAAGTATATTTCCGAATTTCTTAGGATGGATCTAAGTGGTTTTTTTGACCAGTATTTGCGCACGGCTACGTTGCCCATTTTAGAATATATTATCAAAAATGGGGAATTGATGTATCGTTGGGATAATGCAGTGGAGGGTTTTGACATGCCAGTAGACATTATTACCGCAGAGAAAACGTTTAGAATTTTTCCAACCTCGGACTGGCAAATAATTAAGTTTACTGGCGATGAATTGGGAGTGGATATCAATTATATGATTGGGACTTTTGAGTCTATAAAGTAGTCCTTCAAAACTACTTTTTTTTCTTCCTTCTAGGACTAACTTTTGCCATTGGATTGAAGTCTAGACATAGCTGAATCCAATAATCCAGATCTGCATCTAGATCTATTCCATCAGGTGTCACGAATACGTATCCACGCATAGGTCTTCCTGTAAAATCCATAGGTAAGCAGACCTCATTTTTGATCACTTTAGTATATGCATCTTCTCCAATGCGTGCCATCAATAATTGCGCTCCAAACTTCTTATCAAAGTGGATGCCACAAAGCATTTTGTTGTCGACAAAAAATATTCTTCCGCCCATCATATTCTTGTCTGAGAATCCAATCTTCTTATCTGATAGGACACTTCTGATTCTTTCTGCAGTGTGTTCATCGTAAGCCATATTTTGTGAATTGTGGGCTCCATTATATATGCAACTAATTCTCATGCAAGATAAAAATATAAGTGTGACTTAACAATGATCAATATACTTGCGATCTTTGTTGAATGAATATTCTCTCCTTGATCATTACTTTTCTTTTCCGCGTGAGTGATAGCAGCGATACGCAAGGTGCTGGCATAGGACTGAAGCTGCAGTATGCATGGCTCGCCGAGGTACGAGAAGAGACGTGTATACTGCCTAGCTGAAACCTATGCAAGTACCTGAAGTACAAGCGTATAGCACGACCTCTAACAGGCTCTTTTTCTTCAAAGAGACTGTTAGAGGGCACGCCCAAGACAATAAAATGAACCAAGCTTACAACAATTGGTGGGGTAAATACATTGAACCAAGCGTAGATATCTGATAAGACATCGCTATATTTGACATCTAAGTGTCTATATGGAAAATAGACGATGGTGAAGGGTTAAAATTCTCCTCCTGGCGTGTACTATTCATGATAATTTACTTAAATTGTAAATCAGTATCTAATGTAAAAATTAGGTATCGACAACCTTTAAACTCAGTGCTATGAACCATCGATTATTTCTTTTCTTTTGTCTTACGTTTTCATTTGTAAGTATAGCCAGTACGCAAGAATTGCTGCAAGAGAATATCGCTGATTTTCGGATCGATGGAACGTTGATTGACGATCCGTTTATAGGTGGTCTTAATGCGCCTCAGTTTAGTAACGTCGACTTTAATAATGATGGACTGATGGATGTGCTGGTTTTTGATCGAATAGGCAGTGTTGTAATTCCAATGGTACGTACAAATGATGGCTTTCGTTTTGATCCAAGCTATGCAGAGAACTATCCAGAAATTGATAATTTTCTTCTGATGAAGGATTACAACTCAGATGGGATAGCGGATATATTTTCTTACTCTACCGAACCTGGGGTGCCTGGGATAAGCGTGTACAAAGGTAAATATACGAACGACAAAATTGACTTTGATTTATTTACTTATCCAGATTATGATTTTCAAGTATTAAACTTTGAGTTGGCGAATGGATCATTTTCAAATATAGCTGTACTAAATACAGATATTCCTTCTATAGAAGATATTGATGGCGATGGGGATTTGGATATTGTAACATTCAATTTTTTGGGAGGCTATCTGGAGTATTACCAAAATCTAGTTTTGGAACGAGGTGAAAGTATAGATGGCTTTTATTTTTTGAAAGTGGATGATTGTTATGGAGGAGCATATGAATCTGGTTTGACTGATACCATACAGCTGGCTGATGCGCCTGGCGACTGTGCAAACATGCTTACAAGTGAAGAAGTGATAACGCGTCATGCGGGTTCTACTGTGCTGAGCATAGATTATGACCAAGATGGTGATTTTGAGGTCTTGCTGGGGGACCTGTCTTTCAATAATATTACGCTGTTGGAAAATGGTGGAACAGTGGAGGATGCTTGGTTTTCAAAACAAATAATTAATTATCCAGATTTAGCTGCGGAGCCAGTAAACATCGCAATATTTCCAGGTGCTTTTTATGTGGATATAGACGGTGATGAGGTGAAAGATTTCGTTGCTGCACCTAACAATATTAACAGTTCATTCGATACTGAAAATGTGTGGTACTATCGGAATAACGGGGAGAATGATCTTCCTGATTTGACGCTTGAATCAAAGGCTCTTTTCGGTAGAGACATGATCGACTTAGGAACCAATACAAGTCCAACTTTTGCGGATGTAAACGGTGACGGGCTTATTGATCTGGTAGTTGGAAATGAAACTACCTATGTACCATTTGGAGAGCGGAATGGTAGACTTTACTTGTTTTTAAATATTGGTACAGCGTCGTCTCCAGAATTTGAATTGACCGATGAAAATTGGCTAGATTTTCAACAATATAACAGTGCCGCATATGACTTCATACCTACTTTCGCAGATCTAGATAGCGATGGTGATCTTGATCTTTATACTGGCGAAACAAATGGTCATATATTTTTTGTAGAGAACATAGCGGGTGCTGGTCAGCCGATGGATTTTGCGCCTATTGTTCCAAATTATTTAGACATAGATGTAGGAAAAATATCGGCTCCTACTTTTCATGACATGGACAATGATGGATTGTTGGACTTACTAGTGGGTGAGCGAAATGGCAATATTAATTTTTATAAAAATATAGGCACAGCCACGGCGCCTAATTTTAATCCAGATATTAATGCAGCTGGCAATGTTGAAATCCTAGGGCAGATAGATACGCGTGATCCACCATTTATAGTGGGATATAGCAAGCCGATTATCGTTAAGACAGAAAATGGCGATGTGTTGCTAACGGGAACTGGACACGGTGCTTTAAAAATATATGGCTTGCAGGCAGATTTAAATAGTACGTTTCCGATACTTAATGAATCTGTGGGAGATATCAAAATTGGCGATCAAGTTGCGCCTGCTGTTGCGGACATAAATAGTAATGGAAAGTATGAAATCATTTTAGGAAATAGGCGAGGAGGCCTTAGCGGCTATAGTTCTGACATCAGTGAAATGCCAGTATCTATAAATGGTCTTTCTAAGCAAGTAAAAATCTCCTTGAGGTCAACCTTAGTACAAGAAACAATCCAAATAGCTGGTTCGCTACCTGCTGAGATGACTGTTTTTTCTGCACTAGGTCAACAGCTTATTTCTAATAAAATGACCCATCAAATAGATATTTCTGCACTTACGCCAGGAATCTATTTTGTAAATATGAAAAGAGGCGAAATGCAGAATACAGTTAAGTTTGTGAAACAATAAGCTAGAACAGTATTTCTACGCCAAAGGTACTTTAATATAAAAATCAGAAAGGAATGATCCAACAGTCTATTTTACAGTTATTGCTAGTTTTTTTGTTCGTACAAACAGGATCAGCTCAAGAACTAGTTCCGGAAAATATTGCTGAATTTCGCATTGATGGAGCACTAGTCAAAGATCCTTTCGTTGGTGGCTTGAATGCACCACAGTTTAGTAATGTTGACTTCAACAATGATGGTTTGATAGATGTGCTAATATTTGATAGAATAGGTAATGTAATCATACCCATGCTGCGTTCGACTGACGGTTTGCATTTTGATCCAAGCTATGCAGCTAACTTTCCAAATGTAGAAAATTTCCTTTTAATGAAGGATTACAATGCAGATGGGATTGCTGATATATTTTGTTATTCAATGGAGCCCGGCGTGCACGGTGTAAGTATTTATAAAGGAAAATATACAAATAATAGAATTAATTTTGATTTGTATGTTGACCCTGATTATAATTCCAAGGCAGTAAGTTATGAATTGGCAAACGGAACATTATCAAATCTTTTTGTAAGTGACGATGATATTCCGTCTATAGAAGATATCGACGGTGATGGGGATATGGATATCGTTACCTTCAATTCTAATGGAGGCCATGTTGAATACTTCCGAAACCTTGTAGTAGAACGAGAAGAAAGCCTAGATGAGTTTTTCTTTTTGAAATTCGATGATTGCTATGGTGGTATGTATGAATCTGGTCAATCGGAAGAAATCCAGTTGGCAGATGCCCCTGGTATTTGTGCCAACATGCTGACTAACGAAGAAGTAGTCACACGGCATGCTGGTTCTACTGTGCTAAGCATTGATTACGATCAAGATGGGGATTATGAGTTGCTGCTTGGTGATCTTTCTTTTAATAATATTACATTGCTCAAGAACGAAGGTTCCACGCAAGAAGCTTGGTTTTCTGAGCAAATATTAAAGTATCCAAATGAGGCAGCTGAGGCCGTAGAGATACCCGTTTTTCCAGGTGCTTTTTACGCCGATATGGATGGAGATGGTATTAATGATTTTATAGCTGCACCGAATAATAGAAATAATGCGTTGGATGTAGACAATGTTTGGTATTACCGCAACAGCGGCGAAAATGATTTACCAGAACTTACGCTAGAATCTAAAAGCCTCTTTGGTGAAGATATGATCGATATAGGCACAAGTGCGTATCCTACTTTTGCGGATGTGAATGCGGATGGATTGATTGATCTAGTAGTTGGCAATCTGACTACTTATGTGTTGACTGGTGGTCGAGATAGTAGATTACATTTATTCTTGAATGAAGGTACATCAACTGCACCTATCTTTAATTTGGTGGATGATAACTGGTTGGATTTTCAAAGGTTTGGATTAGATGCATATAACTTTACGCCTACTTTTGCGGATTTGGACTCTGATGGAGATTTGGACTTATTTGCAGGAGAAATAGGAGGCAATATTTACTATGCGGAAAATATTGGTGCTACTGGACAAGCAATGGAATTCGGGCCAATAGAACCGAACTATCTAAATATTGATGTGGGTTCAGAATCTGCACCTACATTTTATGACGCAGACAAAGATGGCTTGCTAGATTTACTGGTAGGCGAAAAGAATGGAAATATTAATTTCCTTAGAAATATTGGAACCGCATCAGTTCCAAACTTCAATCCAGATCCAGCAGCCTCAGAAAATGTAGAAATACTAGGTCAAATAGATACCCGTATTCCCGGCTTTATTTCTTCAGGCCACAGTAAACCAACTGTGATAAATACTGGAGATGGAGCAGCTATAGTCACAGGTACAGACCATGGCAATCTAGAGATGTATGCCATGAGTACAGATTTGAATAGTGAATTTACGTTACTCAATGAATCCTTGGGAGATATTGAAGTTGGAGATTACGTGACTCCAGCATTTGCAGACATTAACAATGATGATATTTATGAGCTTATCGTTGGAAATAGACGAGGTGGCTTGACAGGGTATCGTTCTGATATAAGCAGTTTACCTGTCTCTATCAATGAGCAATTAAGTACTCCCAAGATAAGTCTATATTCAACACTAGTTAGAGAGTCGATTCAGGTAGCGGGTTCTTTTCCTGCTGAAATGACGGTATACTCTGTGCTAGGACAGCAACTAATTTCTAAATCTATGACACGTCAGTTGGATGTTTCACTGCTTACATCAGGTATTTATTTTGTGAATTTAAGAAGAGGGGAAGTGCAGAATACAGTGAAGTTTGTTAAGCAGTAAGCGAGCACTAAGTAAATAACAAACTCCCAATCCGTACCATATTTGCCCCTTCATCTATAGCCTCATTATAGTCTCCTGACATACCCATAGATAAGGTTTGAAAATCATCGCCAAAAACCCGCGCATTCTTTAATCGATCAAATGTCCGTTTTAAACTGTGGAACTCTTGCTTTACTTGCTTCTTATCGTTGGTAAAGGTAGCCATACCCATCAATCCACAGATGGTAACATGAGGGAATTGGGCATCCTGATAGGCAGCAATAATTTCACTCAATCCATCTTCCTCTAGGCCGTACTTTTCCTTTTCTTCAGCGATATGCATCTGAAGGAGAATTTTTATTTTACGTTCATTACTTTCTGCTTGTTTGTTTACTTCGTATAGCAACTTTATGCTATCAATAGAATGGATGAGATCAATAAAATCAGCTATCTGTTTGGTTTTCTTACTTTGTAGATGCCCTATAAAATGCCATTTAATATCCTTAGGAAGGGCCGTATGTTTATCAATCAACTCTTGTACTCTATTTTCTCCAAAGATGCGCTGACCCCGATTATAGCAATCCATTATTTGCTCATTTGACCGTGTTTTTGACACCGCCACCAATTGGACATCTTTCTGACCCAACTCTTCAATTAATTTTTCTATCATTGCGGTATTACAAGTTTATAAAGCAAAACGAATAAGTATAGCCTTGCCTAGAAATGCGAAGCGTATACTTCCATAATAAGACAAAAGTAGTGTTTGCTTAGTTCAAACATATTAAAATTTAAATAGAATGACTGATATATTATTTGAAGTTATAGGATGGGTCGGTTCTGGGCTCTTGATTATGGCATATCTATTGGTCAGTAGCAAAAAACTAGCGCCGCAGTCAAGTGCCTATCAGCTGATCAACCTGTTTGGGGCGATCTTATTATTGATCTATGCTATTCATACCTCGGCATATCCTTTCGTATTAGTCAATTCCATTTGGCTGGTTATCGGGCTCATTTTCTTTGTGAAAATCTTCATGAAAAAGAAAGAGTCCTAAAACAGAGCAGGAAATAGAAAGGATAAAAAAAGGGATGCAGCAATCGAAGATTGCTGCATCCCTTTTTTTATCCTTTACAAAGAAGATTATTATTCGATAACAATCTTCTCTGTCTTTCTAACGCCAGATTTAGAATCCAGTATCATTAAGTAAACACCATCTTTTTGTAATTGAATATTATCACTCAACTGATTGATTTCTTTTTGCAGGACAACTTTTCCAAGTATATCGACTACCTGGAGATTCCCAGCAAGAAAGTCATCGCTCATTATGATATTTATAAAACCACTAGAGGGATTTGGTGAAATGCTAAATTGACTAGCTGTCAAATCTGCTACTGCCACTAGATTCTCATTGATAGATGCTTTGGTTGCATCATCGCTAATGTTTTGATCTCCACCAGCTGTAACTACTGCATAAACCAAGTTGTCGTCGCCAAGGTCAAAACCATCTGTCTGACTAAATGCATGGATATAAGTTTCATTAGCCATGATTGTTTGGCTCAACGTCTCTTCAAAAACAAACTCGTCGTTAACATAATACGCAACAGTAGGATTTACAATATCTTCAGAGCCTGTATTGGTCATAGTAAAATCAAGACCTGTAATGGCAGGATTAGAAGTATTGCCATTTGTAGAAATTGCAATATTGTCCGCTCTAAGATTAGTAAACGAAGTATATCTATCATCCGATGACTCTATAAAGTAGGAAAATATCTTGTAGTGAGGTTCGGTATGTCCGTTATTGTTATATCCAGTGTTGAGTAGGTTAGTGTACTTTTGCAGTTCGTAATCCAATACGATATTTTCACCGGCTGAGGCAACAGAAGTTGTATTTACAATGTGTGGTTCAACTGCTTCTCCAGGACACCAACCAGCGCGGCTGAGCGTCCAAGTACCTGCTTGATTAGCACATGAATTTTGAGCACAATCATTCTTCCATAAATTTTGAACATCGATTCTTTCGCTATTAGCGAACATACTATGATTCTTGATAGAAAATTCTGCAGCGTTGTCCGTGTTGCCTTGTCCATGACCCGTAATGGTCATTCGAACATGATTTGTTTGAGATACCTCGTCTATAGTAATAGTGCGTTCAGGTAGATCATAAGAAATACCAGGGTCGCCGTACACAAAATTATCAGACTCCCATAAAGTAGTCACTTTATTATAACTCGGTTTATCTCCTTTCACATATTCTAAATCAAGATTCACTAACCATCCTGAAGGGCCCCACACCTGCACGAAAGATTTGAATGTAACTCCACCTTTCAAAATAGACTTAAAGTCGGTTACATCTACTGTCCAAGGACCACAACCCTGACCGTAAGGGGTAATGAACCTTGCAATCTCATATGCTCCTTCATCAGTTTCTACAGAAATTCTAGCTGGTTGATCCCAAGGATCGCAACCAGTTGGAGGGCACTCCACGGAGATATGTAATAACAACTTTTCAAAATCTTCTGAATTCTCGGGTAGGTTTATATCTGTAAATTTCGTTTGACCTTCACCACCAAAATTATAGCGCTCTTCATTCAAAATATTGATGGTCGTGTTATCGGAAGGCTTTCTGTAACGGTAGGAAACAGAATTATTCAAACTATTGGCATCTTCTGGGTGATTTGCCGATACGTTAATCAGATTTGTATTATTATCTGTCAAGTCAACGATCTGGTCAAAAACTACGGTAGCCATTTCCCCAGGTTCAATAGTAATGTTAAAGGTTTGTGAGAAAGCCGGAAGACCGTTAATATCTACATTCATAGGAATATTAGAAACAGCCTCACTTCCAAAATTCTGAATTTCGGCTTGCAATTTCACTGGCTTTGTAAAAATACTGATTACATCTGGTGCCGATAAACGCGTAGCACCAACATCATTTCTTGGAATAGAATATCCCTCTTGCCATGCGGCTTCCGTCATATTGATGAGGGTAGCTGCGCAGCCAGGGTTTGCTAAATTAACGGCTGAGAGAGAACTCCCATCATTAAACGGAAGGTAAGTGACTAAGCCAGGTTCATTGCCTTCAAACGCCGTAGTTTGGTTATCAGACAACTCTTGCTGCGTTCTGGCAACGTCCCAAATTCTCACCTCATCAATAAAGCCATTCCAAAATCTTCCTGGAAAACCACTTGAACTACCAATCTTAACGGCTACATTATTAGGGGATGGTTCTGCTGAGATGGAGTTTGTTCCTACGAGTCCACCATTGACGTAAATTTGAATTTTGTCTCCAATCTTCACTGCCGCCACGTGGTACCATTGGTTAGCATTCATAAATGGATCTGATTGTATCTCCTGCCATTGACCAGCAGCACTTACTACAAAACTTAGTGTCCCATTTTTACCTGCTCTAAAAGCAAAGCCTGAATCTGGTCCAGGCATGTCTTTAGCAACTATAGTACCTTGCCATGCCTCAGCTCTCCACTCCGATGCATAAATCCATGCTTCGATGGTAAAGCCTTCGCCGATGTTAAAATCATCACTGCTGCATAATTCTAAGTTATCATCCAGCCCGTCAAACTGTAAGCCAAAATTTTGGGCGTGTAGCTGGATCATTAAACAAAGTGACAATAAAGTGTAGATTCCTTTTTTCATAATTTATGTTTTTATGGACTTCAATATAAGCAAATCTTGTTATTTCCGTATGAATTAGAAGAGGATATTGGCATAAGTGTCTTAATCACTAATTTACATCCCACCACATCCGCTGTGTTATTACATCTCCCTCGGGCATGCGGCTGACTGCATCCAGGTAGTTATCCGCATTATTTATTTTCTCATCCAACGGGTAGCGTAAGCGTCTTGGAATCTCTCCATCGGATTCCCCATCGGACAAACCTGGCGATATATCTGGAAATCCAGAACGTCTTTGATTGGCGTAAGCTTCAAATCCATCAAAAAGCAGGGCAACCCATTTCTGCGTATTTATTTGTTCAATCGCATTCCCAGCATCGTATTCTATATTATTTTCGGTGAGGTAATCATCTATATCTTTATCACCAATAGGCTCTGCATTTGGATAAAGGGAAAGTTGTTTCATAGCAGCACGAATACCACTTTCATAAGCTGCTTGTGCATCTCCAGAAATCCATCCTTTGAGAATAGCCTCTGCACGTAGAAATTCGGTCTCGGCAAAGCCTAAATATATAGCGGGCGCATCATAGGCGACCATAACATCTCGGCGGGGTTGTGCAAACACAAAGTTATTATTCCCAGTATTTATGCCATTAGGTCTGCCTAGATGAAAGCCTTCTCCTACAGAATTGTCAATAGAGCCATCATTGGTATACGTCTCCATCAACAACGTTTCTCTAGGATCATCGTTATTTAAAATAAAGTTTACAAACTCATCACTATATCTAAATAGATGCCCCGTGATCCCAAAATCCTGAAATACTTCAGACACTCCATTCGCGTTATTCCCATCTACATCTGTTCCTGAATAACTTACAAAAGCAATATCATCATGAGCATCCATAACTCCGCTCTCGATAGCGCCTGCACCTATTTCTTGCGCCAAGGAAGGGTTCACATTGGATATTCGCATAGCGATTCTTAGCAGCAACGAGTTCCCGAATTTTTTCCATTTTGCAACATCTCCATTATAAAGAATGTCAGCTGCACCTGGCCCTTCTGCCGTTTCATCTAAGCCCGTTATTGCGCGCTCTAGCTCATTTATAAACTGCATATAAACATCTTCTTGTCGATCGAATACCGGCTTCGGATTCAAGGATCCTAGATTTGCTTCTGCGTATGGTATATCCCCATACATGTCAGTCAGTTTCTGAAAAAAGTAAACTTTGAAAATACTAGCCATGTGGCGGATATTATTGTTTTCTTCACTCCGGTTTATCAGATCAGTAATATCTTTGCCTACGCGTAGATAAGAATTTACCCACCAAGCACTGAGGTGATCTTCGTTGGTCGTATTGTATCTATCCACATTCCAATCACCGGAGAGTTGTTGAGCCCAATTGGAGCAATAAATCAGGTTGCCTCTCCATTGATCATAACGTTCACTAGAGGCCCTATTTAGCACGTAAGTGAGCTGATCTTCTAGTGCTATATTTATAGGCTCATTTTGATTGGTATTCGTATTGATTTCCTTAAAATCATTGGTGCAACTAAAAGTAGATATCGCAATAAAAACAATGGCTATATAAATTCTATTAAGATGTGTCATGATTAAAATTTTACATTGAGGTTAAACCCAAAAGATCTGGTACTGGGAAGTGAGGCATATTCTAATCCAAGATTGTCGGTACTTGCAGAATAGATGGACTCAGGATCGAGCCCAAGCTCATCTAAACCATTGGAGAAAAAGAACAGATTCCTCCCAACTAAAGATAAATTAAGTCCTTTTATAAACTTTAGTTTTTCCAATTGACGAGCGGAAAAATTATAGCCAAAAGTCATCTGCCTTAATTTTACATAGGTGGCGTCATACACATTTTCTTCGCTGATCGAAGATATCCGCTCATAGTAATCATCCAGCCTTGCAGCCGTCGTATTAGGCGTTTCCCCATCGCTGCTAACACCTACACCAGTAATTTCGAAATCTGCATTCTCTCTACCTGGTAATGATTTTATATGACGACCAAATAAATATCCAAAACTACTCGTAGTAGATAGTATTTCACCGCCTTGCTTAGTATCAATTAAAAAAGAAAATGTAAAATTTTTGCAGCTGAAAATGTTCGTTATTCCTCCATACCAATCTGGATTAAAATTTCCTAAGATCTCCCTTTCAGCAGCGATTTGAGGAAGCCCTGCATCATCATGAATAATATCTCCCTGCTCGTTTCTATCATATACATTACCCCAAATATCTCCAATATTACCATCCACTTGAGCGACAATATTTGCTGAAAAGGTTCTGTCAGGTCCAAAATTAAGTTGATCTATTCCTTCATTTAATTTCACAACTCTATTTATATTTTTTGCAAAATTAAAACTTGTGCGCCAAGTGAAAGACTCCTTTTTTATAGGCGTTAGATTAAGTAATAATTCTACTCCCTTATTGCTTACTTCTCCAGCATTCAAAGTGAACTTATTATAACCAGATGAGGCGGGTAGTGGGTTGCCAAAAATATGATCAACCGTTATTTGATCGTAATAACTTATATCTAGTCCTACTCGATTTTCGAAAAATATTAGATCCGCACCAATCTCAAAAGCAGTCGTTCTAGAAGGCCGCAATCTTGGGTTTACTGCGCCATCTTTATCCTCAATATTTCCGATGGGCAAGAGCACTCCATTTTGATCTTTTGGGTCATTAGAAGCGATGTAGGTTTGCACCTGTGTATATGGATTTATTTGACCAAATCCAGTGATCCCATAACCTACTCTAATCTTGGCAAAGCTTAACCATTCTTTTGTTTTGATGGCATCGGACAATATAAAACTGAGCGATCCAGCACCGTAAAGAGAAGTATTATCATTATCATCGAGGTTAGGATTAGTGAGCACAGAAAAATAATCTTGTCGTATTGAACCCTCTACATATAAGTAGTTATTGATACTAACCGTAGCATTGGCAAACAAACCGTTTATACGAGATTGACTCGTAGTGATGATACCATCTCTTACGATATTCATATTGCTTAATTCAGCTATTTGTGTTTCGATAAACTCAGATCCTCGGATGCTATTTTGCTCTTGATTACGATTGGTTCTAGTCGCTCCTGCATTGACTTGGAGTCCAATATTTTCGGTGATAGGTTTGGCAGCAGATAGCAAAAAATCAAAATTGGTTTCTCTTACTCTGAACGTGTCTAAGAATATAGAACCCGGCATATTGTGCTGTGTACCGTCCACTTCTACATTCAGATATTCCTGCCTACTTTGATCAGTAGAAACTCTACACTGCGCAGACAACCAATCAAATAATTCATACTTAGCACTACCAAATGCTAGTACCCGTTTTTTAACATCATTATTTGGGTTTTCATTTATTCCCCAATATGGACTGAGTGTAAATGGGTTATTAGACCAGTAAATGGGGTTCCCGTTTTCATCTCTAGTTTGTTCGAAAACACTTTGAGGTAAATTCGCTGGAGCAATGGTGAAGTACTTAGAAGGGTTACTAGGAGTGTCTGTCAGATTAACTCTATTTTTAGCATCTTCTGTGATTAAATTTACTTTACCAGAAAGCGTCAATTTTTCAATTGGCTTGTAGCTAAGATTGGTATTTATTCCATATTTTAAATAAGTAGAATTAGGTATGATGCCTTCGTTAGAGGTATGAAAAACAGAAACTCTAGAATTGAGCTTTTCTGTCCCTCCTGAAATGGCCAAGTTATTTGTCCAAGTGTTGCCCTCTTGGTAAAAAGATCGCAAATCATCTTGCCCAACTGCAGCGTAGGGTAGACTACTACCGTTGAATATAGGTGTATCCACTCCGTCTAGTTTAGCGCCCCAACTTTCCCAATTATTATATGCAGTTTCTTGATTAGTAGGCTTTTCACCATTGGCTCCCTGTCCATATTCTTCTTGATAGTTTGGCAAAATAGCGACCTGCTCTACTACATAGTTTGAAGTAAATTCTACCCCGATGCCCTTGCTTTTTTTACCTAACTTAGTCGTAATAATTAAAGCTCCATTTGCACCCCTCGACCCATATAGAGCGGTGGCAGATAGCCCTTTAAGAACCGTTATATTTTCGATGTCATCTGCGTTAATTGCAGATAATCCGTCTCCAGTATCACGGCCTCCAAACACACCTGCGGAATTAAAATTTGAGTTGTCCATGATGATTCCATCTACTATGATTAGTGGCTTATTGTCGCCATCTAACTGTGCTAGTCCTCTAATATTTATTCTAGTAGATCCTCCGGGGCCATTACTCGGCTTGGTGACTTCGAGACCCGCAACTTTACCGACTAACTGCGATGTAACGTTCAAATCTTTTGCGGTATTTAAGTCCTCACCATTTATTTCTGTAAAAGAAAACCCAGCCGCTTTTTTATCTTTTTCTATTCCAAATGCAGTGACGACCACATTGTCTAATTGCACTGCATTTTCGTACAAGTTAATTACATAATTACTTTTTCCAGGTTGGAGTTTTAGAATTTCTGAATCAAATCCTAAATAAGAAATTTCAACTGTCGCAGTGTCAGAAATAGTTAATGAAAACCGCCCTTCAATATCTGTAATTGTGCCATTAGTAGGTTGGTATTTCTGTATGATCGTAGCACCTATAATTGGCTCGCTCAAAGTACCATCGTAGACTTCACCTGTGATCTTTATCTGCGCAGATAATACGTTCATCAGTAGTCCCAAAACGCACAATAGGTAGGTTCTTTTCATATCTATTTTCATTAGGTTGTGAAAATAGGAAAATCCAATTTGAGAACAGTATTTATTCTATAAAAAGTAATATGAACTATGCATTATTGAAAATATAAGCGTAGCGAATAATGATGATTTGGGGCCATCCCGTTATCGCTTGAAGAAAGCGAAACGGGACCAGGCTCTGCGCAGCGTGGTCCCGATAAATAAATAATCGCTACCGCGTTATTTATTTATCGGGACTGGCTCTGAAAAAGAGCCACTGCTACGATCCTTTGTCCATTGGATATTGCTTCAATGAAAAACGCTATAAATGATTTTTGAATTATGCCCAATAGTATCAGTTAGTTAGCCTTTTCTTTGGTGACCTACTCAGAATGTAGTTGGGATCCAAGGCATAAATAAGTCCAACAGAGACTAAGACAATTTTATCTCCTCTATAATAGCATATACACCTACGATTGTAGAAAGCAAAAAGATGATATTATCTATCTTAGGATTTAAATACAACAGACTGAGGATTGCGTATAACAAGGGAACGCCCAATAATACAATGATCCCTTTCGCAGGGATTCTATTTCTTTGGTAGAGATCGTAAAATAAAAGTAAGACCCCGATAAAAATGGAGAAATACATCGATATTGCCCCTACAAGTACTTGGAACATTGAAAGCTCTTCATTAGCAGAATAGCCAAAGACTGTATGATCAAAAAGCAAAGCCCCATTATAAAGCACGAAAAGTAATAGAGCAATTACATATAATACCTTTTTCATCATTACAAGATACTGAATTACACCTTATCCACCAATACCTTATAATTTGGATCTTCCTGAATATTCACATCAATAATAGAATCCGCATTTTCCATCAAGAGAAGGCAATCTTTACTTAGGTGGCGAAGATGAACTTTCTTACCGACTTTCTGATAACGCTCTGTGATCCTATCCAATGCAGCTATGGCAGACATATCAACGATTCTACTTTCTGCAAAGTCAATGACCACCTCTTCAGGATCGTTTAGCACATCAAACTTTTCGTTAAAAACAGTGACTGATCCAAAGAATAGTGGGCCATATATTTCATAGTGCTTGACACCGTCAGCATCTATATGCTTCCGAGCACGAATTCTTTTTGCGTTGTCCCAGGCAAAAACTAAGGCTGCTATGATGACACCGACTACTACAGCTAAGGCTAAGTTGTGCAACACTGCAGTAACCAAAGTTACGGTGACCATTACAAATATATCTGACTTCGGCATCTTGTTGATAGTGTTTAAACTTGCCCATTCAAAGGTACCGATTGCGACCATTATCATCAGCCCAGTTAATGCTGCCATCGGAACCAACTCAATCAAACTAGAACCAAACATCACGAACATCAATAGAGTAACCGATGCTACAATACCAGAAAGTCTAGCACGTGCACCAGAAGAAATGTTGATCAAACTTTGACCGATCATGGCACATCCACCCATACCAGAGAAGAATCCTGATAAAACGTTAGCGATACCTTGAGCAGCTGCTTCCTTGTTACCGCGCCCTCTTGTCTCTGTAATCTCATCGACAATGTTGAGTGTCAATAAACTCTCTATCAAACCAACTCCAGCCATGATGACGGAGTAGGGTAGTATGAGTTTTAAAGTTTCAAAAGTGAACGGAATATTAGGTATATGGAAAGGAGGAAATCCACCTTTGATAGATGCGATATCTCCTACTGTACTGGTATCTAATCCAAGGCCTACAACTATACCAAAAATAGTAAGAATAGCGACGAGTGAAGAAGGGATTACTTTCGTCAGTTTGGGCAGTCCCCAAATGATAAACATCGTAAGGAAGACTAAACCAAGCATAGTATATAAAGCTTGCCCTTGCAACCAATTTCCGCTACCATCCTTAAACTGATCCATCTGAGACATGAAGATGATAATAGCCAGTCCGTTTACGAATCCAAATATCACAGGGTGAGGTACCAGTCGCATCAACTTACCCATGCGGAAAATACCTGCCAATATCTGAAGAACACCCGCCAACACTACTGTTGCAAATATATATTCTGGACCATGAGAAAGTGCTAAAGTGGCAATTACTACTGCAACAGCTCCTGTGGCACCAGATATCATACCTGGTCGGCCTCCTAATATAGAAGTGACAAAGCCCATTACAAATGCTGCGTAAAGTCCTGTAAGTGGAGATAATCCTGCGATCAAAGCAAAAGCAACTGCCTCAGGCACGAGCGCTAAGGCTACGGTCAAACCCGAAAGGATCTCGGTTCCATAGTTTACTTGCTGCTTAAAATCGAATAGGTTTAAATATTTTTCCATGTGTATATGTATTCAAGTACCATGCTAGATGGAGTACTTTTTTTTCTAATATGTAATTATGTGAAATGATTAAGCTATGAAGAGACTCATTTTGGCTATAAATTACTGATAAATAGCACAGTATGTAGCGTGTAATATTGTGTTAATCATTAAAAGAATAATAGGTTTTTCTAAAAGAATGCAAGGATACTATTTATATCTGTACTTGGCAAGATAGGCTATGTTTTTGTGCTTTTCAGGAACAAAAAGACGGGAAACAGTTGTTGTAATTTATTTAAAGGAATTAAAGAATGCGTAACCATGGAAAATGAAATACTAGATGATCAACTTGATTTTAAGTCAAAACCTATTGATCAAAGTAAAATCAAAGAAATCAATCTAATAAAAATAGAGGCAAATGAGCTAATAAGTTTTATAAAAGGCGGACGGGCTGCTCTTCTTGTTTTGAGCGGACTAGTCGTTTTTGGTACAATCTATAGTTTATATGTTGATCTATACGGTGCTTCACCAGCCGAAGTCATCATGGAAGGAGTGGTCTTAATGATCATTTATCTTATTTGCGCATGGGGCGTTACAAAAAATGCTAAAGCATCGTTTTTGACGGCCTTGGGTGTATACTTATTAATGCAATTGTTGATTATCTTAATAGCTGCAGGTAGTGTATTCAGCGGTATACTTTTGAAGGTAATTATTATCTTTTATTTGGGTCGGGCACTTCACGCTGCTTTTGGTCTAGACAAATTATATAGAAAGTTAATTTCCTTAGGGGTTAGCAGCGATGAAATACACAATGCTAAGCTGCTCATTGATTTTCCAAAGACTGAATATAATGCTAATGTATAGGACGCTTAATAAGCCATCTTTTTACGCGTGAGGGATATGGAAGGAGCCGACGGCAGGAGGCTGTGCTGCTGCGAGGTACGAGCAGAAGTACCGGAGTGAACACGGAGCCTGGAGGAGCCCGACCCTGACGTAGACCTTCTACAACAAAGGCGTAAAAGGTCTCCGTCAGGGTCACGCCCAAATCCTAAAAAAAGCAAGCAATCTATAAGAACTCTTCTCCATAATAGGCAAGTGAACTATCTGCTTTCAACACTTGGCTTTCGCTTATTTATTCTATACTTTTTTTGGTTCATATAAAACATAAGTATCCTTGTTATCGTTTTGCTTACTTGCAATTTGAATGCACTCTAACTAATACAGTTTTAGCAAAAAAGAAATAGATAAACCACAATTAAATTATATATAGATTTGTCGCACAATCAACTGAATATATCTATATTGCACTAATATTATAAAAATAAACATCATGAAAACAACATCAAAATTTTTTGTTTTATTATTTGGCGTAAGCTTGCTGAGTAGCTGCGTTAGCAAAAAGTCATTCTTATTATTGCAGTCTGAAATAGACTCTGTAAACCAAGAGCTAGGTAAGTGTGGTGAAGATCTGAATGCCCAAATGACTAAGTACAATAATTGTGCTGATGAGAAACGAGCTTTGCAGTCTGAACTTAAAAACTTGAAGAACACTATGGCCTTGCGCGAAGAGCAGATCGGCGACCTTAAAGGACAGGTGACGGATGCGCGTTCTTTGCGAGATAAGCAACTAACTCAAGTGGGAGATTTGACGGTTCTTTCGCAAGCTGCCAACGATAATATTAAGGAAACTCTATCTCAACTAGAAAGTAAGGATAAGTACATCAATCTTTTGCAAGCGGCAAAGACAAAGGCTGATTCAATTAATCTGGCACTTGCTGTTAATCTAAAAGGAGTGCTTAGTGAAGGTATTTCTGATCAAGATGTAGAAGTAAAAGTAGATAAGACTGTTGTGTTTGTAAACTTGTCGGACAAGATGTTATTTACAAGTGGATCATCTGACATTTCTCCTCGTGCCTATGAGGTGCTGGGAAAAATAGCGAAGATAGTAGAGTCGCGTCCTGAGTTTGAGGTGATGGTAGAAGGGTATACGGATAATGTGCCAATCCAAAACTCATGTATGACTGATAACTGGGATTTATCTGTAAAGAGAGCGACTTCTGTGGTCAGAGTACTGCAGAAAAATTATGGAATCAGCCCAGATAGATTAATCGCAGCAGGTCGTGGAGAGTATAATGTACTTGCGGATAATAGCACAAGTGATGGTAGATCTATCAACAGAAGAACACGGATAATTATTCTACCTAAGTTGAATCAATTTTATGATTTATTGAATCCACAAAAGGTTCCTAAGGGGTAGTTAAAAATTTGATATAGAATATAAATTTTTGTGATTAAAAATCGAAAATTGGGAGTGCGAGAGCATTCCCTTTTTTCGTTTTATACTAGCAATATTAACGAGAAGGATAAACTGAACAACTATAAGGAGATAATCAAAATTAAGAGGTTTGGTTCGCTCCGCTTTTCTAGATTTTACGGTGAAAACGAAGTAATTCTTATTGGCTACTGCGTTGTAGTAATGTGCTTTTTCTGCTGAATTTCCTATTCTAATTATATTTAAAGATAGCGGTAAGGATTCTTAGAAGCGATGCTCAAGGCCGTAGCAAAAACTGGTCGAATAATCTTGGCTATTTGACCAGAATACAACCTGACTCTGCTGAAACTTCAGCAAATAGGCGAAAAGATTGATTATTGATATCAAAACAGTACCATAGTTATAAATCGGAATGGGTATCAATCCTAGTTGAGATACTTATCGCTGGTTTCCTTGAGTAACTTCAAGTCATAATAATCATTGGAAAATACGTGTACCTTTTTATCTTTTTCTTCTATCACAAAAAGTAAAGCGGTATCTGTATTTATTTGCGCCGAATACCTACTCTGCTGATAGACAGGTTTGAGATAATGTTTTCTGATTTGATGGTATGGGATTATTTTTTTGCTAAAGCTTACGGTATCGTCTGCAAATACTACAGGCGTAATTTGACTCGCATAATATCCCGAAAGTATAACAGTTCCAACTGATACGATACTTACCAGACCTATCAGTAGGCCTAGTACGGAGCCTACCTTAAGATGTGCATATATGCGTTTGGAAAGTAATAGATACGCTAAAATAGGGCCGCCAATAGCAAAAGCCAACATCAAATAGAAAGTCGCATCAATAGGGCTTGCGTAAGGGCTGACAATGGTCAAGAATGTTAGCATCAAGGAGTTTTCTAAATAAATCTCAAATATACCTTATAAATCTATATACATACGCTAATTTAGCCGCCGTTTAAAAAACGTAATAGATATATGAACTACTGGTTATTCAACTACAACGACAATGAAGTCAAGATCTCAGAATTTCTTATCAAAGGACACATCATTACTGTGCCAGTACAAAGTAAGGCCGAAGAAATCAAAAAAGATGATAAAGTAATTATCTGGCAAACTGGCAATGATATTGGTTGCCTAGGATTAGGCATGGTCGTGTCTGACATCCTCCAAGATGATCAAAAGCGGTTGTTTGTTACTTTATTTATAAACTATAACTTACAAGACAAGCCTATAAGCAAGGAGCAGTTGGGTATGCAGGTGTGTGACTTTGAAGAGCTATACAAGCCCTTTAAAGAGCCTATTATCCCGATGACGGAAGATCACTATAATTGTCTTCAAGAAATTATTCAAGAAAATCAGTTGGCGGAGGATAAGAGTGAGGAGCTGGTTGGCGATGCTGTTCCTGTGTTTCCGCACAATATCATCCTTTATGGACCATCGGGTACAGGAAAAACATACCGCACTATTAATTATGCTTTGTCCATAATAGAGCAACGTCCTTTGGGGGATATCGCTCAAGAGAATCGCAGGGATTTAAGAGCACGCTATAATAAATATGCGGAAGAGGGATATATTCATTTTGTCACCTTTCATGAAAATTTTAAATACCAGGACTTCATTGAAAGTTTTAGAAAGATATCTCCTAAAAAACAAGGCATGAGCCATGAGGTAGAGGAGGGCGTATTTAAGCAAATATGTCTGGAGGCGAAGCGAAGTATAGTGGAAAGCTTGCTCGAGAATATGCCTAAGAAAGAGCATAATATCAGCTTTAACCAAATCTACAAAGCATTTTTAGGACACATCAAAAGCGATAAATTTGATGCATTTGTTACTCCAGATGGACGAAAGATACTCTTGCATACTGTTGCGCGTTTTGGGCACATCGTTGCTCGACCGCAAAATTCATTTTCTACGTACACTTTATCTAAGCATAAAATCAAAAAGCTTTATGATCACTTTGCAAAAGGTGTGCAAACGGATAATCTGGAAAAAGAAGTCATTGATACCATCGGCTCAACTAACCCAGTTGCAATCTGGTCTGTATTCAACGCACTTAAGCGATTTGAAGTAGGATATATAGAAGAGATGACCAAAGATGTCAAAAATCTAGATGTTGATGATGAGGAGGTAAAGGAGTTTGAGTTAGATCAAATGAATAATATCGCTAAGTTTCAAGCTAAGCGTCACGTACTGATAATTGACGAAATGGATAGAGGTGATGTAATCAGTATTTTTGGTGAAACGCTTAGTATACTAAACAGTTCTAAAAGAGAAGGTGCTCCAGAAGCGCAAGCCGTGATTATGCCTTACTCCAAAACGTACTTCAGCATACCTCCGAATCTTTATCTAATAGGCACCATGAATATCAATGATCGGGAATTGTCAAAATTGGATTTGTCTCTGCGTAGTAGATTCCACATGATAAAGATTCAACCTATGCCGATGGTTCTGCCTACTATCATCAGTGGAGATTACCAAATAGACTTAGCGAATCTATTGATCGTCATCAATGCTCGTATTACGGTGCTGCTTGGAACTGGGCAGGGAATAGGTCATGCTTACTTAATGAATGTACAAAATTTTCAAGCGCTAAAACTAGCTTTTTACGGTAAGATTGTGCCTATCTTAAATGATATCTTTAACAGTAAAGCGGAGAAAATTGGCTTGGTTATCGGACGTGGATTCTTCAACAGAATAGAATTCGATAAGACTAATATTTTTGCCAAGTTTGATGAGGATGTCAATTCTAAATATGGTAAGCAAAAGCGTTACTTGCTAAAAGCCTTTAATGAGGTGGATGAGTTGGATTTTATTAATATTTATGATGAGTCTGTGGAGGCGATTAAAGAATCTTAGGTCTGGTGTCAAAATTTTAACAAAGCCAAGTAGAAATTTATAGAAACTAGTTTCGATAGATAAGCATACATTGCCGTGCTCTCGTGGTGAAAAAGACCGCCCTAGGTTCGGTTGAAACACATAGTTCACAATAGGTTACATAGCAGACATAGCTGTTCTTACTTTAGAATTGCTATGT
>ENA-ORXT01000135-ORXT01000135.1-marine-metagenome-genome-assembly--contig:-NODE-135-length-123304-cov-9.375015_pt1 | contig 123304 bp, 80 predicted proteins | sample MGYA00237868_ERZ511482 | MGnify/ENA metagenome assembly ERZ511482 | reverse complement strand
CGCAAAGACGAGTTGATCATGCAGATGAGTAGCACTGACAATGCATTTGCAGTTGAAGCGATGAGACAATTGAGGGCAAAGGGTTGGTTAGAAGACGGTTCACTTTGTGGAGCTGAATTGACATTAGCGAACCTGATCTCTTCAGACTTAAGTAATGCCGTTCTACGACATGCAAACTTAAGTTATGCCAGTATGCACTATGTGAAGCTGAGCGGAGCTGATTTAAGTTATGCTGACCTGAGTAACGCTAGCCTCAAGGAAAATATTTTGGACCATTTGAATCTTAGCTATGCCAAGCTGGAGCATACTAACTTAAGCAAATGTCGCATATTTGACGTGAATATGATGGGGAGTAACCTACGATACGCTGACCTAACTGAGTCTAATTTGTTTGATGTCGATCTGCGCGAGGCAAACTTTTTCAGAGCGGACTTGTGTAAAGCTCGTATACAAGCGGATTTGCGATATTGCGAGTTGATTGATGCTGACTTGGGCAAAGCTAAACTAAATTCTGACTTGCGACATGCCAACATGTCAAGTGCCAACCTCAGAGGAGCCAGTTTAAGCGGTTCAGACTTGCGGAATGCGAACTTAAGCTACGCTAAATATGATAACAAAACAGAATGGCCTGATGGTTTCAACCCTGACGCAGCCGGAGCCTATTTATCTGAGTCACCATTCACAACTTTGGACTCATGATGAGAGCACCAACAACCCGTGGATATTTGGTGAAGATGAATCAAAATCACCCAGACAGCCGATCAAGTTGATCGGCTGTTTTTTATTCCCGCGGTTCAAGCCCAGCGCGGGGATCGTACTCTGCTGCTTTGCGTTTACTTTCTTCGAAATCTAAACGGCTGAACTTATGCACGGCAAGCGCAATACATGCCATTACAGCAAACCAAATAAGTGTACCCATTGGGCTGGCTGCATTCCTGTGGATGAAATGGGCCAAATGTATTATAGCCCAAGTGGTTGGATATTTTTTCACCCTTGACGTGTACACAAATATGGGTTATAGTATCGCTATTGTAATCAATAAGATAACGACGCAAAAATGAGGCCAAGTGGTAAGGCAGACAGTCGAAATTCGTAGAATTTTGACGCTTGGGTTTGCAAAACCTTTATCGCGAGTTCGATCCTCGCCGTCGCCTCAAAAAAAGAGCCACCCACAAATGGGGTGGCTCTTTTTTTTACATAAATTTCCGCCAAACAGCTACCGTACCAGAAAACGCCTTGCCAACCCCATAACTAGCAACAGCGTCAGCGCCATCGCCCCAAAGCTCACCCAAATCAAAAACCCCGGTCCAATCGACTCGAACAACTGACCGATCCACCACGGCACCACCATGCCGCCTAAGCTGCCGCCCACAAAAAACCAGCTTGTTGTTTTGCCAGACAGCGTCGCACGCTTCTGCACCCACGCCAGCATCGACGGGAAAAGCGACGCCATGCCCGCGCCCAGCCCAATCGTGCCGACCCACAAAATCGCCACCGATTGCGGAAAGAGCAGTACCAGCCCCAAACTCACCAAGCAGAGAATCAAATCGCCCACCAGAATCTGCGTTGGCGTAAAGCGCGCCGCCAAAGGGATCCCCACTAAGCGCGCCACAGTCAACGCGCCAAAAAGCGCTGACGCCAAATAAGCCGCATTAATCTCATCCAACATCTCCAATTCCACCGCATAAGTTGTAATCCAGCCAGCATACGCTACCTCGACCCCAATAATGCAGAAAAAGAAGATCGTAATCAGCGCAACCAGCAGCCCCACTTTCTCCCGTTGCCCCTCACCATTCTCTTCGACCACCGGCTGCGGGCTAGGCAAACGGACAATCCATAACAAGCTCAAAAATACCAGCAGCGCCAGTGCCCAGTAAGCCCAACGCAGATCGTTCGCCCACAGCAAAAGCTGTGCGACCAACACAGGTCCCAAAAACGCACCCACACCCCAAATAAAGTGCAGCCCATTCATGTATGGATCCACGCGTTCCCTGTGGACCCAGACCAGCATCGTATTCCCGCCCAAATCAATAACGCCCTGACCAATCCCCGTCAGAACCATCACAGCCACCAGCAGCCACAGCAGCGAAATCGTCGGGGTAAGCGCCAACATCGCAACAGTCAACAAGCCGAAGCCAAAGAAGAGAGGGTGACCGCGCAGCCGATCATAAAGCTGACCACCAATAATCGAGCCACCCAAATAGCCCACGCTGCGCGCCGTAATCAAATAGCTAATCTCGCTCAGCGAAACGCCCGTCAACTCTCGCAGCGCTGGTAAGGTTGGCCCCAGCGAAGCCGAGACCAATCCCAGCCCAATAAATGCAATATAATAGGCAGCCGTCGTTGCTAGTGGAACTGTCAACCGACCACCGCGCAGTGAAACCTTTGTCATCGGTCAGCGTTATCCACATGTGCCAATTCGCGCAGCATAGAATAAATAGCAGTCCAATCCTGGGCACCGCGACCTTGACCACGGGCCAGTGTATACATCTCGCGCGCCGCCGCGCCTAGCGGAACCGGTACACCCATCTGCGCGGCCAAATCCAGCGCGAGACCGAGATCCTTGTGCGCCAATTGCAGCATAAAAGCGGGTGTCAGATCGCCTTGCAGCACCTTGGCCGCGTACGTTGTCGTCATGTGGCCCTGTCCCGCGGCCGTGCCGGACATCACGTCGATTGCCAGATCCACGTCCAGCCCGATCGATTCGGCCAGCGTCAGCGCTTCGGCAGTCACAACGTTGTTCACAATCGACATAAAGTTGTTAATCATCTTCATGCGCGTGCCCATACCCGGGCCACCACAATCAACAATCGTGTCGCCCAGCAGCGCCAAAAGTGGCCGCACCCGTTTCAGCTGTTCCGGCTGTGCGCCAACCATCACCAGCAGCTTACCCTCAATCGCGTGCAGCGACGTGCGCCCCACCGGCGCATCCACCATGCCAATATTGTGTGTCGCCAACTCGGCGCGCACTGCATCTGATTCTAACGGATGAATAGTCGACATATCCACAAAGAGCGTCGACGCACTCATTGCCTGCACCGCACCATCTTTGCCAAAGAGCGCGGCGCGCACGTGGTTACTGTTGGTCACCATTGTAAAAACAAAATCAGCCTCACTCGCAGCATCCGCCGCAGAGGTTGCCGTGCTGCCCCCGTTTTCCACATGTTGCTCACACGCCGCCGCATCCAGATCATATCCCGCCACAGCATGACCGCCCGCAACCAGCAGCCGCGCCATTGGTAGCCCCATTGTGCCTAATCCAATAAATGCTATTTTTGCCATAATTTTTTCCTTTTTTATTCAAACAAAAAGGGCGCAGAGAGCAATATCTCCCCACGCCCTTGATCAATAGAGCTGACTACTATTTCTTCATCATAAGTGTAAACTTAAGCTTTTGCTTCCTCACGCTCTGCGTTGGAATAGATACTATCGGTACTGGCATAGCTTTCGGGTTTGTCCATGTATTGACCTCACCCTAGCCCTCTCCAAATCGCTTCGCTGGAGAGTGGACCGATCTGGGACGCCGCAATCTTATCGAAAACCGTGCGAATTGAATATCTCGTGACAGTTCTCTCATTTATGCCCCTTGGGTACCTGTGGAGAGGGCTAGGGTGAGGTCGAAACGTTGCCGATCACACCATACCGCCACAATCATCAAAATGGCTACAATAGCCATTAGTGGTTACAAGATATGTCTCACGTTTTCTATCTGATTGATTTCTTAACTTACCACTCCATAGGAGATTCTTTGTGCCCCAGTAATATGAACCCGTAGATTCTCCATGCAATTGGGCAGAAAGCCGTTCCTATCTTATTTCGACTATTTTCAAATGGTCTACCTGTCACCCGCCTACGAAAATTCGCCCTCGGCGTAGCGGTGGCGCAACACCTTTTTGTCGAACTTGCCCGTGCTTGTCTTTGGCACCTCATCAATCACAATAATTTTTTCGGGCAGCCACCACTTGGCAAAATCTGCCGCCAAATACTCCAGCAATTCTTCTTGCGTTGGCGGCGTTTCGCCCGGCACGGCAACCACTGCGGCCAGTGGACGTTCGGACCACTTCTCATCGGGGATAGCAATGACCGTAGCTTCGAGAATTTTGTCGTGCGCCATGAGTGCGTTTTCCAAATCTACGCTCGAAATCCATTCGCCGCCGCTCTTGATCAGATCCTTGGTGCGATCCGTAATCTGCATATAGCCATCGGGACTCATTGTTGCCACATCGCCCGTGCGGAACCAGCCATCTTCGGTAAAATGTTCGGTGGTTGGCTCGCGGCGGAAGTAGCTTTTGATCACCCACGGCCCGCGCGCCTGAAGCTCGCCCATCTGCTCACCATCCCACGGTAGCTCATTATTCTCATCATCCACAATCCGCAGCTCGATCCCGCCCAGTGGATAGCCCTGCTTGGCCTTGACGTCAATCTGCTCTTCTGGCGATAGGCCTTGATGCTGACTGCCCAAGCGAGACATTGTGCCGAGCGGCGAAAGTTCGGTCATGCCCCATGCGTGGATCACCTCGACGCCAAACTCTTTTTCATACATTTCGATCAGCGCACGCGGCATGGCCGATCCACCCACAATCAACGCGCGGATACTCGAAATATCGCGCGGGTTCTGCTTGATCTCTTGTGCGATGCCGGTCCAAATTGTTGGTACACCGGTTGCCACCGTCACTTTATAGGTTTCCACCATTTCGGCTAGCGCAGCGGGTTGCAAAAAGGGACCAGGCATAATAATTTCGGCACCGGCCATTGCCGCACCATAAGGAATTCCCCACGACATGACGTGGAACTGAGGCACCACGGGCAAAATCATATCCGTTGTGCAGAGCGCCGCAGCGTTGCCCTGCCCCATGCCCATTGTATGCAGGTACATCGATCGATGGCTGTAGAGTGCGCCCTTTGGTTCACCCGTTGTACCGCTTGTGTAGCATAGACCAAAGGCCGCGTTTTCGTCCTTCACGGTCCAATCAAAATCTTCATCGCCTTCGGCTAGTAGTTCTTCGTAAAGAATGACGTTTGGCAATGATGTCTCTAAATTGCTATCTGCACCATACACCACATAATTCTCGACACAAGATACTTGTGGCGCAACTGCTTCCATCAGCTTAATTAGGCTGGCGTCCACAAAAACCATACGATCCTCTGCATGTTCGATGATGTACGCAATCTGCTCTGGAAAGAGACGAATGTTGAGCGTGTGACACACCCCACCACACCCCGGCAGGCCATAATATTGTTCCAAATGCTGGTAGTTGTTCCAGCCAAAGGTACCGAGTCGATCTCCAGCGTTGATGCCGCGCTTGGTCAATGCGCTAGCCAGTAATTTAGAGCGCCGATGAAGATCGGAATAGGTGTATGAATGCGTCGAGCCATCGGGCAAACGGGTGTAGATCTTCTTGTGCCCATAGACGCGGTTGGCATGATCAAGTATGCTGTTTAGCGTTAATGGGTAATCCATCATGAGTCCGTGCATGGTCAGATGATCTCCTTATCCAAGTCGGTGTTCTCACGCATGAGGCAACCGCAGAGTCTGTTCTGTCGGTTTGCTCTGGTGCGAACAATTATTTCCATTTATTTAGTGGGAGGATAGATAGTGAAAGTATAACGAACCTCTGATGATGCGTCAAAGGCTCAAAGCGCGATAGTTTGTCACAAATTTAGCCAGTCATGCGCGAATCGTTTGGGTACGGGTATGGAGAGATTGCCGAAATTGTGGAAAAAGGTCAGGCAAATTGTCGCCAGATCTACAGTCGGGCTAAGCGTGCATTGCCAAAGGAGAAGTATTACTTCGAAGAGTCGTTGCAGATCCAGCAGCAGACGGTTGCAGCTTTATGGGTGCGATTATGGGCGAAGACAATGAGGCGCTTGCAACAATTATTTCGGGTAAGGTATTGGACGCGAGACGGGCAGATCGTAGCGACTTACGCGATGCGCAACCCAGACAAGCTGCGGCATATTGAGGAGTTCAAAGAAGAGGGCTTAACATATGTATGTTGAGCCCTCTTCTTTGAATCGCTTGAAATCTATCTGTTTACTTCTATTACCGTTTACTGAACCGTTACAATCGGAATGTAGTAGATACGGTTTGCTCTTGGAACGGTGGAAGTACCAGGCAGTGAGGATGTACCTATATTGCTTTGCTGAATGATAATTGGTAAGCGCATTCTTGGAACAAATCCCGGTATAGGAAATGGGCTGGTCCCAGTTGGTACGGTAGATGCAAAGATAGTTGCATTTTGATTAACCAGAAGTTTAGATGATTCACTCTCTGAAATAGGAATCTGTTGCGCACTTACTGAAAAATTCAACGAAAAAATTAGTAGTGCCATTGCAACTAGTGCAACAGATAGGCTAAAGATCAGTTTTGTAGCCTGCGTATTCACGATTGAAATATTTTTTAACACAGAATCCCCCTATAACAATATGTCGGCAATGCATATACCAAACAAGCTCGTAGATGACCATGCACGGAACAACAGCACGCGCAAAATAGAGAGTGATAATAGTTGATGATGTTACGCGTAAAAGGTTGCTCTTAAAATACGCTATCTACGATTAATTTGCAACGGTTGATGTATAACTTCGCAAGAAAATTCTGTCCCATTGTCGCGGCAGCGACCACCGCGCGAACGGTGAGCTTGGTCGAAGCTATTTCTGCTTTTCAAATGTGGTACGGAATTTTCTGAACAAGTATAAGAGATGGCTGATCAGTACGAGGAAAGTTGTGCGGAGGTAAATTGAACAGCGTCGAATCGTTTTCGAGCTTCTTCTTTGTACGATTTAGCTGCTGGCGGCAATCCGATCTGCTCGATCATAAAGCTGGCGGCAACCGAACCGTAGATCCCTGCGGCTTGCAGATCGCCCGTTTCGCACCAGCCAACGACAAAGCCACCACAATAGGCATTGCCCGCGCCCGTCGGGTCGACCACGGCCGTCTCTGCTGCCGGGATCTGCCACGTTTCGCCGCTGTCGGCGCGATGCACAATGGACCCCGCCTCGCCCATGCGCAGCGCGATGATCTGCGCGCCAGCGGCGACCATCCGCTTAATCTGTTCGTGTGGATCTGCCGTGCCAAACATTGACTCCGCCTCGATTAAATTTGGGGAGAAAATGTGACCCGCGGAGACAAGCATCTGCACATGTTTGGAGGTAAGCTCGCGCCCAGCATCGCGAAAAGGCTCCACACTCACCACAATGCCCGCATCACGCAGGGCGTGGATAACGGCTAAATTCGGGTTATCGGGATGAATGCCAAAATGGAATGCACGCGCTTTTTTGTAGGATGCGGGAAAGTGATCTATCTGTAGCGCAAGCTGTTCGGGAATTGCCTGCCCTTGCGTGCGCCAAACTTGGGTGCGGCGTCCATCATACTCGAAGACTTGCCACGCACGCAGACTTTGGTATTGGGCAAAAGTGCGTATCGCAGAGAGATCGAGTCCTGTTTCTTCAAGCCATTCTTGTGCGTCTGCTGGAAAGTCGTGGCCGATCCCGCCAAGCAGTCCAATCTTATCGGCCCACAGCTTCATCCCAAAAGCCGTCTGCGGGCCGCCCCCACCCAGTACGCCCATGGCCGTTTGTCCAGTTGGAAATACAATATCATCAATAATAATGGAATATGTAATGTAGTCCATGAAGTAGTTTGGGCACCCTACCGCAATGTCTGGTAGAGGATTTCTTTAAAGCGGGCCGCGTCTAATTCCCAACATACCTCCACGTTTGGCCCTTTGTTCATCACGCCATATAGATCGACGACCGTCATCCCGCGAGTCAATTCAGCATCGCACGAAATATCGACAAAGTGATTGCTGTAACGCGTACAAGCGACTGGATCTAGCACGACTGCCATCGCCACCGGATCGGCCAATGCCATGCCTGACTGCCCCTGCAATTTCATTGCTGCATTGACTGCATGTTTGTTGCAATCCATGGCTAAACGCGCGTGATTGGTCTCAAAACCGTAAACCTCTTTTACTTCATCTGCAAAGAGATTCGCATCACCGGTACTGAGTTCCCAACCGATCATCGTAATCGGCAGTCCCGAGTGAAAAACAATGGTCGCTGCCTCTGGGTCGACCCACATGTTGTACTCTGCGGCGGGCGTCACATTACCAATCGTACAAGCAGCCCCACCCATAATATAGCAGTGCTTTACCCACTTTGCTAGTTCAGGTTCGATACGTAGTGCAGTGGCAATATTGGTTAACGGACCAAGCGTGACAAGCGTAATTTCGCCCGGCTCTGCCTTAAAGCGGCGAATCAATTCAGTAACAGCATGATCAGACTTCGCGTTCTGTTCTGGCGTAGGATAATTCATGTTCCCCATGCCATCTGGTCCATGATACCAATCGGCATATTCTGCCCTACGCATAAGTGGGCGATCACAACCATTATAGACAGGTATATCGACTACTCCACAAATTTGTAATGTATAACGTGCGTTAATACTTGCCTGCTTTAACGGCACATTGCCAGAAACAATGGTCAATGCATCAATCTTTATATGGGGCCATCGAGTAGCCATGATGAGCGCAACAGCATCATCCGAAGCTGTATCAGTGTCGATAATTAGTCGTCGAGTCTTCATGTCTACCTAACCTTCCAAATCAAACCATTGCCTTTATACATTAATTTATATGAAACGTAGAGCCTGTACTGTGTTGTTACCTGTACTGTGTTGTTATATGAAAGTATCAAATCACATTTTAATGGAGAATACGAGAAGGGGAGAGTAAACTATGGGGCACTGTGGTATACCGACTTTAGACATAGTGACTCAGCTATCCTGAAAACAGGGGTTACATCATCTACAGATTTATCCAGAAATAAAATATAGATGATGTAATCGTGTATTTATCAAGAGAGAATCAATAGCTCAATTATAGTGTACCCTATAATGTGTAAAGTTTCCATAATCAATAAGCAGTAGACATAAGAAAATCTCACGACGTCGTATACATTCGTTGAAAATAGAGATCCAGCACGCCCTGTTCGTCTACGCCGACACAAACATGAATGCTTGGTTTGCTAGACCAAGCCGTCTTGAAATCTGCATTGCCTGAAGGATCCAATATTGTTTGGCCCATAGCAATGCCATCCGTTAAGACGCGCACCGGGCCTTGAATTGTTCTGAATAATGTTGGATCTAGAAGATAGGCCACAACGGACGGGTCGTGTGTAAAGCAGCCATTTATACCAGTATAGCTCTGATAGAAGGCACAGTAAAATCTGCTTATACCGTATATGTATGCACATGTTTTTGAACCAGTCGCGCGCAGTCGATCAAAATAGTCTTCATCCATCAGCACTTGGGTGGTCACATCTAGCCCCACCATTATAAGCGGCAGACCAGCCGTCAGCACCTTATCTGCGGCGTGTGGATCGTGCCAGATGTTCGCTTCGGCGGCAGGGTTGACGTTACCGTTGACCGTTGCCGCGCCACCCATGATAATCACTTCGGCAACGTACTCGACAATCTTTGGCTCCATTGCCAGCGCCAGCGCAATATTTGTCAATGGGCCGATGGGCAGCAGCGTAATCTCGCCGGGGTTCGCCATAACAGTATCGACAATAAATTGCGCGGCGGATACGTCAACGGCGGATCCAATAGGCGGCGGCTGATTTGTATTGCCTAACCCATCGTCGCCATGAACGTAATACGCGATCACATCCAGATCCATTGCCAGCGGAGCATTGGCACCATGCGCGACGGGAATGTCCGGCCGATCCGCAAATTCGACTAGGCGCAGAGCGTTTTGTGTTGCTTGTTTGGTTGTTACGTTGCCAAAGATTGAGGTTAAGCCCACAACCTCTATTTCGGGGCAGGCTAATGCAAAGAGTATTGCCATTGCGTCATCTACACCTGGATCGGTGTCGATAATTACTTTTTTTGCCATGCTAAATCCTTCTTGGTGGTGATTGGGTTTGGATAGCGGGGATGATTTGTGGGTGGTGACGGTGGTTGCACAGCGGTCCCACCCTATGCCCTCCAAGGGTGGCAACCGTTTTGAGATGCACGATATCCATGGGATCATGGCGAATGTTGGCGCGTCTAACCAGAATTTCCTCCTCTGGGAGGGATAGGGTAGGGTCAGCTTATTACACCATTATGCATTACGTAACCAAAATGATACAATCAGCACGAATGAATAAGCGCCCAGCGTTAGTCGCTCACGCCTACCCCACATACTTCTGCAAAAACTCAGCCATGCGCGTAAAGCTATCGATGCGATTTTCTAGTTTGCTAAAGCGATGGCCTTCATCTGCATAATGATAAAACTCGACCGTGCCGCCAGCAGCACGCACACGATCCACAATCTGCTCAGATTCATAGAGCGGCACGCGCGGATCATTGTCGCCAGCCAAAACAAGCAGCGGCATCTGAATCCGCTCGGCTTTGTGGATGGGCGAAATACGTGCCAGCAGATCGCGGTGATCTTCGAGGTTGCCATACTCGCGGCCACGGTGATAACGCCGCCATGGGCTAGTGCGCTCCATAAATGCGACCCAATCACCTATCCCCACCACGTTGATGCCCGCTGCAAAAAGCTCGGGATATTCGGTTAATGCAGCCAAAACCATATAGCCACCATAGCTGCGCCCATAGATCGTAATCTTGTCGGCGTTGCACTCGGCTCGATCATGTAACCAGCCAACCGCGGCTTTCAGATCGGCCACACTATTCGGGCGCAGCTCCAAATCATCCAGCAGCATATAGTTGCGCCCATAGCCCGTGCTGCCGCGTACGTTGGGCACCAGCAACGCATAGCCACGGCTGAGAAAGTACTGAAAGCGCACGTCAAAATCGGGGCGCTGCTGGCTGGCCGGGCCACCGTGTACGTACAAAATTGTGGGGTATCCATCCGCAGGGGGCGCACTCTGTGGACGGTAGAAAAACGCCGGAATCGATAGTCCGTCAAAGCTGCTAAAGTGGATCAACTCTGGCTCGACAAAAGTCGCTGCGTCGATCCCCGCTCGGTTGCTGTGCGTAAGCTGCTCGGCTATCAAATATTTTTCATCGCTCGTGTCGTCCTCATCGTGCCACACAACGCGCCACACATCAGGGTTGGCGCTTGGCGTTTGCAGATCGAAGAAAAGCTGTGATCCATCGGCGTTGAACGATCCACTAGATGCTACGCCCGACGCGACGCCTGCGATGGCATAGGCAGCGCGCGTCTCAAGGTCTAGTCCGTATAGGTGGCTATGCCCCTCAACGTTGAGCACCACTACGGCGCGGTGGCCCGATTTGGTGGCAAACCATTTTTCTAGTTCGCCGCCTGTATTGTCCACATCTTTCTCCAGAAGTTTCTCCAAAAGCGTTTCAGCCGCAATAATCTCGTGCAGATCGCCCGTTTCGAGGTCGAATCGGCAGAGTGCAAAGGTATCGCGCGCGCGGTCGCTCAGCAGATGCAGGCCGCTATCGAGCCATTTGACGTTTTCGTAGCGCGCCATGGGCTGATCGGCAGTTAGGTGGCGCTCGGCCTTGGTTTGCAGATCGTATAAATATAGCTCATTTTCTTCGGTTGCCACAGCATCGAGCGTAATAATTTGCGTGCCGTCGGGCGACCACGCCACGATGATGCGGTTGCCGCTGGATTCGAGCAAGAGCGTTGCTTCGCCACTTGCGACCTCCATCTGGTAGAGATCAAAGTCGATGCGGTTGCGCGCGTTGCTGCTGTAGACAATCTGCGTGCCGTCGCTGCTCCACGCGCCAAAGCGGTGGATCGCCTCGTCGTTTGTCGTTAGCCGCCGTACGTCGTGGCTGGTGTCACCAAAGCCGCTAACAAGGTAAAATTGTTGAAGCTCGTTTCCGCCCACGTCGCTGACTGCGATAAAGTGATCCGCTGCTGGGGTGGCGTAAATGCCCCACACTTTGTCGGGGAAGAAGGTGAGCTGCTGCGGCCACTGTTGCCCATTTAGTGGCGCGCTCCACACTTGCGAGTTGCCAGTAATGTCGCTGAGAAAGGCGATGCGCTCGCCAGTTGGCGAGAGTTTGGGCGAGGTGGCGCTGCGAATGTTGAGGTAGCGGGCAAAGTCAAGTTGGATCATGGGTGTTCCTGAGTTGGTTGTTGGTGGGCAGTGGACGGTAAAGGAAGTGGTAGAGCTAATTCTGTCAGATTTAGTGGGACGTCAATTGGTTCGAAAAAAGATGATTTAGTTCGTGCCCCTACTAGGTGGACTGTACTCCGAATTTTCCCAATAGATGAGCGTTGCCCAATTATCGGACGCGCTGTCGACAATGTAATTTTCTAAAAAACCACGCACGACAAATCCATTGCGTAATTGAAACGAAAGCGTCGGATCGGAAAGCTCGCCCGCCACCACTTGTTCTACATAGTCGTGGATCGACAGCCTGTCTCGATGGCGTGGATAGCCGGGCAACACACCACCCGCCACAATTCCCTTTTTGTTGTACGCTCGCACAACTCCCTTGCGCGCGTCATACAGTTTGCGACCGATCCCATGGCCGCGATAGTCGGGATGTACGCTAATGTCCGAGCCATAGTAATACTCACCATTTGGATCATGATTGCTGTAGTACCCATCGGCAATAATTTCTAGAAAAGTGTGATCGGTGTGGTCAAAATTAAAATCAATAAAAAAGCCCGCACCAAGCCCCACAACGGTTTCTGCTTCTCTATTTTCTTCGCTATTCTTATCTTTTGCAAGCGCCACAAAATTCCCCTCAGGGAAAATCTTGCAGTGGTTTAAAAAATGCGCTTCGATCATCAATTCGCTTTCGCCCAATGTAGGAAAGCAGACGCGCTGTAACTCGGCCAAATCGGGGGCAAAGTCGGGGCGAATCGTTTCAATACGGATCTCTTTTTCGGGGTCTTTCTGCAACTTTTGCATAAGACATTTATCCTTACTATTTGCGTAAATTTAAACCGTGTTGCCTGATAGGCTCGACCTGTGCATTCGTATAACCTGTTCAAGCAGTGATACATCATCCGGTCGTACTTTTCCTATCACTATCAGATTTGGTGGGAATGTCCGATAGTGAGTGAATTCGTAGGGGCATGATATATCGAGCATGATATATCGTGCCTGATATGTCGTGCATGACATGGTTGACGGGATCATCAATCTTGGGCACGATGTATCACACCCCTACAGATTTATATCATCTGTCCGAATGGATATGAACCGTGTGTACCACAGTTTCTCCTGAGCACGATCAAAGGGTTGACCTTTGCTTGCACCCGACAAATTTCTAGGTACTTCAGAAGATGAGCAATGTGTTACTATAACAAGTATAATTTGAAATCGTGAATTTACGAAGTATATCTGTAACCAAATTACTGTCTGTCGTTATCGTCCACCTTTACTGACTCAAAATAATGAATCTGCTCAAGCTCGAAAATTTATCCAAACAATTTAGCGAACGGCTGCTGCTCGACAGCGTCGAATTAATGATCAATGAAGGCGACCGCATCGGCCTAATCGGCGTCAACGGCAGCGGGAAAAGTACGCTGCTCAAGCTCATTGCGGGCGAATTAACGCCCGACGATGGTCAGGTGATCCGTTGGGGCAATGTGCGCGTCGAGTATTTGGCGCAAGAGCCAGAGCTAGATGATAGCCTGAGCGTTATCGAGCAGATTTTCGTCAGCGATTCGCCCCAAATGCAGCTGCTGCTGGCGTACGAAAAGGCCAACGCCGCGCTGCAAGCGGATCCCAACAGCGCGGCAGTCCAAGCGCAACTGGTCGAGGTCAGTGCGGAGATGGATCGGGAGGGCGGCTGGGCGGCTGAGGCTAATGCCAAAGCAATTTTAACGCGTCTAAATAGTACCAACTTCCACGACAATGTCGGCACGCTAAGTGGCGGACAGCGTAAGCGGGTGGCGCTTGCTCGCGCCCTGATCGATCGAGCTGATCTGCTGATCCTCGACGAGCCGACCAACCACATCGATGCGGACACCGTGGCTTGGCTCGAAGAGTATCTGGCCAAGACACCCGGCGGGCTGTTGATGGTGACGCATGACCGCTACTTTTTGGATCGTGTCGCCAACCGCATCATCGAATTGGATAGACGCCAGCTTGTTTCGTACAGCGGCAACTACACGCAATATCTCGAAGGGCGGGCCGCGCGCCACGAAAAGCTGGCCGCAGCCGAACAGAAGCGACGCAAGTTTTTGGTGCGCGAGCTAGAGTGGGCGCGGCGTGCGCCAATGGCTCGCGGCACCAAGCAAAAAGCGCGCAAGCAGCGCATCGAAGAGATGCAGGAGATCCAGTACGATAGCGGCGAGGATAGCGTTGCGATTGCGCTAGGTGGATCGCGTTTGGGCAAAAGCGTGCTCACCGTCGACGCGCTGACCAAACGCTTTGAGGGCGATGAGCGTGCGGTGGTCGATGGAGTCAATTTTGAGCTTTCCCCCGGTGATCGCTTGGGCATATTGGGTCCAAATGGCGCGGGCAAGAGCACCTTTCTTAACATGCTGGCCGGGCGGCTGGAGCCAGATAGTGGCAGCATTGAATGGGGAGAGACAGTCCAAGTGGCCTACTACGATCAGCTTTCGTCGGGTCTGCGCGATGATCAGATGATCCTCGACTTTATCGAGAAGGAAGCGCCCGTCATCTACTCGGATGAAGGCGAGCGGATCGAGGCGGCGCGAATGCTGGAGTGGTTTCTCTTCTCGCGCCCCATGCAGCGCGCCAAAATTGGCAGCTTAAGCGGTGGCGAGCGCCGTCGCCTCTACCTGCTGCGCACGCTTATGCATCAACCTAACGTGCTGCTATTGGATGAGCCAACCAACGATCTGGACATTCAAACGCTGGCGGTGCTCGAACAATTTCTGGATCACTTCACTGGCTGCTTGATTGTGGTCAGCCATGATCGCTACTTTTTGGATCGCACGGTCGACTACATTATCAGCTACGACCACGGTCGGCTTGGTCCGCGCTATCCGTCGCCTTACGAGACGTTTAAAAGGCTAGAGGCAGAGGCAAATAGCAAGACGGAGGATAAGGCTGAGGCGAAGGTGGTAGCGGATGATAAGGGTCAGGCAGAAGATACGCGGCGGCAGCGGGCGGCAAAGAAGAAGTTGAGTTGGAAAGAGCAGAAAGAGTTGGAGATGTTGGAAGCCGCTATCGAAACGCTCGAAGCGCGTCAGGTTGATCTGGGCGATCAGATGTCCGCGGCCGCCACGGATTACGTGAAGTTGCAGGCGCTATCGGCCGATCAGGAGTTGGTCGAGGCCGAGTTGGAGGAGAAGATGGGACGTTGGTTGGAGTTGAGTGAGATGGCTGGGTGAGATTTTGTTGTTCGACCATTTTTTGTTTGAACGACTGCCCAGCGCCAAGACCTAGTTTTCTCGCCATGAACCATCGTCAAATAGCGTAACAATTTGGGAGCCAAATAGTTCAATCATATAGCCATTGGTAAAACTCTGTTGCTGTGAAAAAGAGTTTGCAATTTCATCGCTAGTAGCCTCACACAACACCTCTTTTAAACCCGAGATATTACACCAAACTCTTCCGAATCCTTTGAGCGGTCTATTTTGTGCCTGAGCCTCAAAACAACTAAAGTCTGAATCACCATCGCGCCACGAATTTGCATGTTGTGACCAGTTACCACCTATTGGCAAAACATAAATAGTATCGGTCTGTTTAACCCAAACCATATATCCATTGCGAAAGGATTGATAGGTTGCGGAGTTGTTCACGACACTATTGACAACACAACCAAGTTTACTTTCGACCTGAGTCCAAACGGACTTAAAAACTGCCGGGACTGCACAGCTAGCCGCAACAACAACGGGCGCTAGCGTATGCGTTGGTTGTGCCACTCTTGTTGGAACGGCAGTATGTGTTGGCGGTAATGTTGGAAGTGGAATCGGCGTATTTGTTGCTCGATTTGTCGGTGATGGAACAGATGTGAAAGTTGGTGGCTGCGTGGCAGTTGGTGGCGGTGTATTTGTCGCGAGTGGAATTCTGGTTTGAGTAGGCGTTGGCGGCTTGGTCTCGGTCGGTATGCTACGCAATGTGACAGATGTGTTTGTTGACATATTGGTTGACTCAGTTTTCTTTCTTGGTGAGATCGGTTTGCTGGATGGTTCTGCTGTGATGGTTGCCAGGCTTGGTGTATCGGTTGGTTCAACTGTTGGTTTGGTTGTGGGCGTATGCGTATGCGTTGTTGTCGCTACGAGTATAGAACAACTGCAATTTCTGCAAAGTTTGCATACCATTACAATTGTGTCATTTGGCATCGACAATCATGTCTTTTCATACAGCCATTAGTTTTGATGGTCAAGAATCAACCAAATTTACGTGAGAAAGATATATACTTATCTTCTATATTTTGTTATAAAATTGGTATAACCTCATGATAAATTTCAGTGTACAATAGTGTTATTTCCCCTAAAACTTGCCCAGTTACAGCAAAATTCAATATAAAGATGTGCCACAGCAGCATAATTTAATCCGCAACCAAACGAAATGAAACCTCATGGCAGAAAAAATATTAGCAGAGCTGTTTAAGTGGATAGAGGACAATCTATCCATGAATGTATTAGTACAAACGACTGAAAACAATTTAGCAGCGGCGCAAATTCCCGGTTCTTTCACCGCATCAGTAATTTCTTCGCTTTACGAGTGGTCATCGACTTCCGCAGAAATTGAGTATCCTGCTAGACCAGAAGCTATGTGTATAGAAGAACTTGTTAGCCATACACAAAAAGAGATGCGAAGCTACTTGGAAACGGGCAAATCCAATACAGCATATGGTTTCGAACTCTTTCGTCGAGCGCTCGATGCACAAGATGAAGTTGCTTGGTCTGCACTATTGCAGGCATATAGTGGTTTGGTGAAATCGTGGGTGATTAATCATAGCTATTTTGCTAGTTCTGGAGAGGAGGTTGACTACTTTGTCAATCGGGCCTTTGAACGAATGTGGCGCTATGTGGCGCTAAAGCCAGGAAAGTTTGCCAACTTTACCGACCTAGCGGCATTGCTTCAATACACAAAGCTCTGCGCCCATGCGGCGGTGATGGATGATAGCCCTACGTTGCCAGCCGTAGTGAACCATACCGATGCAAGTAGCGAGCAAACGATTGAATTTAGCGTACATCAATTAAGCAGCGCTCAGCAAAAGATAAGCAGCCATTTTGATGGGGCAAACTTTGAGCAAGTAGAAAAAAATGAATTCTGGCAGTTGGTTGAAAAATTCTTGGTAGATGAAGTAGAGCGGGTTGTCCTCTTTGGCTTCTTTATAGACGGGCTCAAAAATCGCGAACTGCTTGAACTCTATCCAGAACATTTTAAAGATACAAAACAGATCAGCAATAAGCGAACCTCTATTTTGCGTCGGCTTGCTCGCAACCCCAACCTTAACGAGGTTCTGCAAGATTTTTTCCACGACGAGCGAGATCGCTTTGGTACATTAATCTGTTAGTTGAGCAAGAACATCAATCATAAGACGAATCATCTAATCACAGATTCACAAGATTACTTTAGAAAATACATTTTTGAGGACAAAGGCTCTCGATATGCGGTGTACAACAACAACTAAACAGCTCATTTCATATATAGACAGCGTCGCTGACCCCACCGTGCGTGAACATATTAACGGTTGTGTGGATTGCCAGCGCCGTGCTCGTGAGCTTACTCGATCTCAGCAGCGCTTTGCATCCAAATTAACCGGTGACGATTGTCCAAACACCATGAATTTGGGTGAATACCATCTCCGAATCATGGACAGCGCAGATCACGAAGCGCTACGCAAGCACGTTCGGGGCTGTGCAAGCTGCCTATCGCGATTGAATCAACTAGCGATGCAGATGGATCCATCTGCATTGGTGAAACGTCGCTCAGCCGATAGAGGTCGCGAGCGAACCACCGGCACAACGCCATTTTCAAGCGCGATCTTCTACCCAGTAATCCGGCAGACGCAGATGGCGCAAGGCTTACGCGGTGCGGCTACCCGCTCAGAGTCTAGCCCGGCGCAGAGTACATTACTCGATTACACAATTGATTTGGGCAAGATCAGCATTCGTTTAGCACGCTCAGCTGCAAACAGTAATCTGGTTGATATTACGGGGCTTATGCTTGGTGTGCAGGCTCCATTTAGCAAAGTAAATCTGCTCGTTGCAGATAGCGAGCATGAAATCGCCTTCGTGCCGGTGAATCAACTAGGTGGGTTTTCTATCGAAGGCGTGCTATCGGGCGAATATGATTTGGAACTTGTCGTCGAAAGCGATTTTAGCATACTGCTTCGCGAATTTAACATCTAGTCCAGAAAAACAACGTCAGTTTTTCAAAAATTAAAGGTATCCTCTAAAGAATGATGGTAATGCCGGTTGAATGCTGTGGCTGTATGCAGTGTATCAAAACCAAATGGCTCAGTTACTGTTACGTATCGAGAAGATACAATTAAGGGTTCGTAAAACCAAAGTGAATATAGAGCAGTTTGTTGCCAACTACGTAGCAACCGCAAGCGAGCCTAACCGCTCGAATATCCTCATCGCCAACAACGCTTCACTCATCAACCCCACCATCGCAGACGAAGCCATTGCAGAAATGAAAGCACATGCAGATCAATTGCAGCGTGCTGATTCTACGCGTGCGCAGATCGCGGTCGATGCGATGACGCAGTTCGCAAAGTACACCGACAATTCGCTCCATATTGCAGAAGCTTACTTCGCCAAAGGCAATTTGGAATGGGTTGCCTTTGGGCGTTTTGCCGAGGCATCGGAATGGCTGAATCAAGCCAGTGAAATTTATGAGCGTGAGCAGCAAGAGCTAAAGCTAGCAAAGTTGGCAATCTCGAAGATTGCGGTGCTTGCGAATTTAGGTCGATTTAAAGAGGCGTTGGTGGTCGGTGAAAATAGCCAACAGGTATTGCTAGATCATGGTGAGTCGCATACATACGCAGCTATTATCATGAATATGGCATCAGTATGTGAGTGGATGAGCGATTTACCGCGGATGCAAACGCTGTTTGAAGAAGCCGAAGGTATTTTGGAAGTATACGATGACCATCTTTTTGGCCAACTCTTGATTAATAAGTCAATCATTTTACGTATTGGTGGTCAATTTCAAGATTCTATAGAGGCGGCGCAAAGAGCCTATCAAATCTCTATTAATGCTGGATATATGGGTGAAGCCCAACGCGCTCGTCAAAGTCTAGCAGTTACACATACGCTGAGTGGTCGGTATAACGAGTCACTGGATATTCTGAATAAGGTTCAGCATTTTTACGAAAGAGATAATCGACAGCGCGATGCGATGCGCGTTGGTTTATACACTTGTGAAATGCTGTTGCAAATCCATCAATATGATGAGGTAATTACGAAGTGTAGCAAGCTGCGTGCAAAGGCGATACAGCGGCAGAATGAGCGAGAAGCTGCACTTGCAGCGATGATAGAAGCTGAAGCATATACTGCACAGGGAAAGTATGCGCAGTCTGAAGAATCCCTTTCTTTTGCTCAGGCAATATTTATGAAGCAAGGAAATAGATTTGCTGTTGCGCGCACACAATTACAGACGGCCCTAATCGACTATCATCGCAGCGACTATGCGCGTTCGCATTCGACAGTCACAAACTGTATACAGATCTTTGGCTCGTTAAATGCTTATTATGATGAGCTTTCTGCAAATCTATTGCTTGCCAGAGTTTTGCTCGCGCAAGAAAAGGTAAACAGTACGCGCCAACAAATTAAGTTGGTTTTGTCTAATGCAGACACAATCGGTGCACCAGTTTTTACCTGTCGTGCATATGAACTTCATGGCGATCTGGCACTCCTTGAAAAGCAAATCCCTGATGCATTAAGTAGATACAACCAAGCAATCGATGCGCTTGAAATGCTCAAGGGCAATCTCATGGTCGAGCACCGTATCGAATTTGCAGCGGAGAATCAGCGAGTCTATGAAAAGGCGGTTGCAACTGCGCTCGAGTTAGAAGAGTTTGCCCTTGCTCTGGAGTATGCCGAACGAGCCAAGTCTAGAGCATTGCTAGAATTGCTGGCCTATCGGATCGATTTGAGTATTGAAGCCAAAGATGAAGAAGATGTCGAAATTGTTACCGAGCTAAAGCGATTACAATCTGCGCGCAACCGCATTTATCGAGAATTAGACGGCTCGGATGATCTCCGTTTCACGCAAATGGATCAATCGGAAGATGGGTGGGCAGGGTATAACGAGATTGTCGGTTACGAAGCGCAGATAACCGAACTATGGCAGCGTTTGCTGGTGCGCAATGCTGACTATGCGCAAGATGCAGCGCTCCTTTGGCAGTGGCAAAAAGTAGCGCTGCATGAGTATATTGATATGGATACGCTGGTAGTTGAATATTTTGTTGTTGCGGATCGGCTGGTACTCTTCTTGATTGATAACAAAAACGTTGCAGCGCGCTACTTAAATATCTCGCTTTCCGAAATTAATCAGCTCCTCAACTTCTTTGATCTCAATTGCGCCAGCGTTGTGGAAAGCCAACATGACAAACGTCTCTCAGCTCAACTTCTCGACCAGAGCCAAGCGATCTTGCATCAGCTGTATCAGCTGTTGATTGGACCAATTCAAAATGAGATTGTCGATTATAAAAAGCTGCTCATTGTACCGCACTATTCACTCCACCATCTGCCCTTCCATGCGCTTTACACTGGATCACATTATTTAATCGAAACCCACGCCGTACATTATCTTCCAAGTGCTAGTCTGTTGCGCTTTTGCCAACCAACCACAGGAGATAACGAGGCCCATAATGGACACGGCATAGACGAGAAACGCCCCTCCTGCGCCACCTTTGGCTACTCTAACAACAATCGATTGCCTTATAGCGTGACCGAGGCCGAACAGGTTGCAGAAGTCATGCACGGTACCGCGTATGTTAACGAGGCTGCAACCACTGCAGCGCTAAGCATAAATGCCAAGGCTGTAGATATTCTGCACATTTCAACCCATGGAGATTTTCATGCCGAGAATCCGCTCTTTTCAGCATTGACACTGGCCGATGGTCCGCTGACTATATTAGATATTTTTGGCCTACGCTTAAAGGCATCTCTGGTCGTCTTAAGCGCCTGCCAGACAGGCCGTAACGTGGTTAGCAATGGTGATGAATTGCGCGGTCTGCTGCGTGCATTCCTCTATGCAGGCGCATCATCGCTAATTTTAACTCATTGGCTGATTGAGGATCAATCTACCGCCCACTTTATGAAAGGCTTCTACAGCCAACTTGCAGGAAACCAGAAAAAAATCGATGCGTTGCGTAATGTACAGCTTGCATTCATTAATCCCGATTATGCACAGCACGCATCCACTGCTCTCAGTAATACACAGCCTGCCTGCGCTCACGCTGATCACACCTATCAAGCGGCAGCGATAGCAGAGCAAGTAGAGCCAGCGCGAAAGATGAATGAGGTTGATGCAAAAGATTATCGTCACCCCTATTGGTGGGCGTCATTCTTTTTAGTTGGTCATGCTGATAACGTGTAACGTTCTGATTGCTCTCATAGGCATAGAAAGGTATGCACCTTGGGATTTTATAATACGGCGGTGTGCAAGATATAAGTTGCAATACTCAGAAATCGCACCTACGGTTTGTAAACACATTTTTCAACCAAATAAACCAGACCCATTTTTTTTATTGACTGGATACAACATCGCAGATTAATTCTACGGATAAAGATTTTATCAAATCTGCTACCGCTATATTACCTACAAATATTTTAGGAGTAAGAAGCATGATTACAGGAAGACAATTGCAAGTGGCTCGTATAGCAAAACAGTGCGCTAGCCATCTTGTTCTGCGGGCCCCGTCCTCACGTTCCACACGATTGCCAAATAAGCATTCACGATTTTTATTTAGCGTGATTAGTGCGTTCATTATGACACTCTCTATGCTTATAGGGATTCTCCAATCTACTGCATATGCAGCAGACAATATGCAATCTGCGATGAGCGCTCCGCTTGAAACCATTCTATTAGACGATAGAACGCTCGTTGTAAAAGATATGCTTGTTGTTTACCCCGATTTCACTGGCGGTAGGAATAATGCAAAAACGACAACGTTGAACCCAAGCTTTGAGGTGACATTACCCTGTTATAAAAGTGGTGCGAAAAGTATTCAAGTAGCCTCATGCACCGTCGAAACATATAACATTACCCTTGTTGATGGATTTGGTCTGGGGGACATAGCACTCTATTACAAAGTCACACCGGGAAGTTCTAACGCTCAGACAGAGATATCCACATCAAAATATGAACAAATTGCCTCCTTAGTTGATGGGGAATTGGCCAATTATAATACCTGCACAACAAATGCGCGTTTAGTGGTTGCAGGCAATAGTTGGGCTAGTGGGGGCAACAGCTGGGCTAGTGGAGGCAACAGTTGGGCGAGCGGCGGCAACAGCTGGGCGAGCGGTAGTACGGGTGCAACAATGAATTATACCGAAGCTTACGCCGCTCAGTGGTCATTAGATATGATAGAAAAGTCAGCCAATATCTACGGTACAGGGTCAGGTCATCAAGTCGCCTTTATTGATGTTTTCGATCATGCATCGGCTAACCTGGCGGGCCTATCAATTATCAAAGATACAAACATTCTCTATGCAGAGACGCCGCCAAAGTCAGCAGATCTAACGCTGCACGGCAATGTCGTTCACAGCATCTTCAAATCGATTGCGCCAGATGCTTCAAATGCGATTGGCATTCCGGTCTTCAACAGTGCGGGTTATGCAATCAATGCTAGCGTAGTGCGTGGTGTCGAGCTTGCAATTGAGAAATTACCGACCAATTCGGTGATCAACATGAGCTTCGGCGTTGATACAGCAGCTATCGATGGCTGTACGCACCTAGCGCTTGAATCGCTCTTTGAAGAGGCCAAAAACAAGGGTATTACGTTAGTGGCTTCCTCGGGAAACGAGAGTGAAAGAGATGAGGCTGAGCCACTCATCAGGCCAATGCAATATCCTGCCGACTCGACACATGTGCAAGGCGTGGCAGCAGCTGGCCCAGATTATGAACTGGCCGACTATTCAAACGCCGGTGAGATCATGGCTCCTGGTGGTGACGGCGATGACGGTATTATTGTTCTGGTTCCATTTGCTATGAGTAGTGGCTCCGAAGATCGATACGCCGAAGCGCAGGGCACATCATTCGCCGCACCCTATGTAAGTGCAACCATTGCCAATCTCCTTTCAGATGGAGTCTCTCCAGCGGAGATCCCCGCAAAATTAGAGCAGATTACGGAAAGTAACTGTGGCATTGTCAGCCTCAACCCATTTTATGCCCAAGAGTGTTTGGCGGAATATCAAGAGCTTACGCGAGCCGATTATGGCGTGCAGCGGTTACCACGTCCTCAGAATGGTCCAAACCCTGCATCGTGGAATACTGAACCGTACTGGATTGGTGCGCCGCCCTGTGGTCCAAGCTATCAGCATGTAGCAGCGGAAGACTGCTATGTCGATGACGCACCACTTCCGGCACCCTATATGTACTTGATGGGTAAGCGAACCATTGACGGAGTGGAATATGAAAGCGCAGAGGGGGCCTTTAATGCATACGGGTTGGCCGGTCCTCAAGCGAAGCCAGAGTTATTTGGTATACAGTTGGTAGAACAAATGACGTTGAATGAAACAGTGACAACCAGCGCCATGTGGCTTGGCGTGCCGGATGTATGTGACAGGTTTAGTATCGGCATTACTTTTAATGCTTTAGCTTGTGCGTCTATTGAGGTTTTTCCACTGCCGACAGCTATACAGACCGACTTTTATCATGACGGTTCGCGTCCGGTCAAGCCAGAGATGATTATCGCTGATTATGCTTATCAGCATTGCGCAGGCTTTGATGGCAAGATCTTTGGCAATGCATCACAGGCGGCCTGTGTTTACCGAAGAACACGAGATGTAATGCAGCCACTAGCTCCAACACAGGATGAAGGAAGCACACAGAGGCCAATACTCGTAATGGCAGCAACGTCGCCAGATGATGCCATGCTACCGACGATTTTTGTACCCCTTGTTGTGCAGTAAGTTAGGAGCGGAATAAGTAGAAATGAGGTAAGCGGTGGCGAAATAGGCTGCGTTCCGAATAAGGCTAAACCAGAAAAATAATTATACGGATTTTAACGGTTTTCTGGTTTAGCTTGCGGCCATACTGTATATTTTATTTTTGGAATAGCCTTATTCAAGGCAAAGGCACGAGACTTGAACATAAAAGTCTCGTGCCTTTTTTTGTACCTAATGGCAGAAAAATGAGCAATAGAGCTGTTTATGATAATAGAGCTTAGTGATACGTGATCTCCCCCGATTACGGATACTCAGCTCTACCTTTTATCTCTGTTCAGCTTCATCTCATTTTGCATCCTGTATCCCCGATGCGGTACGCTTTTGCACATGTACTGGCCCGAAGAAAACAATCCAAATGCCGATCGTTTGCTGGAGCTTTCACGCGAGCCAGATGAGCGAGCGCGCCTGCTGGGCTGGTATCTAACGCTGCTGGGGCTGCTGCTGATCGGCAGCTTTATCTTCGCAACAACGCTGCGTGAACGGGCAAACAGTATGCAGATTGAGAACGATATGAAGTTGCTCTCAATCTACGCCCAACAGCTTGACCGAATCGGCCAAGTTGACGCATGGGCCGCTCAGGTAACGCTACCCGCAGCGTATTCACTTTTAATTAGTGACCCCGGCGGCGATGTACGCTATACAACCCTACAAGACACAACTTCAAACTCTACTTTACATCTTACACAGCGTGACAAATTTGAATGGATTACTCAGGTTAGTCGTACCGCTCGCTATTCAACCAGCCCCTCGTTTACCAGCATTGATCCAAGTGGCCGCATGTGGCTGCATACGTGGGTTGTTACATCTGCAGAAGGAAAGCTGGTGCTGCAACGGCCCTTTGTTCAGGATGGCATTTTTCCGCTTTGGGTCTACTATATTCCGGTACTAATTGTTGGCTTGGCCTTGGTGGGTGGGCTGGCGCTGTGGTACCAAATGTCCGAGCGTTGGGTTGGCTCAATTGATCGGTTGATCGACATGAGCGAGACGATCCGCTGGCGCGGGTTTTTGCAGCCCGGCGAGCGTGAAGAATTCCAAAAATTGGCCGAGGAAGGGGGCCGCGTGGGTCGCTTGGCAAGTTCGCTCACGGCCATGGAGCAAGAGACCCAAACACGACTGCTTCAGCTTTCCACATTGCTCGAAACGGGTCGTTCGGTGACGGCAACTTTGGATGTTGATCAGGTGATGGACAACATTTTGGTGCAGGTTCAGCAGCTCTTTGGGGCAGAGCGCTGCGCGATTTTAACGCTGGACGCACGGGTCGATGCGTTCCGGATTCGCGCCAGTCGCGGGCTGTCGGACAGTTATGTTTCGCAGTTGCGGATTGCCACAAGCGAGCCAAATTCGCCATCGATGCGGGCGTTGCGCAATCGGCAGTCGATCCAAGTTGTGGATATGGAGATCGATCTCTCGTATGAGCCGTTTCGTAAGCGGGCGCGGGTTGAAGGGAATCGCTCTGTTTTAGCCATTCCACTGGCAACCGTTCACGCGAGCCAAGCCGTTTTATTGGTTTATAAAAGCAGCCCCTATCGCTACAGCTACAGCGAGCTTGAGTTAGCAAATTTGGTGGGCACCCATGCTGCGCTGGCATTGGAAAATGCGGCGCTCTTTGCCAGCACAGATGAACAGTTACAAGAGCAGACGCGACGTTTGGATGCGATTGTCGAAAGCCTAAATGATGGGTTGGTTTTGGAAAATTTAGCTGGCGATGTGATTTACAGCAATCGGCGCGCGGCAAGATTGGTTGGGCTGCGCCGTAGCCAGATGAAGCTCCTTTCTGTGACGCGGCTGTTAGAGTTGTTGCTTGCCAATGCAGAGGATCCAGCTGTGTTTTGGGCGCGGATGCACTCCGAGGCGGCTGATGCTAATGGTCATTATACGATTGATCTCACGCGAGTAGAGGCGAATGGTCAGCCACAGGATCTGCGCATAAATTTTTTTACCGTGACCGATGCCCATGGCCAGTTGCTGGGCCGTGGACAGCTTTGGCAGGATATGACGTCAGACAAAGAGCTGGACCGCATGAAGTCGAGCTTAATATCGACTGTTTCGCACGAGTTGCGCACACCGCTTGCAACGATCAAAGGTTATGCCACCACGCTACTTGCACCAGATGTTCAATGGGATGAAGCGAGCCAGCGTGAGTTTTTGGAGACGATTAGCAGCGAAGCCGATCGTTTGGCCGATCTTGTCCAAGATTTGCTGGATATGTCGCGCATTGAGGCGGGCACGCTTGAGATCAATTATGAATCTTACTCGCTAAATCAGCTTGTGCCAGAGGTGTTGCAAACCTTCCCTGATGGGCTAAATGGGCGGGTCCACTTGGCGCTAGCGGATAGTCTGCCTGCTGCGGCGATGGACCTTTCGCGCATTCGCACTGTGCTGCGTAATTTGCTGGAGAATGCGGTTAAATATTCTGAGAGTAAGACGCGGATAGAGGTAAAAACATTCAGGCAAAATGGAGATGTTGTCTGCTTGGTGCGAGACCACGGTATTGGCATTCCGCTCGATATGCCGTACGATATTTTCGAACGCTTTGTGCGGCTGGACAATCGCTTAGCGCGCAAGACGGGTGGATTTGGATTGGGGCTAGCGATCTGCAAGGGCTTTGTCGAGGCGCACAGTGGCGAAATTTGGCTGCAACGCGAGGAGCAAGGGGCAACTTTTGGCTTTTCGCTACCAGTCGAAGAAGAATGAGATGGCGCAGCTTTTGTGGCTATATATGATAGACAATTTAGTTGCACTGTAGCATCATAAACCCTACAACCCTTACTTATGAAACATAACACCAAAATCCTCGTTGTTGATGACGAAATCAAATTACGTGAATTTATCAGCCGCAATTTGAGCGCCCGAGGTTACCAGATCCTGACGGCTAGTAATGGACTGGAAGCATTGGGCCATTTTCAGCAAGAGACGCTCGACCTGATTATTATGGACATTATGATGCCGCATATGGATGGCTTTGAAGCATGCCGTCGTATCCGCCAAGAGTCGACTATCCCGATTATTATTTTGACGGCGCTGGGTGAAGAGGCAGATAAGGTGAAGGCGCTGGACATGGGCGCGGATGATTATCTGACCAAGCCCTTTGGTGTGGATGAGTTGATGGCGCGAGTTCGGGCCGCGCTGCGCCGTTCAAGCTGGGTGAGTGCGATCCCATCGCCAGAGGTGTTGCGCTTTCGCGAGGTGGAGCTGGATCCGAACGCGATGACGGTGATCTGTCGCGGCGAGGCGCTAAAGGTTACGCGGACGGAGTTTCGTCTGCTGCAGTATTTGATGGCGAATCAGGGCAAGGTGCTGTCGCACGCCGCGATTTTGCAGAACGTGTGGGGCGAGGAATATGGCAACGAGGCAGAGTATCTGCGTGTCTATATCGGTCGCATTCGCCGCAAGGTAGAGGCTGATCCGGCTAATCCGCTTTATTTATTTACGGAGCATGGGTTTGGCTATCGCTTTGGGTGATTAGGACGGTCGAAATCATCCCAGTCCCTAGCCCTCACTCCCTATTTGTTTATATTTTGTTTATATTCTGGCATCGTTGTTTATGCAATCTCTATCTTCTTCTGCTATTCTTTTTTCGTCCCCCAATATTTCAGCACCACTTCTCTTTTTTGAAATTTCGGTAAGCACGTAAGCGGCATCGTCTGTGGTGATGCTGGCTTGGCTATGCTTTTACTGTGGTTTCTGTACGTAATGTTCTGTATGTAATGTATTGTTCATCTCAAATAAAGGAAACTAAATGATGAATCGCACACGAAGCTCTTCGTTCGTATCAATTCTTATTGTCCTCGCGCTGACATTAGCGGCTTGTGCTGCGCCGGTGGTGGACAACTCTGGCAATGCAGCAGCCGAGGAAGATGGTCCCAAGTCGTTGATTATTTCTACCGCTTCTACGGGTGGTACATACTATCCAGTTGGCGTTGCGCTCGCTACGTTGACAAACGTCAAGCTTGCTAGCTCTGGCATTCAGATGAACGCCATCAGCTCTGCTGGATCTGGTGAAAATATACAGCTATTGAAGAATAATGAAGTGGATTTTGCCATTTTACAAGGGCTATTTGGCTCGATGGCGTGGGAAGGCCAAGGCAAGTATGAGGGGACGCCCGAACAGACCATGCGCTCGGTTAGTATGCTTTGGGAGAATGTTGAACACTTTATCGTGAGCAATGATCACGTAGCGAGCGGCAATATGGATGATATTGCCAATCTTTCGGGCGAGACTTTCTCTATTGGCCGCCGCGGTTCTGGTACAGAGACATCTGGCCTGACGATTTTGACTGAGCTTGGCTACAATGCGGAAGAGGATATGTCCTTTGAGCGGGTCGGCTATTCGGAATCTTCGTCTGCGCTTCAGGATGGTCGCATTGCTGGCATGAACACGCCGGCTGGTCCACCTGTTTCTGCTGTGACGCAGGCATTTGCTACGCTCGGTTCGGAAGAGATTAGCATTCTTGAGTTTACGGACGAGCAGATTGCGCAGGTGAATGCAACCTTCCCTGTGTGGAACCGCTACGTTATTCCGGCCGGTACCTATCCTGGGTTGGATGCAGATGTGAACACCATTGCACAACCTAACTTCTTGGCCGTTCATCCTGATATGGATGATGAGACCGTCTACCAAATTACAAAAACCATCTACGAAAATTTGGACTTCTTAGTCAATATTCATCAGGCGACAGGGGCCATGAGTCTTGAACGAGCGATCGTTGGTCTGCCCGTACCGCTGCATTCTGGTGCGGCTCGCTACTATGAAGAGATGGGTTTAGAAATTCCCGAGAGTTTGATTGTTGAGTAAGTAGCCAACTTTTATTTAGCTATATGAGTAGTGAGCATGCCAGATTAGTTCGAACTAATCTGGCATGCTCATTATTTAGCTCTGTAGATAAGGTGAATAGATACGAAGGTTTTTGAAATGAATAATCAACCAACGACCGAAAAAGAATTGAGCGGAGACATTGAGACGACCGTGCGCAATTTTGGCGACGGGCTTCTAGGTAAAATAGTTTATTGGCTCTGCGTTGGTGTGGCGCTCTTTCATATTTACGTCAATACATTCGACTTAACGAGCGAACTATGGCGTAATGCTCTGCATATGGGGATGTTAGGCGGGCTTGGATTTTTGATCTATCCGGGCTGGAAGAAACGGCTGCCGAGTTTTGGTCTTGCGCTCGATATTCTGTTAGCCGTATTGATCTTCTCGTGCTCTCTCTATGTTGTTTTCTTTGAAGATGCGCTCCACGCACGGAACGAAGTGCCTATATTGGCGGACTTAATCTTCGCTGCCATTTCGATTGTTCTGGTGCTAGAGTTGAATCGGCGTACGGCTGGCCCTGTTATTCCCATTTTAGGGATCTTCTTTTTATCCTATGTGCTCTTCTGGGGCAGCCAAATATCGGGCATGTTCTACTTCCGCGGGATGACGCTAATGCGGGTCCTGTACCGGATGTACTTTACCGACGAGGGACTATTTGGGCTAACGGCATCAATTTCGTCCACGTTTGTTTTTATGTTTATTCTCTTTGCTTCGTTCTTGCTTCGATCGGGCGGGGGTGACTTCATTATCAAGCTAGCGCAACGAGCAACGGGGCGGATCAGCGGTGGTCCTGGACTGGTGGCCGTACTTGGCTCTGGCCTAATGGGGACGATCTCTGGTAGTGCGGTGGCGAATACGGTTTCTACTGGCTCTATTACGATTCCATTGATGAAGCGGGCAGGCTTTAAGCCTGCATTTGCTGGCGGCGTGGAAACGGCGGCATCGACAGGGGGGCAGCTTATGCCACCGATCATGGGGGCGGGAGCCTTCATCATGGCCCAATGGACGGGGCTGCCCTACTCGACAATTGTGGCTGTGGCATTTTTCCCCGCCATCATGTATTTTGCCACCGTTGGCTTCTATGTGTACCAAGAAGCAAAGCGCAATAATCTTCAAATGCGAGAGGACGCCCAGAATCAGGAGTCGCTGGGCGAAATTCTGCGTGACGGAATCCACTTTCTGCTTCCCATCAGCATCCTTGTAGGTATGTTAATTGCTGGCTACACTCCCACATATGCTGCGGGCTTTAGCATCATTGCCGTTGTCGTCAGCTCGTGGCTGAGCAAGAATCATCGAATGGGCGTCCGCGACATTCTCGATTCTCTGGCTGATGGAACCCGCAATATGATCATAACCGGTATTATGCTGATCGCGGCTGGTTTGATTGTGGGTGCCATCAACATGTCGGGTGTTTCGATTACGTTTTCACAGCTTATCGTACAGTTGTCTAGCGGTATTCTGCTCTTGGCAATGGTGTTGATCGCCTTTGCTTCGCTGCTGCTAGGCATGGGGTTGCCCGTAACGGCTTCGTACATTATGCTGGCCGTTTTGGCTGCACCGGCTCTGCAAGATATGGGCGTGTCTCTGCTCGCTGCTCATATGATCATCTTTTGGCTTTCGCAGGACTCAAACGTTACCCCACCCGTCTGTTTGGCTGCGTATGCGGCTGCGGGCATTGCCCAAGCCAAACCGATGGCTACAGGCTTTGCTGCCTGGAAGATTGCCAAGGGGTTATACGTCATGCCGCTTCTATTTGCTTACTCGTATCTAATCGACGGATCGTTGATGCAACAGATTCAGGTATTCGCCTTTGGGCTAATGGGACTGTACGTTTTTACAGCGGCCATTTCTGGCTATCTCTTCCGGCATGTAACCATCGTCGAGCGAGTAGTCTTGCTCGCTTTGGCCCTTGCACTCTTGTGGCCCAATCTGCTCTTTAACGTTGTGGGGGGCGTGACCTTAGTTGGGTTTTATTTCTATCAGACTCGTGGCCAACAGCCGCCACTTAATACGCCATCTCTTTCATAGTTTTGGTAGTTCACAAAATCGTCCTGTATCCTCTACTTGGCAAATTGTGAACTACCGAGTTTTGTTTGAAGAAGTGGGGCAAGCCTATAGGTTGGTACACCTTTAGCTTTGCCCTGACTTTATGCACAACTCACTTTCCCTGATATACTCAATGTAATACCCCGAAGCTTCAGTAACCCAACTCTCGTTTTTTACTATTTCTACAATAAACATTGCAACGTACCCGGCTATGGAGTATTTCTCTTCTGCACATACTTTAATGTGCGCAAAGTGCTGCCGCAAGTAAATTTGTGATGCATTTTTTGGGGATGGTATAAAATTCTACGTTATTAACATTTCATGCAAATTATTTTGGAGGAACAATGAGAAAACCTATTCCGTTTGTTTGGTTAATTGCCATTTTTGCGCTGGCTCTCTCTGCTTGTGCACCGCCTGCTGCGGTAGAAGATAGTAACGCAGTTGATGATACAAGTAGTGAATCGATGGCCGAGGCCGGGGATGATGGCGAGTGTGTCGTTACGCTCGGTGCTGCCGTTAGCGAAACGGGCAAGTATGCTCGCGAGGGGAAAGATGTACGCCAAGGCTATGACCTGTGGCTGGATTGGGTCAACGGTGAAGGTGGCGGCATCACAGTTGGTGATCAAAGCTGTAGCGCGGCAATCGTCTACTATGATGATGAAAGTGATCCAGATACCATCACGCGCTTAACCGAGAAGCTGATCACCGAAGATGGTGTCGATCTGCTGCTTGGTCCATATAGTTCGGGTATGACAATGGCGGCGAGTGCCATTGCCGAGAAATATGACATTGTTATGGTTGAAGGTAACGGTTCGTCAGAGACACTCTTCGAGCGCGGTTTCAAGAATCTTTTTGCCGTACTAACGCCGGCTGGCAACTATGGTGAATCTGCCCTTAAGTCTCTCTCGGAGCTGGGTGCAACATCAGTTGTGATTGCTTACGAAGATACTGCCTTCCCCACAAGCGTTGCGTTGGGTGCGGTAAAATGGGCTGAGGAATATGGCCTAGAAGTGCTGGCAGTTGAGACCTATCCAAAAGATGTTGCGGATGTGAGCGGCATTATGTCTAAGTTTAAAGAGCTAGAGCCAGATGTATTCTTGGGTGGTGGTCACTTTAACGATGCACTTCTCTTTGTGCGTGCCGCCAAGGAATTGGACTTTAACCCCAAAGCGATGGTCATTACGGTTGGGCCAAGTAATCCAACGTTTGTAGAAGAAGTAGGAGCCGATGCAGAGTACATTATTGGGCCTACACAGTGGGAACGAACGATGGCCTATGCAGATGATTATTTTGGCACGGCAGAAGAATACGCCGTTCAATATGAGAGCATGTGGGGCGAGTCGCCGACCTATCAAGCTGCTGAATCAACCGCTACGGCGTTGACATTGCAGTTGGCAATCGAAGCTGCTGGTTCGACTGATACTGCGGCTGTGCGCGATGCGCTCAATGCGTTAGATGTCAACACCTTCTACGGACCAGTAAACTTTGATGATACGGGCAAGAACGCAGGCAAGCCAATGGGTGCCATTCAGATTCAGGATGGTGAAATTATGGTTGTTGCACCGGCAGACAGTGCGGTTTCAGACATCCGCTATCCAATGCCAGCGTGGAGTGATCGATAAGTAGGTATAGCTTTCCAGAAAAGTTCTACTCTCCCATATGGCGAGACCCCATTGCTGCTTCTTGAGATGTGGTACGGAACTTTTCTGGGTAAGTATAATAGGGATTGGGGATCGGTGATTGGAAGAACGGGCTGCAATTATCCTGTTTCTCAATCCCTACTCCCCCATCCCCAATCCCAAAACTAATTATGGACGCAATTTTACAAACACTTATACAGGGCATTTTGCTAGGCGGCTTTTATGCCGTCATGGTCCTTGGCTTTTCCGTTATTTGGGGCGTAATGGGCGTCATCAATTTGGCCCATGGAGAATATCTGATGGTCGGTGCGTATATGGCGTGGGCGCTCTCTAACGCCTTTGGCATGGACCCATTCGTTTCGTTGGTGGTCATTATCCCAGTTATGTTTGTGGTAGGGTATGTAATCCAGCTAGTGCTGATCAATCGCATTGTTGAGCGGCCTCATCTCATGGCGCTGCTGGTTACATTTGGGTTAGGCATTGCCATTGCAAATGTGGTCAAACTGCTGTACACAGCCGACCCAAAATATATTAACATCTCTTACGGTGGCGCAACTGAGATAGCAGGGCTAACCTTCCCAGTTGTAAAGAGCCTTATCTTTATTGCCTCGCTCATTATAATGTCTGCGCTGGCTCTCTTCTTGAAGCGCTCTAGATTGGGCAAGTCGATTCGGGCTGCGGCACAGAATAAAAACGCTGCACGCATTGTCGGGATAGAAATTAATCAAGTCTATGCAATTACGGCTGGAATCTGTATTGCGTTGACTGCCGCCGCCGGTGCCATGATTAGCCTAACGGTGCCTGTATTCCCCTTTATGGGACCGCCATTTACGCTAAAGGCCTTTACCATTACAGCGCTGGGTGGCCTTGGACGAATCCCCGGGGCGCTAATCGGCGGATTAGTCTTGGGCATAACCGAGGTAATGCTCGCCCGCTTTGTGCCTGGAATCGGAACAAACATTGGCATTGCTGCTAGCTTTGTTTTGCTGGTAGTCGTGTTGATTGTACGACCGCAGGGCATTTTACAGGGTCTGCGCCCAATGGATGAGGTTGACTAATGGCACTATTACGAAAACGAGTCGAAAAATTTGCACAGGGATGGTTTGCGTTCGCCTTATGGATTCTATTTATTATTGCGCTGTACGTTTTCCCCTACTCTGGATTTATTACCGAAAAAAATGAATTAATGGGCACCCTGCAAACGTTGAGCCAACTTTTTGTGCTGATTACATTGGCATCGAACTGGAATCTGATCGGCGGGATGACGGGCTATGTTGACTTTGGTCATGCCGTCTTCTTTGGCATCGGGGCCTATGTGTTAGGCGTTTTGGTTACCACAAGCGGCGGTGCATTATGGTTTGCGCCAGCGCTTCCATTTTGGGTTGCGTTACCCTTTGCGGGGCTTGCCGCGGCGCTCTTCGCACTGCTAATTGGGATGCCCACGCTGCGGCTGCGCGGGCCCTATTTCTCGATTGCGATGTTGGGTGTTTTTGTGGCAATGCGCGAGATTATCCGTGTCTGGAAGCCACTTACCGGTGGTGGAGCTGGGCTAACGCTACCGCCGCAAAACGCGCTCTTTGGCTTTCCACAAGATTGGTTCCGCATGGGCGAATATTTGGTCATGGTGGGGTTGATGGGCATTGCCGTTGGGTTGTCGTGGTGGATTCGGCGTAGCGAATTTGGGCAGACACTGCTCGCCATCCGCGAGGATGAAGTTGGGGCAGAGATGCGCGGGATCAACACCACCTATCACAAGATTGCTATATTCATGGTGGCATCATTCTTAACTGGATTGGTTGGCGCATTTTGGGCTTGGCAAAATACGTTCATCGATCCCGATGTGGTCTTCTTCGAAACACGCACAATCGAAATGGTGATGATGAGTATGCTTGGCGGCCTCGGTACGGTTTGGGGCCCACCACTTGGTGCAACGGTGCTCTACTTTTTACAGGATCTAATTTGGGCCAATATGGGCGATGTTCATCTCTTAGTGCTGGGCACGTCTATGATTTTACTGGTTCTCTTTTTGCCCGAGGGAATTCTTGGTTCGTTAAGCGACCGCAGCGGGACAAGTTTTGGCGGTCTCTTTTCATCGAGCAAACGTACGGAGCGAGAAGCAGCTCCACAAGAAAAATCGGTTATAGAAAAATCAAGCGGGGGAGTTTAAAATCATGTCAACAAAACCGCTTTTGGAAGGAAGACAGGTATCCAAATACTTTGGCGGATTGGCCGCCGTTAATAAAGTCGATTTTGCGGTCTATCCGGGCGAAATCGTGGGGCTGGTTGGGCCAAATGGCAGCGGCAAAACAACGCTATTCGATTGTCTCAGCCGCGTGCAGCAGATCGATGAGGGAGAAGTTTTTCTCAACGGCGAAAATATTACAACGTCTAAGCCTCATCAGGTTGCACATTTGGGGTTGGCGCGCACCTTTCAGGTGATTCGTGTTTACCGTAAGATGACGGTTTTAGAGAATATGCTCATCAGCCGTCAATGGCGTGGCGAAGGCATCTTTAGTTTGCTCAAGCCAAGTGCAAAAGCCACGGAAGACCGAGCGCGTTATCTGATCGACTTCTTGTTACTTGGTCCGCTTATCGATGAACAGGCGGGCAACCTGTCGGGTGGTCAACGCCGTTTGCTGGAGATTGGTATGGCCCTTATGCCAGATCCGGATATTCTGCTGCTAGATGAAGCAACCTCCGGCATCAATCCAACGTTGATCGAAACGATTAAGGATCGTATTGTGACGCTAAACAAAGATGAGGGCAAGACATTTCTGCTTGTGGAGCACAACATCAACTTTATCTCGGATCTTTGTAGTCGGGTTTACGTGCTCAACTATGGTGAGAAGCTGGCGGAAGGAACGCCGGATGAGATCAAAGCGAATAACGAAGTGATCGAAGCGTACTTTGGTGCGGAGGGGGAGTAACAAGTGGGGAATAGGGATTGGGGATTAGAGGTATCCTAATCCGTTCTGAATATAATTGACAGTAGTGAAGGATTCAGGAGGGCAGAAATGAAAACCTCATGAGTCTACAAATCGCGATAGTCTATACACACATTATAAACGTAAGAGAATATCCCAATTTGACATATGGGAATGTAGTTTATTATCTTCGTATAAAAATAAGCAAAAATTCGGAATAAGATATACCCTATAAGAACGCCAATTGCATTTGCAATAAGATCGTTTACATCAATTACGCGATATAGGTAACCTATCATCGTAGAGATTACGAACTGAATACCTTCTATCGTAAGCCCAACGACCAGCGCACTCAAGAAGATGCAAAGTACTTTAAGTCGTGCTAAAAAATTAATACCAAATCCGAACGGCATAGTCAAAACTATGTTTAAGATAAAACCGTACCAAGCAGCCTGTAAAGCAGCAAGCGGACCAAAATAGAAGGGTATAAGGTTTACACTTGCCCAAAAGTAGGCTTCTCCTCCAAATATATTAGCATTATAAGTAGATAAAGAAATAGGAAATAAAGTTTCTCTCATAACAAATAGGAGGTATATCCAAAATATTGAAAAGCAAAAAAGATATGACACAGATTGCTTTTTGTAGAGTAAGAATATCAATATTAACATTAAAGATAATATACCAATCGCCCAAACAGTTATGTCAAAGTCGAGGGTCATCTTGTAGCCTGTCCTTATAGAAAATGCCCTCAGCATCTCGCTCGAATTGTCTTCTGTATAAAGATATCGATTTGGGTGCCAAGGGCAATATATTTAGTCATCACTCTATCTCAACTTACATCTCTAGTGTACCAGAGCCACTATATGAGCATCCATCTGAAGCACCACGAAAGATTACTAAACAGTAGGAACCAGCACTTGTATTTCCACAGCCTTCGTTAAAGAATACAGGATTACCGTCTGTGGTAGGAAGTACAACCGTTTGGCAGATTGTTGGATCAGGTCCGAAAGCATCTTTCTTTACCTGAAAAGCCCATTCGCTGGCATTCGGATTAGGATTCTCGTTGCTATCTACCGCAGCAATACTTCCTTCAAAAGTAAGAAACCCTGCATCTATCTGATGAAACACTACATTATCCGAGCCATTTAGATATCTACCATCCATGAAAGATGTAAAGTTCCAATTACTCGTGTTTGCTGATACTGGTGTGATGATGAGAAGCATCGCAAGCAATGCTATCATCGAAGCTACAATATTCTTTTGTTGAAGTGTATTGTAGCAATATTTTGTAACTAATGAAGTCCTAGCATTCATTAATAGTGTATTATATTTGTACTGGGCTCGGCTTTTCATTTAAACCTCCTTTTTTATAAATAAAAAATGAATTTATGTATTTGATATGTACACCATAAGATTATCATGAGTTAGTGGTTTTTGTCTCGTAAATTTGTGTTGATTTTGGCATCTCAACCTCGCCAATTTAGACACCATAAATTCGTCAGAGTTAACATACCCAAACCGTCAATTCTGATGATAAAGCAGTAAGGAAATAAGCAGAATGAATCGAGCGAATTTTGGACAAGTCTTGAAATCTCTTCGTGAAGACAAGCTTGACTATATTACCGGCTCCACTTGATCACAAGAAAAATTAGCAGATGCATCAGATTTGTCTAAAGATATAATTAGTAATATTGAAAGAGGTAAAAAGTCCCATCTAGATCGTGATACTCTTGTTAGCAGGGGGGGTGGAATAAAATAGCAACAGCTAATCTTTACCAATTTTGCTATACATCTTTGCGCCATAGGTTTACCTCTCGATTCAGCCAGTTGCTTCAGCATCTAAAAAGTTTGCCCGACTTTCCCAATCATGGCTGCATGTTAGAGAGAGTGAAGGAAATTATTTTAGTCAAACACGCTTAGATCAATATAGTCATGTCAATTATGGACCAGTTCATTGTATGACCACCTGCACATCTACAACATACACCAGATGATCATGTTTATTTGATTTCATTCGAGCCATGCGATCTATCTACAGAGAGTACTTTTAGTAAGCTAGCAGGCAAACATATTTATGTGCGTAAATACTTATCGGTACCATTTACTGAATCATTTAAGGAATAATTTGTGTCTACAATTCAAAACGGACGACCATTACTTGAAGTCCAAGACATTTACGCAGGCTACCATGCGGATCTTGACATCCTCAGCGGCGTGAGTTTACACGTTGAGCCGGGCGAAATTGTCTGCGTAATCGGGCCAAATGGTGCAGGGAAATCAACCGTCTTTAAGGCACTATACGGGTTCCTAACCGTGCGTCAGGGTCGCGTTCTTTTTGACGACAGAGATATCACCAAAATCCGACCGCAAGATGCCCTTAAAGCCGGGATCACAATCGTGCCGCAGTTGCGCAGCGTTTTCCCGCAGATGTCGGTCTACGAAAATCTCGAAATGGGCATGTATCTAGAGCCAGACAAAGAACGCGTCAAAGAGAAGATCCAATACGTTTACGATCTCTTCCCGCGGCTCGGCGAGCGCACTGCGCAGATGGCTGGTACGATGAGCGGTGGCGAGCAGCGGATGCTCGAAATCGGTCGCGCGCTGATGTGGGACCCAAAACTGGTGATGATGGATGAGCCCTCAGCTGGATTGGCCCCAGTCATTACAAAAGCGATCTTCGCTGCGATCAAACGGTTGAATAAAGAGATCGGATTAACTGTGCTCATGATCGAGCAGAACGCGCGCCAAGGGTTGGAGATCAGCGACCGCGGCTATGTGCTAGAATTGGGCAAGAACAGTTACGAAGGAACGGGTCAAGAATTGTTAAACGATGCAAATGTGCGTCGAACCTTCCTCGGCGGGCATTGATATAAAGAGACAACAAGTACTATACAATTTGCTAGTTTATAAAGCCTGACGGATAGTAACCATTCGTCAGGCTTTTTTTATTATAATTTTTGTAGACAGAGAGAAATATCTTGTTAAATCCAATCCGCCTCGCCCAAAAACGCAATTTTTTCTACGGGTGGGCCGTTGTTTTCGTCTGTTGCGTGGTCATAAGCCTTGTCTTTACTGTGCGCTTGAGCTTCGGCATCTTCTTCGAAGCGCTGACACGGCCCAGCGAGGGTGGAGCCGAATTTAACTGGAGACGTGCCGATACAGCAGGCGTATTTAGCACCACAATGATTGTCTTTGCGCTGACAAGTACGCTGGTCGGCTGGCTGCTGGATCGCTGGGGCGCACGGCGAGTTATGAGTGTGGGCATTCTCGTCGTGGCAAGTGGCCTGTTCATGACCAGTCGCATGAAAAATTTGGGAGAATTTTACCTCTATTACGGCATCTGGACTGGCTTAGGGATCACAATACTGGGTTTGTCTGTCCATGCATCGGTCATTAGCCGCTGGTTTGCAAAAGCTGGACGCCGCGGGTTGGCGATTGGCGTGGCCTTCTCTGGGACCGGTATTGGCATTCTGTTGCTGGCACCCATCTTGGAAAGGCTGGTGTCGACATTTGGCTGGCGCGTGGCGTATCAGGCCGAGGCCGCGCTGTTACTCTGTTCGCTGCCGATTGTGATCTGGCTCATGCGCGATGATCCTGCATTAGCGGGTTTACGGGCCGATGGCCACCAACTGATGCCGAACCCCACAAGGCCCGGAATGCTCACCGCTGCTGCAACGCCCCAAGCAGAGTGGACGTTCCGCCAAGCCGCACACACGCCGATCTTTTGGCTGCTTATGCTCAGTGGCATGTTTGGCCTTTTTACGCTGCGCATGGTTTCGGTCCACCAAGTTTCGTATCTGGTTGACATCGGATTTGATCGGCTGACCGCGGCCACCCTGCTGGGCGGCACAGGGTTGATCACGGCGCTGGCGTTTATCATTTTTGGTCAGTTGAGCGATAGAATTGGTCGAGCCAACACCTTTTACATTGGCTCTGCGGCCCAAGTTTGTGCGCTTTTGCTGCTTGTTCTGCTGCGTCGCGACATGCCGCAGTTGCTTACGCTCTATGCGCTCTTGTGGGGGATAGGCGAAGGTGGTCGTAGTGGCTTGCTCACGGCGATTGCGGGCGACACGTTCCCCGGCCCGTCGCAAGGAACGATCATCGGTGCACTTGGCGCGTTTTTTGGTATTGGTGCCGCGACGGGCAGTTGGCTAGCGGGCTGGATTTTTGATCAAAGTGGCAGCTACAACATTGCGTTTGGCGTGGCGCTTGTGGCAACGCTTTTGGCTACTTTGGGGATTGGGTTAACGCACCGTTTGGCTCATTCGTAGCATCATATCTAAAAAACATTTGAATAGGTAAAAGGTACTATTCACAACAAAGACGAATGTAGTTATCATTATTTGAAATCAACTGACTACTCGACCTTAAGTTCGGTAAAAACATTCAGAATATATAAGCGAATAAACGTAAGATAATTGACAGATATTACTGGTATATGGTAATGTTTTTTAGTTTGGAGTCTGGTACCCTTATTCCCGAGCAGCGATTCGCTGTACATTTAATTTATCAAAAAGTGTTGATCGTATTTCAGACGGTTGCAACACTAATTATCGCTAGTTAAAGGAATTTTACCAGCGCACTATGTCAACATATATTCGTTCACACTTAAAGCAGCTTGAATCAGAAGCTGTCTATATCATTCGAGAGGTAGCGGCCCAATTTGATAGGCCGGTTCTTCTATTTTCAGGGGGAAAAGATTCGATTGTCTGTGCCCACCTCGCCCAACGTGCCTTTTATCCAGGGAAAATCCCCTTTCCGTTGATGCACATTGATACAGGCCATAATTTCTCCGAAACAATTGAATTTCGCGACAATTTGATGCCTAAGATTGGGGCGCAACTAATTGTGCGCTATGTGCAGGATTCAATCGATCAGGGACGCGCGATGGAGGAAACTGGCCCAAATGCGAGCCGCAACGGGCTGCAAACCGTGACGTTGCTGGATGCGTTGGCCGAATTCAAATTCGAGGCTGCGATTGGTGGCGCTCGCCGTGATGAAGAAAAGGCGCGCGCAAAAGAACGCTTCTTTTCGCACCGCGATGAGTTTGGTCAATGGGATCCAAAAAATCAGCGGCCAGAGCTGTGGAACCTTTATAATGGCCGCAAACAGCCTAAAGAAAATTTCCGCGTTTTCCCGATCAGCAACTGGACGGAGATGGATATTTGGCAATATTTAGAGATGGAGGATATCGATATTCCGTCTCTTTATTTTGCGCATAAACGAGACGTTATTGATCGCGACGGTGTGCTGCTTGGCACATCGGACGTTGTTCAGCCGCAGTCAGGTGAAACGGTCGAAAATCGGCTGGTCCGCTTCCGCACAATCGGCGACATGACCTGCACCGGGGCGGTTGAGTCTCCGGCTGCGAGTTTAGATGATATTATTCAAGAAGTAGCTTCTGCACGCGTAACCGAACGTGGCGCGCGGGCCGATGACAAACGATCCGAAGCGGCAATGGAAGATCGCAAAAAGCAGGGGTATTTCTAATGGATATGTTACGATTTACTACTGCGGGTAGCGTGGACGATGGCAAAAGTACGCTTATCGGTAGACTTTTGTACGATTCGAAAGCGATCTTTGAAGATCAAATGGAGTCGATTGAGCAGGCAAGCCTACGGCGTGGAGATGAGACGGTTGATCTAGCGCTGTTAACCGATGGGTTGCGGGCCGAGCGCGAGCAAGGAATTACGATTGACGTGGCGTATCGCTACTTTGCTACGCCCAAGCGCAAATTTATTATTGCCGATACACCGGGTCATATCCAGTATACGCGCAATATGGTGACAGGTGCATCCAATGCCGAGTTAGCCATTATTCTGATCGATGCACGAAAAGGCGTTTTGACACAATCAAAGCGGCATGGATTTTTGGCCTCTTTATTGCAGATTCCACATATGTTGGTTGCTGTAAACAAGATGGATCTGGTTGATTACGACGAAGAGACGTATAATAATATTGTTCGCGAATATACTGAGTTTACCTCGAAGCTTTCGGCCCCTAATTTAATCTTTTTGCCGATTTCTGCACTCAATGGCGACAATGTTGTTGACGAAAGCGAGAATATGCCTTGGTATAAGGGGCCGACACTGCTGCATCATTTAGAAAATGTGAGCGTTGGTGGCAGCCGCAATCTAGTCGATTTCCGCTTTCCTGTGCAGTTGGCATTGCGCCCCAACCAAGATTTCCGTGGGTTTGCTGGGCAAATTGCATCGGGTAGCGTCTCGCCAGGCGAAGATGTGGTGGTTTTGCCATCTGGCTTGGAGAGCAGGGTAAAGTCAATCGTCACGCTAAATGGCGAGATCCCCGAGGCAGCAGCTGGTGATTCGATTGCGCTAACGTTAGAAGATGAGATTGATATTAGCCGCGGCGATATGATTGTGCGTAAGAAAAATTTGCCAAATGTCGCCAATCAGCTCGAATGCATTTTATGTTGGATGAATGAAACGCCGCTCAATACAGATTCGGCATATATTTTGCAGCATACAACACGGCAAGTACGTACATATGTTTCTGAGTTGAATTATCGGATTGATGTCGATACGCTCCATCGCAATCCTGCTGATACGCTAAACCTGAATGAAATTGGGCGCGTAAAATTGACCACAACGCAGCCACTCTACTTTGATCCGTATCGGATTAATCGCAACACCGGCAGCTTCATTCTAATCGATCCAAGCACAAATGTGACGGTTGCAGCGGGTATGATCCGCCGTCGTGCTCGTAATTTGGATGAGTACATAGAGCAACGACCCGAGGCAGTGCCCGAGAGAACTAAGTCGAGCGATGTTGTTTGGGAAGCAATGACCATCACACGCGAGATGCGCGAACGACAGAATGGTCATCGCGCAGCGGTTCTCTGGTTTACGGGGCTATCCGGCTCGGGCAAATCAACGATTGCCAAGGCGCTAGAACAGCGTCTGTACACAATGGGCAAACGCACAATGATGCTAGATGGCGACAATGTGCGTCACGGTCTAAATGGTGATTTAGGCTTTGCAGATGCGGATCGGAAAGAAAATATCCGGCGTGTGGGCGAGGTGGCCAATCTCTTCTTTGATAATGGCAACCTGACACTCTGTACTTTTATTTCTCCATTTAAGGCAGATCGCGAGTTAGCAAGGTCACTGGTTCCACGAGAGCGATTTTTCGAAATATTTGTTAGCTGCGATATCGAAATTTGCAAAAGACGCGATCCAAAGGGGCTATACGCAAAGGCAATCAGCGGCGAAATCCCAGAGTTTACAGGGATCTCTTCACCTTATGAAGAGCCGACAAATGCGGAAATTGTGGTCGAATCTGACGTACACAGTGTTGATGAGTGTGTTAATCGGATTATCGAAGAATTAACTCGTCGCGGTCTGCTGAGTCTTTAAATCATTAAGAGACTGAATATTCAAACAGCCTCTAGTGCGATAAATCAAGGGCCATGGACATTATAGTGTCCGTGGTCTCGATTTCTCTACTAACTTAGTTTCAAGTACTATTCTTATTTCAGAGAGTATTATACGTTTTGCCTTTTGCCCAGTGTCTATCCAATTTGCTATGGAAAAACAACCAATTAAAGAAGAGAGCATCTTTCGTCCGCATGAAGATGAGATAGATTTACGTCGCTATGTTGAGATACTCTTTAAATGGTGGCGCGAAATTCTCTTTTTAGCGCTTTTGCTGCCGGTTTTGGCTGCGACTGCCTTGCTTTTATGGCAACTTTTTGGCCCCGCTACATATACGGCTAGAGCAACAGTTGTTATTGCCCGCACAGATCGCAGCACCATGGTCGATGATCGGCAAGAGATTGTCATGAACTATTACAGTCCAGAGTATACAAACGCGCTTGTAGGATTAGCCTATAGCGGATCCATTGCGCAGGCTGTAATTGATGAGTTGACTGAAGAGCTAAATGAAGATGAGCTAAAGCCTGCGACGCTGCTTGAAAATATTGAAGCAACAAGTAGGAATGTATTGCCGAATATTTCTGGAAACAGTGATTTGATTGCCATCACGGCTCAATCCGATTCAGAAGAAAAATCTGCGTTAATTGCAAACAGTTGGGCAATACACTATGTTGATCACGTTTATGATGTCTATGGTCAGGTGCCGACTCAACTACTCAATTCTATGCAAGCAGAATTGAACAATGCAGAGAAAGAGTATCAAAATTTACAAGATGAACTAAACGAGTTTGTGGGCAATAGCCCGATGTTGATGCTAGAGCGTCAGATTACAAACACGCTAACTGTGGCGGATTCGCTGATTGCATTACAAAATGATGCAACCATTAGTCGCCTTACATCTCAGCCGAGCGAACAGAGTAATTCTTCGGCTGTTTTTATTACATCAGAAGAACAAAAAGTATTAGGGCAAATTGATGATCAATTACGTTCACTGCAAGCAGATCTCGAGACGCAACGTTCAATGCATCAGGTATTAAGCGAGAAGCGCGATATTGCTTGGAATACATGGAAAGAGTTAAAAAGTCAGATTGATCAGATGAGTGTGGCTCAACTTTCATCTCGCGGGCAAGTCCGTTTGGCTTCACCTGCTGTTCCCCCAGAAGAGCGAGACGAGATCATAGATTTGTCCGCTGTGCCGATAATGGCACTCGTTGGTTTATTTTTGGGGATTTTTATTGCCTTTTTCGGTGAGTTTATGGGACGGAGACCATTTCTTGCCGAATATAAAACATATCCTTATTTACGAATTAAACGTATTACAGACGGATAGATCACCCAATCACGTCCACTGTTATAAATTCTAGTTTTACAACTTTATACGCATCAAATTGCGATCATTCTCTAGTAGTGGTCCGTACCCTACTATTTGCTTGCAAACTGGTAGAGTTAATGCATTATTGTTTCAGCAAAAATAGAGGCGACTATTTATGAGCACTAATCTAGAAAATCCGTGGTTGGGCAAAAGAATCTTGATTACAGGCTGCTGTGGCACGGTTGGCAAAGAACTCATCCGCCAAATTTTGCCACACGATCCCTTAGAAATTATTGGCTTAGACAACAACGAAAGTGAACTTTTTTTTATTAGCGAAGAGTACAAGTCAGCCGAAAACACTCATTTCTATCTCGGTGATATGCGTGACCGCGATACGCTTAATTCCATGATGATCGGCATTGATGTGGTATTGCATACGGCCGGACTTAAACATGTGATTGTCTGCGAAAAGTCACCACGCGACCCAATCCAAACCAATATTTTGGGCACACAAAATGTAATTGATGCTGCCATTAAAAATAATGTCGGGCGCGTGCTCTTTACTTCGTCCGATAAGGCCGTAAACCCCACAAACGTTATGGGTACGTCGAAGTTAATGGGCGAGCGCCTGATGACGGCTGCGGATGCCCATCGCCGCGGAGTGGGGACTATTTTTGCCTCGACACGCTTTGGCAACGTGCTGGGATCGCGTGGGTCGGTGGTGCCAATCTTTCAGCAGCAGATCGCCAAGGGGGGGCCAATTACCCTGACTGATTCCGAGATGACGCGCTTTATCATGACGCTGAGCCAAGCCACACAGCTGGTGATGGAATCTACCTTTTTGGCAAAGGGTGGAGAGGTTTTTGTGACAAAGATGCCAGTGGTAAAAATTGTTGATCTAGCCAAGGCTATGATCGATATTCTTGCGCCACAGTATGGCTATACATCAGCAGAGATTGATCTGGTGACGATTGGCACCAAACCAGGCGAAAAGCTCTACGAAGAGTTGATGAATGACGAAGAAGTGCGGCGCACGGTTGAGTTAGAGCGTTACTTTTCGGTATTGCCCGCCTTCCGCTCTGTATATGAAGATGTTAATTACGACTATCCAGGCATCTACGACACGGTAGTGGATAACCCATACAATTCATCCGTCGAAGCGTCAATGAGTCTGGACGAGGTACACCAATACCTGATTGAGCATAATGTATTAGAAGAATCTAACATAGTAGCAGAACCAGCGTAAGGAGAGCGTGATGCGAGTATTGGTACTGGGTGGGGATGGCTATCTTGGATGGCCAACTGCTATGGACTTTGCGGCAAAAGGACACGACGTTTATGTGATAGATAACTACATGCGTCGCAACATCGCGCAGCAAACACAATCCGAAGCGCTGATTCCGCTACCAAATTTAAACGACCGAGCCGCAATTTTTAAGTCGCTCACGGGCAAGAATATTCAGGTTAAGATTGGGGATTGTGCTGACTATCGTACGATGGAAAACGTCTTTCGCGAGTTTGTGCCAGATGTTGTGGTTCACTATGCCGAGCAACCATCGGCCCCCTACTCGATGATGGGCTTTGAACAGGCAAGCGAGACGCTCAACAACAACCTAAACGCGACCATGAATCTGATTTGGGCGGTGATGGAATATGCGCCCAAGTGCCACATTGTCAAGCTTGGGACAATGGGTGAATATGGTACGCCTAACATTGATATTGAAGAGGGCTGGTTAGAAATTGAGCACAAGGGACGTAAAGGCAAGTTCCTTTATCCACGTGCAGCAGGTAGCCTTTACCACACCACAAAAGTTCTCGACACAGATCTGATTTGGTTCTACGTACGCACCTTTGGTCTTAGCGTAACGGACTTGATGCAGGGGCCAGTTTATGGCCTGTCGACGAATGAAAGCGATCAGGATGAGCGCCTGCTGCCTAACTTCCACTACGATGATATTTTCGGCACAGCCGTTAACCGTTTCTTGGTACAGGCTGTGGCTGGTGTACCGCTAACTGTTTATGGCAAGGGTGGGCAAACTCGTGGCTATCTAAATCTGCGTGATACGCTGCAATGTGTTGACCTCGCCATGAATAATCCAGCAGATGAGGGTGAGTTGCGCATTTTAAATCAATTTACCGAGACCTTCTCTGTGAATGCACTAGCCGAGCAGATCCAGCGCGTGGGCAACGGCATGAGCCTCAATGTTGAAGTCAAGTCGATTGAGAATCCACGTAAAGAAGCTGAGGATCATTACTACAATCCCGCTCACTCTGGCTTGATGGAACTAGGTCTAGAGCCAAACTATATGACCGATGAGGTTGTGGCGAGTATGCTGGAACAGATTATCAAATATAAAGATAATATTGACAGCAGCAAGATTATGCCACGCGTGAAGTGGAAATAATTATGGATGATCGCGATAAAACGGTTTTGGTAACAGGCGGCTGTGGATTTATTGGCTCTGCCCTTGTGCCACAATTATTAAAGCAAGGATATACAGTTCGCGTACTCGATAATATGAGCGTCGGCAGCGCAGAAGATTTAAGCGATTATGCTGTTGAGATTATGGTAGGCGATATCCGCGATAAAGAAGCTGTTTCCAAAGCCGTAGCCGGTGCCGATGGGGTCGTTCATTTGGCCGCACAAACTGGCGTAATCGATTCGATTAACGCGCCTGAAGTTGATTTTGAGATCAATGCTGCTGGCGTGTTGAATATGCTGCTTGCCTGCCGCGAATATAAGGTGCCGCGTTTTGTCTTTGCCTCATCCAATGCACCGATTGGTGAAAACGAACCACCCGTTGATGAAACGAAGCCCGCTCGACCTTTGTCACCATATGGTGCGAGCAAATTAGCGGGCGAGGGTTACTGCAGCGCCTTTAACGGATCCTATGGCGTTGGGACGGTTGTCTTGCGTTTCGCGAACGCCTATGGACCAAGATCGACCCATAAGGGTAGTGTCGTCGCTAAATTTCTAAAAGATGCAGCCAGTACTGGCAAGCTGACCATTTATGGCGATGGAATGCAGACTCGTGATTTTGTCCATACCACAGATTTATGCGGTGCGCTTATTGCTGCTCTGCAAAGTGATGTGGGCGGTGAAACGTTTCAGATTGCAACGGGTATAGAAACAACCGTTCTCGATCTAGCCCAAATGGTGCAGAGAGAATTCCCCGACATTGAGATTGTGCATGAAGGTCAGCGTGCGGGTGAGATCATCAAGAATTATTCCAATATTGAAAAAGCACAGACAATACTTAAATGGGACCCTCAAGTAACATTGGCCAATGGACTTGCCGAAACAATCCACTGGTTTCAGACTGAGTATAATAAATAAGGTAGCAATAGGGATAGCTGGACTTTTTGTGATAAGAAAACAATTAAGTAATAACTTCATCATCAACAGATCGAGGTCAATGGGTAAGAAGCCCAATGCGCCAAAAATTGATACCCGTGTGAATAGTTGTAAAGCTCATTCTCGAAATACATATTCATTCTCTCGTATCCATTGCGGTATGCTCATAATATTATGTATGGTTACAGCATCTGTGGGCGTTTTCGCTCGCTCATTCCCATTATCCGCTTCGGGTTCAAGTTCGGTCAGAAGATTTCCGGTACAGCAAGATGATTCAGATTCAACGTCAGTTATTGTAACAAATACGCCAACGCCCGATTCTATTTTTGTTGCTGCTGGGCTGGTACTAGAGGCGACGGCATTAGCTGAAGCGGTCGGAACCGCAACACCAACGCCAGATAACTGGATAACGGCAACATCTACTCCAACCCCCAAAGTAGTAACCAAAACTCCTGCTCCCGAGAATACGGCAACTGCCCAATATCAGGATCGGTTGAAAACTGCAATCGCAATCACAACCGGCACGCCAAATCCGGTTTATTTTGTCATCGCGACCGATACACCTATTCCAACGCCAGTAGTAGCGGTTGCTGCATTGCAGCCAACGGCGACAGCAGAACCGAAGGCGACAGCGGAACCAAAAGCAACGAATACACCTGAAGCAACAGCAACGCCTAAGTCAACGAATACTCCCAAACCGACGAATACTCCAAAACCGACGAATACTCCAAAACCCACAAATACACCTAAACCGACAAATACACCTAAACCCTCAAAGACCCCAACGCCTGTATTTGTCTACATTGAAAACTATTTTGCTAGTTTAAAAGCAACGCCAACGCCTAGACCTACAGAGGTTTTTCCGCATCATCTTTTGTACAACAAAATTGTCTTCCGTGGTGATAGTCGTGGTCGACGGCGCGGCGCAAATATTTTGCCAGATGCGCACATGATCAATCCTGATGGTACAGGCGCAGCTCTGTTAACTGGATTTGAGTTTTACAATCGTGTAAGCGAGCGAGATGAATTTTCGGCCAATCGCCAATTTCAAGCATTTGTTGAGCGCGATCCAGATTATAACCAACGAAATCAGCGCTATATCTTCTATAACTTCTTTACCTATGGTACAACAAACCAGCTTACCTTCTTTGGTGATTCGAGCTCCTTTCCTTATAGGGAGCAACCTGCGGGCGAAGTGAATCGAGATCGCTTCTACGGTGCTTGGGATCCAGCTTGGTCTCCAACATCTGAAAAGGTTGCGCTAGTTTCGAACACGTCCGGTAATGATGAAATTTGGGTGGTCGAACGCGAGCAGTGGCCGGGTATCCAGCTTACGCGTAATGATTGGGAGTGGGATCGCCACCCCAGCTTTTCGCCTGACGGCAATCAGATTGTCTTCTTCTCAAACCGTACCGGAGTGCGCCAACTGTGGATTATGGCTGCTGATGGCAGCAATCAGCAGCAGCTTACCTTTTTTGATTGGGAAGCGTGGGATCCGGTTTGGGTAAAATATGTGGATCAGTAGATTTGCTAATTTAGTGGGGTATTAAGTTATGCGTGGAATACAAGTTGCTGGTATTGTTATTGGTCTTCTCATTGCGGCATATGGAATCAACAAATACCGCAATCGACGATATAGTAAGCTCGATCTTCTAATTAGCTTATTTGTAGTAGCTGGATTGCTGGCGGTGTCTATTAATCCAGCTATTGGCGATCTGCCAGCGCGTCTACTTGGGATGCAAACTCGTTGGTTTTCGGTGCTGTTTATATCAAATCTAGTTACCTTTGGGCTTTTTCTGTATGTACTGAATAAAGCCAATCATGCAGGTCGCTCTATTGGTAAGCTAGTACGCGCTATGGCCGCATCAGAATATCGCCAAACCTATTCAACCGATGCAAACTTACGAAGCGTTTTCGTTGTAATTCCAGCATATAACGAGGCAGATGCGATCACAGGCGTACTCAAACAGATGCCCGAAACGTTATATGGACATTCTGTATGTCCGGTAGTTGTAGTCGATGGGGCAACGGATGGTACAGCAGATATTGTACGACGCGAAAATTATATGGTTGCGAGCCATTTGGTCAATCGAGGTCAGGGCGATGCACTACGTACTGGCTTTGAGATCGCTTTGAACGAAGGAGCCGATATTGTGATGACGATGGATGCCGATGGTCAACATCGTGTGGAAGATATGGGGCCGCTAATACGCCCGATTGTCAACAACGCAGCAGATTATGTGATGGGGTCGCGATTTTTAGGGGAGTACGAAGATAGCGGTGGCGCTCGTCATCTGGGAATTATTGGATTTACATACATGATTAACTTACTAGGTAATGTGAAAATTACCGACTGTACAAATGGGTTCCGTGCGATTCGTGGTTCAGATTTAGCCAAATTAGATCTCCGTGAAGATCGCTTTAATGCCCCCGAGTTAATTATGGAAGCGGCGAAAAAAGACCTAAGAATAATGGAGGTTCCTGTTACCATTGCAACCCGTTCAGCGGGAGAGAGTAAAAAACCGCGCAATTTCCGATATCCACTAGGATTTTTTAGAACAATCCTTCAGGTATGGATGCGGTGAGTATATCTGATCAGCTAACTATCGATGTCATCGTCAATGTATATAACGAAGAAAAAAACGTTGATGCATTTACAAAATCGTTACTAAAGCAAACATATCAGAATTTTCGCCTGCTGATTGTAGATGATGGTTCAACTGATCAAACAGTTTCCAAATTTCGCAATTATTCTCATCGACTCAATTTAGAAGTTATAGAATTACCACATATCGGCCTACGTGGTGCACGTGCCGTGGCAGTGGACACAGTTCAGGCAGATTTTTTTATTGTCTTTGATGCGGATCAGATTATTGTTCCCTTTGCAATCGAGCGGTTAATAGAGAGTTTTTCGGATCCAGAAGTTGGAGCAGTAACCGGTTACAAAATTTCACAAGGGGATACATGGTCCGAGCGTGGTCAGCGCGTAATTGCGCTAGCAGCATTTCAGGCGATTAATGGCAAAGAAGGGAAAGCCGATCAGCTAAGTGGAGGCTGTTTCGCTTGTCGAACAAAGGCCATTCGTGATTTAGGTGGCTTTGCTGCACATGACAAATATGCCGAAGATGCCGAAATCAGTTGGCGCTTGCAGAAAGCGGGCTGGAAGACTATCGCCCGCTCGGATGTCTATGTTTACCATCAAGATCCAGTAGGTTCGTGGGAGATGATTAAGTGGGGGTGGCGCATGGGATGGTTGGGGGTGCATACTCGATTAGCCTATCCCGAAAAGTTTTTGAAGCCCCATTTGTTGATTCGTTTTGGACCGCTATTTCTGGCAGTTTTTGCGCTCTTTTGGCCCATGCTCGCAATCGTTGGATTGACAGTCAGTTTCCCACTATTTTTGGTTCAGGTACGTAAAGTGGAAAAACCACTGCTTGATAAACTTTATGCGTGGTTCGTTTTCTTACTCAAATCATTTGGCTGGAGCTTAGCCTTTTTACGTGTACTTGCTGAATACACTGTTGATCGAATCCGCGGCAAAAATGATGTAAATCGGCCCGGCTCAAAAGTTCTAACATAACGATATGATGAACAAACGAATCGGCATTGTTACAAACGGTGTTACAAATAATGAATTTGGCGGAACCCATGTGCATTATCGGGATTTCGCCGATTATGCACAGCGCAGTGGGCATCAGGTAACGCTCTGTTCGTTTGACTCGGCGTTGGCGTTGTTACCCACCGATGGAACCTTTATATCGCTTGGTAAAACCTATAGTAAGCCAAAAGATGTAATCAACTTTAATCAAGCAATTTTGGCACAAGCAGACTCGCTCAAGCAGATGGACGTATTACATTCGGACAACTGGCTGATCATGCCTGCGCTTTACAAGATATCGCAAAAATATAACATTCCATATATTATGGATGCGCATGGTTCGCTCTTTAATGTAGACAAAGTGCGCAATGTATATAAATGGTTCTTGGTCTGGCGATACAATCCAACGCATATAGCCTTTGTCGATCACAACTCGTTAGCCGACTATCAGCAAACGTACAGGCGCACGAATTGTAGCCACATCCCGCCGCAGATCGATGTAGCGCTTTTTCAACCACCCGATCCGCTTCCGCCAGAAAACAGCCCGTTCCGCTTACTTTTTGCTTCGTGGCTTAGGGTGACAAAGGGGTTAAGAGATCTGTTAAAAGCGATGGAGATCGTTTGGGAGCAGCATCCTGATACAGAGTTATGGATTGCGGGCGAAGGCGCGATGCGCACCGAAATCGAAGCGCTTTCAAAAGCGGACAAACGTGTAAAATTTCTGGGGCGTACCCAACATCACGAAATGCCAGCACTCTTTGCACAGGTGGATCTTTTGGTCTATCCATCTCATTTTGAGGGTTTTCCCCGTGCTGTATTGGAGGCGCTAGCGTGCAAGCTTCCCGTTCTGACCTCTGATGCGGGCGCATTAAGCGCATTAGTCGATGAGCAGATGGGGACAGTGATACCGATTGGGAATATCGACGCGCTCGCGGAACAGATTCAATTTTTAATGAATAATCCAGACCATCGTCGTACATTGACAGAGCGTGGTTATGAATATGTCCGCAAGAATAATGTTCAGGAAGAAATTTTTCAACGACTAATTGATCTTGGCTCTGAGTTGATGAGCGATGTGCATAAAACGGAAGAGGCTGCTGTATGACAACAACGTCGAACACGACCGAATCAAACATCTATCTCGATCAGTCTTACTATCAAAATAATCTAGATTATCATGTGGCTGATTCGCCATGGAAAGCCAAGCAAATTTTGCAGATGGTGAATAAGCATCAATTGAAGCCTCAGAGTGTCTACGAGATTGGTTGTGGCGCAGGCGAGGTGCTACGGCAAGTCCAGCAAAATCTAGCCAGCGATATTGTCTTTACTGGATACGATATATCACCAGAGGCAATCGAGCTAGCGCGCGCAAGGGTGAGCGATAATCTACATTTCCATTGCGGTGACATGTTAGAAATGGATGTTGCGCCTTGTGATCTATTGCTTTGTATTGATGTTTTCGAGCATGTTGAGGATTGTTTTGGGTTCCTGCGAAAGATGCAATCACTTGGTGCTCAAAAGCTGTTTCATATCCCGTTGGATCTATCCGCACAGACAATTGCACGCGGTACGCCATTAACAAACTGGCGTGCGCAATATGGACACATCCATTATTTTACAAAAGACACTGCACTTGCTACGCTTGCAGATTCTGGCTATGACATTATGGATTGGATGTATACGCCATCAGGTGTTGATCAAGGTACAAGCATAAAGGCTAAATTAGCCAACATACCGAGAAAAGTCGCATCACCGTTTAACCAAGATCTGTCAGTCCGGCTTTTTGGCGGATACTCGTTGTTAGTGTTAGCTAAATGATTTTGATATTTAAATAAACGGGTATACCAAGCGGCAGAAGCAAGATGTTATAGTGTGCTGTCGCTAAGTCTAGAAGGCAATGTGATATGCACTGGAAAGTACGGGCAATAGGCCAAAAGGTTGTTGCGGCTTTACCTGAAAGAGCCTCCTATCAAATCTACAATATCTTGCAGAAAACAATGGGCAAGATGAATGCCCAAAGTGTAGATCCGACAAGGCTGCTGGAACGTACAGGTTTGATCCTAGAGCAGATAATTGCCCAGAATCGACCAATCCGCGGCTCTACCGTATTAGAGGTTGGCACGGGTTGGAAATTAACTACGCCGATAGCATTGTGGTTATGCGGTGCCGATAAAGTCATTACTGTTGATCTAAATCCATATTTACGTCCAGATTTGGTGCGGCTTGAAGTTGAGTATATTAATCAAAACCAAGAGTCGGTAGCGCAAATTTTGGGTACTGTTGCTGACGCCGACTGTTTGCGAAAGCGACTGGCGCTACTAGAAACAGAGAGCGAGTTGTCCTTCGAAAATCTTATGTCTCGAACGGGCATAGAGTACTTATCTCCGGCAGATGCAGCGAATTTACCGGACGTAGGTTCTATCGATTATCATATCTCGCATACTGTATTTGAACATATTCCGCGGCCAATGTTGCTTGCTATTTTGCAAGAAGCGAACCGGTTGATGAAAAGGGATGGATTGTGTGTCCATTACATCGATCTATCGGATCATTTTTCACACAGAGACAGGAATATAAGCGAAGTAAATTTTTTGCAATTCAATGAGTCGGAGTGGGAATTTTGGGCAAATAATCGATATGCCTACCATAATCGACTGCGAGTTGACGATTATTATAGATTATTCGAAGAAGCAAAATTTAGTATTGTGAACAGAGTTGTTCAACAAGATCCACAATCACTTGCAACCTTAAAAGCAGGACTACAATTAGCGGATCTATTTATCGCCAAAGATCAGGAAACGAACGCAGCAACAAAGCTTTTGATCAGTGCCAGAAAAGTTTAACCAGACTTTGCGACATAGAATCTACTATAAATTTAAATTTTAAGAGAGGGTAACGCGCTTCAATGAGAATTCTTCGTGCCATTTTGAATCTGTTTATAGCAAAGCCTTATGAAAGTAAACTGATCAAGTCAATATTGAGCTTTATTCGACCGCTAGTCTCACGCATATTCTACCTGGACCTGATAATACATACAGAGAACTTTCGTGGGCAAACGTGGATGGGGCGGACTAGCTGGCAACCACCTCAAGATTTGTGGACAATTCAAGAGACGATAACGGAGCTCCGTCCATCTTTAGTCATTGAAACAGGAACGCACAAAGGTGGTGCCGCGTTTTTCTATGCAACCCTGTTCGACCTTATTGAGCACGATGGACATATTATCACCGTAGATGTCGAGGATATGATAGATGTTGACGCCTCTCATCCTAAAATCACCTTTTTACTTGGCGATTCAACATCGGACGAGATTATTGATCAAATCGAGCAACGGGTTTCTGAAACAGATGGCCCAATCATGGTGATTCTTGACAGTTTACATCTTGAGTACCATGTTACAAACGAATTAGAGCGATATCATAAATTCGTGACCCCAGGCAGTTTCTTATTAGTACAAGATGGTGTAACCGATTATTGGGGAAGACCTGGACCGTTGGCGGCGATCAATAAATTCTTACCAAAGCACAAAGAATTTCAAATCGATGAATACCGCTGTAATCGTTACATTGTGACACATCATCCAAAGGGCTGGCTGCAAAAAGTTAGCTAAATAACGGGCAAATATTCTACGTGAAACGATTTCATAAACTTAAGAGCTACCTTCCGGTAGGTATCCAAGATCTAGCAAATCTAGCCGTTTTGCGATACCAACGTAGCAATGCACCTGATGCGGCTACGCAAAAATTGCTAATGCTGCGCTACAGGGAATTAGCCCGCAGCCAAAACTTGCCTGAATTCCATGAAACTGGGTTCTGTGGTTTTTCGGGGAACGACGAAGACGGGATACTGCTGTACATCTTTGCGCTTATCGGAACACTAAAGCGTCAATTTGTAGATATCGGCGCAGGTGGTGTTGGAGCCAGTAATACAGCCAATTTGGTGATCAATCATGGCTGGTATGGTTTGCATGTCGATGGCAATGCTGAAGCGCTACGCACGGCTCAATCAACATATGCTAAAACACCCGGTGTCCAACATCTGCTACCGAAAGCTGTTTCAACATTCGTAACAACAGAGAATATCAACTCAATTGTGCAATCAAATGGATTTGAAGGCCCAATTGACTTACTTTCTGTTGATATTGATGGAAATGACTATTGGGTGTGGCAAGCACTTGATTGTATCCAACCAAGAGTCGTAATCGCTGAATATCAACCAGCAATATCAGCTAAAAACGCTTGGACTACGCCCTACGATCCAAAATTCAACTGGCGGGACTATCCAATCAATCACTCCTCGGGCGAAGTACTTTATGCCGGGGCATCACTTGCTGCGCTAAACAAATTAGCAAATGAAAAAAATTATCGTTTGGTTGGTTGTAATTCACATGGGGTAAACGCTTTTTTCGTTCTAAGAGGGGAAGTCGAATCTGTATTGCCCGAAGTTTCAGTTGAATCCTGTCTTAGAAATCCACGAGCAATACAGATGCAAGAGCAATATTCAACCTTATTATCAGATCTTAACTGGGAAATTGTTTAGCATCTTGTTGTGGAAAAATTAGTGGTTTTCGAAGAACCTGAGCTTGCCTCTCAGAATGGGGATGTGACACCATCCGTAGTTTCTGGGTTTGGGTGGACGGGCATTGCATTAGTTGGTAAACAACTGTTCCAGTTTATAACATTGGCGATTCTAGCACATCTTCTTACGCCAACTGATTTTGGCCTGATTGCATTGGTGCTAGTTATTACAGATTTTGTTTATATTTTTAATGGCGAGTTAGGTTTTGCAGAAGCCATTATTCAGCATAAGAATCTTACTGCTGAGCACTTGCATTCGGTTTTTTGGCTGAACATATTGTTTGGGTGTTTGATCGGTGGCGGAATTTTTGCTGTAGCACCCATGATTTCAAGCTTTTATAATGAACCAGAGCTTGTTTTAATCGCTCGATTGTTGTCGATCAATTTCCCAATTTATGCTTTGCGGACAGTGCCACTATCATTGCTTCGAAGACACATGCAGTTTAAGCAATTGGGCATTATTGAATTATCCGCCATGATTGCAGGTGGAATTGCAGCAGTCCTTTTGGCCTATATGGGGTTTGGGGTTTGGAGCCTGGTATTTCAAGCGCTCATTACCATGCTTGTAATGGTAAGCGCCCTATGGTTTGTTACAAAATGGCGTCCCAAATTTATTATTAGTTTGTCGGCTATTAGTGAACTGTGGGCCTTCAGTCGAAATATGATCGGTTTTTATGCGTGGGAATATTGGACGAAGCGAGGCGACAATTTATTAATCGGCAAAATCCTTGGCCCAACTTTACTCGGTTACTATACCAGAGCATATACAACGGTTCTTATTCCTAACCAAATAGCTTTAGTCTTTCGTCGGGTAATGTTGCCTGCTTTGTCGAAATTGCAGGATGACACGACCGAGATGAAAAGGCTGTATTTGGACATGTTGTCGTACGTGGCATTGGCAGTAACACCCATATTATTTGGCTTGGCAGCCATGGCCGAAAATTTCGTTGTACTTGTCTATGGGCCGAAATGGTTACCAATGATTGGCGCAATGCGTTGGTTATGTGTAGTTGGATTTTTCTTGACCATTGGTTCTACGGTTGACAGTATATTTCAGGCGCGTAACCGCACAGATTTACTATTTAAGTGGGGAATTGTTTCGGGTCTAGCCGCATTTGCAAGTTTTGGAATTGGCATTTGGTTTGGTTCGATTGAATCAGTTGCAATCACATACGCATTTACTTTAGCGTTTCTTGCCTATTGGAATTTCACGATTCCAGGTCGCCTAATTGGATTGACTTTTATGGATGTGGTTCGTACGATCGATGGCTATCTAATCTGCGCGGTTGGTATGGCTATAGTCGTTTATCTGTTTGACGTCCTATACACTGATTTATCAATTTTGTCACGATTTTTCATCCAATTATGTGTAGGTATACTTAGTTATACCGCGCTATTAGCATTTGTCGAAAAACAACGGTTTCGGCAAATCTGCAAGTTGTTGTGGCAGATTTACAGACGAAAATTTAGTCATAACAACCAATAAAACACCTACTCTAAGAGCAATTAAGAATGGCTGCCATAGCCACAAGCAAAGAAAAAATGTTGACAAATTCCATCATCAAAATTATCCGGCGATTTATTCCAAAGACAGTCAATATAATGGCTGGGCCCCTGCGTGGTACGCGCTGGTGTTCAGGTTCTGGGTCGCAGCAATATTGGTTGGGCACTTATGAACGAGATAAACAAGAAAAATTCTTTGCTACTGTTTCAGAGGGCGACGTAGTTTTTGACATTGGTGCAAACACCGGACTGTATACATTGTTAGCAGCAAAGGCAAGTGGTGAAGCAGGTCATGTTTACGCATTTGAACCAGCAGAGCGGAATCTAGATTTTTTGAAGCGCCATATCCATCTTAATAACTGTACGAATGTAACAATTTTCCCTAGCGCTGTGGCCGACAAAGCAGGAACAGCATTTTTTGATCAGGGTGAAAATCATGCAACGGGTCATTTAGCAAACGAAGGGGAAACACCGGTAGAAGTGGTTACCGTCGATACGCTTATTTCTGATGGTAAAACACGGCATCCAGATCTGTTGAAAATAGATGTGGAAGGTGCCGAAGTCAAGGTACTGCAAGGTGCAATAAACGCGCTTAGAGAGACACGCCCAGTTGTGTTCCTTGCAATACATGGTGCTCAGCAGTACACAGAATGTTGTGATATTCTTACAAATGCGGGTTATCACGTAGAAACAAGTGACGAACAACATGATATTCAATTTGGAAAGCTCCATTTTGATTACCTTGCCGAAGTTTTGGCTGTGCCGAACCCTGAAAAAGATTGAAGAACTCGATGAAAGTTTATGTTGTTGAACCATTTGGCCGAGGTGGGCTGCTACAGCTCTCACATCTATTGAGTGAGGGGTTATCCGCAAATGGTGTTGATGCCACGCTTGTCACGGGCATGGATTACGAATTAGAGGATCGGCCCCGAAATTTTGATGTGGTAAAACTATGGTCGCTATGGCAATTTGGCAGCAACACAGCCAAAAACGCAAAATCAAAAACGTGGGCAACAAAAGTACAAACGTTATGGGATGGCGTTTCTAAGATATTAATCTGGCAGCGTGAATGGATAAAATTCACTCGCTTTGTGCTTGCAAACAAACCCGACATTATTATGCTTGGGACAATATTTAGGTATCCGCTTGGCTGGCTTTACTTGAACATCATTAGGCTATCGGGTGTGAAAATTTCTCAGATCTGCCATGAATATGAGTTACGCGAGAAAAACAAAAATCAAGTTATCGTACTCTACAAAAAGCTTAACGACAGGCTTTATAAGCATTTTGACGCTATATTTTTTCTCTCGGACTATTTACGGCAAGGATTTTTAAACTCATTCGACGAGGTCGATCGGAATAAAACGCATATACTTCCGATGGGGAACGCCCAAGGGTTGCTAGACGACAATGATTTGAAGCTGGAGACAATACGAGCTCGCTATGCCATTGAAGACGATAGCTCGGTCATTGTGCTATTTGGTCGCTTGGCAACGGATAAAGGGATACCTGATTTGATTGATGCATTTGCAATTCTCAAGCATGAATTTGAAATGAATAATGTGCAGTTAGTTATTTCAGGGCCAGCGCAAGAAAATACCACCAAATGGTCTGATCAAATAAAAAAATTAGGCGTCGAGCAAGATGCAGTCATCGATGCACAATACGTACCGATGGCTGAAATGGGTGCGCTTGTTAAAATGGCCGCTGTTGTCGTTTTTCCGTATCGAAATGCGAGCCAAAGTTATTCCTTACAGATAGCGTATATTTGTCGCAGACCCGTTGTCGCGACGAATGTAGGTGCTTTGCCAGAAGATGTCATAGACAACAAAAGTGGTTATATAGTCGAACCACATGCCCCACGACAACTTGCCGAGGCGATTGCAAAATTATTGAACGATCCTGCGAAGGCAAAGGAGATGGGAGAATATGCCTATCAATTGTCTGTGACGAAACATTCGTGGAAAAATATTGGCAAAGAAGTCGCTGCAGTGTTTCGGCAGATATTATGAGTTTTTCGTTTTTACACGCTTTACAAGCCTTAGATCAAAGAATACGCCATTTAGACTACGCAATCGCAGCTAGACTTTTAGCGAAAACCGAACGACCGCAGGTGATTGTCCTGATGTTTCACCTTGTCTTTGAGTCGCTAGACGAAATCTCGACTCAGGCCCGCTTACCATTTGAATCTTTTACAGTAGATGATTTCGACAAACTTATCAACATATATGCTGAAAAAGGGTTCGAGTTTGTTGCAGCCTCAGATTTATTAACTGTAGATAGACCATCGGTCTGTCTTACCTTTGATGATGGCCTTGCCAATAACGCGCGCGTATTGCCGGTATTAGAGAAATATTCTGTTCCAGCTACATTTTTTATATCAACGACTCACGTTTGTGAGAACCGTGCTTTCTGGTGGGATGTCGTAGTACGTGAGCGACGTAAGCAGGGTGCTTCTCGTATATCGATTATGCAAGAATGTGATCATCTAAAAAAACGAACACATAAAGGAATTAACGAGTACTTGACTGATGCATTTGGCAAAGATTCGTTATTACCGACAAGTGACATTGAAAGACCCTTATCCCCATCTGAATTAAAAGATTTTGCTCAACATCCATTGGTAGAAATCGGCAATCACACAGCCCATCACGCGATTCTGACCAATTACTCTTACGAAGATGCATTGCAAGAAATTCAGCAAGCACAGGACACATTACAAGAAATTACAGGTGTAACGCCAAAATCAATTTCTTACCCTGACGGTGCCTATTCAGATGAAACGATCCAAGCGGCTACTGAGGCTGGATTGACCATCGGTTTAACGACACAGTCAATTGAAGTGGATAAAGAATGGCCCTTAGAAATTGGACGCTATCAGTTTAACGCACAATATAATATTGAGCACCAAATTATCACATTAAACCAAACCCCATATAATCGCATACGAACCGCTCTTATTGAACGATTGAAGAAGCACAAGACAATTTAATGAATTTATCGAAGTATATTTGGCAACGCCTCCAAACACCCCAGCGGTCTGCTGAAATAGCCAAAACAGTATTACTCCAGTCACTCATCACATCACCGACAACGGCTCCCTATATGCGTCGTCGCGTAGAACCGCTTTCTCCTAAAAAGTGGGTGTTTGTGGTTGGCTGCTACAATTCGGGAACCTCGCTTCTTCTCCAGCTATTAGGGCAGCATCCAGAAATTTCCATCATAGATGAAGGTGTCTTTTGGACAAATCAATTGAGTACGCCAGAAGATTTTGGCTGGACTCGAATGTGGGCGCAAGTAGCGGATGAAGTACGATTAACTGAAAGTGATAAAGATTGTGATTCAACACTAATTAGACATGATTGGGCATATTTAGCGAAAGGCTCAAAGCCAGTTGTAATGGAAAAATCTATCGTTAACAGTGCCCGAATGCGTTGGCTACAGGCAAATTTTGACAATGCTTACTTTATCTCGATTGTGCGTAATGGCTATGCTGTTGCGGAGGGGATTCGCCGGAAGGTTGCAAAGCGAGGACGAGGGTTTCCAGCTCAATTTGAGGATACATACCCACTTGATTTATGCGCCCAACAGTGGGTTGTCAATAATCAAATCATTGATGAAGACAGCCGATACATTAGACAATTTTTACCTTTACGCTACGAAAATTTGTGCGACAACCCTATACGAGTAATGAAATCGGCTTGGGATTTCTTAGAACTTACCGCACCAAACAGCTCTTATGATGAAGATCGTGAGTGGAATATACATGACCAAAAAAGTACAATAAAAAATATGAATAATTCGAGTTTTGAGCGTCTTTCTATAGAAGAGATCAAAACAATCGAGTTGGTGGCTCAATCGATGTTAAATGAATATAATTATCCACTATTGTCAAAGGTATTACCTTGATCTATGTTGGCAAAATTGTACAATGATTCGTGGCTACAGCAATACGGGTCCATAGCGACACCCCTATTTATATTGGTGCTTGCACTATTATTTGCTCCTTTATATGGTGCGGTTGTTTCCCCTGATAGCACTCATTACATGTCTGTTGCCGCAAATCTTCATCGTGGTTTAGGGTACGTTGATTCGGCTTGGTTACCCATTTCAATTCGAGGGCCCGTTTTTCCCGCGCTTATTTCCTTAAGTTTTCGCTTTTTTGGCGAGTCAGTCGAAAGCGCATTGTATATAGTTCGGCTCTTTTTTGTTGGGAACATACTGGTAGTCTACTGGTTTGGTCGCCAGCTAGGGGGGCGACAAGTTGGTCTATTTGCGGCTTTATTAGTGCTCACCTCGACTACTATTCATTATTGGTCGGCACGCGTACATTTAGATAACGTAATGCCTTTCTTTATGCTGCTATCTAATGCTATTCTGTTTTATGCAGTAAGAACGGAAAAACTATTTTACTTCGCTCTTTCTGGTTTCATACTTGGAATCGGATTTTTGGTTAAAGATGTAGCGGGGTTATTTGCGATTACGCCGATACTTATATGGGGTGCTTATAAACCGTTTCGAACGCGCAAAAATATTTTAGCCGTATTGATTTACGGGATTTCATTTTCAGTACTTGCAATAGCATGGCTTTTTTATGCAATCCAAGCGAATGATAGTAATTACTTTCTTAACTGGTTAAATTGGATTTTCACATTAGCCTTTCAATCTACCGATAGTAGTGCCTCCATTACCAACATTTCTACCCCGCCAGTTCCCACACAATCTATAGTCACGACCATAATAGATATCTTTGCTTCTATAGTAGACGGTCTATTTAACTACTATAAAATCTATTTTGCAGAGAGTTTTGCAGTTGCCCCAGCATTTGTTCTTTCTTGGTTATTCATATTGTATAGAGCTTTACGCCGTCGCTTTTTAGAAGATATTTTTTTATTATCGCTTTTTTTCATTTTTTTACCCATCATGCTATTTTTGGGTAATTCTGGATTTCGCGCAGGGCAGACGGTTTACACTTATTTACTCTCCTACTTGGTTTTGGCGTATGCATCGATAAAGGTCTTGCCATCTATTAATATTCGTTGGGCTCTGTTTGTACTTGTTTTGCTTATCCAGTTGCTTGCTAGGCCATCTTCATTTCTTGTTTTGTTGAGAGACCACGGCTCAGATGGATTTGTGTCTGCGTATAAAACATATTCATTTAATTTTTGGTTAGAAGATAGCTCATATACAAATGGTTGGGATTCATCAAGTATTAGGGATGCAGGTGAGTGGTTAGCACAAAACAATGAAGATAGTAGAGCTATTATTGCAGATTGGCAATGGCGAGATGCTTACTATTTTTATATGAATAGCAAACAGCCTATCTATGATATCGAGTATATTACAAGCGGGACAGTGAAACTAGCGGATGTTCAAAATCATCCCGCGATTCGTTTTATCTGGACACAAAATGGCACCGATCCGAGTAAATCTTTAAGTACTCTTTTAGGATTTAGCGAATCTCATTTTTTGTCACAAGTTAAGCAACACAATGCAGCCTATATTATTTTTGGAAAACAGCGCAACTTTTTATCTATATATTTACGCTCTCATCCCGATTTTATACCCGTAGCAGAATTCAATAACAGCGAGATACAAATTTTTGAGGTAAAGTCAAACGCGCCTCTGCAAATGTTAGAGAGAAGTCAACTATTTGTTAGCAGTAATATAAGACCTTATCTGAATAATTTCAGGTCACAGCGTGGGTATGAGGAATATCAGAAGTTTGTTGAGAGTTACTTTGTTAAGGACTTACAGCTTGATAATAAAACAGTAAGAGACCTTGAAAATGGATTGTTACCAACCTACACAAATAATACTATCTCACATCATCAATATGCCGTATTTATAAAACAAGTTGATAGAAAATGGTTACGTACACTTATAAATATGTATAAGAGGCGCATTGACATAGAGCCACAAAACTTGTGGAATATGCTTACCTTGGCAAATCTATACCAAGCAGATGAACAAAAGAAGCTAGCTAGAACAACTTTTGAACAGGCAATTTCTACTATCGATTTAACTTCTGTTGCATATCTAGCAGTGAGAGACTCATATCAACATTTATATAAAGATATTGATTCAGAATCCATCATACAAGATAAAATGGTTGCTCTCTTTAAAACACACTTTGAGCAAAATCTGGATGATATCGAAGCATACTGGCAACTTGCTGAAATGTATATGCAGTTTGATGAAACGGAAAGTGTGCTTGCAATTTATCAAGCAGCACAAGCGCGTTGGCCCGAAAGTGCCTACACCACTTGGAAACTTGCCCAGTTTTATCATGATAATGCTCAGTTCGAAGAGGCGGTGACTACTTATCAAAATTTATTGAAAATGCAACCAGATACAAACCAGCTACCGACTCTAGCAGATATTCACGTCGAAATAGGGAAACTTTTGCTTGCAAAGAATCAGGGAAGATTAAATAGAGACTAATGGATAATCGAGATCAATCATCCCAAATAGATGAAGTGGCTTCTCGTTTACGAGGAGAGCTGAAGCCATCTGCATTAGTGAATCTACTCCTTCTCTCTCTTCTGTTATTAGGAGGGGGCATTTTCTTTATTATGTCGTCTTTACAACTAGAAACTAATTTTGTTGATAGATTTCGTAGGCTAGATCCAGCAGTTAGACAATTTTCAACCGCAGTTCAATTAGAGCCGACAAAAAGCTCTGCCTATATATATTTAGCTGAAGCCTATCAACTGCAGGGTGATCTAAATGCCATTCAAAATGTCTGGGAAAGAGCAATTACGGCCAACTCTCATGTAAAATGGCCTTATCAACATATTGCAAATTTCTATAATGAAACTAGCCAAAGCAATAAAGTTAGCCAAGTATGGCAGCTCGCTATTGAAAACAACTTAGATAAACCATGGTCATATATATCTCTATCTGATTTCTATCTGTCAGAAAACAATGAACCTGCTGCATTGGCAGTTTGGCAGAAAGCTATTCGGTTGAATCCATCGGAAGTATGGCCGTATACAAGGCTAGCAAGTCAATATAAGGCAAATAAAAACTGGAGTTTAGTAGAGGGGACATATCAGCGACTTATTCAGGAACAGCCTGATAAGCCTCTCGCATATCAGCTACTCGCAAACCATTTTTTTGCCAGAAAAAATTGGATTGCAGCACAGAATATGTACGAAACTTCGCTTTCACTCGACCCTAGCTCTCCATCAGTTCATCTGAATTTGGGTCGAACGCTATTACGATTAGAACAAATTCCAGACGCAATTGAAAATTTTGGATTATCTATTTCCCTCAACCCCACTCAATCCTACCTCAACGCGATAAAAAGTGACATTGGCGTATTTCCACTTGATGAGCAGATTGACATTTTTGAGCAGATTCTTACTAGTACGCCAGATAATTTTATTATCCATAATACGGTAGTACGTCTGCATTTAGATGCAGGAAACTGTGAAAGTGCAGTAGGAGTTGCCGAGCAAGGGATTCTTAATATGCAAAGCGAAAATGCTTATAAATTGTTTGGCGATACTTTGCGTCAATGCAAACAGGAAACTAGAGCAATTGAAGTGTTTCAGGAAGCCATAATTCTGTTTCCATTTTCCGATTCTTTCCCCCTTGCAATCGGCAATTTACAGCTAAAATCAGGTAGCGTAAGAGAAGCCATTCAAATGTTTGCACAATCGTTACAGTTGAATGAGACACCCGCAGCATTTCAAAAAGTTGCCAAAGCATATTCATCCAGCTTAACAGCAGAGCAATCAATGGAGGCAATGGTAGCAACAATTGCCATAGCAAAGCCTAAGATCATGCAACCCTACAGTGATTTAGTGGGTGAATACAATGCATTAGGGCAATCTGAAGATGCAATTTCGGTTCTACTTTTAGCCGCCAGTATAAATCCAAAAGAAGCTTGGGTATATCAAGCACTAGCTAGACAATATACCTTCAACGATCGTATTAATGAAGCACTTAGTGCCTACGAACAGGCGATAGTGATAGATCCTGATAATTCACTGCTTCACTTTAGAGCAGCACGCCTGCTGATTGAGCAAAAAGAGTATCCCGTGGCCATTCAATTACTTGAAATAGCCCATGACTTAGATTCTGAAAATACAGCAATCCAGACTCAACTTGCTGGAGCCTACTTCTTCTCTGGGAAATACGAGCGCGGAGCTGATTTACTAGAGTTAATATACAATACATACCAAAGCAATAGCACATATAATTATATGCGTTCGGTATATAAAAACACACTCAGCTGGCCCGACTCCCAGCCGTATCAAGAACGCGCTGCACAACTGCGTTGGCCCGAAACTGATGGTACACCATTTCGTAACCTTGCAAATTGGTATTCAAATGTTGGACAAGTCGAGGCAGCTGAATATAATTACCAAAAAGCATTGGCCGCAGACCCAGAAAATACGAAGACCCTCAATCAAATAACTCGCTTCTCTCTAACTCAATCCGACTGTAAAGCAGCTAACGAATATGGCTTGCAAGCAACTAAGATTGATCCAAGCAGCGCAACGTATCTGCAACTAGCTGATGTGTATGCGCAATGTGGGCCGCCCGAAGCGCTAGAGATTGCGCAGCGGCGTTCTGTCGAGAACTATCTGGTCGAGCGAGCGCCACAAAGTAATAAAAATAATGCTGTCGATCAAGCAATTCGGCGCTTTCGTGATATTTTGACCGAAAAGCAGGTTGTTGCTTACCTAAATAATATGCTTACGACATTAGAACTCGACCGCGCTGAGCCATATACGCAGTTGGGGTGGTATTATGAATCCATAACTGTCCCGCCACGTCCACAACAGGCGATTATGCTTTATGAACGGGCTACCGAGTTACACCCAGATAATTTCAGAGCCGCAGCTGCACTGGGTCGCATGTTGCAAGATGATGGTATGCCAGAAGAGTCCCTTAAACATTATCGCAAAGCAATTCTTCTGAATCAGAATGAACAGAGTGTGCGCGTGCGCTATGGCCGAGCGTTGGTAGAAACGGGCGAAGTAGAGCAGGGTAAAGTGGTTTTGTCTTCCGCATTAAAGCTAGAACAATCGGATTGGTATACGAACTATGCGCTTGAAGGTTATTGGACAAGCTTGCCGCCAGCTACCGCGCTGCGCTACATCACTGAAACGCTTACGCTTGTGCCGTCGAACTCGGAAGAAGTATACATGCCCTCAGCACGCTACTATTTAGATATTGGCGATACGGAGTCCGCGGTTGATATTTTGACGCTAGCGAGTGAAAGTAACCCGCAATCAGATTGGCCGCATGTAAAGCTCTCGTACATCTATCGAAATTTGCAGGAATATGCCGCTGCATTTGAACAGATGCAAATCGCAATTCAAAAACAGCCTCGGGTAGCTTGGAACCACAATGATTTAGGGCTGCTCTATCGTGAAAAAGGCAATTTAGATGCGGCATTGCTTAGCTTGGATCAAGCCGTTAGGCTAGAGCCCGAAAATGCTTGGTACCATATTAATTATGGCCAAGCATTGCTAGAGGATGGACAAGCAGAGAGCGGTGGTCAACAGTTAATTTTGGCGCTACAGGCAGAAGAGAGCGAAGCAGTTTACACCTTTGTCGACGCTCTATTCCGAAGACATTTAAGCAAAGAAGATGCTCAAAGTACATACCAGTTTCTGATTGAAAATGAGCCAGAAAATGAATTAGCGCAGCAATATCTTCTTCTGTGGTTAGAAGACTAATGCAGAAGCGATTTCTTTCGCTTAGCCTCTTATACATATACTTCTCCAGAAAAATTCCGTACCACATGTCAAGAAGCAGAAATGGGACAGAACTTTTCTGGAGCTCTATACCGCTGATAGCAGCGCTCTTCTTCGTTTTGCCGATTCGCGGTATTCCGGTCAGCCCCGATGGGGCATGGTATTCTGGGCTAGCGCTGAATCTTTACAATGGGCATGGCTTTGTCGATTTGGATGGTGTGGCCTTATTTCGGCGTCCGCTGTTTCCCATCATTTTAGCAGGTGCTTATACCCTCTTTGGGCCGTCGCCGTTCAGCAGCCTAATTGTGATGCGCCTATTCTATTTATTGAGCGTGTTGCTGATTATGCTACTTGCGCGCAATCTGTACAGCGCATGGACAGGGTGCGTTGCCGGATTGTTAATGGTTAGCTCCTATGCGCTCAATGAATGGTCTACTTGGGTCAATCTCGATCCAATTTTGCCTGCCTTCATCTTGCTCTTTCTCCTTCTCTTTTATCTTGCGATTCAACGAAACAGTATACTTCTGCACCTACTTTCTGGCATTGCGTTAACGCTGGCATTTTTGGTTAAAGAGACGGCTCTCTTCTACTCTGTTCTACCGCTACTTGTGCTGATTTTCCCCGCGGCAGATCGGCCGCGGGGACAGCTTTTCTGGGGCGCGCTCACTACGTGGCTGGGATCGGCGCTGTCGCTTGCGCCTTGGCTCTGGTACGTGATTACTCGGACGGGCGATCCATGGCAAGTGGTGGGCAATACGCCCCAGTGGACATCTGCAACGCTGTTCAATCTGACGGCACCAGATAGTCCACCGAAGCAAGGAGTTTGGACCGAATCAATCGAGGCATTTCTGGCGCGCGTTCAGAATTACGCCAGCTCGTTCCCCAACTTTTATGAGTGGTTTCTTGCTCCCAACTTTATGCTCGCACCGCTGCTGGTGCTGGCTTTTTTCGTTGCCGCAGCCGCGTCGTTTCGCTTACTGGTGCGGAATAGCCCACTAGAAACGAGTGTCTATGCGAATCGCTACCTTATGCTCTCTGTGCTTGTGTTTACGCCGATGATTGTGCTGCAGGGCGTGGCTGGATTTCGCGAACGCCAGAGCATGATTGTTTTCCAGTTACTGATGATTGCGCTGGCATGGCTTGTCACAATGCCGATAGAGTGGTGGTTGCAGCAACCATCACTATCGGCGTTCCCCCACACAAACGCGCGGAGTGGCTGGCGACGGCTGCTTCATTATGCGCTCTTTGGGCTGGCGCTTGTGCCCGCAGTGATGCTTGTTTCTTGGCAAGCTTGCTGCGACAGACCACTGACAATGGCGGCTCATTTACAAAACTTCAATAGCATCACAGCGCTTGCCCCAAACAGTGGCGATCAACCCGTTGATTGGCAAACGGTGCGTTCACCAAACCCATGGTGGCCGACAGAATCAATGATCCGTGGTGCACAGTCCGTTGCGGCGTGGGCAGAAGAGGAAGGAATCGGGCCTGATCAGCGCATTCTAACCCACGACAACCATCACCGCTACGTAAATTTGTTTACCGCCGGAAAGCATCACTATTTTAAAATTCCTACCCTGCGTCAGGACGCGCAAGCCGATTCGCCAACTCAAGAGCCGCTCCATCTGGTTTTGATCAACGCAACCCAACCCAATGCCACTCTTTGGAATAATGCAGGGAAAGATGAGCCAGATAGATTTACGAACCTGCGTATTTACACGCAGGAGCAGATTCTGGCGACAGTGACCGAAGAGCAAATTGATTATGTTGTGGTCGGCGTGCCAGAGAAATGGCTGGTTGCTTATTTTCTGAACCATCCCGCATTCCAAAAGGTGGCGGAGTTTGAGTATGGCGCGACGCACGTTTTTGAAGTGGTTGAGGATAATCCGCTGCCAGTTGAGCTAAAGCCAACCATTGATCTGAACGCGGCTAATTTGTTGAGGCGTATCAAAAACACGCAGCCGGGACGTTATGATGCGTTAATGGAGACGCTTTTTGTTTCACAATTAGGCTGGATGCCCAACGAGGTTGAGACAGCCGTGGCAGAAGCACAGACGCTTGCCGTTGCGGCGAACTCTTTTCTCTATCCAACCTATGCTGGCTGGGTAGATGAATCGCAAGGGGATGATGAGGTATGGGGTTATGATGCAGCGGTAACTGGACAGCAAACAAAAGCAAATCGCGATCCGCAAAATCCGTGGCCGCATATTGCGCTTGGTTCTCTTTACCAGCATGGGGGACAAAGTGGCACAAATCAAGTTGTAAATCAGGCGCTTATGGTGCAAGCGGCCGATGCGTATGAGCGTGCATTGCAGCTTGACCCCGGTAATTGGCGCGCGGCGTGGCGCATTGTTGAACTTCATCGTACGGCAGAAGATTTTGTCGACGCAGAGTTGCTCGCGACGGCGGTTGACATTTATCAACATGCGGTTGAGCAAGCACCCACAAGTGAACGTGTCTTCCGGGAGTTGGCTACGCTCTATGCTCAGCTTGATATGCCGGTTGAAGCGATTGACACTTATCAGAAAGCGATTGACTATGGCGTAGCCGATGCGGGCACATACCTGAGCGCAGGGTGGATTTACGAAAATACGCTGGATGATATGGCGTCTGCGATAGCACGCTATGCAGCAGGCGCGTCGGTGGTTCGTCCAGATGATCCAAAGTATGATCAGCTCTTGCAGCATCTTGGAAAGCGCTATGTTCAAGAAGAAAAGTATGATCATGCCGTTGCGCTTTATCAGAAAGCAGCGTATGAAAGGGTGGGTGTGGCTTGGCCTCATATTGAACTGGGGAAGCTCTACTTAGATTCTGCCTATGCACCGACAGCGCGTTAAATCACATTTATGAAACGACAATCGCTTTGGCTTCTGCCGATCATATTTATTCTTAGCCTGTTTTTGTTCGGCCCTACTCGCCTGCTTTCGCGCGCCTACTCCAACCTTGGTTGGGTATCGCTTATGCAGGGCAGCGTCGATCAAAAAACGAGTGATTCGAGCGCGATCAATTGGTTCGACACTGCCCTGCGCGCAAATCCTCAAAACCGCTCGGCCCAACGTGGCCTTGGCTTTGCACGCTTGCAGCAGGGTGATGATGTGGGAGCGGTTGATGCTTGGCAGCTAGTCGACAACATGGGGCAAGAGCTTTACCACATCGGGCGACAGGCCGAACGGGCGCGATTGCAGCGGCAGCTAGAAAACCAGAAGCAAGACAAAGCTGTAGGTGAAAAAGTAACTGATCGCAGCGTTGAATGGTATAATCTTTCGACGCAAGTTGATCCCAATCTGCGCGATGCGTGGTATCAAATCGGGCAGCAGTTTGAGCAGCAGCAGGATTGGCCCGCCGCGGAAGAGGCTTACCTCGCAGGATTAGATGCGACAAATGGTCTTCAGATTCAACGGAGCGATCTGCTCTTTTGGCAGGCGCGGCTTATCGAGCTATACCACACGCCGCGTGACTTGGCTGGCGCGCTCGCTACATATGATAAAGCGGTGACCCAAGACGATTTCGGTGATCCATGGGTGCGGGCGCAAACGCACTATCGTCGCGGCGAGATTTTGCGCGAGCAAGGCCGGGTGGATGAAGCAAGCCGCGCCTATGAGAGAGTGGTAGCGCTGCGGCCTAAAAGCTATTGGGCATTGACCAATTTAGCTATGTTGGCGCAAACCGAGAAGGGCAATATCGCCGCAGCCAAATCATATCTCTCCACAGCAATAGAAGTCAACCCCAAGCTGCACGTGGCCTATCGACTTTTAGCGCAGATTTATGAGCAAGAGGGAGATTTACTTCGGGCAAAAGATTTGTACCAAGAAGCATTGAACAGAAATGAAGATGATTCAATTGCCCGTGAGCAAATACGGCTCCTGACAGACGAATTGAAAAAATAGCAAAGAATCTACTGCAAAAAGAAATAGGAATTTTTGTGACGCAAGCACAACAACGGCTCCCCCTACTTTGCACCTGCGAAGAGAAAAGCCAGCTAATTGAATCTGAGAGTGGCGTAGCCTGCCCCAACTGCGGGCAAATATTCTCGACCAGCAACGGCGTTTACGATCTAGAGCCGGGTAAAGAATATTATTGGAACGAGTTTACGCCCGAAGAAATGCGCAAGCTGCTCGACCTTGGCTGGGCCGAAGGCTGGGACGCAATGGCAACCGCCACAGCCAAAGCCGTCCCCGTTATGGGCGAGTTGCTGCGCAGCAACGCCCGCCTCGATTCGATCTTTCACTGCTACTCGCCCGATCATGCCCAAACCTGTCTGGATGTTGGCTGTGGCTGGGGCACAAACACCGAAATTCTGTCGCACCTTTACGAAGAAGTCTGGTCGATGGATGGTGTAAGCGAACGGCTCGAAGCCACACGCATCCGCTTAGAAGATAAAGGCATAGAGAACGTTCGCCTTGTGCGCAACTTTTTGCCCCGAATGCCCTTTGCCGATAATACCTTTGACATGGTGGTCATCAAAGGCGTGCTCGAATGGATCCCGCTGGCGACCACCGAGCACCCAACCGAAACGCAGCGCAACTTTCTGGCCGAAGTTTACCGCGTGCTCAAACCGGGCGGCTGCCTGCTGCTTGGGATCGAAAACCGTTTTGGCGCGCAATATTTAATGGGCGTACCCGATCACACTGGGCTACATTTAACCAGCTATCTGCCTCGGCGCTTGGCCGATTTAGCTGTTCGCTGGAATCAACGACGCAAGACAGACGATCACGTCATTAGCCACGATAGCACAACCGCCTACCGTCCTTATACCTATACGAAGGCTGGCTATCATAAGATATTGGGCGAAGCGGGCTTCAACGAAACCGACATCTATTGGGCCAAATCATATCAAACGCCCCGCTACAGCGCGCCGGTTAGCGCAGCAAACGTGCGCTTCTTCCTCGACACAACCACCGGCAAATTCCGCCGTTTCCAAGGCACCATCAGCTCGGCCAAAGCGCTCTTCCGCGTGATCCCACCTGGTTTAATCGAAACAGGCATGACGACCTTCACCCCCAACTTTTTAATCTGTAGCTATAAGGGTGAACGCCCCCAAACCATGCAGGATCAGCTGCTATCTACGCTTGATAAAGATCAAACGTGGATCAAAATTGGTGGCTCCGATGCAGAACAAGGGCGCATCCAATATTTCATTCTAGACAAAGCAAATCCTATACCCAAACGCATCATCGCATTTGCCCGCTATCCCGAATCCACCGCGGCGCTTGCCACCGAATACGACTGCCTCAACCGCTTCTCCGGCATCACAGCAGAGATGCATCAAATCGGTCCCAAAGCGCCAATCACAAGTGAGCCAACCACAGGTAAGCCAACCAATGGGCGCATCGCGTGGTCCTCTCCTTATATCGAATCAATCGAAACTAACGACGCCCATGCCGTACGCCGCGGACTAGTTTGGCTAGAAGAGTGGCAGCAAAAAACCAAAATTGCCGACAGATCGCTTGCAGAGTTTGCAGCGCACGTTTCCGACATTTTTGCGCAGGTGCAGGCACAAAAAGCAGATACTGAAGAATCGGGCGGAGCAGATTGGGGATCCATTACCCAAATCGTTACAGGTGCCCTTGCAGGGTTGCCCCCCCATAGCGTTATCGCCGAATGTGCCGAACATCGAGACTTCGCAATGAGCAACGTACGCTATGCCCGTTCGTCCACATTGCCCATCTCGGGTCGAACAGACTCCAATGGCAATGACCAGCCCTTTGTCATCGACTGGGATCTCTATAGCGAAAGTGGCTGGCCCTTCGCGGATGCCATCAACTATCTGCTTTCCTACTATGCGCCCTCCTACCATCAGGATCGTTTCCGGCAGACGCTCTCCAACCCAGAATTTGGCGAGATGCTCGATTATTGGGCGCAAAAGCTCGATGTGCCATCCGAACTTGTTTGGTACATGATCCCATATCAGATCGCGCGCCTAGTAATCGATAGCCGCAACGACGGGCTACTCTATCGTGCGCAAGCCGAACCGCTCGCCACAATCTGGCTTAACGCGCACCAGCAACGTGCATTGCATCAGACGGATCTGTCCGGCACAGCGCAGCACAGCCCTGAACTGCAATAGAGCAGATGAATTTTCTAAAGCGCTCGGCCATACTCAACATCTTCTTTTTGTTCGAAGCCATTATCTCGTTTCTGGTCGATATTACCGTCGCCGCATTTTTTGGCATCAGCGTACAGACAGACGCGCTCTACGCGGCATGGTTGCTGCCGCAAGCAATTGGTCGAGGCATCTTTCAAAGCTTAACCACCTCATTCATGGGGATTTTCGCAGAAGAAGAACTTGCCGCGGCTACATTAGTTAATAATCAGCAAGCAGTAGACGAGCAGCAAGCAGTAGACGAGCAGCAAGCAGTAGCAAGACACCAAGTAATAATTGATGGACACCAAATAAGCCAAAATTCAGCCGTACACGTTGTCTATAGCCAAGCGATCACTGTAATTTTTGCCCTCGTCCTGCCGCTGACGCTACTCTTTAGCATTGGCAGCGGGTGGTGGTTGCCACTTACCATTCCTGGTGCGGATCAGGCGACGCAAACAACCGCTATTCCTCTGGCGCAGGTACTCTCTTGGCTTATCGGCTTCTTGGCTATCGCGGAAACCTGTCGCGCCATCTACTATCGCGAAGATCAAATGTGGTGGCCCTCTCTTTCTCGCATTATATCTGGCTTAGTTGCCATCGGTGTTGTGGGGGTTGCCGGTCTTCAACAGAGCTTATCTATCGCGGCAGCCGGTGTTTTAGTGGGTGCCGCTCTCGAAGCGTTCTTAACGTTCATCGGATTACGCTATGTGCTTGATCTGCGTATCGCGCCACGCTGGCCGTCGCGCGCCAAATTGAGGAAAATGGTGTCGGTTGTCGGTCTCCCCATTTCGGGCTTGCTTATCCGCACACTTTCAGCCGTAGTCGAACGAGCACTGGCCTCATTGCTTGGTCCGGGTGCCATTACGCTCGTTTCATACGTCAATCGCATTATCGGTATCACCGAGCGCTTTGTCTTTCGTGGCTTTGTCATCTCCATCATTCGCGAGGCGGAGGAGGCCAACGCAGTACAGATGCGCGCGTACCTGCGGATTATGCTCTTTATTGCGCTGCCGATCACGGTTGCATTTGCAACGCTTGCCGAACCAATCGTCTCGATACTCTTCGCCTATGGAAATTTTACAGCCGAAAATGTAGGCGATCTAGCGCTGTTATTGCGCTGGTACTCGCTCGCCATTTTTGGGATAGCACTCACGCGTATTCCGCTGGGCAAAGCATATGCCAGCACGCGACCGGGCATTATTTTTGTTTTCTTTTTGGTTGTCTCCATCGTCCTAATCGTGGTCGAAGCAGCGTTGATTTTTGCCGGAGTAGGGTTGCCAGCATTTGGCATCGCGTACACCGTTGCCATTGCGGCCTGCTTTGTGTGGATGGCATATGCAATTCTTTTGCCGCAAGGGGTTGTCCTTTGGCGCTGGCCCGATGACCCGCTGCTGGTGCTGACATTTATCGTTACCGGCCTCGGTACGGCCCTTTGGGTGTGGCTGTTGGAAAATCAATTACCGACAGATGCATGGTGGCGAATGTGGGCACTAATTATAATCGGCATGATAGGCAGCCTATTCATTTTTGGCGGTACAGCACTGATCGTGCGGCTTTCTGAAGCAATGACTCTTTGGAAAAGTGGGCGAAAATTGTTTAACCTGTAGGGGCACGATATATCGTGCCCCTACAGGTTAAACAATAACCCCACCAACTCTGGCAGAATCAGAAAAATAATGACCATGACCGCTGATGCCTCCATCCAACCCGATAGAATAACGCCAGATGCAGCGCGCAAAAGTAGACCGCTGGTGCTGCCTTTCATTAACACCTCGTTTGCTACTGGGCTAAAAGTATACTTTATTTTGTGGCCATTGTGGTGGTTCATGGGTATTGAACAGCTGTTGCCCATATTCTTTTTGACTTGGGCAACAGCACGCCACGTAATCAAAGCACGCGGTCGGGTACGGCTGGGCAACACTGTCTCCATTGCGTTTCTTTTAGCCATGTGGTGGGTTGTGCCTGCGCCATGGGTATCAACCGAGCTATTCGACGTGTTTGTGCGCACATTTCTTGTGGCGCTCTCTCAAGCGTTAATTCTCTTTCTCTTTATTAACTGTATCCGCACAAAATCCGACTGGCAAAGCGTAATAACTGGATTAGACTATTTATCGACCTACATCGTGATTGGTGCATTGCTCTTTATCTCTGGCGCGATGCAAGGGCAAATATTGTCCATAATTGGCTATATATTACCTAAATCAGTCTATCAATCGTCCGAGTTTTTCTCATCGATTGCGCTCCGTGACTTTGGCTTAATCAACCCGGGCACGCATGGTGCATTGCCCTATCGCATCTCTAGCCTTGCGCTAGAACCAGCCGACTTGGGCACCATTAGCCTTCTCTTGATCCCCTTTGTCATATGGCGCTTTATTCAAAGCCAAGGTAAGGAACGCTACCTGCGCTTGGGTATTGTAGGTGGGTTGCTCGTCTGCTTTTACTACGCCGAGGTTCGTATTGCCTACATTGCATTTGGAACTGGATTGCTTCTGTTTCTAAGCTGGCGAGTGGGATTTTTGCAGCGCCAAAATCGTCTGCTGCTGTGGGCGCTGGCGATGCTAGCTATTACGATTACGGTTGCCGCCTATCAGCCGATAGCCAATGCTGTTTCGGCCGCCTTTACAACGGTTCGGCCCGGCAGTGTCTATGTGCGTCTCCAAATCTACCAAGAGACGTTTCGGCTGCTGCCAACGCATCTTATTGCTGGTTGGGGAAGCTCAGTCCGCATTCCGGGCTTTCCGAACGTTTATGCCGCCGGTACGCACAGCACCTATTTAGGTATGCTTTTCCAACATGGCATCGTTGGCCTGCTTCTCTATCTAGCGCTTTGGGCCACAATTTGGCGCAAGGCGCTCTATTGGTTTCGGACGCAATCACCCATCGTTTCTTGGACATTTTGGGGGATGATAATCATTACGCTGCTTATGTTTAATATACGCGAGAGCACCGCTTCGTGGATGTGGGATCAAACGGTCACTATGATACTGTGGTCTATTTGGGGGTTGATTATTTCTGCGGCACAGGCGCATGCACATGCACAAGATGTGCCCACACTGGCTCAGGTGGAGTCTTCCTCTTAAATGCGACTTCTTTTTATCCACACTCATATTCGGCAGAACTGTGGCATCTCGTCCCTCATTCGTATGCAGGCACGTGCGTTGCGCGCGCGGGGGCACGATGTGCACGTCGCCGCGCTAGAGACACAAATGGCGCGCGATTATCTAGGCGATGCAGCCCCATTTATCGGCCTACCGATAGATCAATACGATAAAACGGTCAAGAATTTACTTGCATCGTTGAGCGGCTTGATTAAATATATCAATCAGCAGCAAATCGATGTGGTCATCGCGTCGCACCGCTGGGCAGGTTTTATCTCGTACTTGGCGACGCGCGTTACTCGAAGCAGTCTCATTTCGGTTGATCATAATGTGCTGTGGGGGAACAAATGGCTAACCTTTTGGGGCGATGGCGTTGTTGCGGTAAGCAAAAATAGCCGCCAGCATCTGATCGATTATTTTGACCTTCCGGCCGCTAAGATTCAGTTGATTCAAAACGCAATTGTTCCAGTAGAGCAAGCGTCAGTGGAGGCACAGCAAAGGCTACTCGACGAGCTTGATTTACAGCGCGATGAGCACAGTCCGCTATTATTGACAATCGGACGGCTGGACGAACAAAAAGGGCTCAGCTACCTGCTCGATGCCATGCCACAGGTACGCCAGAAACTGCCGCAAGCGCGCTTACTCGTTGTTGGGACGGGCGAACTAGACGCAATGCTCAAAGCGCAGGCTCAGTCACTTGGGATTGGCGATCAGGTAATCTTCACGGGGTTACGCTCCGATGTGGCAACATTCTTGTCTATTGCGGATCTATTTCTCATGCCGTCGCTGTGGGAAGGTCTACCGATTTCGATGCTCGAAGCAATGTCTGTTGGCTTACCCGTTGTAGCCACCCACGTTGGCGGGATCCCAGAAGTGATGGCAATGAGCAATTCGCCAGCAGGGATTGTGGTTCCACCAAAAGAAAGTGGACCATTTGGAGAAGCAATCGTAACGCTATGGCAAGATGAAGCGTATCGATCTAATGCAGCAATGGCAGCACGTTTGGTCGTTGCAGAGCATTTTTCGATTAACAAAATGGTTGAACAGATGGAAACATATTTGTCACAATTTGCACCTTAATCAATAGGGTGTGATGGCGCAGCCGCCGTCTTCGGCATCAAAATGAGCTAAAGACCAGCGTCGGTTGAGTAGGTCGGCGGTTTGGCCGTATCGAAACCAGTGGGTTCAGCCCGTAATCTTAGTGGTTCTCTGAGCAATTGTGGGGTTGACTAGAAATGAATTTCCAGCCTGCTATGGAAAATGGTGATAAATCACGTTATGGTGTCGATCTTGAAGCTATTTTAACAGGTTTCCCGTACCAGACGCAGAATTCATTCTGCGAGTTTACCCCACCATACATCAGAGAACCATCTTAGTTTCTATATGGCTAGAAACTGCACCAGCCTACTCAGTCGGCGATTACTAGCATATACCACAACTCATTTTGACCACACACTAATCAATACGCCTCTGCTGAATAACTTTGTCTCTTTTCATACTTTTGTAGCGCTCTGCAACTTTTAGATTATGATATAGTATTGAAGCGACTCGCATGAATATGCACGGTGTGCGCCACAGTTTCTTCGGAGCAAAGTCGAAAGATTTCCAGGGCTTGAGCCGAATGGGGCGTATGCAAAGGTTGACTTTCTATATTTTAAGGATTTTATCAAACTTATGTCTTGCATCTCCCCCCTAAAAAAGTATTCACTGGTACAATTTATAGTAGGCACAGTCGTAACATGTCTATTGCTCAGTATCCTCTCGGTAGTCGGTCAAGCGGCCATGCCTCCCACAAAAACAATATCGAGCAAAGATATCAATTCAGCGTCAGAACCTGCATTATTATCTCAGAACAATCCAAACTTACAGGTCGTGACAGATCTAACTTTTTCCTCTGCAACACCAATCTCTGGTGAAGCGGTAACGGGCACGTTCGCGATAAAAAATGTCGGTAGTGAGCCGTTCCAGCTAGCGAATTTGCTTATAAGCGGGCGTGGTGATGGCTGCGTGGATTGGTCCTGTACCGACTATCAAAGTTTTACTTCACTCGAGGATATTACAATTTCCCCAGGTGACACAGTTCGCTACAGCCAACAAAAAACGTTTACCGCTACGGGGAATTATTTTGCGCAGATTGCCTATCAACTTTCTAATGGTAGCTGGGGCTTTTTAGAGAGCCGAGTCGAGTTTACCGTAGCGGCACAATTGGTGTTGGATGCGCCATTGACCTTCGACCCAAATAGCCCCGTAACTGGTGAACCAACTGCCGCAAATTTTACCGTACGCAATGCCGGAACAGAACCGGTAGAGTTCTTCAGCATCGGCGTTGGGGTTCGTGGGCCAGATTGTGCAGATTGGGCAAACTGTACCGTCAGTGGCGATATGCCATACGATACGGGCATCTTACTCGAACCAGGGAAGACATTTACCTTTACTCAGCAAAAGGTCTACTGGGATGTGAGTTCATATCTGGCTCGGATCGCAATCAAAACGGTGGATGGATGGTCGTTTTTGGGCGAAGAGACAATTTTTGCTGTAGCAGCCGGATTGGTTGTTACAACACCATTATCGATTACGCCCGATGCTGTCCACACAAATGAATTTGTGACAGCATCTTTTACAGTCCAAAATCAGAGCGGTAACGTGCTTACCTATAGCAGACTTGGTGTCGCGGGGCGCGGACCCAATTGTCAGCTACTGGATTGGAGCTGCGACTCGGATGCAGAAATTTCGTTTGTCGATTCAGTCACAATTAACCCTGGTGAGTTTTGGCAGTACAGCGAACGCCATTTTTTACCAGAATCGGGGAATTACTTCTTTCAGATTTGGGTAAAACAAACAAACGGGGTTTGGCAGCGGTTGGGCACCCCTCTATCAATGACGGTTGCACCTCGCAATTATCCAGCACGCAGCCAAGCATTAAAGGTTGGTGCGCACGCCCATCTAACGCTCGATCTGGCCGACGATACACAACTGTTAACCAAAGCACGCGACATGGGCATTGATATTGTTCGCATAACGCTTTTATGGCGCTTTTTAGAGAAAGATTTTAAGGGCGATTGGGACGATAATTGGTATATTCCCGCAGTGCAGCAAACGTTAGAGAAAGCCAATGAATTGGGCCTCGAAGTCTATATTAGCTTTTACGAAGCACCTTGCTGGGCATCGAGTGATCCAAATAAGGAGTGCGGCAACGACAGCGGGGGCACATACGATGACGCGTATCCAGCCCAAAACCATCAAGATTATGCAGATGCATACCAGAAGGTAGTTGAAGAGTTCGGCAGCAGGGTTACAACGTGGGAGGTTTGGAACGAGCCAAATATCGAACGGTTTTGGCATCCGTCACAGTCGATAGCCGACTATACAGAGATGTTAAAGGTGGTTTATCCAGTTATCAAACGTGCTGATCCAAATGCCACGGTTTTGGCTGGCGTGATCGCGGGCAGCAATGTGCCTGTGCTGGAAGAGATGTACGCCGCAGGTGCAAAAGGGAACTTTGATGCCCTTTCGATCCATCCATATTCTGCAGCACCAACCGAATGTACAAATCCCGATTGGTCATTTCTTTGTGGCGTTGAGATTGTCCGCGCGACGATGTTAAAACATAACGATCCCAAACCTATCTGGTTTTCCGAATTTGGCTGGAGCAGCTATACGGGAACAAATGGACATGGTGTCACCACTCAGCGCGATTACCTTGTAGAAAGTATCGACATTTTAGGCAACTGGGATTATGTATCGGTGGCAACATGGTATTCGCTGCGTGACCGTACTATCGATTTACCTCAGGCTCCGTTTGAGAAGCATTTTGGTCTTCTTGACGCAAATCTGCGAGATAAACCGGCTGCAACGTGGTTACGAAATAGACCAAAACTAGATGCCTATTTAGCTATATCGACGCCACTCTCGATCTCATCAAACAGTTCAGCAGAAAACAGTGCGATGACCGCCTCTTTCTCCATTCAAAACAGCGATAGTCAACCAGTTCGCCTGAACAAGATTGGTGTGATTATGCGCGATGTTGCATGTGCGCCCCACCTAATTTGCGCCAGCTATCAAGATTTTCCACTTGACCAAAATGTTACAATCGATGCGGGTGAGACATATCGATACAATCGACAACTTAGTGCAACACAGAGTGGTGAACACTTTGCACAAATCGTCTATGAATCAACAATAGGCGAATGGTTTGTAATGGGTAATCGCTCAACTGTATCAATTGGCCCCGGTTTCTCCGTTACCGCCATGCCAGCGAAAACGAGTACACCTATCCCAAACAGCACACCTACGCCTGTTCCAAATGTAACGCCTACGCCAACAGTTTCATCGGGTACAATCACAGCACCCCCAAGAACTCGACCCTTGTTAGACCTCTATTTACCAATGCTCGTTAAGTAGGGAAATGTAGCCGCTATTTTTGGTTGTATCGTCCGTAACGTAGTAGTATCATCTTTTGGTTTACACATCAGACATTACTGGGAATAAAGCTAAAAACAAAACAAATTTCACGGCAATGGATCGGCAGAAATGGAATGGAGAAAGAGATGGCAGAGATGTATACAGATGGAACATATCTTGAAAACAACCCAACCTGGCATGTACAAGACTCCCCGTGGAAGGCCAATCACATAAAAACCATCATCGACAGAAATGGGCTGAATCCAAATAGCGTATGCGAGGTGGGTTGTGGAGCGGGTGAAATTTTGAAGCAGCTATCTGGCCACTATCCAGAAACAGAATTCTATGGCTACGAAATTTCGCCCCAAGCCTTTGCGTTGTGCAACAAAAAATCGACCGCCAATTTGTCTTTCCGTCTGCAAGATTTACTTGATGATGATTCTGCGTACTTTGATATAGCCATGGCAATTGATGTTTTTGAACATGTTGAAGATTACTTTGGATTTTTAAGAAAGTTGCGCAAAAAAGCAGAATACAAAATATTTCATATTCCACTAGATTTATCGGTTCAGAAAGTGTTTCGCTACACGTCTATCCTTGAAAGAAGAGCCGATGTGGGCCACATTCACTACTTTACAAAAGAGACAGCACTGGAAACATTGAAAGATACAGGATATGAGATCGTCGACTACTTCTATACCGGTAGCGCAATCGAGCTGCCAGATGTGGGCTGGAAGGCAAGCCTGTTAAAGATTCCAAGAAAAGTAGCATTCTCTGTTAGCGAGGATTGGACGGTTAGAATACTGGGCGGCTACTCTATTATGGTTCTAGCAAGATGAGTGGTTGTAAAAGTAGTCTTTGTTATGCATAAAAGATATACTTAGTGGACAAAATCGCGCTGAGCGAATAATTTTATTAAAGGCAATTTGGGAACCTTCTCAATAAATGGCGGTGACTACTTTGGCTCAATGCAAAGCGACCATTTTCACTGCGTACAAAGCTCAGCCTGCGCTATCTGCCCCCACGGTATCAAGAAGGTACCAGTTTGGCACAGAAACACCTTATGATTGAGCAGAGAAAGTCACAGATTTATGAAAATTTGGCTATTCAACCTTCGTCTGAGGGCGGTAATATGATTACCCCCGAGCGAGTGAATGTTCTGGGCGTACATGTATCTACGCTAACTGTCGCCGAGCTACACGAACAAATCGCCTCGACAATTCGTCAACAGCAGAAACGTTTGGTCTTGCACGTAAACGTTCACGGGATCAATCTCTGTCACAAGTTTGAATGGCTGCGTAACTTTATCAATCAAGCTTCGATTGTCTTCTGCGATGGCTCTGGTGTGATGTTGGGGGCACGTTTACTTGGACACCATATTCCGGAGCGAATTACCTACGCAGATTGGGCGTGGCAGTTAGCTGCGTTCGCCGAGAGAAATGAGTTTTCGATCTTCTGCCTCGGTGCAAAAGAAGAGATCATCGAAGAAGCAGTCGCAAACTTGCAAAATGCATATCCTTCGCTCAAGCTTTTCAGCCATCATGGTTATTTCGACAAAGCAGTAGAATCTGCCGAAAACAAGCGTGTGATCGAGTTGATCAATGAGGTTCAGCCAAACATGTTGCTTGTTGGGTTTGGTATGCCGATTCAAGAGCGTTGGCTATGTGAAAACTGGTCCAATATCGATGCGAACATAGGGCTTACAGGGGGGGCTGTTTTTGATTACGTCTCGGGCAATCTCCAGCGCGCGCCATCGTTGATCCTGAAGATGAATATGGAATGGTTGGGGCGGCTGCTTATTGAGCCACGAAGATTAGCGAAAAGATATTTGTTGGGGAACCCGCTTTTCATGTGGCGCATTTTTAAAAAACTGCTCAAACGGCGTATTGGTCCTGCCGAAAATGATGCTTAATATCAGCCAACAGAATGAAACCCGCACCTACCGCCACTAGCCATCCTACTTCAATAGCAGACTGTTTTCTCCAACAGTTTCTATGGTTTGAACCAATCTACCTAGCCTTATTAGCACTGCCGCTACTTCTACCGGGCACATTGATTCCGTTGTCTCTACACCCATATTTATTGCTCCTGCTCTTCTTCTTTTGGCCGCTGCGGCTCCTCTCTCTTTATGCGTCTAATCTTTCTATTCGCAACCTAATTCCGTTGCCTGTTGGGTATGCGATCCTTTTTCTGCTCTGTTTGTTGCCACTCTCATTGTGGGTTTCGATTAATCGCACTGATTCATATATTGCAATGGGCTATCTTCTGCTTGGGATTACGCTCTACGTCGCGTTGATCAACTGGCCCCCTTCGCAGCGGCAGCCACGTCTGCTTGTCCAGTTTTTTGCAGTTATGGGCGTGCTGTTTGCGATCGTTGCTCCGCTGTTCACGGCGTGGAAGGTTGAGTTTCGATTATTTCGATTTCCTATTTATGATCTTTTGCGAGCCATCTCGTTTGAAACACTCTTCGACATGACAGAAACGATTCACGCAAATGTGCTAGCCGGTACTTTAGTCCTACTCTTGCCATTTTTACCCATTTTGGCTATTGACAAATCATCTGACTGTGCAAAAATTGATTCTAGCGCCAAAGCTCATCAGTTATGGGGCTGGTTAATAGCCACCTTTTTGTTGGTTGGCACCATTGTACTTTCGCAGAGTCGGGGCGCTTATTTAGCCACAATTCTGTCAGTCACATTTATGTGCTTACTACAGTGGCGCAAGCTATTCGTTATTTTGCCCCTAGTAGGGATTGCCGCAACAGCGCTTCTCTTCTACTTTGGCAATTCGTTTGCCGCATTAGAGCTAGTGGCAACAGACAGTGCTCTGGGTGGAGCCGAATTTCGTCTTGATGTCTGGTCCAATAGCCTTTACGCACTTTCTGATTTTATTTTCACAGGAATCGGCATCGGTACATTTAATCGGATCGTGCCAGAGTTTTACCCTTTTGCTAATGTGAATGGGGCCTATGCGTATCATGCACATAATTTGTATTTGCAGATAGCGCTCGACCTAGGGCTGACTGGATTGATTGCCTATCTACTTCTGATTTTAGGCTCTTTTTGGATGGTCATTGTGACAGTGCAATCTGCGCTAAATAAACAGACGCGGCTGCTTGGTATTGCTGCTGCTGGCTCGTTGGTGGCACTGCTAACACATGGTCTTTTGGATGCTGTTACATGGGGAACAAAATTAGCGTTTATACCATGGACAATTTTTGCTTTTATAACGTTGCTCTATCGACAGTCGCAAAAAATAGAAGATGCAGGTGTTTAATCGCGAACAAGGATCAACGATGATAAGGACATCTTGTCTGTTCGGTCAGTAAATATTCTGGCCCCTATGTTAGTTAAGATGCGCCCAGCCTATTAGTAGAGTGTCTATATAGTAGAGTATCTTAAGATAAAAAAATATCGTATAATTTATTAGTTAATCATTGATCCGGTAGCGGTTTTGCGCTAATGGAGAGCGGATCATTCAAAAACACCTGACCCACAGTCTTAAAAACATTGTACTTTCCTAATAAATGGCAAGACTATCCCACACCTTGGGACAAGCCCTAGATGAAAGTGCAGTCCACGGCTAATCCAGCAAAATAGTCAGTAAATTACCGCAATGTTTCTGGGAGTGTCCCAAATTAGCTTGTGGCCACACTGGATATTTTGATCTTTGGAATGGCCTAACCCGAAAGGAAGATAACTTGTTTAAGCGTTTTAGCATCAACTACATGGTTTTTCTATTTCTGCTTGATGCTGCACTGGTTCAGGTGTCACTGCTCAGTGCGTTCCGTCTCCGTTTTATTTTACCGTTTGGTCAGGTAGTCGTACCAGATTGGATCGACGAGTATATCTATGCACCAAATCTAAGCATGCATATTTCAATTGGCTTGCTTTGGCTTATTTTATTTCTCTTCTTTTCCTGCTATACGCCTAGACGCATTATCTTGTGGTTTGATGAATTTCAGCGCATTCTTTTGGCACATACTGTAGCTGCACTCTCGCTGACGGGTCTTCTCTATCTAGCTAATATCCCTCTATTGCGTTTGGTCTTTGCCTATTTCTACGTCATTACATTAGTGATGCTTCTTGGGTATAGAGTTTTGCTGCGTCTGTGGCACAGAAGCCATCACGATAGTTCGACCAGCGTCGCTCGGATTCTTGTTGTCGGGGCAGGAAACATCGGACGAGAACTGGTTGCAGAGTTTGAGCGACAGCACTGGCCAGGGATTACGTTTGTTGGGTTTGTTGACGATGATCTAGAGAAGCACGATACCGTTATTGCCAATCTACCCATCTTGGGCTCGCTAAACCAAACTTCTCAGGTGATTAATGACTATGATGTTGATGAAGTGATTGTAGCGCTGCCGAGAGAGGCTCATATCGATCTTGTTTCATTGACGAGGCGGCTTAGTGAACTGCCGGTACGTTTGCGCATCGTGCCAGACTATTTTGATTTGGCTTTCCATAGCGCAACAATCGAGAGCTTGGGCGGCTTCCCCCTGATCGGCCTACGCGATCCGGCAATTGATGAGTTTCAACGTTTTGCCAAACGCCTTATGGATATTTTCTTGTCCTTTGTTGGCCTTGCAATGGTTTCACCATTCATGATCATTATTGCATTGCTCATTAAGCTAGAAGATGACGGGCCTATCTTATTTAGGGCCAAACGCGTAGGTGAGAATGGTCGCCTTTTCAATATGCTAAAGTTTAGATCAATGATTGTTGATGCCGAAAAGATTCAGATGGAGATCAACCGTGTGGATGAGGAATCAGGTAGCATTCATCACAAAGATCCAGATGATCCACGCATCACCAAGATTGGTCACTTTATTCGTCAGACGAGTTTGGATGAATTGCCACAGCTTGTTAATGTGCTGCGCGGCGATATGAGTTTGGTCGGCCCACGACCCGAATTACCATGGTTGGTCGATACGTACGAGCCATGGCAGCGAAAGCGCTTTGCCGTGCCACAAGGTATCACCGGGTGGTGGCAGGTCAATGGCCGCAGCGATAATTTGATGCATCTGCATACGGATCAGGATCTCTACTATATTCAGAACTATTCAATCTGGCTAGATGTCCAGATATTGTGGCGCACAATCGGTGTCGTGCTGCGCGGCAGAGGCGCTTATTAGATAAGTCTCTGCGAGAAAATTGAAACGAATTGTTCTAAGTGCATACCCTATACTTGGCAAGCAGCATGATCATGCTGCTTGTTTTCTTTTTTATCGAACTCATTTTTACTTTTATGCTTACCCAGATAGGTTCTGTACCACGTCTCAAAAAGCTGAGTTGGCGTCGACTATGCTCAGCCGTTCACGAAATGGCCTTCAAACGGCCACGAGACAAAACTTTCGGGGGAGCGATACAATGATGCAGAATTATCCCATGACAAGGAGTTACTGAATTAATGACCATAAAATTTGGCACAGATGGCTGGCGGGCGGTTATTAGCGAAGAGTTTACTTTCGATAACGTACGCAAAGTAGCGCAAGCTATTGCAGAGCAAACTATTGAGAAGAGCGAACAAGCAACGGGACATTCAATGGTGATTGGCTACGATACCCGCTTTTTGAGCGACCGCTATGCTGGTGTAATTGCAGAGGTTTTTGCCGCAAATGGAATTCAAGTTTGGCTGACGAAACGAGATGCCTCCACACCCATTGTTAGCTATGCAATTGTTACAAAAGGCGCAGATGGTGGCGTCATGCTAACGGCAAGCCATAACCCACCACGCTACAATGGCATCAAATTAAAAGCTGCGTATGGTGGATCCGCAAGCCCGGAAGACTCGAAAGATATCGAGCGTCGGATTCGGGCGCATGAAGATGCTGGAATCGAACCGCGTGTGCTCAATCTAGAGACTGCGCTAGAACAAGGAATCGTTCTTAAGTTTGATCCGCTGCCAGAGTATGAGGCGCACATCCGCATGCTGGTAAACTTTGACACAATTCGCAACGCAAAATTATCGGTTGCGGTCGACGCCATGTATGGAGCAGGTCGTTACTATCTGCACTATCTGCTTGAACAAGCTGGCTGTAAAGTAAAAGAGATACGGGGCGAGACAAATCCTGGCTTTAATGGCATTCATCCGGAGCCGATACGGAAACATTTACAACCTTTGATCGATGAGATGGCGACGGGACAATATCAGATCGGTTTGGCGACAGATGGTGACGCGGATCGGATCGGTGCGGTTGACCCAGGTCACCACTTTTCCGACCCGCGGTTTATCGATCCGCACTGCATTATGGCGCTGTTGCTCGAATATCTCGTCCACGACCGCAAGCTGAGTGGAAGCGTGGTAAAGACTGTTAGCACGACGCAAATGTTAAATCGTCTGGCAGATCGTTATAATCTTACGGTTCATGAAACGCCCGTTGGATTTAACCACATTAGCGATCTAATGATGAACGAGCAGGTACTGATCGGGGGCGAAGAGAGTGGCGGGATTAGCATTCTGGGCCATATTCCCGAAGGGGATGGGCTGCTTATGGGGCTATTGCTAGTAGAGATGATTGCCGCTCGACAGAAGACGCTGGCAGTGCTCTTGGCCGAGCTAATGGATGCTGACGATGTCGGCCCTTTCTGCTATGCGCGACTCGATCAACCCGTTACGCCGTTTGATAAAGCTACGCTTGTAAAGAGTTTGATAGACGCTACGCCCGATTTGTTAGGTGGTCAAGCGATAACGCATGTGGGTGATGAAGATGGTGTAAAATTTATCCTAGAAGATGAAAGCTGGCTGTTAATTCGCCCAAGCGGTACGGAGCCTGTGTTGCGCATCTATTCAGAAAGTCGGAGTGATGAGCAGGTGCAGCAGCTCTTAGAAGAAGGGGCTGAATTAGCCAAAACACAGATCGCTAAAATGTAGTAGTGATATCTTCTCGATAAATGGAGGTTGGTTCTGTCCAATCGCTAGGTATTGAGAAAATTCAGAAGATATATGGTAAGCTTCAAAATAAAAGAGGCCACCAATATGCTATGTTGTATATTGGTGGCCTCTTGTTGACTTACTACTTTTATCACTCCTGTCAGAATTATTGTGAATGGGCTGTCCGCACCGAGCTATCCTTTCCCTGTCATACTGACTGTTTCGCCGCTTCCCATCAAGCCTGACAGAACTACTACTTTTACTATCACAGACCGATGCTATTCTAAAAAACGGGACTTTGCTGAGCTAAGTAATCTAACGCCATGTACACACAATTCGGGAAATCCTTTGAAGTATTTGTCTTTTTTCGCAAAATATATGGTAGAAAAATTAAGCGAGTTAGTTCGCAACAACACCAAAACCCTCAGCTTTATTAAGCGGCAATACCTTTTCATATGCGTCTAAAAGTTCACGGGCAGAATTTTCCCAGTTAATCTCTGTTTCCACTCGCTTTCGGCCAAATGCACCCATCTTCTCTCGCGTTTTTGGATCATCCATCAACATTGTCAACACACGAGCAAACTCTAGTTCATCATTGTTCGAAACGTAAATGGCCGCTCTTTCAGCTGTTACGCGATGTTCTTTTAGATCAAATGCTACAATGGGTTTAGCAAATGTCATGTATTCCATCATCTTGATCATCGTACAGTGGTCAGTAAAATCATTGTGCGGATCAACCGATACGCAGATATCAACGCTAGAAAGATAGCGACACAGCTCTTCATCTGAAACTTTACCAGTAAACCAGACATACTCTTCTAACCCTAACTCGTCACGCATCACTTGCAATCGTTCCCACTCGCTACCGGTTCCAATTACAATAAAGTAAAAATCGGTGCGCCCTAAGTCGTGGATCAGATGGTGCGCAATTCGCAGCAGATAATCTAGCCCATCCTGTGGGCCCATCGTACCAATGTAACCAATCAACGTTGCGGCTCTGCTCTGTAGCGTTTGATCTGGCTCGACAATATGCAAACGAGCAAGGTTTGGCCCATTACGGACAACCGTGACGCGCTCAGCCGGGATCTGCGCACGCTCGACCTGAATCGCTTTATATGACTCATTCGTGGCAATAACGTGATCTGCCACCTTGCAACTGAGCGCCTCCAGCCAGACTAATACACGATAAACGGTCTGATTGCCACCATCTGGGAAGCGAGCAAAATAATTCTCCGGCGCAAGATCGTGATGATCAAAGATGAATTTTACGCCAAACAGCTTATAAAACAAGCCAATGAACACGTACAAATCAGGTGGATTGTGCGCATGAATTACGTTGATCCCATGACGCAGGGCAACATATAATGAAAGCACAAAAGAGGCAACTAGCGAATATCCATACTCTAGCAGATACCCACGAAAGCTATCGGCTGCAACTGGTGCGGGATAGCGATAAACATAAACATCATTGACGATTTCTGTAAAGGGTTGTCCATCAACACGTTGACAGATAACCGATACTTGATATCCGGCATCGGATAAAGTGGTTGCTTCTTGGCGCACGCGAATATCATCAGGATATCCCTGATTTTCCACGAGCATAAGAATTCTCGGGGCCGCTGAGGCATCGCTTCTAGGTCGATTATGTCGTATTACTTCTTTCTCAGTAAAAATGTTTTTTATATATGTCATTGTTACTTTTTGAATTTAGGTGAAATTGTCTGGGTCATTGTTTAGGCTATATTCGGCGGTGGCAAAATCACTCTTTGGGTTTGGCTCACATTATTGATATGCGACTAAAATTGTTTATATGAGCATTGGATTCAATATTTCTTTGGCAGGTAAATGACTGGAAAAAAAATACAACGGTTCATCACTTTTTAGATAGCGACAGACCATTGTATCATTTTCAACTTAATTCTAATATAAGGTAAACCTATATATCTTAGACCAAGAAAACACCTATGCTATCCATTTAGGGTACTATCATCATACGCTAATCTATTACAGAAAGCTACGGTTAAATTGGTTCTCAAGTTTTCGGCACTTTTACAGTCTCACAGAGTATCTTGGTTCGATCAAATCTTCTGTGATCGGCAGAGTTCACCACATTCGACATGGGGAGTATACTATTACCCATAACCCTAAAATAAACATAAAATGGGGCCAACTGCACAGAAAGTTCACTGTTATTAAAAACTTGCACCTATTCACCTTGCCTGATTATCTGCCCACTGAGCAGGCCCTCGTGCGGCTGTATTCCCAATAATTTTGGTTATAGATCTGCACAAGGACGTGCTCACTTTGAGTAGATTTTTGCTTACTAAGTGAACTATTATAAAAATTATTTAGCTATTTGTGACTTAGTGCGAGCAACGTCGTCAATCATTTCTTCGACCGATTGGCGACCAGCTTTTGTCGTTGCACCAAGCATCTGCATCAGTTCCTCGATTCTCACTTCGCCCGCTAATTGATCGACTATTGTTCCTGTGCGTTCTGTACCATTATCAGTGTAGACTCGTTTTTTCACCGTATAATGTTGATCGCCAAATGCCGCGAGTTGTGGAAGATGTGTAATACATAAAACTTGATGTTGAGCGGTCGTGTCCTCTTTCCTATCAGATGAGTTGCTCGCTGTGGCAACTGTTAAATTCCACAGCTTTTGGCCGACAACGGCACCAACGCGTCCGCCGATCCCTTGGTCAATTTCATCAAAAATCAATGTGGGTGTGGCATCTGCATGGGCAAGCACGCTTTTTAGCGCGAGCATGAGCCGCGCTGTCTCGCCGCCAGAGGCCACCTTCGCCATCGGTTTTAGCGGCTCACCAGGATTGGCGCTAATCATGAATTCGACTTGATCGATTCCCGTCGCATCGAATGCCAATCGACTCTCCTTTGCGCCGTAAACACCTCGCTCGTCATCACTTTGCTCAATCGCCGCACCAAAGCGGGCGCGATCCATGCGTAGTTCGGCTAGTTCAGTCTCAATTTGCTGGCTTAGCACCTTCCCAGCAGCTTTTCTTTTCTTACTAAGTTTTACTGCAATCTTGCCAATAGAGCGCAACAATTTTTCTTCCTGCTCTTCAAGCTCGGTAGTTTTTGCTTCCCAGTTACCAAGCGTATCTAATTCGGCTTGGGCCGCAGCACCAAAGGCAAGTACCTGTTCAATGTCATCGCCATATTTTCGCTTGAGCGTGGCGATTAGCTCTAGCCGCTCTTCAACCTCGGCAAGACGATCCGGGTTGAACTCAAGTTGCTCGGAATAATCTTGCAAATCTCGCGAGAGATCGAGAAATTGCTCCAACAAACTTTGTCCCTCAACCAGCTTATGGTCCATCGACGGATCAATGCGCGCAAGCCTTTCGAGCTGACTGATGGACTCGCCGATCATATCCAGTGCAGCTGGATTGCCGTCGCTATCGCCTTCTGTCAATATATGCTGAGCAGCGCTTGACAGCTTCATTAAAGATTCAGCATTGCTAAGGCGGCGACGCTCGTTTGCCAAAGACGTTTCTTCATCCGGGGCCAGCGCAGCTTCGTTGATTTCCTCAAGCTGAAAGCTAAGCATGTCGACCCGCTGCGCGATTGTGCGTGCATCTTGGTTTAACTTTTCCAGTTCGGTTCGAGTTTTGCGTAGCTTGCTAACCAGCGCCGAAACGTCGCGCCGCAGCGGGACAAGTCCAGCATATCGATCCAGCAGGTGAACATGAGTTTTTGGCCGCAGCAAATTGAGGTGCTCACCCTGACCATGCACGTCGATCAACAGGCTAGCGACATCGCCCAACATTTGCACATTAACCGAATGTCCGTTGATGCGGCATAGGTTTCGACCCGTTAACCGAACTTCGCGCGTAAGAATAATCAATTCTGGATTGTCAGAATCGATAAGCCCCTCTGCTTCGAGCGCGCGTGGCAGTTGCGAAAGTCCTGTTAGTTCGCCAATCGCTGGCACAGAAGCGGCATCTCCAGCAGCACCGTTTGTGTCAAGCCCGGATGATAGAGGAATTCGAAAAGTTGCTTCAATTTCGGCTCGTTCGCTCCCTGCACGCACCCAATCTGCGGTGGCGCGGTCGCCAAGCAACAATCCTAGCGCGTCGATAATGATTGATTTACCGGCGCCAGTCTCGCCAGTTAGTACGTTGAGACCGCCGCCAAAGGTAAGTTGAAGATCATCTATGATTGCGAAATTTCGAATATGAAGTTCAAGCAGCATAGTAAATTCCGAAGAGTAGATGCAAATCGTTCTTAAAAGTGTAATCCCAAGAGCGCTTAAATAAGCCTGAAGCTGTATGTACTAAGTGTAATCCTTAATGCCTCTGCGCAGAACTGTTCTGCACAGTTCTATTTTAGCATAGTGAGTCGAGAGAAAAATAATTTGGATCAATGACAGGATGCGCTTCATTACCGAGGCAGATACCGAAAGTTACCCGAAGTGTGACACGCTATTCAGCATTTATCTAGGCCTTCCAGCTATATGTGACCAGCGCATCATACTCCTTATCGCTGAGTCAAATATATACTCAGTGGTATACACAAAAAAGCAGCGGATTGGGATCCGCTGCTTTTTTGTGTATATTATTTTGCCCCACTGCTCAATCTTTAGGATTAAAGCCAGCCTTGATTTCTCAAAAAACTCGTAATAATTGGAATAGCAAAGCGTTTTCCATTATACGCTTGAAATCCATAATAAAGGTGAGCCAATGCGCCCATCGCAAAACCAATAGGGCTAAGGCAAAACAGTAGTATGCCGATAATAAAGCCAATAAAAGGGAGTCCGATAGTTATCAGTGATGCAAACATGGCCACGGCTGTGCCCAAAAGGCCAAGACCGAGGGCTAAGCCAAGCCCCTGCACGGCATGATATTTTTGAAAAGAGCGACTTTGGCTACTTTTGCTAATCAACACAATTGTGGACATGATAAACGGAAACACGTAGCAAAGTAGTGCAATCAACCGATCATCGCGATTTATATTCATGTCTATAGAAGAGTCTGTAGTCAAATCTTGAGCAAGTTCTCTACGTTGTAAGGTGGTCATGGCTTCATCCACCTGACTTCGCGTAATTTCTGTTACGCGCTTTGCTTCAGCCAGATCGTGCAGCAACTCGGTGTTTTTTTCTTTTTCGATTTCACTATCGACCTTAATCTCAATTTCGGGTCGTTTTTTATCGTCTAGAGACACTATGATTGCCTTGATCCTTTTGTCGTAATTTACTGCTGTTTATTATACTTCATTATATTTCAACACTCTTGTATATTAATACGATATAAGAGTCAAAAGGTTGCAAGAATTTTGTTGCAGCCGAAGAGATCCACATCTATTATGATGCCAAAAAACGCACTGTTGTCATTCGGCTTTCACAGGAATCTATGATACCGGGCTAAGGAATCGCACTGCTCCCGTTGGGAACAGTAGACCCGACTAGAGCTTTACTTAAGGCCATTGAGAGACAAAGAGGCGTTTCATCACAAAACAAATCAACGCAGCGTTTATTCACACTAGCTTTTTATAAGAGTTCACCCAGTAGGTATTTTCTTACTTACTATACGGATTACCAAGTTAGGCTGCTCCAGAGAAATAATTATACCAACTATAGCGGTTTTCCGAAGTAGCTTATAACCATGCTGTATATTTTATTTTTTAGAATAGCGTTACACCGATGGAGAGTGCGTCTAAGGGTAAATGTGATACAATGTTCACCATATTAATTTAATAGACAGAGCAAACAGTAGATTACGTAATAAAGTATATACACAGTATAGCGCAAGAGCATCATTGATGTCAGAAAATAGCGAAGAGCTAGAGAAAACTACAGCCCCAGAGAATCTTGATAAGATTGAGGGAGAGATTGAGATTCGCCCAGGTATGGAGCCACTGACCCCAGAAGAAATGGAGCAGTTTTTGGCTCGCGCGCGTGTTCAGGGTCGTTCACTTACGTCTGAAGAGCAGTACGCCATATTTGGGCCACCAAAAGAGGAAGAAGCCGCTACCGCTCTCTACGAAGATGTAGAAGAGATGGATGCAGCAGCGCTTGATGCATCGGAGCTTCGTGAACTCGAATCGAACTTTTTTCCCGAACTAGGCGAGCCAGAAAATGAGCGGCTTGTTCACGGCGTGATTTTTGATTTTGACAATACGCTAGCACGACTAACACGTCCACATGCAGAATTGCTAGAGGAAGGTGCTCGTCAGGCAGAGCAATATATGCGGTCCACTGGCATGACGCTGCCCGAAAATTTTTGGCAAAATATAATGGAGGCACGCCGCTTTTCGGAAGAAAAATCCGAAGAAGAGATGGAAGAACATATAGCAGACGATGCGATGAGCTTTCTGCTGCAATTCTTTGGCTATCCCGCCAGCCAGATGGATCCAGATGTGCTAAAGCGGGCAGTTGATCTCTTTTATGCACCAGAGATGACGGCCTGGACTCCATTAGACGGCACACTTGATCTGCTTCAAATGCTTCAAGCAGAAGGCTATAAATTGGCCCTTGTTGCAAACTATAATTGTGATCGCGTCTTTCAGCGAACGATTGACTATTTGGGTTTTCGACCTTTTTTAGATGTGGTGATCGCTAGCGCTAGTGTAGAGTATCGCAAGCCAGATGAGAAGCTCTTTCAGTTGGTGCTCGAACGCTGGGACGTCTTGCCCTACGAGGTAATTATCGTGGGAGACAGCCTTATACATGACATAAAGGGTGGGCTCGACTTGGGCACGCTTACGGTGCAAATTTTACAGCCAACCACAGCACAGGTTGACCATGACAACGCTCAGGTCTCCGAGCACGTGACAGCTGATGCAACAATCGCAATGCTTAGCGAACTGCCTGTATTAGTTGCTCAATGGTCAATATAAATATAGCCAATATAAATGACAATTACTGGAATACGTCGCTAAATTAGCAGATACGATTCTAATTTGTTAAAATTAATCTATATCCCCACGTACTTCGACATAGCACATGTCAAACACTCATCGATTAGAAACACCCGCTAATAAATTATGATGAGATGTCATTCGTTTTCGGGCAAGTTGCTATTGTATAACATATCCATAACTCCTTTGTTAAACAGTAGATCTTTTCGCTGCTAAAAGATAAAATTCTATTGTCCCTTTTTATAGGGCTAAACAGAATTTATTTGGAAGCGTATACGATGCAGAGGTTTGTCTACTTGTTTATTTTTAGACCATTCTAAAAAATATACTACTGCTCCATCCGTCCTTGATTTTAAGGTTGACACATGGGACATAATCCAATTTTTTAGCGTGGATGATACACTGCACAGAATGGCCGAAAATCACTATCAGTATGTTACCGTATAGTTATTTTTCTGGTTTATCCATACCCGATTACTCTATTTTTCACAATTAATCATAAGATTTAGGAGGAAGTACTATGAACAGAAGACAGTTCCTTTCTGGACTCGGAACCAAAGCCGCTGGTGGTGCAGTAATGGGCTTAGCCGCAGCCTGTGCAAACACCGCTTCGGATGCCGAACTAACACAAGCCGTCGAAAGCAACCAATCTTTACCCGAAATTAGCTGGGAGATGGCAACAAGCTGGCCACAGTCGCTGGACACCATCTTTGGTGGTGCAGTTGAAGTGGCCGAACGTGTTTCTGCCATGACGGGTGGTAAATTTAACATCACAGCCCGTGCCGCAGGAGAACTCGTTCCAGGATTAGAGGTATTGCAAGCGGTGGAAGATGGTGCTGTACCGATCGGCCACACCGCATCCTACTACTATGTTGGTAAAAGCCCCGCAACGGCATTTGGTACCGCGTTGCCCTTTGGCTTTAATGCCCGCCAGCAAAACGCTTGGCTTTATGAAGGTGGCGGTTTGACCATGTTGCAAGAATTTTATGCCGAGAAGTTTGGCGTCATTCAATTCCCAGCCGGTAACACAGGCGTGCAAATGGGTGGTTGGTTCAACAAAGAGATCAACTCGCTTTCGGATATGGAAGGATTGAAGATGCGCATCCCTGGCCTGGGCGCACAAGTAATGGACAGATTAGGCGTCAACGTACAGGTACTACCCGGTGGCGAAATCTTCCAAGCGCTGCAAACAGGTGCAATCGATGCAGCTGAATGGGTTGGCCCATATGACGATTTGAAGATGAGCTTCGAACAGGCCGCCAGCTTCTATTACTATCCAGGTTGGTGGGAGCCAGGTCCATCACTTGAGGTTCAAATTAATAAGGCCGACTATGATGGGTTGCCCGAAGAATATCAGGCAATTTTACAAGCTGCCGCCGCCGAAGCCAATCACGTTATGTTGGCCCGTTACGATGCCAAGAACCCAGCCGCACTCGCTACGCTGATGGAGAGCGGTGTGACGTTGGCTCCCTTCCCAGATGATGTGATGCAGGCGTCAGAAGAAGCAGCCTTTGAGCTCTATGATGAACGTGCTGCTGAAGATACTGACTTTGCCTCTATCTTTGCAGAGTGGTCAAAATTCCGCGATGAAATTAGCGCTTGGCACAATCTAGCTGAGGCAGAATATCTTAACTATAGTACCCGCGGCTAAGCTAACTACCGCAGGGTTTCTCCAATAAGAAAGAGGCTATCTCGTTTGCGAGATAGCCTCTTTCTTATTGGCATTTTATTTTAAGATCATGCTTAACTTTAGATCATCAGTTAAGCATACTAACTTTGTTGATAATATCTTGTGGTGGTTGATCCGACATGTAATTGACCAGCCAGGTGACAGTCTCGGGCCATATGATGACAACCAGCAAAGCGACCACCTGCAATGCCATGAATGGCAACGCCCCCTTATGTATGTCAGACGTTTTCACTTCGGGTGGGGCCACACTTTGCAGATAGAAGAGCGAAAAGCCAACAGGTGGTGAAATAAAGGCCATATTTAGATTGATAGCCATCATGACCCCAAACCAGACAAGACCCGCTTGCGTAAAGCCCAAATCGGCCATTGCTGGCACAAAAAGAGGCATCGCAATAAAGCTAATTTCGATAAATTCTAGGTTGATACCAAGGAGGAAAATCGCAATATTTGCAACGATTACAAAGCCCCAGAAGCCGCCAGGTAGATTTGTCAACAAGCCAGCAATATATTTCTGTCCACCAAGCTGATCAAAGACTAGGCCAAAGAATGTGGAACAGAAAAGGATCATCATAACCAGCGATGTAATGTTGCCCGTTGACCGCGCGGCATCGCGCAGCAGTTTCCAGCTCATATTCCCATTTAGGATGGTAAGGAAACACGCCCCAACGGCACCCACCGTACCAGCTTCGGTTGGGGTAGCAATGCCAAAGAAGATGCTGCCCAATACGGCAAAAATAAGCAGGACAGGTGGCACAACCGCAATGAGCGTTTCTCGTGCCAGTGCAAAGCCCTTTAATTCACGTGCTTCTGGTGGCAGTGGTGGAGCCTTATGCGGCCAAATCCACGCAAAAATGAGCACATAAAGCGCATAGAGACCAGACAAAATTAAGCCTGGAATAAGCGCGCCCACAAATAGCGGACCAACCCCCACCCCAATTTGCTGGCTTAAAACAACTAGCACCAAACTGGGCGGCAGCAATTGAGCCATCGTTCCCGATGCTGTAATTACCCCCGTAGCCAGTTGATGATCATAGCCATATTTAACCATGATCGGCAGCGACAAGATGCCCATAACAATAACCGTTGCTGCAACCACACCTGTCGCCGCAGCCAGCATTGTCCCCACAAGTACAACTGTTAGCGCCAAGCCGCCAGGCAACCCACCAAGCAAGATGCCAACAGTTTCTAATAAGCGTTCAGCCAATCCCGATTTTTCGAAGATTGCACCCATAAAAACAAAGTAGATAATTGCCAACAAAGTAAAGTCGGACATGTATCCGAACCAGCGACTTGGCAGCGTCCGCAGAAAACGCGTGTTTGTAAAGTTAACTGTCTCCGACTCAACACCAACCCACGACAGAAACAGTCCGATTGCCATAAATACTAGCGCAGAGCCTGCAAATGAAAATGCGACTGGATAGCCATATAAAATCATTACAAAAAAAACAAAGAACATCAATATTGCCAAAATCTCAAAAACCATCGGTTTTTTCCTCAGTCCAGTGTATTTATTCAAATACCCCTTATATCTGTTTAGTTTTACTCAATTCGGATCGGTGCATCCGCATCTAATCCAGCAATAGATGGATCTGCATTTCCTCTATAAACGGCCCATAATTTCATTACCTCGGCAATGGCTTGTAATACAAGTAACCCAAAAGAGAAAATCAGCATGGCTTTAAGCGGTGCACGCGGCAGACCACCAGGGTCAGGTGACATCTCCCACTGCGCCCACGATCTTCTTACTGGGCTAATTGAAATCCACGTGCTAATCACACAAAATGGAATCAAAAAAAGAACGTGCCCAACTATATCGATTAGCGCTTTACGTTTTGCAGTGAAGTTAGTATAGAGAAAATCTACACGTACGTTAATCCCATTTTTAAGAATGTACGAAAACCCGAGGAAGAAAACTAACGAAAACAGATACCACTGTAGCTCGATAAACACATTTGACGAGAGCCGATTTAGCATATCGGGCTGCAGCGACAATCCCGTATACTCATTGATAAAAATACTTAGGGGCTCGCCATATTTAGCCAAATAACGGGCAACCACATTATAAAAACCAATCGCAACCGCTGACAGAATCAATAGCTCGGCAAAAACACCTAACCATTCAGATATAGCGTCAACCACTCGGGTATATATGTTTGGTGCCATATTTACCTATACTCCTGAAAAATTTACAATAGTTCCTCAGAGAAATAATTTCCCCTAAACTATATTTTATTTTCTAATATTTTTCTTGACCATCCTATAGCCGAACCGGAGTGCGTCTGAGCAATCTGAGTACAAAAGTTTCCGAACTTCTTTCAGATTTGGTGGGCTGTCCAAATTTTAATGAATGGTCTCACTTCAAATAAAAATGACTATTGTTGTAATGCTATGGGATATAAGCTATATCTAATCAGCGAGTTATGCCGATTAGCAGCTATTGTCGATGTTGTTGCTGAATAAAATGGGGGAAGAGGGTAACATTGATAATATAACAAATGATGGACAAAAAACCTAATGATTAAGAGAAAGAAACTAATTTTGATTTACACTAACATAATAACAGACGATTGTATGGCGTAAATAAGCATGTTATAATTTAAATATGGCAGGCTACCAACTTTTCAAACACAAAGGATATGAAAGAAGCGTACGCAACCTACCTAGCACCATTCGTCAGAAAGCGCTGTGGTCGCAGGTTCTTTTAGGCATCCGTGGACGGACGCCAAGCGTAAAAAGCACCATCGGTTTTGATATCCGCTGGCGGCGTACACCTGTGCAGGGAAACCACTTCTACATGTGGTGGATCCCCTACAGCGAGAGCAAAATATCGGGCACAAAAGGGCAAGATCGCGCCATCCTCATTCACTCCATCCGCCATCACGACCAGAACAGCGCACCAATCCTTGTTGGAACGTTGGATGATTATGACAAACTTCCCGTCGCAGAGTTAGATCCACGGTTTGACGAGCAGTGGCAAATTGTCGAACTGCTAGCCGGTGGGCCGGAGCATCTATCGCCCCAGATCTCTGAGCACACAGAAAATTACGCATTTAATCGTCCAGTCATCTTCTCTACCGTTAAAGGATTACCCGGCAGTGGAAAAACAGTTTCGCTCTACTATTTGGTGCGCGATCTTACCCAGCAGATCCGTGTCGGAAACTCTAATAGAGAAGATAGCATCCCTAATGGAGATATCCTTTACATTACCTATACATCGCGTCTAAAACGCGCCGCAAATGACTTTTTACAAGCACAAGATGAAAAAATTGCAAAGCGCGTACGTGTCCTAACTCTCAGCGAACTACAGAGTGAAATCACGGGCATGTCGAGCTATATAGAACCCTTCAGCGCGCTAACCGACTTCTATCAATTTCTAAACGCAAAAAATTCATCTGCGCTTGGCCCCTGGAAACGGTACCCCCAAACTCTCTACACAGAGGTACGCGCGCACCTAGTGGGCAAAAACTTTCCCGAACATTATCCATTTTCAATAGAAGCAAATCGCATACCCGGTCAGGTGCTGGCAAATTATGCCAAAAGTCGAAAAATTGAAGAAGATGCCGCAGAAATCGCCTTTAAAATTTCCGAACACGCCGCATCCACCCGCTTTTTTGTGGAACAGACTTCGGCCCGAAACGCATTGAGCCTAATATCCGTTGGCGCAAAGCACCCAAGCTGGCTCAAAAACTTAAACGCAATCATTGTAGACGAAGTTCAAGATTTCACATTGATTCAGCTCGCATTTCTAGGAGAATTAGCGCGTGCTGCGCTCAAAAATGGTACCGCGCAGAATGATGGATTTCAAACAGCCAATACAAAATATTTTGCAGCACCTTTCTTTTTTACCATAGCGGGCGACGAATCGCAGATCGTGCAGCCCACAGGGTTTGATTGGGGCATTACAAAAGATCTGCTCAGTAAACAGCTTAACCGCTACCCCGTAGAATACGAATTTCAGCACCAGCGCCGCGCGCCGCGATTGCTTGCGCAAATCATCGAGAATTCGTGGCGCTTCTATCGCCACCTGCCTAAAACCCACCGCCCAAGTGCTCGTAGCGACTCATTTGTCGATGCCTCCATCGCGACCGAATACCAATATGAAAGCGCTGGCCAGGTACTGCTTTGCTTCTCGCCAAACTGGCAAGCACCAACCCCCACCGATGCAACCTATACAATCACACGCAATGCCGCCAGCGATATAGATGCAGATTCAAGCAACTCGCGCGTTCAAGGCCAGGGCTCGTTATTAACGAACTTTTATCCTGGTAGCGGGCCAGATTGGCAGGCGCTAATTGATGAGCTAACCGACAAGCCTGGTCGCGTCCTCATCGACATGACCGAAACATTACGAAACTCGCTGCCCCAGCAGATCCGCACCGTTGCCGACGACATACTCTTTTTATCACGCGAAATTAAGGGGCTAGAGCGAGCGACCGTCATCATCTACGGGCTAAACGCCGCCTACGAACGCGCAATACAGCTCAGTGAAAACAAGGATGAAGGAAACATTCCACGCTACGAAGCGCGCCGTATTTTTGACGAATTGCGCGTCGCGCTCAGCCGATCCACAGCGCGCCTTGTGCTGCTAGAGCCAATGGATGCACCAGTATTAACCGAACTTGGCATCAACGCCGCAACCAACGTGCATGATCAAGCAAATAGCGTGGGGGGTGGTCTACTCGCCATAGGGTGGGATGATCTAATGGATACCCTGCGCACCGAAGAAATGGCTGAGCTTGAGGTCATTGAGGGGTATCTTGACGAAGTAGAGGATTTAGCAGAACGTGGCCGCTGGCAGCAGGCATATCGCCGAAATCGTCGGGCACATGAACAAGCTTTGCACTTGGGCGACAGCGCGCTCCAGCGCGAAACGCAAGAGCAACACATTAACCTGTACATGCAAGAAGCATCGACACTCTTTGCAAAAGACGACTGGCCCGCCGCGTATGATCGCAACCGTCAGGCTCATGCATTCGCGGTAGAGCATGGCGACCCGCTGCTCTTGGAGAGCGTGAATGAACAACGGCGTGACATCAGTGCGCAAATTCTAGCCCAAGCTCGCACGCTGCACACGCAGGCAAAAGGGTGGGCCAATAGCCATACCTATAATATTGCTCTGCAAAATGCCAAAGACGCGCTAAAGTTAATTAGAGCGGTTGACGAACAAACGTTGCGCCAAAGTATCGAACAAACCATCGCGCGAATCTGTCGTCAGTGGGCCTATCAGCTTACCGATGTAAACAAATCAACCGCTGATGGGGTGGGTACAGCTATTACAGATGAGGTGATTATACAAGCAATCGAACTGCTTGATCGATCTGCCAGCGCCACCACCGCCTATGCATCCCATTATGCAAAGGCACTTCAGACCGCATCCCATCGGTACAGCCTAATTCCCCCTACATCAACGCAGAAAAATACCGCCCACAGGCCGCGTCTTTCGGCTACAAAAGTGCGCGAATTGCTCGAAGCGACCCGGCGATATCTAACATTTGTCGAAGCGGAAAAGGTTGCTATTCTCAGCAGCAGTCATGATGAGAAGAATGTTCGCGACAGCACCGCCACGGTTCACGCCGATGAGCAGGCTGCTAGAGCCACGCCTCAGTTCATTACTGATTTTGCGGCAAAGTTTGATGCAGAAAGCGTAGATGAAGATGAGCGTGCAGGTGATATTGACACTACCGATAACGACACTAGCGATAATGGGAAGACGGGCGCTGAACTATCTGCTGAATTACCCGCTGAATTATCCGAAGAGATGCGTGTGCGGCGAGAATTTTATCTTTTCCCGCGGCGCTGGATTGCCGAGGCCTTTACAAATTTGAATGACCATGTTGCGCTATATTATTTATGGGCAGTAACCGCGGATCAGTGGATCAATGGTGCAGCGACTGTTGAGTTGGAGTACCCAGAGTTTGATGAGCAATTATGGGAGCTTGAAAATCGCGTCGAGATGGTGGTCGACCAAGTAAATGAGCAAGCCACAGATCAAGTGACTGAGCAGACAACTGGGCAAAATATCGCGGAGAATAATCACGCGGAGAATAATCAAGCAGCTGATACGAAGTTAAATGACTCTATCGCACGCTTTGAAGCGTTTATTCTCGGTTATCATGGTAAAGCCGAAGAAGCATCGATTGCATGGGAACAGTTGGGCGAGGTTGAATTTGCGGCGGAACAGGCACGCAATGCCGGTCTGTTCGAACATGCATATGATCTGCTACGTCGTAGTAAAAGCCAACTGCCCGAAGCGCTAACACTCGCGGCAAAATCCGTCCGTCAATTGGAGCAGCTTGCGCAAAACCCCAAGACGTTGCGCCCCGAGGAAAGGCGCGCTTTACGTGAACGATTGGAAGAGATACAGAATGCGTTAGGGGAGGGGTAAGCGTCACACCCGTTAAATTAAGAGTTCGGAAGTAGGGGCGCGATATGTCGGGCCTCCATAGTTCAAATCCTCTATTTTTTGAACAAAGTGGTATTCCCAATAAATCTGACAGAATTAGTCCAAAGTAGGATGCTTGCCAACAAATTACTGCTCAGTTGCATCTACAATGCGATATCCCGCTGGCGTGCGAGTTGTGTCGAAGTAGACGGGTAGTGCAAGTGAAACGCCTTGCTTTTGGGCTTCTTCTTGCGCAAAGCGTATATCCGTTCGAAATTGCGAGATGGGTGCATTAGGGTAGAGCCCTAATTCTGCCTGTAGTGCCAAATGCATTAGTTTTTCTACACGAAGGGCAGATTTTGTTTGGGGCAATGCTTCTAGGTTCATCAAAGCCTCGATAGCGGGGCCAATGTTTTGGGTCACGCCGGAAAGCTCCTCTAAAATGCGTGGTTGCTCCCCTTCCCATGCGGTTACAAATGGCAGACCAAAGCCGCGCTGCGCCGTTCTAATCTTTAGTGCCAGCCAGCGCTGTCTCTCTTCTAAAAGGGTAAATTGCTGCTGTAGCGAAAGCGCACCGCCCATTGCCGCTTGAAAGTGTGCGGTTCTGGCGGCATCTTCCTGAAAGAGCGCATTGGATAGCGCCTGTTGTTCGGGCAGCCGATTCGACTGTGCGGCAGTCAACGATTGCGGATCGTCTGTTAGCCGTGCAATGAGCTGTCGACTCGCTTGCTGACGCACGTTGATTGCATCGGTCACTTCGGGTGGATATTGAATGGGTGCGCCAAGTTGGTTTAGTTTCAGCGGCAGCACCTGACCAGATGGTGTTACAAATGGATTGCGGTCAAATTCTTCGATTTGCTGTAAAAATAGTTCATCGTCGAGCTTTCGGGCAAGCGGCAGCAATGTTTGAAAGTAGCGGCTGCGCAGTGCTGGCAACATGTCTGGCGCTTGGGTAGCCACGAGCTTCGCTTGCTGCGCCGAATCGAGGGCGCTTTCGAGTTGTTCAGCTGCAAGAAGTCCCTGCGCACTGCCAATGAGTAACTGAAGTCGTTCGGTAGTCGTCAGCGAAGGATCTAGCACTGCAATGGAACGCATGGTCTCATAGAGAGGAATCGATTCGTACTCTATATTCATTTCTTCGGTACGTCGGGCAAGCCGATGGTAAAGCGATGCTCGCTCGCGGCCCTCGATTTGCGGATCAAATGAGATGATGGAGAGAGTGGTTTCAAGCTCGCCGGCCTCTAATGCCTGATAGGCCAGTGGGGTAGCGGGATCGCCAGCAAGCTGTTGCAGGGCCAGCCGCGGTTTAATACGCGATACGCGAATGGTTGATATCGTAGATTGGGTGACGGGTAGTGGTGCGCTGTTGTTGAGCCAAATGCCGGTTGCAAGCGCGCCAAGACCGATGAATAGACAAATTATAAACGTCAGTAATAATATCGGTTCTAACCGTGAACGGCGGCGTTTACGAATCGGTTGTGGATACTCAAGATTCATTTCCATAATAATATATAGTATATGCTTATGCATTCAAAAAGCGAAATTTATTCGTTTTAACTGTACGAAACTCCGCGTTTTCCGCGCTTGGATGATTTTTTCGGTTCCGTCTCTCTATGCTAATATACAGGCCGTCTTAGAATCGATATTAAGGTATGCGTATAGTTTGAGGGTGTACGCTCTTGCTTATTTGTGACAGCATTCAACCTAATTTTCTTAATTTGTACTTTATTCTATACTAAAAATTTGAGTAGTGGCATACCACCTAGATTCTTCGCTATTCTACCCAAGGAGTTCAAAAGCTTATGCTATCGCCTTACGAAGATCCATCTCCATCACTTTGGTCACGCCTTAGTCGCACAGTAGAAGGCCCTATGGGGTGTATCTTTTCGCTGCTTACAATCCCGTTATTGTTGGCAGCACTGTGGTTTCCACCTATCAGTTTGTTTGATAGGCTCGATTCTTTCTCGTCTACCAGAATAGACACCAATGGGGGAATTGTCGCCGATCCAGATGGGACGCGCCTTCTCTTTGCAGCCGAAGATGTCGAATCGGCATTCTCTGTTAATCTTGACAGTTTGCCGCAGGTGGACTTTATTGAAACGCGCGGAGAGTATCGGGAAGCGTATGAAAACTTACCCAATCATCTGACGCCCAAAAGTCCATTTTACGCTGTTTCGGTGAGCGGCAACAGACCAAATTCGGCAATTCTTGAAGTGCCAATACCTAATGATAGTCTGCCCTATGAGACACTGGCGCTCTACATGTGGGCGAATGGTGTTTGGCAACATCTGCCCAATATGATCTTTCCTGACATAGACATGATTGAAGCTCGGCTAAATTTTGTGCCCGAGTCATTTATGGTCATGCAGACAAATCCACCATTTGCCGAAGTAGCCGCATCGCTTGAAATGAAAACGGTGCTACCCGAACCAGCACGTGCTGCGGTAGCAAATGAATTTGCGCCCGGCCTTATTTTGCGTGGCGATGGAGCATTGGATTCGCTGCTGCCCGGTGGGTATGCGCCTGTGAACAACGGTGGCAAAACGATGCCCGTTCTGCGCAACTGGGAAGGCCCGTCGTGGCAACCGGCGGTCCGTACGGATTTAATCAACAATATGTTGCTTAATTCGCTGGGCGAAATCGAAAATCAGATTGCTCGTATTAAAGCAACGGTTATCGCACCAGAAAATAATTACCCAGGTGTCGTCATCGACTATCGTGGTATTGATGCTGTGCCGAGCGCGATTGCAGATTATGCCAACTTCATTAGACGCTTGAGCGAAGAGCTACATTCAGAAGGTCGTTTGCTTGTAGTTCGTGTTGAAGAGCCACAGCAAATATCTGCCGAGTTATGGAATACGCAAGGACATGATTGGCGTGCGCTTGGTGCTGTGGCAGATACGATTATTATTCCTGCGCCGGAAGATCCGCTAGCATATCAGCCCGGTGGCAGCATGGAAGCATTGCTGCGCTTTGCCGTTAGCGAGGTTGATCGACGCAAGATTCAGATCGAGTTTCCGACTCAATCTGTAGAGAAAACGGCTGACAATTATCTAATATTAAAAGGTTATTCAGAAGCGCTAAAACCTCTTACAAGCGAAATCAAAAATGAGGGCAGCGATAATAATCTTGAGTTGGCGCTAGATAATTCGGATCAGGTTACGTGGAATGAAACGCTCGGCATGTATTCGTATCAGTATACAGATGCTCAGGGGCAAACACGAACGGTCTATCTTGAAAGCGCAAACAGCATTGCACGTAAGATCGATATGCTGCAACGGTACAACATTCGCAAGATTAGTCTACACACGCCAGAAAGCACGGACGTTGATCCAGCTATTTGGGATGTAGTGCTTAAGTATCAGCAGGGCGAGCCACTTACTGGATTCCAAAGTGAGTTGAGCGTTGCGCTAGCACTTTTTGATAGCGATGGTGACCGGGTCGAGCAAACTATCGGGCCGATTGGTAGTTCAAGCTTGGCTTTTGCTAAACCAGACGATATGGATGGAATGGAGGTCAAAGCAACGGTTTTAAATAGTGCAGGGGCATCACTTCTTCCTGCTACTTCTCATTCGCTGGCCAGTATTTTATCTGGCAGAGGTGCTGCATCTGCTGTCAGTAGCGCAGTCCGAGCCGCTTCTACGACATCTGGTAATTCAGTATCTAGCAGCTCAGCAGAGAGTAAATCAGAGGGCAGCGCGGCAAGCAGTGCAGCCACTGGAGCTAATGCGAGCAGTAGCTCTGCCAATGCCGTTTCTTTAGCGTCTTCTGCGAAGGTCATCCTTTCGCCAGATGATCTGTTGAACGTACGCGGTGGTCCCGGTCTTGGCTACACAATTCTTGGGCAGATTACGCCGGGGAACGATTATGAGATTACTGGGAAAGATTCAAGCGGTGAATGGTGGGAGGTCGACATTGACGGCATCTCGGGTTGGGTAATTGATTCGTTTGTGCAAACCAGCGGAGATACCCAATCAGTGCGCGTTGCAACAGATATTCCATCGTTGCCAGTAGCAGCACCAGCACAACAGGTGTTTGCAGCAGCCATTGCACCGCCCGCTGCAGCTCCTGCTGTAGTGGCAGCACCTCCACCTACTGCAACGCTTACGCCCCAACAGGCCCAATACTACGCAGATATTGCGGCAGGACGCAACCCGAATCAGCCAGCCGCAGGAGCACAATCACCTAGCGCTGCCGCACCTGCACCTGCAACGGCTGTTCCAGCACCTGTAGTTGCAGCCCCACCACCTTCTATTGGGCAAGGCTTTGGTTATGGCGTTCAGGCGCATATGGTTCATGCTAATAACGAAAACAAGGTCATGGAAATGACGAAGGGCATGAATTTCAACTGGATCAAACAGCAGGTTGAATGGAAGGTTTTTGAGTCAAATCAAGGGAACCCCGATTTTGGTGCGCTAGAAGGAATTGTTAACGCAGCGAACAACTCGGGTATCAAACTTCTCTTTAGCGTGGTGAACGCGCCTCCTTGGGCGCGTGAAGCTGGCTTTGATGGCAGCGTGGGTGGTCCACCAGCGGATCCAGCGACATTTGCCAGCTTCAACGGCAAGCTTGCGGCCAAATATTGTGGCTCGTCGGTCAAGGCGATAGAAGTTTGGAACGAGCAGAACCTACATTATGAGTGGGGCAATAAGCCGCTCAACCCAGGTGAATATGTAGAGCTACTCAAAGCATCGTACGCGTCGATTAAAGCTGCGTGCCCATCGATGACGGTTGTTAGCGGTGCGTTGACGCCTGCTGGCTCGAACGGCAACTTGGCGATGGATGATTTCCAATATATGGATGAAATGCTCAAAGCGGGTATGGCAAACTATGCTGACGCGATTGGGGCGCATCCAAGTGGCTATAACGTGCCGCCAAGTAAAACTGCGGAAGAAGCATGTGCCGCGATTCAGGTCTCGGGCAACAGCTTTAATGGCGCTTGTGATTCGCCACACCATTCGTGGAGTTTCCGCAGCACGATGGAAGGCTATCGCCAACGTGCAAACTTATACGGTGCATCGAACAAGCGCATTTGGCCAACTGAATTTGGTTGGGCTGCCGGTGGCGCATTTGATAATCGCTATGCATATGCCAACGATAATTCGTTTGAGGAGCAAGCACAGTGGACCGTTGAAGCCTACCAGATGATGAAAAGCTGGGGTTGGGTTGGTCCTGCTTTCCTGTGGAATTTAAACTTCCGCGTTGTAGCGGATGGAACAGAAAAAGCGCAGTGGGGCATTGTCGATAACGGGTGGAATCCGCTGCCCGTGTACAATTCGCTGCGCGATATGCCGAAATAGAAGAGTCAGTAAAAACAACTAAAAAAGCAAGTAAGTAGTGAACAGTAATAGCCGAGAGATCGGCTATTACTGTTCACTACTTACTGTTCACTGAATCACCGCCTTACCCAACCACCCTCCAATTTTTCTGACACGAGACCTAATCCCAAAACCTAGAGGAACCATGTATAAACCCAAAAATAGCTCAAAATATCCACCATTAATTATATGGAGCCTTTGCACGATCATGCTGCTTGTCGTGAGCGGATGTTCGCTGCCGCAACCTGTTGTTGTGCCCAATCAGGATGGTCAGCAAGAAGCCGTTTCACCAACGGAAGAGCAAGAAGAGGCTGCTGCCCCCGCTGAACCTGTTGTGGTTGAAATTGCAACAGAAGAGTCGGCTATGGACAGCGAATCCATGGACAGCGAATCCATGGACAGCGAATCTATGGATGACGAAGCCATGGATGACGAGTCTACAGCCCCATCGATCATTGATGCAGTGAGCGCAACGACTGTACCTGACGATGAATCTATGGACGACGAATCTATGGACGACGAATCTATGGATGACGAATCTATGGATGACGAATCTGTGGATGACGAATCTATGGACGACGAATCTATGGACGACGAATCTATGGAGGCTGAATCTGTGGACGATGAATCTGTGGACGATGAATCTAGAGACGATGAAGCCATGGACGACGAAGCCATAGATGATGAAGCCATAGATGATGAATCTATGGATGACGAAGCCATGGATGACGAAGCCACGGATGACGAGGCCATGGATGATGAGGCCTCCGTCGTAACTGTTGGAGATCTACTAGACGACGAGGCCATGGACGACGAGGCCATGGACGACGAATCTATGGAGGCTGAATCATCTGCCACCATGACGATTGGCGATATTCTGGCCGTTCAGGGTGATTCATTAACCGAGGACACAGGTGATGAAACTACAGGCGATGAGATAACAGTCGGTGAAACAACAGTCGGTGAAACAACAGTCGGTGCCGTAACAACGGTTGCGGATGCGACAGCGTCTGCTGTTACAACGGTGGGTAATGCAACTGCCACAGCCCCTGTCGCAACGACGGAGCCTATTTATTACATAGAAATTGATAGTGGGGCAAATAATCTAAACGTGCGCGAAGAGCCAAATTCTTCTGCCGCCATTGTGACCAAATTGCCCAGCGGCACGGTGGTTCAATATTTCCCATCAGAGTCGCAGGCAGATTGGTATAAAATCCCGCAGGGGTGGGTCGCAGCCAGCTTTACCAAGGCAGCACAGGTTGGCTCGCAAGGCACCACGCAATCCTCATCTAGCAACAGCAGCGCAGGGAACAATCTAATTGCAGCCAGTAGACTAGTTGGATTGCAAAATGCAGACAATCCCTACGTTGTGACCGGACAAAACTCTATACCGTTACGCATTGGCCCCGGTGAAAACTTTCCAGCGGTTGCCACAGCCACCCCTGGGCAGGCGTATGAGATTCAAGCCATCAACGGCACACGTGATTGGTATCAGCTTCGGGTGCCCGGCATCAATGACCTCGTCTGGATAGACGGTAACGTTGTCGACGCAATCGGGGTGCTCGACAACATCCCGATTCGCTCGGGACCATCGTCATCGGTGGACCAACCGCTTGCAGAGGTGAGCCCGGACGCTTTTGTCCGGGTTCCACCCGCAACTACAGACCCTCCACTAGCAGACCCGCCGTTAGCAAACGCACCCAACATTGTCAGTGCAACGCCCGTTCCGCCACCAGCAACACTTCAGCCCCCCACGCTTCCCTCCCCTACTCTTTTACCACCCACTCCTCTTCCGACTCAAATCCCACCACCAACCGCTCCACCAACAGTTCAACCGCCACCTCCTACTGCACCTCCATCGACTGCACCACCCCCACCGCCACCGACTGCACCGCCCCCACCTCCAGCGACTGCGCCACCGCCCGCACCAGTTGTTGCAGCAGCCTCGTATCCAGCAGCACCCGGTTTTTTTGGCTATGGCATTCAAGCACACATGCTCGGCGGCGGGATTGGCCAAGCGATGCAGGCGACGTCTGATCTAGGATTTGATTGGATTAAACAGCAGGTGCAATGGCGCGAGTTTGAAGGCAGCCCCGGCGCGCTAGATTTTAGCGAATTACGGCGCATTGTCGACGCAGCAGGCGGCCGGAACATAAGCGTGCTCTTTAGCGTTGTGAATGCACCCGATTGGGCGCGCGAACCAGGCTTCGACGGGAGCGTTGGCGGCCCACCGGCGGATCCGCAAACCATGGCGAACTTTGTCGGTCGAATAGCGGGTGATTTTTGTGGTACATCAATGAAAGCAATTGAAGTATGGAACGAGCAGAACCTGCATTACGAGTGGGGCAACAAACCGCTGAACCCGGTCGAGTACGTTAACTTGCTGCGAGCCTCCTATAACAGTATCAAGGCCGCCTGTCCATCGATGATTGTGGTCACTGGGGCGTTGACGCCAACTGGGCCAAACGGTAATTTTGCCATGGACGATTTTCAATATCTAGAGATGATGTATCAAAATGGGGTAGCAAGCTATGCCGACGCCATCGGCGCACACCCAAGCGGCTACAATGTGCCACCCAACACAACGTGGGATCAAGCCTGCGCCATGATTCAGCAGACGGGCAACGAATTCAACGGAGCCTGCGACAACCCGCATCACTCGTGGAGCTTCCGCAGCACCATGGAAGGCTATCGCAACATTATGCAGGTCTATGGCGATTCGGGGAAGCGCATTTGGGTAACCGAATTTGGCTGGGCCGCGGATGGCGCATTTGATCCACGTTATGCCTATGCGAATGACAACTCGCTGGAAGAGCAGAAAAATTGGACGGTTGAAGCGTACCAAATGATGCGCGGCTGGGGCTGGGTTGGCCCCGCATTTTTGTGGAACCTGAACTTCCGCGTGGTAGCCAATGGCACCGAAAAAGCGCAATGGGGTATTGTGCGCAATGACTATTCGCCGTTGCCGGTGTACAATGCATTGCGCGCAATGGCAAAATAATCGTGGCGGGCGATCGCAAGAGTGCGCCCTTAGATATTTGGCTCATATCGATATGCGGCTAAAATTACCCATATCTTCAGAGAATGAATGGCGCAATTTCGTTTTGCCGCCCATATGAGCGACATGTTCTTGTTAATAAAAACCTAATCCTAAAAGTACCATGGAGCAATATATGTTTTTACCAACCAAACGACTCTCTCTACTGCTTTGCCTCATCATGAGTGCGTTGATGATAGCAGCTTGTGGATCGAGCGGTAACGCGCCCGAACCCACGCCAACTAAGACACCAACACTCGTGGGCGAAACCGCCTTTGCTGGTGGCACCAATTCGCCAGATACGACCGAAGCCGCTACAGCCGAACCTGTAGAGGCCGAATCCGCGGTAAACCCCGCAGGGGAAGCAACTCCCGACCCCGCCACAGATACGGACGACGAGACGCCAAGCACAAGCGATACAATTCCCACCAACGCCCAAATCTCCGCTGATTCTCTCAATATTCGGCGCGATCCAAATACCACGGCGGATGTGTTGCGCTTGGCACTTGTGGGCGAGTCTTTTGATGTGGATGCGCTGAGCAGCGATGGAGAATGGGCGCTGCTGTCGCAAGATGGCACGGCGATTGGCTGGGGTTTTATAGAATTTATGGAGATGTCGGGGGCCGCGCAACCCGCAGAGTCTGTGACGGATGCAGAACCCACCGCAGCGCAGGATGTTGTCGCGGCACCAACCGCTGCACCGGCTGCAACATCCGTTCCCGACGAGGTAGCGGCCGTTTCGCCCACCGCAGCAGCTGCACCCAAGGCGTTTCTTTCCGCCACGATGCGGAGCCCAGCTTTTGGTGCGCAGGCTTTCTTATGGTGGCGCGAAGAGACCGCGGATCGCGATCTTAAGTTGATGCAGGATGCGGGGTTCGACTGGGTAAAGCACTCGTTTGCCTGGGAGACAATCGAAGGACGAGGACCAGGTCAATATGATTGGTCTGTTGCGGATCGAGTTGTGCGTCAGGCGCATGAACATGACCTACGTTTGCTGGCACGTTTAAGTACTGATCCTGAATTGACAAATTTTTGGGCAGGGCCACCACCGGCTAACGCAGATAGTTTTGCAAGCTATGCCGAGGCATTGGCCAAGCGCTATAATTGTGCGGTTGGTGCGGTGGGCTGTATTCAGGCCTACCAAATTTGGAACGAACCAAACTTGGCGCGTGAATGGGGAGAGAATCCACCAAACCCCGCGCAGTATGTGGCCTTTTTGCGGAAGGCATACGCTGCGATTAAGCGTGGTAACCCCAACGCAATTGTGATCAGCGCAGGCATGGCCCCAACTGGCACAGACAATGAAGTTGCCATGCCCGATGACAAATTTTACAGTCAGATGTATACGGCAATGGGCGGCAATAGTGACGGTTACTTCGACATGTTGGGCGTCCATGGGTCGGGCTTTGCCGCCCCACCTGAGCTAGATCCAGCCGAGGCTGCGGCGAACGATAAGTATGGTGGGTGGCGCTTCTTCTCGTTCCGTCGTGTTGAGGACATCCGCCAGATTATGGTAACGAATGGCGATGCAGACAAGAAGATTGTGCTACTAGAGTTTGGCTGGACGTACGATCCGGTGAATGAGTCATACAAGTGGCACGGTGCCGACGCAGGGATCGATGCGCTGTTGCAGGCGCAATATTTGACACGAGCGTACCAATTTGCGGCGGCAAACTGGTCCGAGTGGATTGGGCTGATGAGTTTATTGACAATGCCCAATACCGATTGGCTAAACGATGGCAACCCCGAAGATGAAGAGCAATATTGGTGGGCAATTATGGATCCAAGTTTAGAGGGGCCAAAGTTCCGCCCGGCGTATATCTTCTTGTGCGATTATTTCAACGAAGTACGCAACAATCGCTACTGTCCGTATGATCCGGATCCGACTCGACGTGGGTCACGCTCGTAGAAGGATAAGTCAATAAACAAAAAAGTCGTGACGGTTATGAACAACCGTCACGACTTTTTTGTTTATAGTGAATTTATAGTGAGCTTGTAGTCTGTTTTTTATGCTATGGTTCTTCGCTAGGCGAAGTCAGTCCTAAAAAGAGTTGCAGCGCCTCTTCGCCTAACGTTGCGGCAAGGTCGATCCAATCGCTGTCTTCGCTGATGCTAACTACATCGAAACTTTCCCCCGAAATTTGCCAGTTGCGCAGGGCATAGCTGTAGCCATATAGGCTGGCGCAGATGACGAGGATAAAGAAGGCTCTAGTGATTTGTCTGTTGTTGCGAATCATAGTGAATTCATGATAAACGGTACATGGTGATTGATCAAGTTCGAGAACGATTCGATACTGTAATTGGGTAGAATATGCTTGATTTTTCTGTTATAATGCCATCGTCATCATTATATATAAACGTTATTTTCCAGTTTGATCCCTATATTATTCCCTCTGCTTAATTCCCCAATCAAACTATCTCTCACCCTACCATAGGTGTAAACTTAAGCCGCCCAGTAAGCACGCCCCGTGCGGGTTCGTCTCCAACAATTTTGGCTATGAACCCACACGGGGCGTGCTTTCTAAACCTAACTTAACAGCGTGTATCCTTAAGTTTACACTTATGCTTACCCTACATATCGTGCATTACATATCGTGTATTACATATCGTAGTTTTGCCTGCACTTTGCCCAATCCCGCTTTGCCATTTATCAACAGTAAAAATCTCTAACCAGTATTAAAAAGTATTAGTATTAGAAATATTAGGAATTATTTATGAACAAAGAATTAAGAAGTCTTGATATTACGTTTAGCACAAAGTTTAATTACATTCCCATAAGCGACCGCTATTTGATGGATCGACAGCAAGCCGCGCATCGCTTCAACATAATTGGTGCCGGGGTCAATGGGCAAGAGCACATTCGCGTGACAATGCTAGAGGGACGGTCTACAATTCATGGCATTTATGATCCGAACGCCAGTAGCGTTGCAGCCGCACAGCACGAGTATGCGCTCTACGCACCAACTGAAGCGCTAACAATTTATGATTCGTTAGAAGCAGCGTGTATGGATCCTGCCGTGGATGGGCTGGTTATTTGCACACCGAATTACACACACCTAGATGTGGTAAAAGAAGCGATAAAGTCAGGGAAGCATATTCTGCTAGAGAAGCCAATCGCAACTACGTTGGCTGATGCACACACAATTATGCAAATCGCCGAGCAGTATGACGCCATCTTTCAGATCGGTCTACAATATCGCTATAAAGCTATCTATGCCGAGTCCATATACGAAGCGTTAGAGCGAAAAACATTGGGGAATTTGCAAACGTTGACAATTTTGGAGCATCGCGTTCCATTTATGGATAAGGTGAGCCAGTGGAATAAATTTTCTAAATTTTCGGGCAATACGCTGATCGAAAAGTGCTGTCACTACTTCGATCTTTTTAATCTCTTTGCGCAGTCGCGTCCAGTTAGCGTTTTTGCTACGGGAAGCATGGCCGTCAATTTTACCCACTTTGAATACAATGGCGAAAAATCAGACATTTTAGATAACGCCATGGTAATCGTCAACTACGCCAGTGGCGTTACGGCCAATTTTAATCTATGTATGTTTGCACCGATGATTTATGAAGAGTTGGTTATTTGTGGAGACGAAGCGCGCTTAAAAGCGTGGGAAAATGAGGATTTTCTGCCAGAGCAGAAAGCGGGAACCCATTTGGAAATTATTGCAGGTGAAAATAAACCATCGCGCGTTATGACGCCGATGTACCCAGCCTCGATCCAGCGAACGGGACACCATGGTGCAACGTACTTTGAGCACGTTGACTTTGTCGACAATATAGAGGGGCGGCCAACGAAAAGTCCGTCAGCGCGTGACGGATTCTGGTCGATTGCGGTGGCAGCCGCGGCACAAGAATCGATCACCACTGGTCGGGTTGTGCTTATTGAGGATATGCTTGCCAGTACGGGGATTGATCCAACGCAGGTTTAAAATATCTGCTTAATACATGGCGGAAATCGCTTCGACTTTACTTCGGCGAAGTGCTTGGTCATCTATGTTCATTATATCAGCAGCAATGTCATTGTTGGCCGCAAGCTGATCCAGAAAATCCACTGGTGTCGGGGCGATTCTTTCTCTGGTTAGCCTAAATTTTTGGATCATAAGTCAGTTCTTTGCTCTTTCCGACGAATTCAAACGTTCATAACCCATAGTAATAGTAGGAGTGGGTTGTTTAAGCACTTTTATAAACTTATCAATGGATATAGGTTTGTCTATATAATCATCCATTCCCGATTGAAGCGCTGTTTGATGATCTTCAATCATTGCGGCAGCACTCATGGCCCTATTGTAGGCTGCGCTTCTAAATCCATGCTGCGGATGTGACGCGTCGCGTCTAATCCATTCATTTCAGGCATTTGCACATCCATAAGAATTAAATCATACCTCTGCTGCTTGACGGCTTCTATTGCCTCTAAGTCGCTAGGGGTTAAATCGGCAGAATACCCAAACTGTTTGAGCATTCGCATCGCGATTTTCTGGTTAACCAAATTATCTTCGACCAAAAGAATCTTCTTTGGGTATGCATGAGCAAAGCTTTCATATGTATCGTTCGATTTCTTTTCTGCAATAGAACTTTGTAAGCTATCGGTAAAAATTGAATAGATCATATTGTGTAATTCAATTGGCTTGAGCGGCTTATAATAAACATTTGTACTCTCAAGAGAGAAGTCTTTATCGAGTAGTTCTGAATTAAATTGTGAAAGCAACAATATTTTGGGCTTCTTATTTGCTTTCATTCCATCTATAACTTCGATAAGTGCCGGCCCAAACGGTCGTTTTTATTCCCAATGCTCTATATATTGCTTAAGGGTAAAGCGATCAATCGAATTGCTTTCAGCGAGCAGAATTCTTTTATCTATAAAATATGGCCGTTTGCTGTTAAGCTCTGACGGACGCTCTACATATGGCCAGAAGCTACTCCAGAAAATCGCTAAAATCCGTATCATTATTTTTCTGATTTAGCTTAAGTCTGCTTAATTTTTCTGTTTTCAAGGTTTTCTGTAATTCTTGTTTATCAAAATATCAGTGTTCGTCTATGTCAGTGGCTATACTGCTTTTGTTCTGGCTTATCCAAGTTAGGCCATTCCAGAGAATTAAATATATGAAAGATTTCTGAAATAGCGTCTTGCTTTTCTGGCTAAAGCGCATATAGTTAATTTTTTGGAAAAGCATTATATTATCAAAAATTCTAATCTTATGATAACAAAATATCAATGATATATGGGTCCTACGGCCCGTTTCGAGTCAACTACAGTTTATTCTTCTAATTTAACCTTATCAGCTTTGGTTGAGCCATTGTCTACAAAGCGGCTTTTCCAAAATGGAATTCCGGCCAAGGCAGCCAGTGAAATGGCAAAGATTACGCCAACAGCAACTATGATTTGACGAACTGAGCGAAAAATTTGAATGGGAAAGAGAAAGATCCGTGTGATACGAGAGGCGGTCGATTGGAAATAGCTACGAGTCGTTAAATATGATACTTTGGGAGTCGATACTTTGGGAGTCAATACTCTGGGAGTTAACAAGGCGGAAGTCAATACATCATCAATCTGCTCACTACTGTTCGATAAATTATCAGATAAAATGCCTGGTATCGAGGCTTGTTTCTTCTTAAGTTTGGGCAAGATAGAGATCTTTCGTTTACTAAGCTTAGATCGCGATAATAGATTACGCATCGGACGTAGCGCGGAACCGACTCGACTGCTTTTTGCTCGTTGAGATTGATCAACCATTTGTGTTTCTGGTAACGGTTTTTCGACCGCGATATTTATAATATCTAATTTGACAGGCACGGTTCGTCGAGGTGGTAATGTGCGGGGAAACACGAAGTGCTCAATTGGTACGTCACTTGTATTGCCTGTTTGAATCGCACCCTCTTTCTCGATCTGACTATAGACATACGTAAATTCTGCACCTAAGAAGAAAATTTGAGCTGAATAGTAGACGGAGAGCAGAATGACGACTAGTGCGCTGGCTGCGCCGAACATAGTTGTGGTATAGCTATAGTTAAAATAGAGGCCGATCAACAGACGGGTGACCGAAAGAAGCAGCCCAGTTGCAGCCGCACCGATCCAAACATCTTGCCAATCTACGTGTGCATCGGGTACAAATTTGTAAATTAATGCAAAGACCACTGTCAAAAAGATGAAGGCAAGAATAAGGTAGCTCCACATTTCGTAGCCTGTCCCCAATTTTAAATTAAGGATAGCCCAATCCGTCGTGGCAGAAAGCCAACTTGCGCTCAAAAGTCCCAAAAATATCAAGAAACTGCTGACCAGCACCATAAGGACAGCCTGCAGACGGCGCAAAAGAAAGCCCCAGATAGTGGCTTCTTCTGGCAGCGGTACACCCCAAATTCGATTGAGCACAATTTTTAGCTCGTTAAAAAAGCTGCTTGCGCCATAGAGCAGTGCCAGAACAAAACCAACCGTAACCCACCAGTTTGCCGATGATGGGAGGATATTTTGCAAAAGCGTATTAACCCACTCTCCCGTTTCGTCGTTGCTAACAAAGAAGCTAATTTGCGCCAGCACGCGCTCTTCGGCAGAATCGCGGCCGTAGATCAGCCCTAATACTTCGACACAAAGCAGTAATATTGGCGCAACGGCAAAGAGGGCATAAAAAGCTAGGACCGCAGCATGTCGCGGGATATCATCGCTATACCATTTTTCAAAAGTCAATCGCAGCATTTTACCAATAGGTGGCAACTGCATTGTTCCATCGGACGTCATCGTCGCCTCAAATTCTTACACATATTTCTAATGCTATTCTATTACTAACCAGCGGTGCTAGTTCAGAGCCGTAAGACGAGAGCCATTTGCTTCTAGAAAAGTCACCATTTGTGCTCATCTTGGCTGCTCAATGAACTGGACCTGCCTAGAAGCGAGGATTCGTCTCATCCCAGAAGGCCAAGTCCGACGCTTCTTACCTAACTGTACAACTAGCACCATTGATTACTAGCTACTGTACACTTTGGGGAAAGAAGAGTATCCTCACGACTTGATTGGACAAAACGTACGCTAGTTAAATTTTATGGTTCAACCGGATCTTATGTGGTTGACAGAGTGCATCGTACTGTTCACCAATGGATTCTAGTTCGAATCACTCTCAGAACAGTGCGATGCACTTGACATGGAGGATCCACGCTGATTGGCGGTATTGTCAACCACATAAGATCCTAAAGAGCCAATTTTATTAATCATTAGTGTTTCTATGAGGAATTGTGGGGTGGCCCGCAGAATGAATTCTGCGTCTGCTATGGGAAACCTGTTAAAACAGGTTAAATGCCGTAACTTTAAGGTGATTTATCACGTTTTCCGTATCAGGCTGGGAATTCATTCCTAGTTACCCACACAATATCTCAGAGAACCCTTTTTTGATGTGGCAGTACATGGAGAGAATCTCCTAAGAAATGGTGGGGTAGTTGGGTTGGGTAAGCTACAATTATCTTGATAAAAATTATCGTAACGCGAGAAAGTAGCGTCTGCTCTACGCCATGCAACTTTGTGATGTACTGACCTTATACTTGGGCAGTACGGCTGACTCCCGTGGCGTGATGAAACAAATTCTAAAGACAAACGTATTGAAAATTACGCAACAATATCTTGCGAATTTAAAGTTTTATTAATTGTGTTTACTTTTTAAGATGTCAGCCTAGGAGGCTATAATGAAACGCCATATTCTCCCGTTATTTCTTTTAACTTTTCTCTCGATCATAGTTTTGGGCTGTGGGCCTATTTCGAGTCTCGATATTGATCGGGACGGCGCAACGATCGACGTTGTGCTTAAAGAGAGTCAGGTTGATAAAATTCTCAAGCGCGCGGATCTCACGCTTGAAGATGAAGAGGGATCGATTCTTGATGAGATTACCGGAGTGAATTTTCAGGAAGGATATATCGAGGTGCTTGGACTTTATACCGACGACAGCGGTGCGACGAGGGAAGGAAGTCTTGATATTGAGATAGGGGCCACGGACGGAATGTTAGATGTTGCCATCAAAAATGTTGAGATCGAAAATGTGGATCCAGCTGATATTGAAAAGGTCAATCGTGAATTGGCCGCCGAGTTTGCGAGCGAGGCACAGAACGGTGATGTTGAATTTCGAGAGGTGGTTGTTACAAGTTCGAAGTTGACGATGCAGGTAGCCGTTCGGTTTTAGTAGGGGAGCAATATATCGTTCCCGTCTCATGAGATTTGCGTGGGGAAATGGCACTATTATAGAAATATCCGATGCAGGGCACGATGTACATGCCCGTATGACGCTTTCAGTCTTGACCTATTCGCGGAATGCGGGTATATCCTGTCGTCATAGGTGTAAACTTATGATCCCGTCGTATTCGTTGCGGTTTACTGATATTTCTTAAAATTCTCCGCCTGCTCAAAGATCTCCTGATAGACTTCATCGCGGTCGACTGGGGGATAATCATTCTCGGCTAACAGAATGATTAAGCCTACCTTCAACTCGGCCTTGATGTCCTCGCGCTGACTCCAATCTGTGTATTTGGCTTTGTCATCTACGATGACTTTCACCTTTTTAGCCAGTTCGAGCAGCTTGGCTTCGGGATACTCAAAATCATACTTGACAGTGAGCGCTTTCAGGATGTCATAGAAGGCTTTCTCTTCGAAATCAATCCCCAGTTCGGCAAATGACTCTTTCTCTTGTTTGATGTCATGATAGAGCTTGATGATGCCGTTGACGATGTCGTCAGCGGCGTCATCCCGCACATCCTCGGCGGAGCCACGGTCGTTGTAGCGGTCGACTAGATTTTGGAACTGTTTGGAGAAGTCGACCCCCTTTAGCTTGTTGACCCGCTTGAACTCTTCGATGGCTTTGGCCAGCAGCTGTTGCAGCAGCTTGATCTTGGTGTTGGGTAATTTGATCTGCTCGATCTTTGCCAAGTAGTCGGGATCAAAAATGTTGACTTCCGCGGTGTCGCCCTGCCCCATTTTGAAGATCTCTTCCACGCCATCGCTCTGCAGCGCGGCGGTGATCATCTTTCGAACTTTGGCGTTCATCTGCACCATGTCGGGCGCATCGCCTTTGGTTAACTTATAAATAATCGAGCGGATCGCCAGATAGAAGTGGACGTGATCGCGCTCGCTTTGCGTCAGTTCGTCCGAGCCGACGCAGAGGTCGTAAGCCGCTTTCATGCGTTTGGCGAGGAACATGAAACGCTTTTCCAGATCGGCTGTCACCTGCACACGCTCGGCGGCCCTGTTGAGGCAGTGCAATTGCTGCATCGGCTCGCCCGAGAAGTAGGGCGTGGTGTCAAATTTGTGAAAGATGGCGGCCATCAGATCCAGGTGATCGCGCACGACGACGACCGATTGATTAATCTCTTCGATGTTGGCCTGATCGCTTTTGGCGTAGTGGGCGAGGGCGAGGTTCATCTGCTTTTTGATGCCGATGTAGTCGACGACTAGCCCCTTTTCTTTCTGCTGAAATTTGCGGTTGACGCGCGAGATGGTCTGGATCAGGTTGTGGCGCTGGATCGGTTTGTCGATATAGATGGTGTCGAGGAAGGGCACGTCGAAACCGGTGAGCCACATGTCGACGACGATGGCGATCTTGAAGTTGGATTCGGCTTTTTTGAATTGCGTGTCCAGCGTGGTGCGGTACTCTTTGCTGCCGAGCATTTCGTACAGGTCGGGATCGTCGTCTTTCCCGCGCGTCATAACCAGCTTGATGCGCTGCATGGGCAGGAGATCGGTTTGCTCTTGCGCTGTGAGCGCTGCACCCACTGCACTGGACCGAAGTTCGCCCCACGCGGGCCGAAGCGCTATCACCTCTTTATAAAAAGCGTAGGCGATGGCGCGACTGCTGCAAACGAAGATGGCTTTGCCTGCGACGGTGGTGCCTTCGGTGATGCGCGTCTCGTAATGGTTGACAAAATCGGCGGCTAAGGCTTTGAGGCGGTCGGGGTCGCCAAGGATGCTGTTCATGTTGAGGTTGGCGCGCTTGCTGGCGTCGATGGCGTAGTCGCTGGCCCCCGCGGCTTCGGCTTCTTCGTAGTAGGCTTCTATCTCGGCCAGCTTGCTGTTATTGAGTGCGATTTTGGCCGCGCGGCCTTCGTAGACGATGGGTACGGTGATTTCGTCGGCCACGGATTCGGTCATGGTGTAGGCGGCGATGATGGGGCCAAAGACGTCGATGGTGGCGTCGATTGGGGTGCCGGTAAAGCCAACGTAGGTGGCGTTGGGCAACCCGTCGTGCAGATATTTGGCAAAGCCGAAGGTGCGCTTGACGCCCTCTTTGGTGACGCTTACCTTTTGGTCGAGGTTGATTTGGCTGCGGTGCGCTTCGTCGGAGATAACGATGACGTTGGTGCGGTCGGTGAGCAGTTGCGCGTCTTCGGTAAATTTGTGGATGGTGGTGAGGAAGACGCCACCGCTGCCGCGCCCTTGCAGCAGTTCGCGCAGATGATCGCGACTGGTGATGCTTTCGACTATTTGGTCGCCGATATATTTTTTGGCGTTGGTGAACATGCGCGAGAGCTGATCGTCCAGATCGGTGCGGTCGGTGATGAGGACGATGGTGGGGCTGGCCAGCGCGACGCTTTTCATGAGCAGGCGGGTGAGGAAGAGCATGGTGTAGCTTTTGCCGCAGCCGGTTGCGCCAAAGTAGGTGCCGCCTTTGCCGTTGCCTGCTGGTTTCATTTGCGCCACGATGTTTTGATAGAGTTTGGTGGCGGCGTAGTATTGGGGGTAGCGGCAGAGGATTTTGATTTCGCTGTGCGATTTGTCGGGCAGGTAGACGAAGTTGCGGATGACGTCGATGAGGGTGGTTTGGTTGAAGAGGCCGTCGATCATGGTGTAGAGGGAGTTTATGCCCCCCTCACCCCCGCCTCTTCCTTGGGGAGAGAGGCTTTGGGTTGTGGGATCGTCGATCTTGGCGGTGTTGGAGTTGCTTTTGTGGGATGCGATCTGTTCGAGGACGGAGATTGGATCGTCCATGAACTCTTTGTTTTCGAATCGAAGGATTTGGAAGTCCAGCGAGCGCAGGTCGGCCTCGCGTTTTTTGTCTTTCTCGATTTGTGCTGGCTCGAAGTGATAGCCTCCGTCGAGTTCGACGATCAGTCTCAGTTCGTTGCAGTAGAAATCAACGATGTATGGGCCGATCTGGTGCTGTCTTCGAAATTTGAGGTCGGCTACTTGGCGATTGCGCACCAAGCCCCACATCATCTCTTCGGCAGGTGTTTGATTTTGTCGCAATTCACGCGCCCGCTCTTTCAACTTTCCGTAATTGAAGTTTCCGCGGAAGTTTGTGCCCCCGCTTTGTTTTTTGTACCCCTCACCTCCGCCTCTCCCTTGGGGAGAGGGACTTTCGCGCCAGCCATAATAAAATTCGTACGGCGCAAAAAACGACCCAGCCTTATTATTGACCCCATCGCTGATCACACAAAACGCATTGTATTTAAACAATTCGGGGATGGCGCGTTTGTAGCGCACGGTCAGCTGAATATAGGCGTCGTGGATTGTGGTCTCTTCGCGGATTGCGCTTTTGAATTCGAAGACGACCAGCGGCAGGCCGTTGATGTAGAGAATGGCGTCGGGGATGCGCCCTTCGTCGCGGCCGGTGATGGTGAGCTGATTGACGATTTTGAAGAGGTTGCCGCCCACTTTGTAGAGCCCGCGTTCTTCGGCGAAGACGCGCGGCAGCGTCTCTGGATCGGGCTGGCGGAATTCGACCAGATCGCTGTAGTCGATCAGCTGGATGTAGAGATCTTTCTGGCTGCGGTCTTCGCGCTTGAGCAGGAAGCCGTCGGCCACCAGGTTCATGATGGCTTTGTTGCTTTCGTAGAGATCGGCCGCGGAATAGGCTTCGAGTGTATGAATCACCGCCTCGATTTCGCTGGGGGTGATCTTGTCAGCTTCGTAGTGCTGGGCGAGGAAGGTGCGCAGATCGGCTTTGATGAGCACCTCTTGCGGATCGCGGTCGATGCTCTCGCCGCTGAGATGCGGGTAGCCCGCTTCGCCCAGCAGTTGGATGATGGCCGCTTCGAGTTGGGCTTCGGTGAATTTCATCAAAGCGCCTCCGCGACCAGCTTTTCGGCGTCGGGGATGCGCAGTTCGCCGGAGATGAGTTTGGGGAGGAGGGTGTCGCGGAGGTTTGCGAGAGTGCGGGATTTATATAGATTAGTTTTAGCCTTTTCCATTATCGGAGACACATTCTCTTCAAATTGATATAACAAAGCTTCCGGCGGGAATATAACTTGTGAACTAGCAAACGTCTTAGTTGTAATGGTATCAAAAATTGTCCCATATGAGTTGCGCTTCAACCATTCCACAAGGTTTGCTAAACTAAAAAACACGAAGTAGTCACAGTCAGGCAAACTAGACTTCAAGCCATAGTTCGTTTGGTTGATTGCCATTTCTTCTGCCAGCATACAGTAGCTACCCACATTTCCTCGTGCCGTAACGACAGTAGTATTAGCGGGAAGCAACTTGGCACTACTATTGCTGATGCCAAGCTTAGTTACTTTTCTTTCTGTGTCAATGACAAATGAGCCATGGACACTACTAACATCTTTTGCAGAAACCCATCTGATATCCCCATCCCAATATTCCTTCACATCAGTTTTTGGAGTCCCGCCGCTAAGTCGTGTGGCGAAATCAAGAATTGATGTTACCTTCCATCTCTCCGGCACTGAACCGATTTCAGATTCTAC
>ENA-ORXT01000134-ORXT01000134.1-marine-metagenome-genome-assembly--contig:-NODE-134-length-123348-cov-8.946589_pt1 | contig 123348 bp, 102 predicted proteins | sample MGYA00237868_ERZ511482 | MGnify/ENA metagenome assembly ERZ511482 | reverse complement strand
TTAACCTGTTTTAACAGGTTTCCCATAGCAGACGCAGAATTCATTCTGCGGGCCACCCCATAATTCCTCATAGAACCCTTTTAGTGAAGGGAAAAGAGTAAAAAAAACGTAGGTAGTAGTGAAAAATGTAAACAGTAAGTGTAATAGCATATAGCCTTATGTCATAGAAGCATTATGAACAAACCACTCGCCCTGACCCACAACAAACGTATGGACTTCAGCAATCGTCAGATTGTACATCAGTGTGGGCGACTCTTCTATTTCAACCAGATCCACCCCACCAGTCGACCGACTCAACCGCACGACCTACTCCCTGTTCCCCCTATCTATGTAGGCGTGCTGGCAACTGTTGCTTGCGCCTTAAAGGGTCTTTGCCTCGACCAACATATTCTTGTGGCTGCTTGCCGCCAGTTAATTCCGCAGTGGACGGCCAAATGCTGGGGCAGAAATCTCGAAGACGTCATCAGGCTGCGTGCTGAATTTCACCCGCTTTGGGTTTCCCACCTTCTACTCCTAATTTGAACATTTTCATCGAATCGATTAGCTTAACGTTGCCATCAGCGTTGCTTAATTTGGCGTGCATCGAATCACGGGCTTGCGCACTGCCAAGGTGATCCAGCCCGGTGCTAGAGAGGATACAGTGGGCAGGGTCGGGATGATCGAACGGCACCAGCAGCCTGTTGGATGTGACCACTTGCGCGTAGTCAACAACAGTGGTGCCAGCACTCAACTCGATTAATTTTTCCAAAGAAATGGCTTTTTGATACGCTTCGGTGGCGAGATGGTAGAGACGCGATGCTTTATCGACGACGCGTAATGATTCACCATTTTGGCTGAAAATGCCTGCTTGGTGCGTGCCGTCGAGTGCTTTGAATTATACAATTCTCATCTGCTTCCCCTGTGGAGTTTTGTTTGTTGACTGTACAAAAATATGTGTGGTGATAGCGAGGATCTTACTCGGTTAATGGCACATCGAAACGTGCAGGACGACGGAGGGCGTGGGCCAATAGCTGTTTATAGTCGTAACTGCGGATCTCTATTGTGCCAAAGCGGCGCAGGTGTGCGGTGGTAAACTGTGTATCGAGTAGCATAAAGCCACCCGCTTTTAAACGTTTTATCAGGTGAACCAGTGCAAGCTTGCTGCTATCTGTGGTGTGACTGAACATGCTTTCCCCTGCAAAAAAGCCGCCGATGCTGACGCCGTAAAGTCCACCCACCAGCTCGTTATCGATCCATGTTTCGACGCTGTGCGCAAAGCCATGTTTGTGTAGCTTGCAATAAATATCCAGAATCTCGTCGGTGATCCAGGTCTCTTCGCGCCCTGGGGCAGGGGATGCACAGGCGAGCATTACCTCGCGGAAAGCCGAGTCGACGCGGATCTCGTACCCGCCGCGGCGAATGCGGCGCGCCAGCGAACGCGGAGTGTGGAACGTGTCGAGCGGCATAATGGCGCGTGGATCTGGATCGTACCAGTCGATACTTCCGGCGTGATTGCCCATGGGGAAGTATCCTTGACTATAGGCTGTTAGTAGAACCTGTGGCGTTAGGTGCATATGCTGTCGAGCGGACTCTTCTCTAGTTGGGTGCGTTAAGTCAAACGGAGATAAAATAGTGTTAAAAAAAACCGCCGTGGCGTTATCGGGTCTTTACCCCTGTTACGCCACGGCGGTCTATTTTGCGAGTATACTCCGCTCGACATTTATTGCTCCCCAGACCTTTTCTGGGCAAGTATATTAAGTACGGAGCGGTACCTTTAGCAGCGGGAGGGATTGAAGCACGCTGCGCCATAAACAAAAATCTCTAGGCGCTTTCGTCGGTCGTTTGGCGTGCTACTGTGCTGATCATGCCGACGACGGTAAGGGCCGTCCAGCCGTGCATAATCATTAAGCCCGTTACGGTTGAACTGCCATCGGTGGCCGAGTTATATGGGCCATAGAGCGACAGCAGAAATATTACAAGTCCAACAATGCCAAAGACGGTGATGGGTTTTGTTACGCTGTCATTATTTGCCAGCAACATCAGCGCAATGGCACCTGCTGCCGCTGCTGCTACGCTTACAAGAATGAGTGTCGGCCAGATTGGCAGCGCTTGTAACGCTGTTGTGCCAGGCATCATGACTTCGAAACCGGCCCCAAATGCTCGACCAATGTTGAGGATGATGAGATTTCCAACAAATGCGACAATCGCAGCGATTAAAGCTGCCTGCGGAAGTTTGTCGAGTACAACGTTTTCGTTTGCTATGTTTTCGTTTTCTACATCAATTTCACTATTTGCTGTTATAGCTGAATTAGACATCAACGCGTCCTTGCTTGTGAGAATTTTCTAAAAAAATATAGTGAGCATAGCCATCTATGTGCTCGTGCAGTATCTGTTATTTTGACCGATGATTGATTAGTTGAATTTTACTTGAAGTTGGCTGGACTGTCAACGAATGGATGGGGGAAGGAGTATATTAAAAGTTGAAAAATTAGTTTCCCTGCAAGAAGGACGTTGGGATGACCTTGGGCAGCAAATTTAATTCCGCAAAATCAATCAATATTGTTTCAGTAAAGACCCATGCCTGACGGTTGTCTGGCAGCAGAATCAACGTCCATACATTGTCAAAGGTGCGGCCTAGCGCAGGATGCACACTCCCTTTTTCGAGCAGCAACAGTGATTCGGATCCAGTGTCTATATCGGCGCGTGCATTGACCCGAAAGCGATCGCTTACGGTAATAAATATGTCGGTGGCTAGTCGGCTGGCTATCTGTGGCTGCGGTATAAATGGTGAATCATCTGGCGTGCTGGTTGCCGCAATTCTGCTAGTTGCTGTCGGTACGCTAGTCGTGGTCGGTGTACTTGTTGCTGTGGGCGTGCTGGTTGCTGTAGCTGTGTTTGCCGCTGTAGCTGTGCTTATCGCTGTAGCTGTGTTTGTCGTTGTGGGCGTGCTGATTAAAGTCTGTGTACTTGTTGCTGTAGCGGTGTTTGTTGCTGTAGCGGTGTTTGTTGCTGTGTCGGCTTGCGTCGGTGTGTCGACTGGAGTGGGTGTATCAGCTGGTGTCGGTGTATCGGCTGGCGCGAGTGTATCGATTGGCATTGGTGTGCTGGCCACCGTAGGCGTAATAATTTCTGCGACTATACTAATCTGAATAGGCAGACTCGCTGTTAGAGTTGTGCTGATTGCTATTACTTCTTGTGTTGGTACTGCGATTTCATCAGATGTTTCCGATGTTAACTCATCTTCATCATCTGTTAGCGTTTCAGCCATACTCTCTGTTCGCGTGGGGCGAAGTTGATTGAGTGCCCTCCCAACCGTAAGCACTTCAACTGTCGCTGCAGTCGTGAGATTACGACTGTTCTCAGATGTACTCTCTCTTCTAACTCGGGCAGTTGAATCTTGGGCAGTTGTACTACCTGCAAAAACGACAACAGGTGTCTCGGTATCTAGCGTTTCGTCTGAACTAATTTTGTCCTCATTGTTTGCTGCACTAGTGGGGGTACTGCCAATAATTTCTGCCAAATTGATTGTACTCGTAATTACATTTGTAGACGTAATAGCAACTACTACGCGATCTGCCGATGGCTCAACATTGCTCTGTGTGGGTGTATAGGCGTTCTCGACAAACATCTGCGGATTATTAGTAGCGATTGTTGGCGAGATGGTAATAGTGGGTATGACCACTGTCGTTAGTACTACAGCTTCAGGCGGAATAGAAGTAGGCGGAATAGGAGTAAGTGTACTATCTTCTGACAGCGTATCGGTCAGATTTGCCACGGCAGTTAGTTCGGCTATTGCGACTCGTTCACCGTTGCCTGCCGGGGCTACCGTAGGAATTCGCTCCGCATATTGTAGAAGAAAAAATGCACCGATTACCGCCAAAGTTGTAAATAATGGAATCAGGATGGGCGGCAGCTTTCTACGCGTGGCTTCGACAACCTTTAACGAAATAGGGATGCGTACCGCTTTGCCATCAATATAAACATCAACCCAATCTAGATATGACTTATTTGGCGTAAGATTGCGCGTATCAACCGAAACCGTAAAATCCATGGGCAGTGGACTTTCCTGCTCAACTCGCTCACCCTTAACAATACGAAACCATGAATCATTCTGGCTATAATCTAAACTAAGTGACTCCGAACCACCGCCGATATTTTCAACCCGAAACGTTGCCGTTGCGGATTCTCCAAATACCACATCTCCAAATTCAAGGCTACTGGGGGTAGCAACAGGAATCGGATCCAGTCGCACATTGTTCGGATCAGTCGGCGCTGGCTGCACGGGTGGAAGCAACGCCGAATATGCTTCGTTTAACTCGCGTAACCGCTGTTCGCCATACGCTTTTTCATCTGGATTCGTAAAGCGATCTGGATGATGCTGTCTGGCTAAACTGCGATAACTAGCCTTAATCTCTTCTTCCGTCGCATTTAACGTCAGACCCAATATCCGATAATATTCTTGTTTGTCAAAACTCATACGAATTAAATTTTATGGTGTTTGACATGAACCCTGTGGCAGATCTTGGAAGCTGCTTGAAAATAGAACGATGACGCATGGACATTCTATGAATGGCCTAAGAAATCTATTGATTTCCAAACTTGTGTTGGGCCTTTCGCTGAACACCCGACACATAGTCGGACTTTTCAAACAGCTTCTTACGCCTATACCGCCTACTATCTTCTGCTCATCGTTCCACACAGATCGTTCTTCTCGTATACTTACCTAGAAAAGTTCCGTACCACATTTTTTAAGAATATAGAAATGGGACAAAACTTTTCTGGAGAGCGATACTGCCCCGCACAAAAGACGACAGTGAACGTGTCAATATAATGGCTAAAAAAATTTGATAAATTTTGCATGCTATAAAGACCTTCATTTATTTACAATGGGTGTGAAGTTAGGAATCAATGAGTATATTTCAAGCTAGGCCATAGTCATACTGTTGATTCTCACATATGTGACATTTTTATCATCTAAAATTGCCGCTCGTGTGCCATGCAACATTCGCAGCGACTCCTAAATGAATCTTCTGTCAACTAAGTAAAAACCTGTTAAAATATGATACCTTTTGGGTGATTTTGAGTGGTGAGAGTTTCCGAGAGAAGCTGGTTCTACAGTAGAGCAGAGTAGCAATATAGTCCAAACTTATACGAGTAGCCTATTCAAATTTGGAGCAGAGGTGATACTGCCAATATTGTTTCACTAGCGCGATTGTTTCACTGACGCGCTTTCTACCAAGTATGATATAGCAGAAGTGATCTGATGACAAATGCATACCAAACAAAAGTAGTATAGATAATCGAGTATAGATAACGAATGGGAATCACCATCCTTACCGCTGGATCCCGCGGCGATGTTCAGCCTTATAAGTTTTGAGATCAACTACATGCCCGTTGCCGGCGCTCCACGACTGCTAAGCGCGAGTGATTCGGGCCAAAACTGGCTCGACACAGGCCAAAACTCCGCTGCCCACCGCATCACTTTGAATAAGAAAAAGCTAAAATCGGGCAAGCCATGATGTTGCCGGGCAACTCTTTTGGCGCTTTGCCCGTCCATTGGTCAATCGCTGGCGCGTGAACAATTTGGGGCTGGATCCGTTCCTGTGGCGCGGTGAATTCGTCGCGTGGCTGCGGCGACGCCTTTCTTTGCCGATCAACCATTTTGGGGCTCACGTCTCGCCGCGCTAGGGGTTGGCCCACAACCGATACCACGTGCAAAGCTAACAGCCGAACGTCTAGCGTCCGCAATCGTTAGAGCCACCACCAATCCAGCCATGCAATCACGTGTCGCCACAGTGGATCAGCAGATTCGTGCAGAGGATGGTGTCGCCCGTGCAGTTGTATTCATCGAAAAGCACTTTGGGTAGGTACTGCCTTTATCTCATCCACGTGAGGATTACCTTCAACGCGAATAGCGCAGGCTAAGCATTATAGTTACTTACCCTGAACATAGTCGAAGGGAAGCCAAAGGAGCATGATATTGTCCGCACCATTCAACGATGTATTATAATATGTATACTTAACAATTCCAGACAAGCATATTGAGTGGGCAATAAATCATGCAACTTTCAACCATGTCCCTCTTTAATTTTTAACAAACCCGAGGTTTATGTGTCCATATCTCAACTAGCTGCGCAACTGCGGACCGAAGCGGCCAAAGTAATTGTTGGTCAGGACGAAGTATTCAATCAGGTGCTGATCGCCTTTCTAAGCGGAGGCCATGTACTGCTCGAAGGCGTGCCCGGCACAGCCAAAACATTGTTGGCCAAAACGCTGGCTCATCTAATTAACGCAGAATTTAACCGTATCCAGTTCACCGCGGATCTCATGCCAAGTGATGTAGTTGGCACGCAAGTCTTTGACATTAATCAGGGAACGTTTTATCTGAAAAAAGGCCCGCTCTTTACCAACATCGCGCTGGCCGACGAGATCAACCGCGCGCCTGCCAAAACGCAATCCGCGCTGCTCGAAGCAATGGAAGAGCGCCAAATCACCATTGAGGGGGAGCGTCACCTGCTGACCGAACCCTTTATGGTGCTGGCAACCCAAAATCCAGTCGAGTACGAAGGCACCTATCCGCTGCCGGAAGCCCAACTAGATCGTTTTATGTTCAAAGTGCTGGTGGATTATCCGCCCGAGGCAGTGGAACAAGAGGTGCTGCGTCGCTATCATAATGGTTTTGATGCACGTAAAATTGAGGATGTGGGATTGCAGCGTATTGTACAGCCAGGCGATATGGGGGCGATCCGCCAAGCGATCAACGCTGTCACAGTGGAAGATGGCGTGCTGACGTATATCACACGATTAGCCACCGCCAGCCGCAACTCACCCGATCTGATTCTGGGTGGCAGTCCGCGCGCCAGTATCACGTTGCTGCTTACGTCAAAAGCCGTCGCCGCGATAAACGGCCGCGATTACGTTACGCCCGACGATGTGAAATATGTGGCGCTGCCGACCTATCGGCATCGTATCCTCCTGCGCCCCGAGGCCGAAATTGAGGGGCTAGATGCAGACGCGGTGATGAAGAGAATTATTGCTGGGGTCGAGGTGCCGCGATAGGGTCATCCGCTGTCTACTTCCTCTAAGCCAATCACACCATATCGCTGATATTGCTCACTCCATGCCAGCATAGATTCATCAACCGATATTCGTTTGGGTGCGTTATCAAAAGCAGGATCAAGCAATATGTCTTTTTCATCCTCAAAACCAATTACGAGGACCACATGACTTGTTTCACGTTCCCAGTATGAATGTAATTCAGCCGTCTGAACATTAACCAATATAGGCAGCCCTTTTGCAGATAGGCCTTGATTGTGTTTAGCTCGCCCCATTCGCCTGTTCCAACAAAAAGCCCCATTGCTTCCAATTTGTGAACATTGAAGAATGGAGCACCAAAATATCTGGTTTCAAATTGCTCAACTATATCGTTGTATGCTACCGAAACTTGAAGATACTCTAAAACCATGGCCGCACAGGCTGCCAAACAATCAGCTGGCTGGCGTTGCTTCTTGTGTGAGACGCTGAGCAATGTCATCTACCATGTCCCAAATGAGTGTTAGCTTATTTGTAGAAATATTAATCACCTAACCCGTCTGCGCGTTAATCTCGACGACTCCGGGCAACCCAGTATCTTCCAACATTGGCAAGCGCAAGCTTAAAGAAAGACGCCATTTTGGTTGTTTGCCCCAAACAAGGTTCGGTGTACCGCATAAATACCACGTAGAAATCGTGCTGCTTAAATAATTATTGGCTCGTCGCTTGGCATCCATAGGCGAGACTTCTGATACTGCGCCAAAAGTTTCCCCCACTAAATTGCCCATCAACTTTTACCGATTCTGTATCCGGCCAAATGCCTTCGTATTCATACATTACTTGGATCATATCGCTTGCCCTAAACTTTGACAGCCCATCCTTTTATTGTTGCGAAGTAGAGGATAAGGGCATTATAGTTGCTGAAGTGTAAAATATAAATAGATCCAGCTGATATTTGATAGTAGAGCAATATAAGAACAAAATTTTTTAGAAATCTATCTGAATAATTTTCTGAAAAGCACGAGGACCGAAACTTTGACCCATATTGAACAAATATCCACCCAACTAAAGATCCCCCAAAATCAAGTTGCCGCGACAGTCGAGCTGCTTGACGACGGCAACACTTTGCCCTTTGTTGCGCGCTATCGTAAAGAAGCAACGGGCGGGCTAGACGAAGAGCAGATCCGCAATATTCAGGCGCTGCTGGAGTCGCTGCGGTCGCTGGATGAACGACGCGAGACGATTATTGCCGCCATCGAAGAGCAAGAGCAGATGACGCCCGAATTGCACGCTGCGCTGCTGGCTGCGGAAACAAAAACAGCGTTGGAAGATCTCTATCAGCCATATAAGAAGAAACGAAAGACACGCGCCAGCATGGCGCGTGAGCGTGGTTTGCAACCGTTGGCGGATCAGATTTTGACGCAGGCCAATGTCGACCAGCCACCCGAGCGGATCGCCAAGACATTTGTGACTGACGAGGTGCCCACAGTGGACGATGCGCTGGCGGGCGCACGCGATATTGTGGCCGAAACAATTAGCGACAACCCCGAGGTGCGCCGCCGCACGCGTGAAAAGGCGCTCGAATGGGGCAAGGTAGGCACAAGTAAGATCGAATCGGCGGAGGATGAACGCGCGGTTTTCAAGCTCTACTATGAGTCTAACGCGCGCGTCAATCGGCTGCGACCACACCAAGTGCTGGCCATCAACCGCGGCGAGGAGTTGAAAATCCTGCGCGTTTCGCTGGAGGTGCCAGAGCGCGATTGGCAGGGTGCGATTAAGTCGCAATTTCAGCCTCACTGGGGGTCGCCCTTTAATCAGCAGCTAGAGTTGGCAATTGAAGATGCGGCCAGTCGATTGTTGCTACCCGCGATTGAACGCGATGTGCGCCGCACGTTGACCGAAGAGGCGGAGATCCACGCAATTGGTGTCTTTGCTTCGAATTTGCGCGGGCTGTTGAGCCAACCGCCGCTAACGGGCCATTCGATGTTGGCGCTGGATCCGGGCTTTCGCACCGGCTGCAAGATAGCGGTGGTTGACGCGACGGGCAAAATTTTGGATACGACGGCCATCTATCCGCATCCGCCGCAGAAGCAGTGGGCCGCGTCGATACAGACGCTGATGGAGCTGATTGAACGACACAATGTCTCGTTGGTTGCGATTGGTAACGGCACGGCGTCGCGCGAGTCAGAGCAGCTTGTGGCTGAACTAATCAAGCAGAGCGAGCGAGATAACTTACATTATTTGATGGTGAATGAGGCGGGCGCAAGCGTCTACAGCGCGAGCAAGCTGGCGCGGGCCGAGATGCCCGATTTGGATGTGAGTATGCGCAGCGCGGTGTCGATCGCGCGTCGCGTGCAGGATCCGCTGGCCGAGTTGGTGAAGATCGATCCAAAATCAATCGGGATCGGGCTGTACCAACATGATGTGGACCAGAAAGCGTTGGGGCAATCGCTGGATGGCGTGGTCGAAAGTGTGGTGAATCGCGTGGGGGTTGATGTGAATACGGCATCGCCTGCATTGCTGACACACGTGGCTGGGATTGGCCCGAAGCTGGCTGGAAATATTGTGGCCCACCGTGATAGCATCGGTATCTTTGCCACTCGCAAGGCGTTGAAAGATGTGGCTGGATTGGGGCCAAAGGCGTTCGAGCAGGCTGCGGGGTTTTTGCGCGTGAACGATGGCGCGGATCCATTGGATGCGAGCGCTATCCACCCGGAGAGCTACGCTGTCGCCAAGAAGGTGCTGAAAAAGGCAAAGTTGCGGGCCGATGCTGCCATGGAAGAGCGCGAGCGTGCGCTTGCCGATCTGCAACATCAGCTTTCTCTCCAAGAGTTGGCCGAAGAGTTGGGGACAGGCGAACCGACATTGGTAGACATTCTTGAGCAGCTTGTGCGCCCCGGACGTGATCCGCGCGAGGAGCTGCCTCCACCGATCTTGCGCAGTGATGTGCTGTCGATGGATGATCTTATGGCTGGGCTGCGACTGAATGGTACGGTGCGCAACGTGGTGGATTTTGGCGCATTTGTCGATATCGGCGTGAAGCAGGATGGTCTGCTGCATCAGAGTCAGATTCCACGCGGGACGGTGTTGAATGTGGGCGATGTGATTGGCATCGAGATTCTGAACGTGGAGAAAGAGCGCGGGCGGATTGGTCTTGGCTGGTTTGCGGAGTAGACGTCAATCAGAATGAATGGATATAACAAAAATAGGGGCGGCGATCAACCGATTGTCGTCCCTATTTTTGTTTGCGACGATTTGGCATACGCCTAGCATTTGATTATCATAGAAGCATGATTGCACTGCACCTCGATAATGTCTCCTTTTCATACTTCTCTGACACGATCTTTCGGAATCTGTCGTGGGAAGTCCACACAAACCGTTGTGTCGGTTTAGTTGGCCCAAATGGCTGCGGCAAAAGTACGCTGCTGCGCCTGATTGCGGGCGAGCTGATCAAAGATGATGGCTTTCTTGTCCATCACAAAGATGCAAAGATCGGCTATCTGACGCAAGACCCAACGCTTAACTACGAAAACACAGTTTGGCAAGAGGCGATGTCCGCATCGGATGAGTTGGCCGCGATTGAAGCCGAGCTAAATCGGGTTGAAAGTAGCTTGGGCGATCCGGAGGTGTACGGTAATGAAGGCGCGCTGAATCGCGCGTTGGAAGAGCAGGCGCGCTTGCTGGAACAGTTCGAAAAGCTGGGTGGTGCAAGTTATGAAGGGCGCATTCGATCCACGCTGCGCAAGATGAACTTTAAAAGCGATATCGACCTGAATTTGCGTGTGGAGACGTTGAGCGGTGGGCAAAAGAAGCTGCTTGGATTGGCAAAGCTGCTGGTGACGCAGCCCGATATCTTGCTGCTCGATGAGCCGGATAATCATTTGGATATGGAGGGCAAAGCGTTCCTCGAAGAGTTGATTCGTGGCTACAGCGGCGCGGTGGTGATCGTCTCGCATGATCGCTACCTGCTCGATTTGGTGGTGGACGAAATCGCTGAACTGGATGCGGGCAAACTGACGGTTTTTCATGGTAACTATTCGGAATATACCTTTGAGAAACAGGCAATGCTTTTGCGCCAGCAGCAGATGTTCCAAGCGCAGCAGAAGGAGATTACGCGGCTAGAGCAGTCGGCCAAACGCCTGCTGATGTGGGGTCACGTTTATGATAACGAGAAGTTTATCAAGCGTGGACAGAACATTCTTAAACGCATCGAGCGGATCGACAAGTTGGACAAACCGGTGCTCGAACGTAAGCGCATGGGGCTAGATCTGGGTGGCTGGCGCGGCAGCAACAAAGTGCTAGAACTGACTGATGTGGACAAAGTCTTCCCCGGAGAGAATGGTCTGGATGACAACATTGTGCTTGCTGGATTGGACATGTTGATCTGGCGGGGGCAACGTGTGGGTCTCGTTGGCCCCAATGGCGCGGGCAAATCGGTTCTCTTTCGCCTTCTGTTAGGGCAGGACGAACCCACTGGGGGAAGCATAATGATTGGCCCGAGCGTTGAAGTTGGCTATTATTCTCAAGAGCATGAAACGCTCGATTACGACCGTACATTGATTGATACAGTACGACATGCGGCGACGCTGACCGAGGGTGCGGCGGTGAGCTTTTTGGGTGGCTTTCTCTTTGATTATCTTCAATCCTGTGGTCCGGTTTCGGATTTGTCGGGTGGGGAGCGTAGTCGACTGCAACTGGCGTTGCTGATGTTGTCGAATGCCAATTTTCTGCTGCTGGATGAGCCAACCAATAACTTAGATATTGCGTCGGCTGAGGTGCTAGAAGATGCCATTGCCAATTTTGAAGGCACGGTCTTGGTAATTTCGCATGACCGCTATTTTTTGGATCGGGTTGTGGAGCAGGTTGTGGAAATTGAGGATGGCGTGTTGGTTGAATATGATGGCGGGTATAGCGATTATCGACAGGCCAAGGCAAAACGACAAAAGAAGAATCGCAGGCACCGAGCGAAAGAGTTACAGAGTTAAGTTGACGAATGGTGTACGATAACGCAAAAAACAGGTGCTCGTAAATCCCAAATCAAAAACTGAAATTATCTCAAACATATGAAATCACTTAGACGAATTATCGGATATCTTGCAGCATATAAATTTTGGGCAGTTGGCGCTACATTGAGCCTAATTGCGGTGACGGTTGCCAATTTGACTGGCCCACAGTTGCTGCGCTATGTGATCGATGAGGGGATCCGCGCTGAGAGCGGGCGAGCGATTGCACTGGGCACGGCTGGGTTGGCCCTGATTGCGATCTTGCGTGGCGTTTTTAACTTTACCCAAGCATTTTGGAGCGAACAAGCCAGCCAAAGTGTAGCTTTTGATGTGCGCAACGATCTCTTTGCCAAGATTCAGGGGCTTAGCTTTAGCTATCATGACCGTGCGCAAACGGGCCAGTTGATGACGCGCGCCACAAATGATGTAGAGCTCGTGCGTCAGTTTACGGGGCAGGGGCTCTTCCAGATGATTAATTCTCTACTGATGCTGGCGGGCAGCATTTTTGTGCTGCTCTATATGGATTGGCGCTTGGGGTTGGCAACGCTGTCGATTTTCCCGGCGATTGCTGGAGTGATTCTTTTCTTTGCAATGAAAATTCGCCCGATGTTTGGCAAGATACAAAAGAAGTTGGGTCACTTGAATTCGATTCTGCAAGAGAATTTAGCGGGCGTGCGCGTGGTGAAATCGTTTGCGCGATCTGATTTTGAAACGGAGCGGTTTCAGGTTGCGAATAAAGAATATAAGGTCGAGAATCTCAGCTTTGTGCGCGCTGCTTCACAGGCTTTCCCGTCGCTCTTCTTCTTTTCGAATATGGGCACGATTATCATTATTGGCTTTGGCGGCTGGATGGTTATGGGACAGCGACTTAGCGTTGGCGAGTTGGTCGCATTTAATACCTATCTGATGTTTGTGGTGCAGCCGCTGCTCGCGATTGGCTTTTTGTCGGGCATTATTATTCGCGCTGGCGTTAGTTCGGAACGCATCTTCGAGGTGATCGACACGAACAACGAGGTAGTCGATAAGTCTGATGCGCAAACGTTACCCCCGGTTAGCGGCAAAGTGACCTTTGACGATGTTCATTTTCGGTATGCGGGTCAAGATGAAGCGGTATTAAAGGGAATAGACTTTACGGCAGAGCCGGGGCAAACGGTAGCAATTCTAGGCGCGACCGGATCGGGCAAGAGCACGATCATCAACCTATTGCCCCGCTTTTACGATACAACCGATGGTCGCGTGCTGGTGGACGGTTTTGACGTGCGCGATCTCACGCTTGATAGTTTGCGCTCGCAGATCGGCATTGTGCTGCAAGAGACTACGCTCTTCTCTGGCACGATTCGCTACAACATTGCCTATGGTCGCCCCGATGCGACTGAGGACGAGGTGATTGCCGCGGCCAAAGCGGCACAGGCGCACGAGTTTATTCTGGAGCAGCCAAATGGATATGACACGACTGTTGGCGAACGCGGTGTGGGGTTGAGCGGTGGTCAAAAGCAGCGGGTGGCGATTGCGCGCGCGTTGCTGCTTGATCCGCGAATTTTAATTTTGGATGACAGCACCAGCGCGGTTGATGCCGAGACAGAGTATCAGATCCAGCAGGCGTTGGATGGCCTGATGGTGGGGCGCACCAGTTTTGTGATCGCCCAGCGGATCAGCACGGTGCGCAACGCCGACTTGGTGATTGTGCTCGACAAGGGCACGATCGGCGCGATGGGTACGCATAAGGTGCTAATGGAAGAAAGCCCACTGTATATGGAAATTGTGGCGTCGCAGCTTACTGAAGACAGAACGGCTGACAAGATGACAGGATGATAAAGACTGACGGATGGAAAAAAGCTGACAGGATGACAGCATTAAGTGCAATAATCGCTCTTAACGTTGTCATCCTGTCATGGATAGTGACTGTACAACGTGGTGTGCGCCTGCATGAAGATCAGAAGAATCAATATACACCATTTCATCTTGTCATAACTGGGGCTGTACGACGAGACAGAACACCCTTCAATAAACGATAGAAGAAACAACACGGGATACGACCAAAATGGGTATGTTACAAGGTGGCTTTGAACGAGCCGCACAAATGGAAAAAGAGAACGCTGGGGATACCTGGGGCGTAATCGTACGCATGGGCGGCTACATGGCCAATCACAAAAGGCCATTGATCCTTGGCTTTTTGGCAATGATCTTGAGCGCTATTGCACTATCGACCGCGCCATACTTTGTTGGCGTCGCAATCGACACGCACATTCTGTCTGGCGACTTTAGCGGCCTAATGCGAACGCTTGTTATTCTCTTCGCCATCTTTGTTATTCAATATCTGGGCTTTCGTGGGCAATTCTATTATGTGGGCATGACGGGCCAAGAAATTATGGCCGAACTGCGCGACGATATTTTCCGCAAGGCCCAACGGCTCTCGTTGAGCTACTTTGACAAACATGACGCGGGCGATCTGATGAGCCGCTTGGTCAATGATGTGGATGTGCTCAACCAATTTTTGAGCCAAGGCGTTATTCAATTTGTAGGTGGCATCGTGCGCATGATCTTTGTTGCCGTGGCAATGTTTCTGCTCGACTGGCGCATCGCGTTGGCCGCGCTAATCGTTGTCCCGCTCATGCTTGGCTCATCAGTCTATCTTTCGCGCTTGGCGCGTATAGCCTTTCGCAAAAGTCGCGAATCGCTGGGCGACGTATCGACCGAGCTAGAAGAGGGAATCAGTGGCGTCAAAGTAGCGCAAGCCTTCAATCGTGGCGATGCCAATGCCGAGCGTTTTGAAGAATTAAACCGACGCAACCGCGATGCCAATGTGGGCGCGGTGGGGATCTCTGCGGCATTTACGCCCGTAATGGAGGTGCTCAATGCCATCGCGACTGCCATTGTCGCGGGGTACGGAGGCTGGCTAGCCCTTACTGGGGCCGTCAGCGTTGGTATCGTCATCGCATTTCTCGAATACGTGCGCCGCTTCTTCTTCCCCGTCCAGCAAATAGCCCAACTTTGGGTGCAGCTACAGTCAGCCTTGGCCGGAGCCGAGCGCATCTTCCTACTGCTCGACGAGCCCGAAACGCTCAACGATCTAGACGGCGCAGGAACCATGCCGCAGATCGAAGGTCGAATCACCTTTGATAACGTATACTTCGAATATGATGAGGATGAGCCAATCTTACGCGGCGTGAATCTAGAAGCCGAGCCGGGGCAAACAATCGCCGTCGTTGGTCCAACGGGCGCGGGCAAAACCACGCTCATCAATTTACTGACCCGCTTCTACGACGTCAATCAGGGGCGCGTGCTGATCGACGGCATCGATGTGCGTAACGTAACTCAAGAAAGTCTGCGTCGCCAAATTGGTGTTGTGCTACAAGACAACTTTCTCTTCTCTGGTTCCGTGGCAGAGAACATTCGCTACGGTCGGCTCGACGCACCCGACGAAGAGATCGAAGTTGCTGCCCGCACCGTTGGCGCGCATGGCTTTATTATGGGCTTGCAAAATGGTTACGAAACCGAACTAGGCGAACGCGGTGGCAGCCTGTCTGCAGGCCAACGCCAGTTGATCAGCTTTGCTCGTGCAATCCTTGCCAATCCGCGTATCTTGATTTTGGACGAAGCGACCTCTAGCGTTGACACGCGCACGGAACGGGTGATCCAAGAAGCGTTAAAGACGCTTTTAGCTGGCCGCACAAGTTTCGTGATTGCGCATCGCCTCAGCACAATCCGCGACGCTGATCAGGTGTTGGTGATGGAAGACGGAGGCATCATCGAGCACGGTTCGCACGATGAACTACTTGCGAAGGATGGCGCATATGCGCAACTTTATGCACGGCAGTTCCGCGATGTGGAAGAGATGGGGTAGGGGCATTATTCGAAGCTCAGCCTGCGCTATCTGCACCTCAAAATATTGAGAAGATACCAACTACCGATATACAAAAAGAGCCAGACTACAGATTATTGTAGTCTGGCTCTTTTCACAATTTCCGTTTATGTACTTATGGCAGCCAAGCCTGCCACACAGATTCATTCGCATCGACCCAAGCCTGAGCCGCTTCTTCAACAGACATGCCGTCGTTGAGCATTGCTAGCATCGAAACCTGAGCATTGCTGCCGTAGTTCATGTTCGACAATAGCGTGTGAACAGATGCATCCTTCTCTGCTAGCCCCGCACTGAAAATTTTCATCAATGTGTCGGATGGATAGGCACAGTCAATTGCTGCTTCGTCAGCGTAGCACTCATCGCTATAAGGTGGCAACTCTACCTGCGTTAAGTCAAATTGCTCGAAGATAGCGTGTGGTGAGTAGAAGTAGAAGAGTACCGATTCTTCACGACCATAAGCACCAGATACCTCGGCCAACAGCGCATCTTCTGAACCTGTCCACACAACTTGGAATGGTAAACCAAGATTGCCGATGATCTGCTCATCATACTGTGTCCAGCCTGGATCTGCACCAAGGAAGCGACCCATCTCACCCGTTTCGGCAGAAGCAAATTCTGCCGCAACATTTGCATCGGTGTATCCTTCCCACGTGGCTAACGCTGGATTGGCTTCGACCGCATACGTTGGCACATACCAGCCAATCTCGCCAGACGGTCCAAGCGGCCCACCATCCTCAACTGCACCCAATTCTTCGATATACTCGGCAATGCGTTCGCCGTGACCAGATGGCCACACTTCCAAGCTGGCATCTACATCGCCAGCCGCAAGCGCGTCCCACTGTGCGCTTTCAGAGAGCGCCACTACTTCAACTGAGTTGCCCAGTTCGCTCTCGATCAAAATTTTGGCAACCGCTACATTTAATTCCGAAGCGGGCCATGGATTTTCTACAAGCGTAATCATTTCGCCACCGCTGGCATCACCGCTTGCGCCACCACTGGTATCACTACTGGCATCACTGCTTGCATTGCCACTTTCTTCTATCCCAGCACAGGCAGCGCTGAAAAGTGCAACTAATAGTATAAGCATAAAGCTCAGGTATTTCTGTTTCGTCATCGTCTTCTCCTGTTATGTATTGATAATTGTATAAGGAATATGTCTTTAAATTGTAGCCCAAACTAATAGGCTAGGAAAGTGCGGGTGTAATTCACATTGCTTACACCCGTAGAGCCGCATTGGAGGAACCACGCAATTATAAGTTAGACCCGAGTGCGCCACTTTGACCAAACAATCTCGGGCATTCGGCTCAAGTTTTGGTCAATGCGACGCACGCTAGTCCCATACATATAAACCGTATTTTTAAGCTTGATGTTACACCAATCGGGTCTGTGAATCCACGAGAATGAATAGATTGTTGCGTAAATCATCCAAGATTCACCGCCGCGCCAGCCTGCTGCGCAAACTGCTGCGTGATCCGATCAATCACAATTGCCAGCAGCACAATTGCTAAGCCAGCCTCCATGCTACGCCCCAAATTATCGTTAGCAAAGCCCTGATAGACCTCAAGCCCCAGCCCCGTCGCACCGACCAACCCCGCAATGATCACCATAGCAAGCACCATCATAATTGTCTGATTGATGCCCAACATAATCGACGGCAGCGCCAGCGGAATCTCGATCTTGCGCAACGTTTGGAAGGGCGTTGATCCAAACGAGACGGCTGACTCCTGTACCGTTTGATCTACATCGCGAATGCCCGAATTAGTCAACCGCACTACCGGCACAATCGCATACAAAATCGATGCGATCAACCCGGCTACACTGCCAATACCAAAGAGCATAATTACTGGCACAAGGTAAACAAAAATCGGAATCGTCTGTAAAAAATCAAGTAGCGGGCGGATCAACCGTTCGGCATGATCACTGTGCGCACACCAAATACCCAGTGGAACCCCAATCAACACACAAATTACCACAGCCACCAGCGCCTGCCCCAGCGTATCCATGGCAAATGACCACATGCCAAAGAGTCCAATAAAGAACATTAACCCCAGCACTAGGCTCGCCAACCGCCAGCGACCCACCTTATAGCCAGCCGCAGTAAAGGCAAAGACAATCACTGTCCACGGTAGTTGCTCCGTTAGAAAGGCGCGCAGCGGAAGAAAAATGCGCACGATCAAAAAGTCGCGGAAAGGACCCGTGCCAATGCCCGACCCACCAATATCATGGAGATTCACCTGCATCCACTTAACCATTACATCCACCGGCGATGCAAGATCCACGCGTAGCGCTTTGGGAAACTCCTGTACGCCAATCAGCCGCAGCAGCACGCTCAGCAGCAGCAACCCAACCACAATGACGAACCAACCCGATTGCGCCTGAACTTTTTGCGGCAAGGGACTGAATAACGCCTTCACCCGATTCAGCACAGTGCGGCAGATTCCGTAAATGCGATCTGTGCCCTGCTCAATCGACTCGATAAATTCGTTGCCGCGCCAGCCCTCGCCAAAGAAACGGAAGCCCTTAAAACGAGATTGACTGCGACGTTCGATCTTCGATAGACCCAACGTCAGCCTATCGAGCAGAATCGCTAGCAGCACAATTGCCAGCCCCGCTTCGAGCGCCGAGCCAACGCGCAAACGCCGCAGCGATTTGAGCACCACATCGCCCAACCCACCCGCGCCAATCAACGCCGCAATCACCACAATACTTAGCGCCATCATAATCGTCTGGTTAACCCCCACCATAATCGTGGGCAGCGCCAGCGGCAGTTGAACTTTGCGCAAAAGTTGGCGCTTGGTCACGCCAAATGCGTGGGCCGCTTCCATCACATCCTCGGGCACCGTGCGCAGCCCCAAACTTGTTAGGCGAATAATGGGCGGCAGCGCATAAATGATCGTGGCAATTACGCTGGGCACGCGGGCAACGCCAAAAAAGAGCAGAACCGGGATCAAATAAACGAACGCGGGCATGGTCTGCATCGCATCGAGGATCGGTCGCAGAATGCGCTCAACCCGTTGGCTACGCGCCGACCAAATGCCGATTGGAACGCCTAGCGCCAGCGCAAACAGAACCGCCGTCACCATCAGCGCAAGAGTCTGCATACTCTCTTCCCACAGCCCGAACAAGCCCATTGGCAGCAGACAACAAGTGGTAAGCAACGCAAGCCGCAACCCGCCAATTTTCTCGCCCAGCAAAAATGTCCCGAGGATCACAACCGGCCACGGCAGCCAAAGCAGAAGGCCCTCGAACCGGCGGATACCAAAGTCGATCAGATCGCTCAATGGTTCAAAAAAATAGAGAAACATCGGGTGTGTGGCGCGGTTGACGACAACCCACCGTTTGAAGTTGTTGAGTACTTCGCGTAGCCCTACATTCCACGTTTCGGGGAAGGTGTCAAGGCTGCCGATTAGCTGGGCGGCCACTAGCAAAATGACGACGCCGCTAAAAAATAGCGCCCAGCCAAGCTTGAGCTTGCTCATTTTACTCTTGCCCCATTGCCAGCAGAATCGTGCGCTGATCGAGCACGCCAATCACGCTGCCATTTTCGTCCACAACCGAGAGGGGGGAATCATTGTCCAGCACCTGCGGGATCAACTCCTCCAGCGTGCTTTTTGGAGAAATGCGCCGCAACATTTCGGCTTCTGCCATCTTCTTCGGCGGCTGCATGATCGACTCGGCCGTGAGCACCTTGGCCCGCGGCACATCCTGCGTAAATTCGCGCACATAGAGGTCGACCGGATTTGCTACAATTTCCTGCGGCGTGCCAATCTGTACGAGCGCCCCATCCTTCATAATGGCGATGCGGTCGCCAAGCTTGATCGCTTCGAGGAAGTCGTGGGTGATGAAGATTATGGTTTTATTGAGCGAGCTTTGCAGGTGCAGCAATTCGTTCTGCATATCGCGGCGGATCAGCGGATCGAGCGCACTAAATGGCTCGTCGCAGAGCATAATTTCGGGGTCCACGGCCAGCGCACGGGCTAGCCCAACGCGCTGCTGCATCCCGCCACTTAGCTCGTGTGGATAGTGCTCGCCCCACGAAGTTAGCCCCACTAGCTCCAATACCTCGCCCGCCATCTTCAGCCGCTCGCTTTCGCTCTTCCCCTGAATCTCTAGCCCAAAGGCCACATTGTCGATTACGCGCCGATGGGGGAAGAGCCCAAAACGCTGAAAAACCATGCTCACTGTGCGGCGACGCAATTCACGCAGAGCGTTTGTATCCATGGCCGTTACATCCGCACTGTTAATGAGCACGCTGCCGCTGGTCGGCTCGATTAGCCGCGACAGGCAGCGGATCAATGTTGACTTGCCGCTGCCCGATAAGCCCATCACTACAAAAATTTCGCTCTCGGCAATCTGTAGCGACACATCGCGTACTGCCACAACATGGCCCGTTTCACTTAATATTTCGTCGCGCGTAGCGTCCCTATCCATAGTCTTGAATAGGTGCTGCGGGTTAGGGCCAAATATTTTCCAGACGTTATTTAGTTCGACTTTGGGCATGGGTGCTCGGCGAGTTGGTCTTATCTATTAGTCGTCAGCGCATTCGTAGTTGTTGCGCTATGCTAATCTACAAGATTCAATAGCTCACGATTTGCCGTTCAGAAAGCACGCCCACATACGGCTGCTTTCTAAACGATTTTGAGAACTTTTGTGAAGTACTAAAATTATTCTGCATTGGGGGAAGTTGGGCAGTTACGTAGCCTTTCATAGTATAACACCAAACAGCATTAGTATAACACCAACCAGCGGCAAAAGCGGAATCAGTTTAGGGGGACCAAATTGGCAATGACTAGAAAGTGGTGGCGCTACGGAGACCATAGACGCCATTCTGTTTAATATCGATAATAATTTAGTGTAGGTGGTGAATTTGATTTTTTCTAAATGGATTGATTCGAGTAGACTATAAAGCTCAAGCGATGCGTAGTTCATGCTACTGGAATGATTTTAAAAGAGGAAAATCATCATGTATAGAATAATTGGTTAAATGCAGGCCACCGAAGGGAATCGTGAGAAGTTAATTGATATTTTGTTGAATGGAAGCAAGGAGATGCCGGGTTGTAAGCTCTATGCAATATCGGCGGATACGGCTGATGAAAGTGGAATTTGGAGCACCGAAATTTGGGATTCTAAAGAGTCGCATCAGGCATCTTTACAGTTGCCGTTGGTTCAACAAGCAACCGCCGAAGGTCGGCCAATAATTGCCGGATTTGGAGATCGCCATATTGTTACGCCGATTGGTGGCGTTGGTGTTGATTAACAGATAAATAGCTTCTGGTAGGAGATAAAGTTATGGCAAAGTCACTCGAAGAACAAGCAGCAACAATGATCTCCCGCTTAGTTGGGCAGAATTGGCAGGGTCATGAGTGATCAATGGCGTTAAGAAATCTAGGGCAGTAGATCTGGGGTCCGACCTACCGCTTACTAGTCTTTTACGCTAGCTTCACCAACATTTTGCCTATATTTTCGCCTTTGAAGAGACCAATGAATGCGGTGGGTGCGTTGTCGATTCCGTCGAGTATCGTTTCTTGCGATTTGATTTTGCCCTCAGCCACCCATGGCCCCATATCGTTGTAAAATTCGGGCAGACGATTCATAAAGTCGGAGACGATAAAGCCTTGCATTTTGATACGTTTGCCAATGATCATTGCCATGTTAGATGGTCCAGGCGTGGCGGTGGTGTCGTTATATTGCGAGATCATACCGCAGACGGGGATGCGCCCAAAATTGTTCATAAGGGAGAGAGCAACTTCAAGGTGCTCGCCGCCGACGTTTTCGAAGTAGATGTCGATGCCGTCAGGGGCTTCGGCTTTTACTTGTGAGTGGAGATTCTCTGATTCTTTGTAGTTGACAGCGGCATCGACGCCAATTTCATCTTTGAGCCACGCGATTTTTTCTGCCGAGCCTGCGCTGCCGATGACTTTGCAGCCTTTTAGTTTTGCAATTTGGCAGACGATGGATCCCACCGCACCGGCTGCACCCGAAACAAAGACTGTTTCGCCCGGCTGAGGATCGCCAATATCCAGTAGACCAAAATAGCCTGTTTGGCCCGTCATGCCCATTGCGCTAAGGAATGATTGCGCAGGGGCCAATGTGGGGTCTATCTGGTTGAGGTGCTGCCCATCGGAGATGTACTGTTCGCGCCATCCGTTCATGCTGAGCACGTGTTCGCCAACGTTGAACTTCCCGTTGTTGGATGCGATCACCTCGCCGACTGCGCCCCCCTGTAGTACCTCTCCGATGGCAAAGGGCGGGATGTAGCTTTTACGGTCGACCATGCGGCCGCGCATGTATGGATCGACTGACATGTAGAGATTGCGTATCAACATTTCGCCTTCGTTTGGCTCGGGCAAGGTGACGGTGGCAATTTCGAAGTCACCCTCTGTGGGGAGGCCAACTGGACGTTGTTGAAGTCGAACTTCTTGGCTTTGCGTCATTTTAGCAATTATCCTTTTGTTTGTTTGGGTGAAAGGGCAGATAGTGTTTGTTTAGTTCTGTCAAAACTAATTATTTTTCTAGATTAGTTCTAATCTTCCGAATCGCCAAAGAGATCTCCCAACTCTTCTTCCCACAAGGTGTCTAACGGCATGAAGGGCATCTCTGTGAAGCCGATTTCCACTTTCTTGAGGTAACTCTCTACTTCAAGTTGGGGCGCTTTGACGCTAAGCGAAAGCAGTTCTCTTTTTAGGGCATCGGTGAGTTCATCACTTTGCCTGTCCAAATCAGAAAGATCGATGTTAATACCGAACATGTGGTTGACGCGTCGCATTAGGTCGTACCAAGCACGATAATCATTTTCAATCCGCAATCCTTGAGGTTCGATTTCGCCATCATCAATATCATCAATATGTCCCATGGTGGCTAAGTCTGATTCATCGTGATTATAAAAAGCAAATTCATATGCTGGCACAAAGGCGTTAAAGACGACAAGTTCACGCTCTAACTTATTTGCTTGGGCCGCAAAATAAGATCCGATTGTTGCGCCACCTTCGTAATTCGAAAATTTAACCGCATAGCTGTCAAGCTCTTCTTTCATTTTCTTCATGCTGTAGCTGCAGGAGATTTGTCTGTCTTGATCATAGGGCATTTCACCAAAGACGCCACCCACGGCTGCGGTGCGTTTGACGCCAAATTCTCGAACAACTTCAAAAAATGCATCAACATAGAACGATTCATTGATATGGGGTTCGTCCCCTAAGAAGATGAGCAACCCTTTGCTGCCGTTTTCAGTCTCGATTTTGGTAAAGTAAAATTCATTCTTTTTCGTACGAAGTGATTTGGGGTAACCATCTTTGAATTTTACCTCTGGACGAAAAAAGTGATGTGTTCCCGGAATCTGAAAGAGATAGTATCCATTAGGCTTTAGCTCGGCAACTTTTTCTGCTTTGGTCAACTCGATCAGATATTCGGGCAATCCTGATGAGATAGATCCCGCATCGGCCCATTGATGCCAGCCTGCAATAAGATAGATCTCGTCTGCGCTCGGTTTTTCGATAATGTTAATTAAATTACTCATCACTGTTTCCCTTTAACTCTATAACAGCATTTACTCTACAACAGTATAATGTACGATCCGTAGCAACGGGCATAATAATGTCCGTGGTCCGAAGTGTCCAACTTGTTTGCTCGTGGTTCCATATTGCTCGTGGTTCCATATCGATTGCAACGTATTGGGCTTCATATAATTGAACATTGCTTACTTATTCAATCGGAAGTGGTTCACCTAATACCGGCGGTGGTCTGCGGCGAATAATATCATAGACCGCAACCACTAATGCAGGAAGCTCACGCGTTTCTGAAAAGCGTATCGAACGTGGAGCATACGGGCGACGGTCGGCAATAACGCCAATCGCGTCGAGCCCTAAATTGTTACAAGTTAGGAGTGCACGTGGTAGATGAAATTCTTGCGTGACTAGTGTTGCGGACTCGACCTGAAAAATTTTGCCCGCGCGATAGCAGGTGTCATAGGTACGACGTCCCCCATAATCGGGCCGTACATCCTCTGGCGGTACACCTCGGTCAATGGCATAGTTTATCATTGCCTGCGGCTCGTTATAGTCAAGCGTTTCGTTGCCACCGCTCATTAGTATTTTGTCTACCTGCCCATTTTCGTAAAGCTGCACAGCGGTTTCGACACGATCACGCAACATGCCACTTAGGCGATCTTCGCTATAAACTCGTGCCCCAAATACAATGGCGACTCGCTTTTCGGGAGCCGCCTCGACGCTATATATTTTTGTTTTCTGTTGTGCTGTGTTCCACCAACGTAGTGCAAAAGGAAAGATTGCGATAAGCAGACCGCAGAGTAAAAGAGAGGTTACTACTCTGCGCACAATTTGCCACATATTTCTCTGTGGGCGTTGAGCATGATTTCTTATTTCGATCATCCACCAAAAAATGATATTATTCTTTCTTGTCGTCTTGCGAAATGTCTTTTTTGTTTCGCTGAATTATGCCAGAAAAGTATATAATTGACGAATGCCCATACAGTCTCAAATCTAATAATTTGCACATAGATGGCGTTCGCATTAAATTTTATGTAGAGATTCAACCATTTTTGTGCTGGATCCGCATGAAAGCATGATCATAATACGAATTGTTAGGTAAGGTAAATAGATACTGCTGCAACGTTAGTCTGAAAATAGCGGTATACGTATCGTTTTCGATCGTGGAGTGAGGATGCTTGTACTCCAAGAATTATTGATACGCAATAAAAAGCAAATGAATTCCACACAACCTGCCTCACACAAACGAAAACATCTATCTACGGAAGACGCAAATCCTGTCAATATTCAGCGCGATGATACAGAGCATGATAATGTATCGAACAATGAATTTCAAGATATCTTGAATGATGAGATCTTGCCAGCAATAGATGGAGTATTTGAGGATTCACTTGACGATGTGATTTTGGTTCGTCTGGATCAGCGTGAACAGCAGGTTTCCCCAGGAGAGCGTGTAACATTCAGGCTAACGGTGCTGAATAATGGGCCAAAATCGGCGTCATTTAGCGTGCGTGTTGAAGGATGGGTGAAGAACGGATGGGTACTCCTATCACCGACGCATACACGACTTGCACCGGGTGAGTCTCATCGCTTTGAGCTAACGATTGCACCGCCTGCGCTATCACGCAACGCAATGGCCGATCTTAAAGCGGGTGAGCGTCCATTTCTGATTACCGTTCACTCACCAAGCTATCCACAGAAGCAGAGCCGCCTTGCTGCAAAGATCGATCTACTGCCCGTTGTTCGCTTTACATTGGGCACTCCTCAGCCCAAACGGCTGCACTCTTCTTGGCAGAATCAATCTGCAACTACCATTGTGCCTGTAACTAACCACGGAAATGCTCCTGCTCACATTATTTTAGAAGGTGCATCCAGAGGCAAAAGCCGCAAAACAGCGTGTCAATTTGAGCTGATGACAATTGGTGCCGTTGGTCATAGCCTTGGTCAAAGCCAAGTAACGCTTCAACCCGAACAAACTATACAAGTCCATGTGCGAATCAAACCGGTTGAACGGGTAATCTTTGGCTTTGGCGCAGAGATACTGCCCTTTTGTATTGCTGCTTGGGCCATAGATATTGCTGCTTGGGCCATAGATAGCCGGTTTATAAATAGCCAGAATTCAAATCTTGTATCATCACAAATTTCTTCATCTTCGCCTCTGCTGCCCCCATTACAAGCACAAACAACGCATGGACAGATAAAACGGGTTCCGCTAGTTGGCGTTGGGTTAGCGGCTGCCGCTGCCAGCATGGTGCTATTTACGTTAGTTGCTGCAGGGCTGCTTGGGTTGACGACATTGATGGCGATTTTGCCCGCAGCACGTGGACTACAACCATCTGCCCCGGCAATAGTTATGCGTGCGCCAGAGCAAGCGCCACTTGAGATTGTTTTTAAGGTAGCCGAGCCTGTGCCTTCCCCTCGTACATTGGCCGATGTGGCATCGCCCGAGCGTGCAATGCTTACCGTCGCCGATGCACTTGTTGCACAATCAATTATGGCAGAAAATAATGAAGCTGCTGGGAGTCTTGCCGCCGAAAATCAGGCAGCGGGTCAAGTGGCTGAATCCGATCCGCAGGAGTTCGACCAATCAAGAGATGATGCTGGTGACGAAGCGACTGTAATTGTTCCACGAGAGGTTGCGCCGCTTCAGCCAATACAATATATGAACGGTGTGCCGATTGTGCAGGCGGGAATGATTTCATCGCCCGATTTTGCGCCCGCAAATAATGAACAACTTACAGGTGCAGATCGTGCAAGTGGAGATCGTGTAGCCATCAACCCCGACCAAAACATTTCACCGCAGGGTGGATCGCTCGTCAGCGCCGATTCTGTACAGAATCCTATAAACGTGACCGTTTCGCAACCGAGTACGCTTACCTACGAGCGCATGTTCAAAGAAGTGGCACACAGCTTTGATCTCGATTGGCGCATTTTGGCAGCACAGGCATATGTGGAAAGTGGTTTTGATCCGCTCGCTACTGGCACTAAGGGCGATATGGGCCTCATGCAGATTTTGCCCTCCACTTGGGCTGAATGGGCGGGACGAACCGGGGCAACGGATCCATACAATGGGTATCATAGCGTGTCGGTTGCAGCGGTCTATTCGGACTATTTGCGCGATATCTTTGCTGCACAAGGCTACACCGATCCGAAATGGCGGTTGGTGGCCTATAACTGGGGACCAAATCGATTGCGAGCATTCCTTAACGATGGTCGTCCGTGGGATGAGTTACCCGAGGGCCGTAAGAAGTATGCACGTGATATTTTGCGGATTGCTTCTAGTTTACCACCAGAGTAGGTGATGATCGAGGCAAATAGAGGCGAAGGCTTGGGCTGAGGGAAGTAGACCAAATAGTTACAACGCACCGTAGGTATAAACTTAAGCTGCCCAATAAGCATGCCCCGTGCGGGTTCATTGCGGAGAAGAACCGTATAGGGCATGCTCACTGGACCTGGTTTAATAATGTTGATTCCTTGAGTTTACACTGGTGACTAATCACTAATGTACTAATTTTCGGCTACTGTATTCTAGGAGAACGAGAGATGGATGAACAGATTGGAACAATAGCGGAAGAACGACCCGATCTAAGTACGGTTTCTCTTGAAGTTCTTTCGTATATTGAATATTTAGAAGCTGAAATTACGCAGCTGCAAAAATCCTCTGCTGGACGCAAATCCGTGCGCCCCGAAACACCCTTTGAGCCGAGCGAGCCACCCACAACAATCAATATTGTAAGCATTAGCAAGAAGGGTGTGATCAAGCGCACCCCGCGCCATCTTTATGATCGGCAGCGTCGCAGTGGTATGGGGATCTTCGATCTCGATGTCGAGGAAGGGGATCGCCCGGGCTTTTTGGTTTCGGCAGATGAAAGCGCAGGCATTGTGTTGATTACGGATCACGCGCGGGCTTTCCATCTTGCGGTGAACAAGCTCAGCGCATCTGCTGTGCGCGCCCATGGTCAACCGCTGCACGAGTTGTTGCCCTTGCGTGATGGTGAATCCCTTACTGTTGCCATGCCAGACCATGGCGGATCACAGGTGATTGTCGTCACAGATCGTGGTCAATTGCGCCGTTATGCAAGTCAGCATTTCGGCCCAAGTATGCAATCTGGTTTGGAACTTTTCAACCCACGCGATGTGGGGATCCCAATTTCGACTTGTTGGACTTCGGGCAATATGGAGTTATTTATTGCCACGCGATTGGGGCGCGCGATCCGTTTTGCCGAAAAGATGGTACCGGTACGCGGCTGTTTGGGGATGCGTGTCGACGCAGAGGATGAGATTGTAAGCGTTGCTGCTGCACCGGCTGATGGTGGCATTTTTATGGCAACCGATGATGGGAAAGGAACAATTCGTCTGCTCTCTGGCTTTAGCGCAAATAAGTCTCCTGGCAGCGGAGGTAAAACGGCTATGAAAACCGATGCATTGATTGGTGCAATGGGCATTCGAGCTGGAGATGATATTTTTATCATCTCAGAACTTGGGAAGATTATTCGCTTTAAGGCCGATGAGGTGCCTGCCAAAGCAGGCGTTGTGCAAGGGGTAAACTGTATGGCGCTTCGTGCAGATAGCTGTGTGGCAATGACTTTTTCGCCTGTTTAACAGCTTTTGCTTCTATGAGAACGGCCCCCATAAAATTCAAAGAAATTTAATATAACGTCCACGGGCGCACGTGGGTTCACTGATAGCTCTTTTCATCCACATCAAATATGGAAGCAGAAACATAGGCATCGGAAAGTACAGGCAGTTGGGCGAGTTGCAGGACGAGCATTTTGCGAATGGACCAGAATAGATACATTTGTGAGCTATTGTGTGAGACTATACCACAAAGTGTGGGTTTCTCCCTTACGATACCTTAATTGTTGATTAAGGCTAAACCAGAAAAATAATTATACGTATTTTAACAGTTTTCTGGAGTAGCTTGCAGCCATACTGTATATTTTATTTTTTGGAATGACCTAACGGAAGATAAAGCGAGTTGATTCCTTGAACGGAAGCTTACCCTAGCCCTCTTCTGGTTGGACGATCGGATCTAGCGAAACTCTGACTACATTTGCCATTCCGTGACAGTTCTTCCCTTTATGCCCCGTAGGTACCGGTGCGATTCTTTAGAGCCTGAATATTCAAACAGGCTCTAAGCATTAGCCAAAACTCTGCGTCTTGGCCACATAGTCGTCTAATTTGGCTAGCGCCGCGCCGCTCTCTAAACTTTGTGTCGCTGCCTCGAAACCAGATGCAATATCGCCGCTTTCTGTACTAAGCGCAGCTGCTGCATTGAGCAGAACAATTTCCCGTTTGGGCCCCTGTAACTTGTTGCCCAAAATGCCGCGCGCAATGGCTGCATTTTCCGCTGCATTGCCACCCTGTAGATCCTTTAACGTGGCCCGCTCCATGCCGAGGCTGCTTGCGTCAAACTCAAAGGTATTGACCGAGCCAGCTTTGAGGTGACTGATACGATTAACGCCCGTCGTCGTGATCTCGTCTAGTCCCGCCCCAGTTTCGTATAGTCCATGCACCACAAAGGCCGATTCCATGCCCATATTGCCCAATACCTGCGCCATGCCCTCGGTTAGATCCGCTGAGTAGACGCCAACTAATGCGTGATTTGGGTAGGCTGGATTTGTGGCCGGACCCAGAAAGTTAAAGATTGTGCGGCTGCCTATCTCGCGGCGTGCGCCGATCGCGTGTTTCATCGCAGGGTGGTAGGCGGGTGCAAAAAGAAAGGCCAACCCAACATCGTTTATACACTCTGCGGCTTGTTCTGCCGTCAGCACTAACTCTACGCCCAATGCTTCAAGTACATCCGCACTGCCCGCCCGTTTGTTGGATCGATTGCCGTGCTTGGCGATTTTTTTGCCCGCCCCGGCCACCACAAAGGTTGCAATAGTGCTAATATTAAATTTGTAAGTGCCATCGCCGCCTGTGCCAACTACATCGACTAGCGACACCTCGTCCAAAAGGGGGCGCACCTGCACGGCGCTGCGCTGCATGGCCTGCGCACAACCGGTGATCTCCGAAATTGATTCGCCCTTCATGCGCAGTGCCGACAGAAACGCGCCAATCAGCACAGGGGTCGACTCGCCCTGCATAATCTCGCTCATTGCGGCATCGGCTTGAGGGGTGCTCAAATCTTTGTGACTAAATAGCTGGTCCAACGCCTCTTGTACGGCCGATTGTGACATATCAATTCTCCCTATACTTGCGGTGGGTTTTCTGTTTTGGTAGGTATACAACAGTAATTTTTAATCTGCGTAATTTGCTGTTATTTATTTTTGGAATAGCTTTAACAAATTTTGTGTTTTCTGTGTCTCTGTGGCAACTACAATTATTTGGAATGGAATTACGCTACGTTCTATGAACCAATGATTTGGTAGATTTCTCTAAATTGCTCTCATCTACCTCTAGGCCAAAACTTGTCAGCGCTTGGACCAAACTGCTGTGTAACGTTGATGCCAAAAATTGCGCGATCTCTGTCGTATCTTGCGCTGGGTCCATCTGCCGCAATCCATGTAGCAGGTAGGTCACCGACCGCAGCGGCAACAGCTTGCGATAAACCCCAATACGTTGCGCCAATCCCGATTGATCCGCACTGGCTAGATAGGTGTCAAGCCAGCTTTCTTGCACATCTCCCTCAAGCTCCGTCTGACTGATGAACAAAAATGTGGCAACCTCTAGCGCCGGGTCGCCCAACCCAAAGAGCTCCCAATCTAGCAGTATCGGTTGACCAAAACTGCTCACACAATTTTCCAGTTTTAAGTCGCCATGTACTGCGGTTGGCGGCGTTTCGGCCCACAGCGAAAGTGCCGCCTCGACAAGCGTTGTACTCTGCTCGGTCAAGCGCGTAAAGATGGAAAAAAATGTGTCTGCTTTGCGCTCGCGCAGCCATGCGTCTATAGCCGCAAAGCCGCCCCGCTCCATGCGCCAGTAGTAATCCAAGTTGAGCGCGTTGGGCGAAAATCGGTGGACTTCGGCAACGTCCGCCCCGTGGATCTGCGCAAGCGTGTGCGCCAGCGAATTCAGCACGGTTTGGTCCGTAGCGTTAAGTGGATCTCCCGGGATCCATTCGTAGATCAGCACCTGCCGCGCTAATCCCAACGGGTAGCGGTCATACCAGCGTGGGCGCGGCGCGATCCCCAATGGTGCAAACATCTGCTGCCCGTCAAATTGTCGGCGGCTGCGGGCCTGTCCCGCATCCAAATAAAGCTTTAGCACCGCTTCGACGCCGCGGCTCTCTACCTTCCACAATAGATTGTCACTGCCTTCCCATGCGTCTAGTAGTTCGACTGGCTGCTCGACAAATTCGCTGGTTGGCGCTTTGGTTAGATAGTCGAGCACGGCTAGATTTGATGTTGCCGGTTGTACGTTCATTTAGTTTGTCTTTGATTCTTCAATTTGTAACATTCAAAAAATTCTGTAACATCTCGTGCCCGTACTCAGTCAAGATACTTTCTGGATGAAATTGAACGCCATAGATCGGAAATTTCTTATGGCGTACACCCATCAACTCACCTTCAGGCGTGTAAGCTGTTGCCTGCAACACATCTGGCAGCGGCTCTTGCACAATGAGGCTATGATAGCGCGTCGCCGTAAATGGGTTTGGCAATTCTGCAAAAACACCATCGCCATTATGTTCCACAGGGCTGACTTTGCCGTGCATCAGCCGATCCGCGCGAATCACCTTGCCGCCAAAGACATACCCGATGCACTGTTGGCCCAGACATACACCAAAGATAGGCGTCTTTTCGCCCAACATGCGGATCACATCGTTGCTGATCCCCGCATCCTTTTCGGGCGTGCCTGGTCCTGGGCTAATAATAATGTGGCTCGGTTCTAGATCGGCCAACTCTTCCACCTCGATTTCATCGTTGCGCCAGATTCGGATATCTGGTTTGGATCCATCGGGCATGGTCAGCTCGCCAATAAACTGGACTAAATTATAGGTGAAACTGTCATAATTATCGATTACGGCTATCATGATGTTGCCTCAGCTGCTGCTTTTTTTTCGAGCTTTTTGCGTCGCTTTTCAGCCCCGCGGCTCACACGGTTCCATGCGCCACTAAGGCCCATTGCTTTCTTTACTGCCGTAATGGTCTGCTTCGCTTCCTCTTGCCCCTTCAACGTGCCCTCGTAGATCAACTCATCCACATAGCCGCTCATGCTGCTGTACTTTTCGCGTCGCTCGCGCACAGGATTCAAGAAATTGTTAAGCGCAATCGCTAACTTCTCTTTTACCTCGACATCGCCAACCTTCCCAGCCCGATAGCGCATCTTTAGATCCTCGACTTCTTCCTTGTTTGGATTGAAAAAATCGTGATAAACAAAGACTGGATTGCCCTCGACCGTTCCCGGTATGTCTGCGCTTGTGCGCTTGGGATCTGTATACATGCCCTTGACTTGCTTATTCACCGTTTTGGCATCGTCGTCCAGCGAAATCGAATTGTTGAGGCTCTTACTCATCTTTGCTTGACCGTCGGTACCAACCAGCGTCCCGCCCACCACATACGGCTCCGGCACGGGGAAGACTTCGCCGTACGCATTGTTGAAGCGTCGCGCAATCTGTCGCGTGATCTCCACATGGCTTTCGTTGTCTTTGCCCACCGGTACAAGGTGCGCACGCGGCAATAAAATGTCTGCTGATTGCAGCACCGGATAACCCAGCAAGTTATACGGAATCTGCTCCATGCCTGCGGCGTTGGCCATATCTTTAATCGTCGGCAACTGTTGGATCCGCTCGACAGTAACGAGGCTGCTGATCAGTAGCTGAAGCTCGTATGTTTCGTGGATGGCCGATTGTAGGCAGAAGGTCGCCTTAGCCGGATCAATGCCTATCGATAGATGATCCATGACAATTGCGCGCGCATTGTCCGCTGTTTTGTCGATCTCTTCCTTCGAATTTTTTGTCGTCAGCATATGCAGATCCGCAAGCAGGAAAAAGCATTCGTATTCGTCCTGAAAAGCGAGTCGATGCCGATGGCTGCCTACAAAGTGTCCTAGATGTAATTTACCGGTTGTTCGGTCGCCGGTCAGTATTCGTTTTTTTGTCATGGTTAGATTCCTATCTAAAAGCATCAAAGTATATGTACGCGTGAGCGATAGAGGGATTAGAGAATGAGAGATGTTATTTCCCCTAAACTCTGTCAACCAAATGTCTCATTCTTGAATCCCCTATTTTATATCCCTTCCTCTGCCTGCTGCACCGCCAACGAAAGCGCCCGCGCCTTATTATGGCTCTCCTCGTATTCCGCAGTTGGATCACTGTCTGCCACAATGCCACCCCCCGCTTGTAGATAACAAGTTTTGCCCTGCATCATAATCGTGCGGATCGTAATGCATGTATCCATCGTACCATCATAATCAATATAGCCGACAGCCCCCCCATACGTACCGCGCCGCGTGCCCTCTAACTCCTCGATGATCTCCATGGCTCGCACTTTGGGCGCACCGCTCAACGTACCTGCTGGCAACGTCGCCTTGATCAAACTGAACGCGTCGTGCTCGGGCTTGATTTTACCGCGCACATCGCTCACAATATGCATCACGTGGCTGTAACGCTCCACCGCCATCATCGTTGGCACGGCAACCGTTCCATACTCGCAAACTCGTCCTAAGTCATTACGCCCAAGGTCAACCAGCATTACATGTTCCGCCCGCTCTTTTGGATCAGACAGCAGATCCTCTGCAAGCTCATCATCTTCTGCCACAGTTTTGCCACGCCAGCGCGTCCCTGCAATCGGGTGCAAAAATGCCTCGCCACCCTCCAGACGCACATGCATTTCGGGGCTAGAGCCAATGATGCGAATCGGCTCGTCGGTATGCTCGTTTTTCATCCCGGCCATACCCTCGAAATCAAGAAAATACATATAGGGCGACGGGTTCAACATGCGCAGCGCACGATAAATTGTAAATGGATCGGCGTCGGTTTCGCGGCTGAGGCGCTGACTGAGCACCACCTGAAAAATATCGCCCGCCGCAATATACTCTTTGGCCGCTAATACATTTTCTTCATGTTCGGCCTGTGTAAAATTGCTCTTCCATTCTGCACCGTTGCGGCACTCCTTACTCTCTGGTGGCGTCAACGGCTGACGCAGCAGATCCACAATTTTATCAATGCGCGCGACCGCGTCAGCATACGCTGCGCGCAGATCGTCTTCCGTGCGCATATTGGCGATCACAATCAAACGGTGGTGCACATGATCAAAAACAACTAGATTGTCGCAGAACATCATCGCGATATCGGGCAGCTCCACATCTTTACTCGCCGTTTCGGGCAGCTTTTCGATGAAGCGCACCGTATCATACGCAAAGTACCCCACCGCACCCCCAGTAAAGCTAGGCAAGCCCGGCAGTTTCACCGGCGTACGGCCAGAAACAAGCTCCTTCACCGCGTCAAATGGATCTTGCTCCATAGTCTCTAGCACTGCACCACCCGCGGCACCAATCGTTACCTGCTTGCCCCACGCTGTGACGGTTAGCGGGTGATGAACGCCAATAAAGCTATATCGGCCAACAATCTCGCCCTTTTCTACTGATTCGAGCAGAAAACTTGGACCGGCATTTTGTGTACGCAATTTTAAATAGACTGAAACCGGTGTTTCTAAGTCGGCGGGCAACTCGCGATGGATAGCGATTAGGTTGCCTTCTGTAGCTAGTTCGCTCACTTCTGCTAAGGATGGTCGATAGGTACTCATTGTTGCATTTCTCCCTTGTTCCCAATTAAAAAACCTCGCCTCTAACCGATATAAATCGCCGGACAAATAAATCCCGAATTTACATTGGTTAGGGACGAGGTAATTGCTTACACCGTGGTACCACCCTAATTAGACTGCATTCTGATCATGCGCGTGAATTAATTCTGCGCATAAAAAATCCCTGTGTGAAAGCACAAGGATTGCCAGTCTCACTCTGTCGAGAACGGGATAACACATCGTGTGTCCGATTCTCAGCGCCCTATTAACGGTGGCGTTTCCGGGGTCATCTACCGGCATTAAACTGTTTCAATGCGTTCGATTCCCAACTCGTTGGTCCATTCACTCTCTGCGCTGCTATCTCTTTTGCACCATACAGCAGATGATACTGCTGAATTAGAGACTCTCTGAAGCCCGCTTCGACAGGTACTATTCCAAGTCAAAGTTATTAATTGTTCAATTAGTTGCAGATTATAGTAGCTTTTGATTTTGCTGTCAACATGTGATGCGACAGAGGGGGTGTTTGGACAATCCACCGCCGATTATTTATTATGCAAGTGTAAACGAAGAGAAACGAGACAGATATCTAAATATTCACATCAATAAAGGTGATTTATGACAAAGAACGCGGCATCTGAAAACGGATCCGATGAACGAATATCGTGGCTAAACGTACCCGATGAAGAGACACTTGATGACGATCTTAAATCCATGTTCGCCAAAGCGCGCGAGAATGTTGGCTTTCTGCCCAACGTACTCAAGGCATACACGCTGCGTCCCGAAAGATTGCGCCGCTGGATCCGCCACTTTAACGCGATTATGTATGGCGAATCCGAGCTAAGTACAGCCGAGCGCGAGATGATCGCCGTGGCCGTTTCCACGCAGAATCACTGCCTTTATTGCTTGGTGAGCCACGGTGGAGAATTGCGCAAGCATTTGGGCGACGAAGTACTAGGGGATCGCATTATCTTTGATTATAAAAAGGCCGGGTTGGACGAGCGGATGCGAAGCGTGCTAGATTTTGCCGTCAAGCTCACCAACACCCCAGCCGATGTAGATGAGCGCGATCTGGAAAAATTGCGCGGCGTCGGCTTTTCGGACGAAGGAATCTTCGACATTGCCGAGACAACATCCATGTATAACTTTACTAACCGCATGGCGTCCGCATCGGGTATGTTGCCAAATCGTGAGTATCATCAATTTGGGCGTGGTGCTAACGCATAAGGGAGAAAAAATGATTATCAATCCAAACGATCTCTCGCCAAAGGATCGCTATAAAATACTAATCGGCACCGTGCTGCCACGGCCGATTGCGTGGGTCAGCACAATGGATGGGCAGAGGCGACTTAATCTTGCCCCCTTTTCCTACTTCAATGGCGTCTGCAATACGCCTCTTACCCTGATGTTTAGCGTGGGGCTGCCTTCTACGGGGGAGAAAAAGGACACACTGCGCAACATCGAAGAAACTGGTGAATTTGTGATCAATTTGCCCAACGAAGAGACTGTTGAACAGATGAATCTCAGCGCGACCGAGCTGCCATATGGGGAATCGGAGTTTGAGTGGGCTGGCGTGACGTCCGAACCAAGCCAGTCGATCCGCGTGCCACGGGTGGCCGAAGCCCCGGTTGCATTTGAATGCACGCTTAATCAAATTGTGACGATTAGCGATCAGCCGGGTGGTGGATCGGCCATCTTTGGCGAAGTGCAGCACATTTACATTCGTGACGATATTTATGTAGATAGCTACGTGCTGCTCGACGTGTTGAAACCAGTTGGGCGCATGAGTGGGAATACTTACACGCGCACGAATGACCGTTTTGATCTCGCGCGTGTGCCACAGGCGAAAAAGTAAAACTGACACAGCATTATAAACAAGCCCGTGTAGTAAACACGTTTGTGTGTTTACTACACGGGCTGACGATCATATTAAAAAATACTTACTTACTTATTGCATCTGAAAGGAACCAAAGGTCTTCCATGTGCATGGTTGAACCATCTGACAACGTAGCAGATGAGACGAAATTATTGTGAACTGTGCTTAGTGAAACAATCCCATACTCTGCCAGCGTATGAATCTCGTTGGCATCAACGCTTGTGTTGCTATTTGCGTCTACCCATAATGCAAGCCCATCCAACTCTGCGCTAGCGATTTGACCATCTGCGTTAGCATCAAGTAGCGCTAGCTTCTCAAAGCCGTCAGCATATAGGCTACCCATATCACCAAATAGATGCTGCCCAGAAATTTCACCGGCGATGCGGGTATCAATTAAGATTCCTTCATCATTTGCAAACCATTCTTTTAACCTTTCTTCTGCGCCATCTCCCGTCATATCGAAGCTAAATATGCCCTCTACACGAGCAATAGAGTCAGTGCCGCTTAAATCCACTGCAATGGGAGAAAAGCGCTGCTCTGATTCAACATCTATATTGATATATGCGACATCCTGATCGCCATCAACGTCGGTTAAGCGATACTGAAAGGTATAGCTTCCCGAGACAGTAGGGTTGCCGGTAAATATACAGCCATTCAAGCCAAACTCTGGTCCCGGGTTGCCTGAAACTAACTCAACCGAGCTAAAGCCATTACCAAAATAATCATTCGAACAAATGTTTAGCCCAACACCACGTTCCACAACATTAATCTCCTGAAGCTGTGTTCCATCCGAGGTCTGCAGACAAAGATTATCTAATTTTAAATAGTCGCCAGTCGCCATTCCGACTACTCTCGCATATGATGTACCAGACGGAGGAATAGTTATTACTTCGTACTCCTGCAGCTGAAATGGCGAATCTTCAAGATCATACTCAACTTCTATAGCCGATGATTCTCCTAATAGCTGTCCTGCACTGCCATAGAACTCGACAAAAACTTGGTGATCATATGGAATTGGTCTATGCGTTCCACCTGCAAATGATAATCTGAGTGATGTACCCGCTGTAATGTTTTGAACGTCCTGATAAATCCTGCCTTGACCACCATTTACATTGATGTAACCATAATAGCTGCCTTCTGTGGCGTATTGCTGACCCACACCGCTATAATTACCTTGGCTATTCCAGCCTAGTAGACCCTGCTCAAAACTATGGTTCCGCAACAAGTTATCGGTACAGGTGCTTTGGTAGAGATGATTAATCACTTTTGTAGTTTGATAATCGTCTACTGCATTAACGAGGAGATTTGGCTCATCTATACCAATGTCGATGGTTACTGTCGCAATGTCCGTATCGCCATCAATGTCAGCTAGCTCATAATCGAACTGATAGGTACCGGCTGCGGTTGGCTCCCCTGTAACAAGACAACTATTTAGGCTTAGCCCAGGAGGTAGTTCTCCACTGATCTTTGTTACAGATTGAAAACCGTCACCAAAGTAATCATTACCGCAAATATCCAGTGATATATTGCTGCTTGTTTGTTGCGAGCTGTTACAGGTGGTGGTTTCTGCATTAAATTTGTTAAATCTAATTTTGTGTAAATTTTTGTAACCACCCGTTGATGCTGCAAGGCCAAAATATGCGCCATTATCATTGATATGGTCGTTAATTAGATCAATCTCTAAATCTGCGTACGTGGTACCATCAAACTTATAGGTTAACTTCTGCTGTGAGGCATCCCATACAATTACTGCTACATGCCAAATCCCGTTCTCAATATTTGGCAGTCTGCTAGGTGGCCCAGAAAGCTGAGCGGCGGTGCCGTAATAAGGGAAACCGCTCGAATCGTTAAATGTAATTTCTGGGTCATAAATACCAGTGTGGTCAGCTGAGATGTCATCACTTTGATTAAGGTAGGAGTTATTAAACGTATCCCATTCAATCCCAACCGAATTTTGAATACCTGTCATGCCAATGCCACCACCAGTATCACCGATTGCAAACTCTCTTGCTGGATCGTTGTGAAATATAAAGCTAATACCATCCGCGCCTTTGGCGTCTCTCACGCCTAGATAAATATCAAGCTCAATTTCAAAATTATAGTTCAGATCAATCTGAATATTTGACATGATACTACCTTTGCTGTGATATCGATCTGGTGTAAGTGTGTACTCACCGGTACCAATATCAAAGGATGCGTCATTGTTGTAAATAAAATGATGATTCAAATTATCAGCATCGGGGCAGATTACAGATTGTAGCGTGGCGCTGGCGTAATCGTCTATGGCATCAGGCAGTAAGTCGGGTGGGCTCGTTGGTATTTCAATGTTCACGATGGCCGTGTCCGTGTCGCCATCAACATCACTTAGTTCGTATACAAAGCTAAAGTTGCCATTTGTGGTTGGGGTACCAGAAACCACACACTCTGTAAGCACCATGCCTGGTGGCACTGTACCCGATATCAACGTAATGGAACCAAATCCATCACCCAAATCATCATTTGCACAGATATCTAAATTGAACGGTGTTCCAACCGCTCCAATTTTTGCGTCGTTTTCTGCATCTGGTAATAGATTTACATCAATTGTAACCGTTGCTGTATCTGTGTCTCCATCACTGTCTGTCAGTTCGTAGACGAAAATGAATCGACCAGCGGTGGTGGCAACTCCATCTAATATACAATCGGTTAGCGTAAGACCAGGGGCAATATTGCCAGAAACATAGTCCACAGATCCAAGTCCATCGCCGAAGTCATCGTTTGCACAGATATCTAGACTAAATGGCACACCCGCATCTATCGTAGCGCTATCATCAATTGCATCGGGCATTAAATCAACCTGAACGGTGACCGTCACGGTAGCCGTACTTGAATCGCCATCGTAATCAGAGATTTCATAATCAAAAACATACGTTCCTATCTCTGTAACAGTACCTACCAGATCACCACCTGGATTCAGCGTCAAGCCCGGCGCGAGAACACCGGAGACTAAACGCACAAGTAGCGGTCCATTCCCTGCGGTATCGTTCTCTAAAATATTTTCCACAAGTGCTGTATCAATTTGACGCACATATTCATCATCCACAGCAATGGGCGCTAAATCAGGTTCACCACTTGGCAGGGGGGGCGTTGCGATTGCTGTACTATAAAAGCAGAGATCAAGCGTTAGATTTGTCTGTGAATTGTTGTCTTCCGATGTTGGCTCATCTCCTGTACTCAACGTAATGGCTAAGGTGCGCGCGCTGCGTCGGCCGCTAGGTGCTGCATATTCTACTGCATTATTGTCGTCATCCACATCATCATCAGGATCAACGGGCAAGGGTGGATCTGTTGTTGGCTTACAAGCTGTAAAGTTAGCCAGCGGACGACCATCGCGAAAGTACCAAGGAGAGATACGCGTTACATAATTTCCTGGTGCTAAATCAGTAAATCGAAAATTACCGCTTAGCCCGCTATTTGCAACGGCCACATGAGCACCATTAGGCCAATTGTCACCATCGGTATCCTCGTACAGTACAACCTCGATGTTGCGAATACCAACTTCATTAAAGTCTTTAATGCCATTCTGGTTTAAATCATTGAAGATAATGCCACCTAATTCTAACCCATCGTTTGGCGCAGCTTCTGCCGAAACGAGGCTGCGAAAAGATTGATATTCTCCTAACTCTGCCGCTAGGAGCGTTTGCCCTGGCGTGTAGGTATCAATAATGTCCACTGCAAGTGCATAGGCTGAGCTATCGTTAATATTCTTAGGCAAATCTACTGTCTCTTTTTCTAATACAACCAGTAGACGGCTGTCCACCTTTTGCCCGGTTACGGCGTTTTCTAAATAAGTAGGAACAATCCCCTCCTTAACAAACATAGTAAAGGGAGGAACAAAGTCAGTCGAAGATTCAACCTCTAATCCGCTGTCCCAACTAACCATTTTATATTCCAGCATCACCTCGGCACCGCTGGCAACGACTGGACCATTGCCCTCAATTAATACCACTGCGCTTGATTCTGTTGGTGACGCTGTATCGGGAATCTGAATTTGGACTTCCCCATCGCTATCTTCTATAACAATCGGTGTATCACCGGTTATCGGTTGCGGCACTGTAGTCGGTTGCGGCACTGTAGTCGGCTGCGGCACTGTAGTTGGCTGGCTGCTACCGTTTGCCGTGACGAATGGTAGAAAGAGATCCCCTTGCTGTGCATAAGCCTCTTGTGCTACACAAATGTTTATTAAAAAACCACAAATCAAAAAGAGCAATATTCTGCTCTTTTGCAGTTTCTTTTCAGTAAGCTTTAAGTCCATTATTTCCCTTGTTATTGATAGTATGATCGAGAATGGGAGCATATCTAACTACTCAATTGTCTGATAGGCTTTGCAATACTATTTTTGATCAATCGCTGCCAGAAATTCGGGCGATGGTTCTGTTCCAGTAAGGATAAATTCTTCCCGATTAGCTTCAAACAACTCTTCAGACATTACCGGTAGGTCGGCGCGTACAATCTCGATCCCATAGCGATTAGCCAGATAAAAGAGATCGACATTTGTCACCTCTGTCAGCTCATTGTCATCCGGCGTACGTAGCGCAATGTCGAGTTGACCAACTGTATCGAGCAGATGTTTTACTACAATTGAATCCTGACGATCGAGTGCAACCAGAATGGATTGCTCTCCCTGCCGTTTTGATTGAAAGACGCCATTCGAAGCTGCATCAGACTCATTCTCTAACTCATTTCCTGATTCATCGTCTGGCATATTATTAGCCGGAATAGCCTCTGCAAGAGCTGGCTCGATGATAATGGCGTGTACTTCAAGCTTGCGCAAGACTGCTATGGTTTCGGCAATGTTTTCTGCCGATGCCAAGAGAAAGCCTGCTTCATCCAGCTTTATGCGACTTATTTCTTCTGCCACAAATGTGCCAAATAAATCCACGTGATCGCCTGGCTTAACAAGTCCAATACTGATTAATTGCGTTTGGAGCGGAATCGAAACCAATACTTTGCTGTCCGGAATTGTTAGCGCAATCTCTTGAATTACTGCACCGGCCACGGCAACTTCTTGTTTTAAGATGATTTCGTTCGTAAAGATGTTATTTGTTGCCATCATTCCAGTGATTTCTTCGATTGATGTAACCGCACCATCTGGTACTGTTCCGAACGCTACTTCGCGCACTGCTAGATCTGACTCGGTAATAGAGCGGCGCACTGTAATATTTTTTGCTGCAACTACAACCATTTCGGTGTTCGTGGTCGCGACTTGTCGCTGGACGAGATCTGGAAAAGAGGAGCTAAGATATACATAAGTAAACCCGCCACTGAAAAGGGTAAGCAACAGGGCCGTCGACCAAAATATAAATTTATGCATAGGTTTGTCCTCTGTTTTACTCAATCAGCGCGATATCACGCGCAAAATAATCGGTGAGCACAACGCCACTTGGGGCCGGTGCACTGTCTACAACTACAGGCACAAATGTGCCGCGTACCGCACTCGGAAATTCGGTAAAGTCCATCTCTTCTAATTGAAAACCTGTGAATCCAAGTATTTCATACTCTCCTTCTTCGGTTCTTTCACCACAGACTGGAACCGGAACCGGCTGATCGAACCACTCCGAGAGTGCACCTTCAATTGAGCTACGGTTGCTGTACCAATCTGCTCCAGCAACTACATCGCCGACTGTTTGAAAACCGCTTTGCGTTCGGTCGCTGATCTGAGCCGCAATATCTTCTGGCGAATTTATATCATCATTCCAATCTAAGAATGTGAATTTACAACTTCTTTGGCTGACTTCTGATTGCTCTTCAGTGGCCAAATGGTTGCACTGTTCTAGCTCTAGATAGACGTCTGATGCGCTCCAACCGGTTGGGCCAAGCAGCTTAATACCCGAAGAGGGTTGCTGTTCGATTTTGAGCCAAGCCCAGCCCGACGCGCCAAATGTATCGCCTCGGTAATAGGTTGCACCTTGCCCAACTTGAAATGCTGCGCCATCGTTGCTGCCATTTGAGTAGCCATAGCCACGAATTACTGCACCTGCGTAAGATGTTCCTGCTAGACCCGTTAGCGTGATTTCCCAGTCAGAATAGTAGTGCCATGTCGAAACGGGCGAGTAGGAGGTGGCGCTGGTTGTGTAGGGGTTGTGGCTGGTTGGGGCTGCACTGCTGCGATTGAACAGTATAATCTCCATTTCAAAGCCGCGATTGTGGCCGTTCATTACATCCATTGATACCGTAGCTGTGCCGTCTAAAAATTCTTGATAAACGCCAACTGAGCCAACCCGATCAAATTCCATCCAGCTATCATCATAATTACCAGATGAGATTTGCTCTGGTTCGGGATTATGAATATATAGAGCCGAACGTGGGCCGCCAGACCAATGTTCTAGTGAGTCTGCACAGTAGGTTTGTGCCTCGTCTGCTACAGCTGTTACTGTGCGATTTTCTTCCACACAGCCAGCATCGAAACAAAATGGTGGTGGCTCTATGGAATAGATTGGGTTATATCGGACTTTCGAGTATGCATCGACATCAACTGAATCAATACCAAATATTCGAGCAAAGAATGTTTCAACTGGACGCATTGCGTTCAATGCTACGGAATTATTGTCGATGACAATATCCGTCGCTGTTGAGTCATTTTGCACTGCATAATTTTGAATCTCTGCTTGCGCCTTGGCCTGTGATTCGCCGCTTGCTAGCGCATGAACACCCGCTAGCGCGGCTGAGTCTGCTGCTGTTTGCATATTGCGTCGCTGCAAATAAAGATTGCTGCCATCTAATGCAAGCGCGGCCATACCTAGCAGAACCACCATTACGATGGCTACATATACTAAGGATGCCCCCTCTTCTGATGTTGCTAACAGTTTAGAGTGTGAAGCTGTACGCTTTATGAATGTGGAGTTTTTTTTGTTTTTATTGATGTCCATGCTCGGCCTATAGTGGCTGGTTATTTAAGTGAAATAAGTCTGCAATGACTTCAATTTATCAGTTATTCATTTTAACGTTTTAAGACAAAATAACGGTCTGCAAATTGACGTATATTGCCTACAGCATTTGACATTTTTTGTCCGTCCCTCAGGTTAAGAGAGAATAGGAACCAACCGTCTTGGGATATCATGCCCATGGTAAGGACCGTACAGTAGGGTACAAATAATCAGCTAAATCAGAATTGGTGGGAAACTCAATATACTGTAATGGATGCCGCCACGCTTACAGATAAAAGCGAATTTTTACGGTCGATTTTCAGCATAATAGGCCGATTGTTTAGACGAAGTCGCTTCCTACCACCGGACTGCTTAGGGCTATTCAACAATTGAGTTGGACCAGCACTATCCGCTATAATACGAAAATTGCATTATCAATCACCAACCGTTTCCCATAGGGGGCTTTTAGATTATGACTATACGGTATGTCAAAAAAGCATTGAAGAATACGCAAACGGATTCGGCTGACACATTTGAGCGTGTCTCTACGATGCTGAACGAACTTGAGCATGGCCGCGAAGAGGCGGCAAAAGGCTTTGCCGCGGAGCTAGATGGCTGGACAGAAGAGATTGTTGTACCGCGTGCGACAATTGATTCTGCGGTTAATTCGCTTGCCGAAAGCGTACGCGATGATCTTCGCTATGCCCACGATCGCGTGCGCGATTTTGCTACGGCACAGCGTGATGCGATGCATGAATTTGAGGTGCAGTTGCGCGATGGTCTTGTTGCCGGTCAGCGGATCGTGCCTGTCACTACAGCCGGATGTTATGTCCCAGGTGGTCGCTATGCCCATGCCGCATCGGCTATTATGAGCGTGGCAACGGCGCGCGTGGCTGGTGTGCAAAATGTGATAGCGGCGACGCCAGCCAATGCAAAAAACGAGGAGGTGGGTGGCATCCATCCGGCGATCCTGTGCGCATTGGATCTAGCGGGGTGCGATACAATTTTGGCACTGGGCGGGGTGCAGGGGGTGGCGGCTTTGGCCTATGGGCTCTTTACCGATCATCCAGCGGATATCATTGTGGGGCCGGGTAACCGATTTGTGGCCGAGGCTAAGCGCATTCTCTTTGGCCGCGTGGGTATCGACGTCTTTGCTGGCCCAACGGAAACAATGGTCATTGCAGATGGAGACGCGGATCCGGAGATTGTGGCTGCGGATCTGGTTGGCCAAGCCGAGCATGGGGTCGATTCGCCGGTCTGGCTGATCACAACGTCGAACGAGGTGGCTGCGGCTGTAGAAGAACGGGTACCTACATTAATTGCTGAGTTGCCAATGGATGCGGGAGAGGTGGCGGCGCGCGCGTGGCGTGACTTTGGCGAGATTATTCTTGTGGATTCGCGTGAGGAGGCGTGCGCAGTAAGTGATGAGTATGCGTCGGAGCATCTGCATGTTCAGGCTGCGGATTTGGACTGGTGGTTGGCTAATTTACGCAATTATGGGTCGCTTTTTTTGGGCGAGGAGACAACGGTTGCTTTTGGCGATAAGTGCTCGGGGCCGAATCATATTTTGCCTACGAAAGGGGCGGCTCGCTATACGGGTGGTTTGAATGTGAACAAGTTTGTGAAGCAATTGTCGTATCAACGTATGACGCGGGATGCGGTGCATGAGGTGGGTCCGGTGGCGGCGCGCATTTCGCGGTTGGAAGGGATGGAGGCGCACGCGCGCACGGCTGATGTTCGCTTACGAAAGTATTTCCCCGACGAGAAGTGGTAAGGAAAGAAGGAAAGGTCGAAGAGTGGCAGGGTTAAAGAGTGGCAGAGCAACAAAATTGCAGAGTAGCCCTGGAGCTTGGATATCGCGCCGAACTGCCGTGACCTTGCCACTGCCCACCTTGCCACTGCCCACCTTGCCACTCTTTAACCCCGCAACTTTTGCTATGGAGATATTATGATGAACGCACCAACACCCCCCATTTTTACGAAAGATTTAAGCGGTACGGATCCCATTCCAGATGAGGGGATTGCGCGTGCGCTGCGGCTGCTGCAAAATGGTCGACTGCATCGTTATGGCGAGGCCAAAGGCGATGAGCTTGAAGTGGTCGAGTTAGAGCGAGAATATGCAGCATATATGGGCATGGACTATTGTGTGGGGCTTAATTCGTGCGGCTGTGCGCTCTTTGTCGCGTTGAAGAGTGCGGGCGTGCAGCCAGGGGATAAGGTGCTGGTCAATGCGTTTACGCTGGCCCCTGTGCCGGGTGCAATTGCGCACTGCAATGCTGATGCAGTGCTGGTTGAGATTACGAATGACTATTTGGTTGATCTGGCGGATCTGCGCGCAAAGGCAGAGGCATCCGGCGCTAAGTATCTGCTGCTGTCACACATGCGGGGTCATATTGCAGACATGGATGCGGTGACTGATTTGTGCGCGGAGTTGGGGATCACGATGGTTGAAGATTGTGCGCACACAATGGGCGCGCGGTGGGATGGTCGACTGCTGGGTACGTTTGGCGCGGTGGCCTGTTTTAGTACACAAACGTTTAAGCACATCAATTCGGGTGAGGGCGGATTGTTGGTGACTAATGATGAGGATATTGCGGCACAGGCGATTTTATATTCGGGCAGCTATATGCTTTACATGCAGCATGGCGCGCGACCGGATCCAGAGGTTTTTGAGCGCTGGAAGGGGACCACGCCCAATTTTAGTATGCGCATGTCGAATCTGGCAGCGGCGATTTTGCGCCCACAACTTTCACTTTTGGCAGATCGGGCCGCTAGCTGGAACGAGCGGTATATCCAACTGGCCGAGCGCTTTGCCGAGATCCCGCATGTCGTGCTGCCTGAACGTGATCCGAAAGAGGAATATGTGGCAAGTTCGATCCAGTTTAATTTGGTTGATTTAACGCCGCTTCAGATGGATGCGTTTCAGTCTCTTTGCACGGATCGGGGCGTTTTTCTCAAGTGGTTTGGTCGCGAGGAGGCGGTTGGATTTACAAGCAGTCATCATAATTGGGCGTATATGAATGAGACGGCGACGCTGCCGCAAACGGATGCAGTAATGGCAGGTCTGTTTGATATGCGGATTCCATTAAGTTTGACGGCAGATGACGTGGCGCTGATCGCGCAAATTATGCGCAAGTCGATGATGAAGGTTGTGGGCCATGATGGGGCTTGATCAGACAGATGAACCCGGCTTTGTCTGCCCAAATAGGTTTGTTTGTGGAGGATATTTCTGCTGTCTGGCTGCTTATTGATGTAGCGGTGATTCATAGGTCATTTCCCGGTAACAAGGCTTTCGATTCTGTTTTTCGTGTGAGAGATACTTGGACTTGATCCAGTGACCTCTACGATGTCAACGTGCCATTGAGCTAATTCCGATTGACAACCAAAAAGGTATCTATACTTAGCCGAAACTGCTAGATCGTAGCCGTTTTCGGTATGATTGCTCATCAGCACACATATCTTCTTGTGCGCAAGGGTGAATGTGGAAAAGTAAAAACACCCAGCCAATTGACTGGGTGTTACACTATGGTAGAAAATTTCTAAGGATTCCACTCACAAGCTATGCCATCATTATCATCATCGAGCCAGTGAATGTCATACCTCACGCTAGCATAGCAACTTTGTAAACAAGCCTGTGCTGACCGCTGTGTGCTGAAATCACGACAGTTGTATCTATTGTAATCACATGAGCAGCTTTGATTGTAACTTGGCTGGCTATATTGCTGTACAGGCAGCCGATATGGTACTGGTGTTGGTGCAATGTAACGGGGGGCAGCAGGCTGACCAGAGAATGCTAGAAGGGGACCATAAATCCACCCGTTCACGCCATTTGCTGAGACCTGATACCATTGTGCGCTCTGGCTGTATATCCTTACATATGTTCCTGCTCTGGTCCCACCGATAACATTATATCTAATACTTGGGCCGCTACGGATATTAGTACCCGTATTGGTATAAGCGGTTGTGCTGGACGATGCTGAAGGTGATTGCTCAGCACCAGATTGCCTCGCCTTGCTTGTATCCATCCAGTAGCCGTTATCCAGTTTGTACCATGAGCCACTTGTTGAAACTACGCCAAAAGTGTTTCCGGCAAAAGCCCCAGCTCTAGCTGTATAGTTGTAGCCAGGTCCAATGTATAAGCTTTGATTTTCAGTAGCCGTAACCTGAAATTGCACAGATTGTGCATACGTTACTTGAACCGCCAATACCAAGATAATCAAACACAAAAGCGGGATCCTAAGTTTTGATGTAATCATGTTTTATCCTTAATAATATACTGTTGCAACATATCTTCTTGTTGGCTATTATATTGCTAAGGATAAGGTAAAACTATGGTACATGTATCCTATATGTCTATCTCTAATCAGGCTGGGGACATTGGCTGGTTTGAGCCGATGCTCTTATTTTTGGGGGCGTTGTGGCTCGCCTGGCAACCCATAAATACTCGACAAGATTGATGAGTGCTTATGGGTGGATTGATTGCTGGTCGTTAATTGGTTCTAAGCCAGCCTAAGATCCTTCTTAGCTAGTTCGGTTCCTACGTAGCGCCGGAAGTCATGCGGCTTGATATCAGACAGCTCACATCGATCCACATCTTCCATCAAATCCCTCTCTATTCCCAATAACAAAAAAGCCCTGTCACTCATAAACATGAATAACAAGGCTTCTTATTGTACTTTTCGTGTGGGAGATACTGGACTTGAACCAGTGACCTCTACGATGTCAACGTAGCGCTCTAGCCAGCTGAGCTAATCCCCCGTAGAAGCAGAATTCTACCATATAATCGAGACGTGATGCAAGTTTATCAAAATAGAAAAAGCAACTTAATTTGGGAAAATATAGCCTGTTGGCCCGCCGGTCATTGCTTCGACCTTCTCTTGCGTTTCGACCATATGCTGCAATAGCGCAACTTCGCGCCACAGCAGGTAATTCTCTTTATTCAATATGTCAGGGATGCCGGGCAACGACAATAGATCTTGTTTATCATCATTTTCGATTCGTAGCGCCATTGCGACCAAAAAGGCTAAACTCGTCGGATTATTAGGCAGGCGATTGAGCGGCAGCTTCGTCTTGGTTGCAATCGAAAGCGCATCTACATACTCGACGATTTTGGGACGTATACGTTGCGCTAGTTCTTCGGCGCGCTTTGTCTGCCCATTGAGCACAGGATAGTGGCTCACCTCGGCGGTCAAATAACTCTTATCCGTATTCAGCTTATGAACTTGGAAGCGTTTTGTGCCGAGAGTCATAATATTCATTCGCCCATCACGCAACTCTTCGACCGATCTAATGTGTGCCGCTGTGCCGATAAGCTTACGCTGCTCGTCGCCTGGCTCTAGCACTTCATCTTCGCGTTGCAGTATAATCCCAAACAGCTTATCCGTTTTCATGCAATAGCGAATCAACTCACGATAACGTGGCTCGAAAATATGCAAAGGCAGCGCCTGCCCAGGAAAAAAAACTAAATTAAGTGGAAAAAGCGGCAACTCCATAAGGTCAGTTCTTCTATGTTTTTGTAGATTTTGATTCATTACACTTTTTATTCATCAATATCAGGTTGATTCGACAGATCCACCTTCATGATTTCACGCAAAATTGTTGTGGCAAAGGCACCTTTTGGCAGCGAAAAGTCGATGCAAATTCCTTCTTTATCCTTAGCCGGTAAAATTGTTAAATCTGGCAAAAATAGACGGCCGAGTCGACGTGTGCCCTCTACCTTTACCTTCGCCAAATCCGCCAATGTTATCTGCGATTCAGCTAAAATTTCATCCTCCAATGCGCCCGATACATCTTGCGCCTGCCGCATCTTTGGGCCAAAGATTGGTGCAGTAAAGCTAATCTCCTTGGCCTGAAAGCGCTGCTCGTCGGTAGGCAGATCTTCGACACCAAAGATACCGCCCGTCTCATGTTTCTTGGCAATATCGCCCTGTAATAGATGCCCAAACGCACCATTTTCAATGCGCCGTGCCAAGTACTGGTTACAAAGATAGCTTTGATAGCTAGAGATTAAAAAGCGCTGTAGCCACTTCTGTTGACGATTGCGCAAACGCCCCCCGCTTTGAATAATCTCTAGCCCGCGAGCAACATTCTCCCCATTGTGCCCAAAGCGTTGAGGACCAAAAAAGTTGGGCACACCCGAAATGTCTAGCGCATCTACAATACCTTGAGCTTGCTGCGCCGCTTCATCCAACGGTATATCAATCCCCGTAACCGTAATCTGAAAACGGTTGCCAATCAGGTGCCCGGTCTTCAACTTATTCTTATGCAGCCGCGCCCAGTTAAGCGTAACGGGCAAGTTCTCTGCAATGCGCTTGGCCGATTCTTCTACCAGCGTTTCTGCACCATGCCCAATCGAAACGCTAAAGGTCTGTGTCGTGCGCGCAAACTTGTCTTTCATGCCTGCGAAACCAACATCATTGCGATCAATCTTAAAGAGCTTGGCTAAATCACGCTGTACATCTTTTGTTGTCAACCCAACTTTTGTTAAGTTCACATAAAGATGTTGGCCCTCATCCTGCGGCTCGTAGAGTGAGATTTCATCGACAATAAAATGCTCGGGTGTCGCACGGATTGCGCCACCAATTCCAGGCAATGTGGACGTGATGTAAGGTAACTGAAAATCAATATTCGATTCTATCATGATAGGATTAATGACGACGGGAAGATGGGTTCCAAAGGTAGGTTGGTAGTGGGCTCGAGCATTGCCGTGCTAAATAATAGCTAAGCTAAATGTACTCTCGGGACTATTTATTATTGAAGTATAACAGATTATAGCAAAAAAACGTACCACTCTTGCCACCAAACTGAAAGCCAGCGTCTTCGATCCACTGGCTCGCCAGATACGCTGGCGCATAGGCAGGATCGGGCAACTCTTCGCTCACGGCTAGTCGGCCCATTGATTTAAGCACACGTCGCACTTCGGCCAAAGCTTTTTGCTTGTCGGGAATTTCGGCCAATGTCGCGATCATGATGACGCTATCGACGCTATCATCAGCTAAGGGAAGGTCGTACGCACCGCTGTTGTGGCACTCTACTCGATCCGAAAGGTGAGCGGTGGCCGCGCGCTTTCGAGTCTGCTCCACTAATTCGGGCTGGATGTCCACAGCATGAACGCGACCTTCTGCACCAACCATGTGCGCCATAGCAAGTGTGAAAGTGCCGCTGCCGCAACCGAGATCAAGTACTGTCATACCATTTGCGATCCCAAATTCTCCCAGCATTTGCGCCGGGTTTCGATAGGCCATGCGTACTGGACTGTCGAGCAGACCGGCCATTTGATGCGGCATAGGGCGCGGCTGTCGGTGCGAGGCAAGCCGCACCGCCGCGTTGGATCCAACTACGGCTCCTGCATTAAGAGAGATAAGTTTAAGAATAGCTCTTGTAAGTCCGTTTGACATATTGTTTACTAACAAGATGAAGTAATAATCTAGTTTTGCGGCCTATGTGTAACTAATATCAGTGTAGAGTACAGCCATTGTTTTGACTGGGTGAAGAAGTAACGAGGTGACTTGGTGAAGTTATCAATCCGAATGCTGCCACCTAGGTAGGATTGGTTTTCACAGCATGTAGTGCGGCCTTTATTTATGACAAGACGATATTACCAAGTTACCCCTTCACCAAGTCATTTTTTACACGGGTTCTGCTTCTTTCGTAGACACTGATGCGGGCGGGAAGCGGATCTGCAAAACGCCGTCAACGAAGTCTGCGCCGCTTGCCTCGCGATGCGTTAATGCAGCCGGTAGCAGCAATTCGCGCTTGAAATTGCCAATGCTAATAAACAGCTCATCTGCACGCTTAGTCAGCTTGACCTTATCTAATTCTACATAAGGTAGCGGTAATATAAGCACAAGATCTTCGCCTTCTTCGATGATCTCTTGCGTCTTGCCGACAAAGAAGATCTGCCCCGGATCGCGATCACCAAAGAGCGTGTCGGCCAATGTTTGCAACCGATGTAGCCCCACCACTTCACTGTCGGACCAGGCAGCTGTTAAGATGGGTAGTGGGTAAAAATCATCGCCGATCTCATTCAAATAGCGAGCTTGATTCTCTTGCATCTTTTTCAAATATTTGTCGGGGCTAGCGTCTGTCACGGCTACGCTCTCGATCCCCAATTCATCATTTTGATCGGCACGCTTACTTGAATCAACTCTGTTTATGTTAATGCCAGGCAAAATGCGGTTGACAACCGTCGCATCTACCGGGTAGCCAAAAAGCGACAAATAAGTGACCGCACGAGCACCTTCCTTGATCACCATCTTCTCTGGATTTAGCACCACACGATAGCTTGTAATGGATGGATTCGCCAGCAGAATTTGCAGCTCTTTTACACCCTCAACTAAATTGGCTAATCCAGCACGCGGGTCAGTTTCAGGCATAACGCGCTTGATCAAGCCGGTTGCAAGCTTGGTGGTGGCATCGCCCCACCCCGTAAAGCGCTGCACATACCAATTGAAACTCTCGGGCATCGTCAGTAAGCGCATCGTTTCGCCCGTTGGCGCGGCATCAATAATGATGCGATCATAAATGCCCGCTTTGGCCTGCTTATTAATTTGCAACAGGCTGACAATCTCTTCCATACCGGGGATAATGGCCATCTCTTCGGCAATGGCTTTGTTCATGCCTTGGCCTTGTAAAAGGTTTCCCACGTATGCTTGCAGTTGACCCCAGTTATCGCGCACTTCGTCCAGCACGTTGATCTCCTGCGCATAGAGATTGGGCGCTATTTCGATGGGTTCATTAGTAAGGGTAACATCTAAGCTATCGGCTAAACTGTGAGCAATATCGGTACTCACAACCAGCGTTTTGTATCCTAACTCGGCACTGCGTACAGCAGATGCTGCTGCAACGGTGGTTTTCCCCACACCGCCTTTTCCCAAATATAAAATTATTCGCACATTGTATCCTTGTATACTGAGCAAGGCCATAAATGAGAAGATTAACCCTCTTTATCTAGGTGATTTGTTCTCTTCCATGAGTTCTTGCGGTATATTTAGTCGATTTATGTTCCGCAGCAGCACAAAATAACAGTTCTGTTTTAGATAGTGTTATCTAACGGCAAGAAATGATAATTTATGGCGCTGCTTGGTATTGTTTATATCTCTTCTCGGCGTACGAGTCTAGCCTGACGCTTACTACGTATGGTAAACAGCGTGACCAAGCCAATCGTTACGGCTGTTGCCACAGCAATCGCGCCCGCCCGACTACGCCCAAACCATCCTCGGATCTGCCACCAGAACCAAGGAATTTGCATCCAATAGCCAAACTTTAACGGCCATTGATGACCCGTTTGCAGCACATACTTTCCGACCTTATCTTCGGGGCTCCACACAATGATATAGGCTCGCCCCCCCACGATTGTTTGCGTGTCAAGGCTGGAACCTGCGTTGTATTTAACCTGAGTCAGGAGATCGGTAACCGGCGTGCCTAGCTGACCCATTGGTGGCGCAACCACTGCACTAAATCCAGCAGGAACCTCAATCGGCAATTTATGAATGTCTGCGCTATAGGGCAGGCTTTGCGCAACAATGGCAAAGTTCGGTACGGTTGCCCTACCACTGCCAAGCTGCGGAATAAAAAGCTGCGCACGCAACCGCGCCCCAGCACGACAGTTTGCACTGTAGACGTGCATCTGTCCACTTACGACTAATTGATTGAAAATTAACCGTTTGTGGCGGAAATCGGGTAGCGACAATGCACTGTCGAACCCATTGCCTGGAAGCCCTGGAAAGATTGGGCGACTGCCAGCCAAATCTGTTCCATGATCAGATGATTCGTTATTAGTAAGATCCACTTGTTAATCCAACCACCTTTATCTGGCAACGATCAAATCGCTCTGTTTGAATCGTTGAGAAGTATCTCGACTAAATACAGCAACTAAATATAGCAACTAAATGTAGGAGTAGATATGTATTCATCTGCGGCATTTTACATCCAAAAATGAACAATCTATGTTGTTAAAGTCTAGCACTCTCAATTCGCTGCGTCAACTTGATTTATATTAGTAGTTGATGCATTTTGGTTTGAGGATAAAGAATTTAAGACTGCCCTCACATGATTTGACACTGTCACTCCTGAGTGTATAAAACTGGTAAGCAGATACATATTGTGTCAGAAACAGAAAGGGGATCCAAATAACGTAAGCTGAGCGAATCTCGTAGCTTTGACCGCTGAGCCTGAGCTACCGCTCAGGCTCAGCTACCGCTCAAGCTCAGCTCTCTTATGTTTCTGAGAATAGTTAACGGCCACCGAACCTAGCTGTTAAAACAAGCCTCCGCTGTTGTAGTAATACGGCTTATTTCCTAAGTATAATTAAAGGTTAACATAACACCTCATACTAACAGTACATATATCAGTACGTATGGTTTGGCAAAAAGTTCTGACTGTTGCGTGATACAGATAATGATTTTTAACCTGTGAAATTTATTCGTATTTTATAAATCGGTGTACTATATAATTATGACGGAAAATAGAGAACAGGTACGACCAACATTTTCGTTAATCGTACCAATTTGGAATGAAGAAGAAGTTATCCCTGAGCTATATCGCCGCGTGCTCGACGTAATGGAACAGGTGGGAGACCCGTGGGAGCTAATATTAGTGAACGATGGCAGCCGTGACCGTTCTCTGCCTATGCTGCTAGAGCTACACGAGCAGGATCCGCGCGTGCGTGTAATCGACTTTAGCCGCAATTATGGGCATCAAATTGCGATCACGGCTGGCTACGATTTTGCCGACGGTGATGCGGTAATTGTAATGGACGCCGATCTGCAAGATCCGCCAAGCGTAATCTTAGAGATGATCGAACGCTGGCGCGAAGGATACGAAGTGGCCTACGCCGTGCGCACATCACGCGCGGGCGAGACAAAGTTCAAGCTGTGGACGGCGAGCCTCTTCTATCGATTGCTTTCGGCAATCACCACAGACGTTGAGATCCCACTCGACGCGGGTGATTTCCGTCTGATGGATCGACGGGCGGTGCTGGCTATGCGTAGATTGCGCGAGCAACATCGATTTATGCGTGGTTTGAGCAGTTGGGTTGGCTTTAAGCAGATTGCGGTTGAGTACGAGCGGGCCGAACGCTTTGCTGGCGAAACAAAGTATCCGCTGGCAAAGATGATCCGTTTGGCGGGCAATGCAATCACAAGCTTTAGCTATTTGCCGCTGCGTATGGCAACCTATTTAGGCTTTTTCTTGGCAATTATGAGTCTGCTAGGTATTTTGTTAACAATTGGGTTGCGGCTTTCTGGCAGTCTATTTTTCCAAGGGCAGGCTACAACGCTTGTAACAGTGCTCTTTTTAGGCGGGATCCAGTTGATTGTGTTGGGGATTATCGGCGACTATTTGGGGCGCATTTATGACGAAGTCAAGGGGCGTCCGCTCTATTTGGTTTCAAGGGCGTACGGTTTCGTTGGTGATGAGGAAAAACGGTAGGCGCGATTTGCCACCAGTGTGGTTGAACTTATCTAGATGCACACGGCCAAATCCCTCTCAATCTATGACCGTGCTCAGCATAATTATTTTCTGATTTCGCCATAAGCTGAGTTTAAAATAAGAAGATAGCTATGATCACGCGTGCAAGCCATCTGGCGATTTATGTGGCCGACCAAGAAACGGCGTATGATGTTTACGTTAACAAACTTGGCTGTAAGATAAAGACCGATATGAAAATGGACAATGGGTTTCGCTAGCTAACGAGCATCTTCCCCGAACAGCCTGAGTTGAAGATTGTGCTTGCTGAGGCGACATAGCCAATCTTCAACGAAGAGATGACTAGATGACTGCGCATATGCAAGCCCTGTTAGGTGCCAATGCACTGGGTAACTGTGCTTTTGAGACAGCTGATTGTCAGAAAAGTTATGAAGAGATGGAAGCAAAGGGAATTGAATTTCTCAAACCGCCCACGAAGGAATTTTACGGCGTTGAGGCAATTTCCCGTGATGGCTGTGGGAACTGGTTCAATATGACTGAACGTTCTAGCAAAAGCGAAAAACCATAAAACTATCCAATCTCAATATAACAAGTCACTACCAATCTCTTATTATTCCACTAATGTTGCAATAACAAACAATCGATGCGTCGTCGTAAATGCTGGCCATCCGGTAATCAGCGTTAGTTTTGCTTCGTCGCTTGGCGCGTAATACTTTACTACCTGATCTGTCTCCGCTGCGCTTGCTCCATCTAGCGGAATCGGTGTCCCTACCTCGCTTACCACATAAGTTTGTGTGAACCCATCCGCAGCCGTCATGATAATCTCCATACCCACCTGTACATTGCCCAACGCTAATTGCGAAAAGACCGCGTCCCCGGCATTTTGGTAACCAGAAATCAACACATTGCCTGCCTCTCCAACGCCCGCCGAATCAGGATGCCAACCTGCTGTCGCATCAGGAATAATCCACTCTGTGGTGCGCTGCCCGTCGATCCGCACAATGCGCCATTCCATCGACGTAATTGATGCGGATAACCTGATTTGTTCAATATCTAGCTGAACCGGATCTAGCCCTACGCCATTTGATACCGTTTGCGCTGCTTCTTCTGCTGATTCCGGCGTCGCGGTTGGCGCTAAAGCCGGCACCCCACTCTCTACTACATCTGTCTCTTCTGCCACAGCATCTGTCGCCGATGTCGTCGCTTCACGATTATTATCGTTGTCCGCATCACTTGACTTGACCTCATCCGAATCCATTTCGTTAGAATCCGAATCTGCGCTACTCGAATCGCTGCTGGTACCAACTGCTGGCAGCGGGATCGGCGTTGGCGACGCACCAATATTTGTGCCACATGCGCTTAGTAGCAGCCCAAGAATCAACATTAACCCTACTTGATACAGCAACCTATTTTGTCTACTTACTATCATTTTTTTCATACTAAATAATTTCTCGCTATGCTCTAATTTTGCTGATTCTGAAATGCTTTCTTCGTGCTTACTATCATTATAGACGGACGTACATCGAATAATGTTACTATGCGCTAATACTGCTCACGCATGAAGGGATGCAACAGACTGTGCTCTCCTCTATTGCATCAGACATACCAAACCTAAAATCTTATCTGAGCCAATTCGTGTAGCAACATACAGTATGCCTCCTTAGCCCGCTCAAAGCTGCTCAAGCGCCAAAACTCATCCGGCGCGTGAGCGCGTTCATCCTGCAACCCAAACGCAAAATTGACCGTGTAGACGCCCAGCTTCTCGCGAAAGAGGCTACAAAACGGGATGCTACCACCGGTTCGTATGTAATAGGGTTCTTTGCCATACAATTCTTGATGAACCGCAGCGGCAGCCTCGTTGCCCGGATAGTCCGTCGGCATAAGATACGCTTTGGCCATGCTTTCACTTGGCGTTACCGTCACACGTACGCCAGCAGGGGAGTGCTTTTTAACGTGGGCCGTAATCGCATCGACAACCTGCTGTGGATCCTGATCCGCAACTAAGCGACAGGTGATCTTGGCATGCGCCTCGTTAGGCAGCACTGTCTTGACCCCCTCGCCCTGAAAGCCACCCCACATGCCGTTTACCTCTAACGTTGGCCGCGCCCAGCGTCGTTCCAGCATCGTATAGCCCGGCTCGCCAAAGAGCGCATCTACCTTTACCTGATCCATAATGTCCTGATCGGTTTGCGGAATCTTTGCCAGCAGCGCGCGATCTTCATCCGAGAGCATGCGTACATTATCGTAAAAACCATCGACCAAGATCTTGCCATCCACGCTGCGCATCGACGCAATGATCTGCGCCAATGCGTGCAGCGGATTCATCACCGCACCGCCATACATGCCCGAATGCAGATCCGAACCCGCACCCTGCACATCAATTTGCAGCGAACAGAGACCGCGCAAGCCGATTAACAGTGCCGGTTCATCCTCGCTATATTGCCCACCATCCGCGCTGATAATCGTGTCGCACGCAAAAAAGTCTTTATGTGCCTCGATAAAGTTGGGCAACTGCGGCGAGCCGATCTCCTCTTGCCCTTCGAAGAAAAATTTGAGATTGATCGGCAACTTTCCCTCCGTTGCCAGCAGCGCCTCGACCGCCAAAATCGGCACAAACATATTGCCCTTATCATCCGACGCCCCGCGCGCGTAAATGCGCCCATCGCGGATTTGTGGCTCAAAAGGAGGTTTGCTCCACAGCTCTAGCGGATCAACTGGCTGCGTGTCAAAATGCCCATAGATCATCACCGTCGGGCTGCCTTCGGGCGCGTGGAGCCAATCGCCATACACAACTGGGTGCCCACCTGTCTCCATTGTTTGGATATTCTCGATACCCGCCGTTTGCATTCGAGCCGCCACCCATTGGCCCGCCTCGCGCACCGCATCCGCATGATCTGGCAAGCTCGAAATACTGGGAATGCGCAAAAACTCCAGCAGCTCGTTTAAATGCTGCTCGTTGTAGCTCTCAAAATGGGTGCTCCAATTACTCATAGTTTATCCTTTTGCTGCTCGGTATACTGTAGAAACCTTATTAGCCACAAAACACAGAAATCACAAAAAACCACTCCGGAATTTCTAGTTCTGTCGGATTTACTACCTCCTCCAAATGTAGGGAAGAATTGTTCCGGGGTGCGACATCTGATCGAATAATCTGAAAATTGTGCATCCCGTGGCGGTCCCCTCTCCAGCGAAGCGATTTGGAGAGGGATAGGGTGAGGTCGAAACATTGTATACCAGACCACTATGCCACAACCCACCAATCCGAATAGAACCAAGAAATTTTTGTAGCTATTTTACTCCTTTTCAGTAGCTCACTATATTTACTAGAATTGTTCCCAATTAAGCATGAATAGGTAACTGTTACTTTAGCCACTTCGTTTCAAAGCGAAATCGCTTGTGAAGTGACAGTCACTTGGGTATACCTTTAATTTAGGAATAACTCTACTGCCCTTCACTATTCACTTCTGTTTCCGTAAACTGCGTCTCATAAAGATGCGCATAGAGCCCACCTTTCGCCATCAAATCCATATGCGTGCCCGTCTCGACCAGTCGTCCCGCATCCAAAACTAAAATCTTATCCGCAGCCAAAATTGTCGACAGACGATGCGCAATCACCAACGTCGTTCGGTTCTTCATCAACGGCTCTAACGCCGCCTGAATCAGCGACTCGCTCTGCGAATCCAAATGCGACGTCGCCTCATCTAGCACTAAAATACGTGGATCTTTTAGAATCACGCGTGCGATGGCAATACGCTGCTTCTCCCCCCCGCTCAACCGGTAGCCGCGCTCGCCCACAACTGTTTCATACCCATCCGGAAACTGCATAATCCGTTCGTGGATACTGGCCGCAATGCACGCCGCTTCCACCTCACTCTGCTCCGCATCGGGCCGAGCATAAAGCAGATTCGCCAAAATCGTATCGTGCAGCAAATAGGTCTCCTGCATCACAATCCCAATCTGGTTCGCCAACGATTCAAGCATCACATCGCGCAGGTCATGCCCGTCCAATAAAATGCGCCCGGCACTTGGGTCATAAAGCCTGGGCAGCAAATAGGTAATCGTTGTTTTCCCCGCACCGCTTGGGCCAACCAGCGCCACAAGCTCACCCGACTTCATGCTAAAATCCACCTCTTCCAGCGCCCAAAGTCGAGTCGAAATCGGTTCATTTTTTGGTGAAATGGGTAGCTCTTTTTCGGGCTTTCCTCGTTTCTGGCCCAAGTGACCATCTTCGGGGATACCCTTTCCATTGCTTGCTAAATTGGCCTCTCTGCTTGGCAGTCCATTTTTCGGATCGGAATCCGGTCGCTCCGTTGCTGATCCATACTGGAACGAAACACTCTCGAAGCAAATATGCCCGTCTACCTCGTCCAGCACAATGGCATCGGGCGCGTTTTTAACCTCGATTGTCATATCTAAATATTCGAAGACCCGCTCAAAGCTAACCATCGATGTGGCGAAAGCAATCTGTACATTCGTCAACGCCGAAATCGGTCCGTATAGCCGCCCCAAATACGCGGCAAATGCCACAATTGTCCCAACGCTAATGGAGCCATCGAGCACCAAATGGCCGCCAACCCAGTAGATCAGTGCGGTGCCGATGGTGCTTGCGATGCCCAACCCCATAAAAAACCAGCGCCCAACCAGCGCCCGCCGAATGCCAATATCGCGCACCGCGGCATTTGATCCCGCAAAACGTTCGATCTCGCGCTGCTGTCGCCCAAACGTCTTGACCAACAACGCACCGTTAATCGTCAACGTTTCGCTAATGCTGTTGCTCATGTCGGACTTGTGCTCAAGCGCCTCGCGCCGGATCTCGCGCAAAATTCTGGCCACGCGGCGGATGGGCAACAAAAAGAGCGGCAGCACAATAATTGCCAACACGGCCAGCCGCCATTCAATCGAAATCATCACAATCAGCGTCGAGATCAGCGTAACGCTATTGGTGAGAATGCTGGGAACCGTGTCTGTAATCGCACTCTGCGCCCCAACCACATCATTGTTAAAGCGCGAGAAAATTTCGCCCGATTTTGTGTTGGTAAAAAAGCGGATCGACATCTGCTGCAAGTGAGTGTACATCTCTTGCCGCAAATCGTAGATGATGCCCTCACCCGCTTTGGCGCTAAAGTAGCGCTGCACTACGCTGATTAAGCCGCTAGCAATCGGGATGCCCAACATGCCAAGCGCCAGCCAGTTGAGGCGCGTGGTGTCCCGATTGGGCAGCACGTTGTCTATCAGATCGCGATAAAGCAGTGGTGGGATCAGTTCGATTAGTGAGATGATGACAATCGCAACAAGTACAATGATGACGGAGAATAAATGAGGTCGGCCATATTGAAAAATACGACGCAGCAGCGCACGATCTACAGTGGTTTTGCCTTTTGATTTATCGTACGTAATATACCGATGCCAGCCGCTATCGCGCATCTTCTCTCCTGTGGGGGGTGGTGTGGTTGCGTTAGTACAAGTATAGCATAATCGTTTCCGAAATATGTGAGCAACACGCCGTGGAGAATGCTAAGAGAATAGTGAGACTGTCTTGAATTGCGTCTAAGTGGTGTCAGAGTACTTAAAAAGCGTTAAATCGGACCCGATATCCATTTCTATCAGGCCTAGACGTTTCGGTGATTACTCATAAATATTTAGTTTTGCGGAGAAAGCAACCTCAGATGTAGCTTCGGAGGAGACAATCTGCATTTGAGGTTACTAATTGGGCATAACCCACGTGCGACGCTTTGACTAAACAATCTTGGGCATTCGATTCAAGCCTTGGTCAATGCGACGCACGCTAGTCTCATCTGCGCGCACGCTAGTCCCGTCTATCCCGTGAGCAAGTGTGCGTCGCACTGGTATCCGTGTGAGCGAACACCTCTGAAGCTGCAAACCAGAGCGTCGTACACGAGTTATGCCCCTAGTACTTGCCCAACGGCGTGTACCTTCAGATGCTCGGTCCTCCTGTTTGAGGCTTATGGGGAATCACCGATAGACGTTTCGGTAAAATGGTCTGAGCAACGATAATTTGAAATGTTGACCGATAAGTATTGACTGATAAGTATTAACCAATAAATATTTAACCAATAAAAAAAGGTCAGGATCAGTCGACTGATCCTGACCTTTGTCTCTACTAAAATGATCTGGCTATTTTGATACGAGCTCTATCAATGGAAGAAAAAGATTATTCACTGATAGACCAAATGGAAAAAGGCGGGAACTTTGATTGTTTAACGGATTGCTATCTAGATTCATATTGTCTGCCTGTACATCAACCGTAAGATTGTAAAACTTTGGCTCAGGTATAGTGGACGTACCCGTTGTGCTTGGCTGCCACTGAAAAGAGACCGTCGTTTTCCCGTTACATGATGGCGCTACGCTTGCAATGGCGCTGCTCACGGCAAGTACATTAGGTTGTGAGTAAGGGGCCCCATCCCACAGACGCAGCACGACATTTTGTGCATCGACGTTTCCCTCATTTTTTAATGTAACTGTGACCGTTACCATTTCGTTTGCAGTGGGTGTCACAACTGCCGACGGCGTGACCTGCACATCTTCAATGACTAGATCAACCGTATCGGCAAACTCAGTTGTGCGCGCGGCTACATATTCCTCAAAGGCAAGCCCCATGAATTCGATTTCAAACGTCTCATTGTCGAAGAGCGAATGGTCAAAAAAGTTGCCGGTATTTTGTGGGTGGAAAGCACCAGGCGAATTGAGGCTAAACCACGAAAATCTCTGCACAAGCCGATTGCCGTCAGCAGGATAGCCTATCTGATCATCAGTGGCGTCTAACATATAATCAAAGGTATCTATCATAAAGTCGCGCGTCTCTTCTGGCGTAAACCCTGCAAAAATTTCTGGAAAGAGAATGCCGTACTCGGTGACCAAAAGTTCTTTGTCACGCTGGCCATTGTCGGCCATCCACTGACGTAGTGCAACAAGCTGATCTTTGAAGATCTGCAAATTGTTATGCTCGTCAACGTCATAGAGTTTACCCAGTTCATCCGACCCTGTGAGCCCTGTGGGAATGCCTGCACCCCAGTTGCCATCCACATCTTGCGGCTGATCGGCTGGCGGTGGGCGCTGCTCACGCAAGATGAAGGCGTGGGTTGTCCACACATCAATTGGCATTGCTTCACCATACATTCGCTCGTATTCACTGAGCACGTTCGAGAGGTATAATAAGCGCAGTGGCGTCGGCTGGATCACGCCAGCAATAGCTATCTGGCTGTTGGGATCGCGATTCTTCATATATTGATAAACGTCATGATAAAAGGTTGCATACTCTGTTGCGGTAACACTATCTTGCTGCCCTTGGCGATCTGGCTCATTGCCCAGAATCCACAATGCGCCTGGATTGGCGTCTATCACCGCACCGACTCGTGTGTCAAGTTGTTCCCGCGTTGGCGGCGGATTGGTTGCCCGAATCATTTGTGCATAGTCCATTCCATTTGGGCGGGCGGGGTTGACTTGTGTGGCATAATCTAAATACCAACCCGCACCAAGACGGGCCGCATCGTAGTCCGATATTGTTTTGTTTAGCTCGCGAGTTACGTTGTAGCCTATCCGCTGGTGTGGCGATGGATACAACTCGTCACAGCCCTGCGCATGAAGGGGACTGTGGAACGGTAGGATCAAGCCTAGCGTTATTGCAAGCGATACGATTAGTTTTGTTACTGAAGTTTTATAGTGCATTTGTCTTCCTTGCTAAAATCCATACATTCTTATAGATAAATCACATACCTGCTTATTCATACGATTTCGCAAGTTTGGTAGTTACGTGACATTAGACGTAATTTGTGACAAAACACAGGTAAAACCACTATCAACGAAGTGTATTTGAGACCTTATGGACCAATTTCTATTAGAATTTTTAAATCAACGAGTGACCTCGCCGCTGCTCGATGTAACCATGACCTTTGTTTCAATATATGGACTCTTAGCCCTGCCGCTCTTCGGGATGATTCTCTCTTATAATCCGTTCTCTAAAAATACAAAGCGATTAGGCGTATCGATCTTACTTGCGCTGACTGCTGGCATTGCACTAACGTTTATCTTTTACTACCTCGCGCTACGCCCGCGTCCATCTACCGTGCGCCTGATCCTTGCTCAGCCAAACTTACCCTCGTTTCCCAGTGGACATACAGTGCTTGCTTGTGCAACGGCTACACTATTGCTCTTGTTTGGCTGGCAGCGTATGGTGGATGAAGATGATAACGTTAGCGTTAATAATGGTACTCCGGACGGGCGAGGAACAATCGTTTGGAAGATAGTCGGTGCATTTTCAGGTTTACTGGCGCTGTTGATTATGATCAGCCGAGTCTATTTAGGCCACCATTATCCAACCGACGTTATTGCTGGAGCCGCATTAGGGGCAGCCACTGGTGCATCAACCTTTGGCCTACTTCTCTCAAACGAAACAGGCATCCGGCGCTTTCGCTGGCTGCTTTGGCTGCAAGTTGCAGTGGTAATATTGGCAACCATGATGGCCTATTTGAATCTGCTGCCACGCTACCTGTTAAGCTGGCCCTATTCAGACAAAGTGCTTCATTTTTTGCTCTTTGGCGCAATTGCTTTTTGGCTCTATTTGTGGATGCCAACCGTCGGGCTAAAAATTGGGCGCTGGTTCCTTCCGCTGGCAATTTTGTTGCCCATCACCCTTGCGTTTATAGAAGAGTTGCTGCAAAGCACATCGAGCTTGCGCACGGCAAGCGGTGTCGACTTAGCCTTTGATCTTGCCGGGATGATCTGCTTTACTCTCTTCGCGCATTGGCTGTTACGGCGAGATGATCTGGCGCGGCAAGATAGTTCACCGCTAGCGTCGGCGGCTGCGGATCCGGTCGAATAGCAGGCCAGCCAGCGCGCAGAAGATCCCCGCGTAGAGCGCGACGCTCCAGTTCATGTCAACCGCAATAAATGCAATAAACGGCACACTAATCATACCGCCAAGGAAAGCGTGGGTTCCGCCCCGCTCGCCAACATAGAGCACTGTTAAGATACCCGTTATCGCACCGGCTATCGCCACGAACGAAGGCAAATTGGGGCTTTGCAATCCATCCGCCGCCAACGCTGCAATCGTTGCCAGCGCAATGTTGATCAATAAAGCATAGAGGATGCCGCCAAGTTTTAGATCCGAAAAAAGATTGCGAATGCTGCGGCGTTCTGGTTGATTGTTCGTTTTCATTGAGTTTTCTCTAAGTATTTGTTAACCGGAAATTTACACAGACAGATCAAGTTGGGTGAGCGTGCCCACTTAGTCTACTGCCTTAGCCTAATCCTTTGTCTCTACTTACTTCGCTGGATAGCAATTCATTATTGTGTAGATTTCTGACCAGCCTTTTGACTATCTCCAGCGATATATAGCTGTTCAATCGCCTTTGTAAACTTCTCCACTTCGGCTACAGAGCAGAGCCGCAGAAAGCGAATATGCTTCCACTGTGGATCCGTGTAATAATTCAGCATCCGTTGGCGTTTGGGTCTATATTGCGTAACGATCCACCAAAGCAGCGATTCTTCTTTGCGCCACACCATCAGGTGTCCCCAAAACGATTCGTAATTCGTCCCCCACAGCAATTCCTTCGACCACCACCGCCGCCAAGAGCGATCAAGAAAGCGCCACAAAAGCACGCGTAGCGGCAGATCGAGCCATACAACCGTATCCAGCCGTTGCCAACAGACCTTCTGCATAAAACTGGCGTACGATCCCGCCACGATCCAACCGTCCCCCGCTGTGGCTGCGGCAATGCGGCGCTCCAACTCTGGCGGATCCGCATGATTGAGGCCGGCCCAATCAGGTTCCCAGTTGAGCGCGTCTAGATCAACGCAGGGCACATCCAGCAATGTAGCCAAGTGCGCACCGAGCGTGCTCTTGCCGCTACAGCTATTCCCAATCACGTGGATTTTGTAGCCAATGGGTGATTCGATCATGGTTTGTTTGAAGGCAGTTCATTTTCTTGGGATAAAAAATGTGGGCATGCCAGAGCCTTTCACACTAAGTTCCAAACAGGTGGTCACTATCATGTAGCTGCTTGTACAGTCTGAACATCGTACAATATTATGCATTTCGGCATGGTTGTGCAAATATCTCTCCAACATGTAGACTATGCTTGCTCGCCATGAGATTGAAAGGCTCATCAAAAAAATAAGTGCCCGTAAACGGTGGAGTGGGCAGTCTCTAATGCGGCTCTGTTCCAAAACAATATGGACACTGAAAATCTTAAACCCTTTTCTTGTCATGAAATCTGTGCTTTTACGGCATAGGCGCGAAACAGAAACAATAGTATAACCCACCATAGAACGGGAATACCGTAATGGCAACCCAACTCGCGGTCGCGTGGTTTCTCACCTTTTCCCGATCACGATAAGTTCTGGTCCATCCAACATCTTACTCTCATCCACCTCTGCGCAGTTTGGCACGCGGCGTACGCTGCCGCTGATATGGGGAATTGTTGCCGTCTTTGCTCTTCAAATTGCATTGGTTGGCGTAGGCGTGGGCGAAATTATTTTTCGATTTCCCAGCCTCTTTCTCGTCTTCAAGATCATCGGTGCGCTCTATCTCTTTTATTTGGCTTGGCGCTTTTTTCGCACTTCTGGGATGCAGACGCATGGTGAAACCAAGCTTGGATTTCAAGAGGGGGTGCTTGTTCAGTTTTTCAATTTCAAGGCGTTGACCGTGCCGTTAATTCTGTATACGCAATTTCTCAATCCCTCTACGTCGACCCGATCCCAAGTGATTGTTTTGACAATTGCGCTCTTTGGATTGATTATTGGCAGTTTGCTCGCCTGGGTTGTCGGCGGAAGTCTATTGCAACGGGCTTTTCAATCGGATTTTGGGGTCAAGTGGCAGGGAAAAATTTAGGGTGTAGCAGACGAAAACATGGGGCGGATGATCCGAGGAGCACAAAGCGTGTGGGCACTTGGGAAATGAAAAAGCCATAGCCAGAGCATGAACGTAATCATGTCTAGCTATGGCCTTCCCGATGATATGTTGGGCAGTGGCTATCTTATCTCTGCTATGGGGTAATGTAAAGCAGACGATTAGGCGTCCTAGCGGGTATGCCAGATAGGAGACCTGTTGTGGCACTATTCACAATGAAATCATTTAACCTCTGCAACCGATGCGTCTGGATTTTTATCGAGATTAAAGTGCCGCTGCCCCTGCCACGTGTGGGGCAGCCATTGAGGTCCCACTCTTTTGTGCTGAACCTGAGTAGTTATATAACTGGGTTCTCTGAGGTATTGTGTGGTTCAGCCGTAAAAAGGTTCTGCGAATTGTGCCAAGTGTCATATACATCCCAACGAGGTGGATTAGATCTAAGAGTGCTGCCTCACCGAGTTCTTTCTGTAGTGCTGATGCCGTTTCGGGCAACAATTTTTGTTGCATTTGAATTTGGTCAACGGCTTTTAGTAGATTCATTTCTGCGTCGCTCCAGCCACTAATTTCGGCATCTAACCGAACCCGAGAAATTTCTTCATCGTTTAGGTTTGTGGTCTGCGCCTCTGCGACGTACTGGGTCCATTCATGTTCGGATTGCATATTGTGTGCAGATCGCAGAATCAGTAGGTCTCGCTGTCTTTCTGTCAAGACGCGCTGTTCAGTAATATTTGTAAAAAGCGATTGATATGCATCTGGTAAAGCGGGACGATTTTCGGTCATGCCCGATAATCTAGATGCGCTGCTCATGCGAGTTGTAGAAGGTTGTGAGTAAACCTGTTGTGGCAATTGAAATTGGAAGGTATGAGGTTGATTTGATTGTACTTTTCTAATGGTTGTCGGTGTTGATTCTGATGCCGCCATTAGTTGAACTGTTCGACCCGGCCGAGTTAGTTGTTCTTCAAGTGTGCTAAGCGCGGCCGAAAATGAGTATTCAGAAAATTCTTCGCGCATCGTATTACGATAGTGCGTCAGATGGCGAACTGCTTGTGCCACACTGCCATCGGCAATAAGTGCCTGAAGGTAGATAATTTGTGCTTCGTCTTCATATGGAACAAGAATGACAAGTCTTTGAGCAACCGAGACTGCCGTTTTGATGTTATCTTGTTTGAGCAGTAGTGGAACTAGGTTGTTATAGGCGCGTATCATTTGTACTTCTATTTCATACTGCATCGAGCTAGTCCAGTCTGCTAGTGCTGGAAAATCATCTTCTACGATATCTGCAAGGAATTGGCCTTGATAGAGTTGATCTGCTTTGAGCAGTTTTTCGACCTTGACCTCTTCTTCTGTGCTGGTTTCGGCTTCTGCGATTAACTTTCGTAGTTCAGTTAGATCGAAGTAGATCTCTGCTTCGTTTTGCAATGAAAGTGTTTGCCGATCAATGTGCAGGTATGGTTCGAATCCATCTTTTCGCATTCGACTGAGCAGCGTGCGCATGCGCGTGTTTGCTAGTTCTATCTCTGCATCTGGCCATAATATTTGGGCCATTTTTGGACGAGATTGTGGTTTCCCTGTTTCTGCAAGATAGGTGAGCAAGAGTGCTCTACGTTGATCCATACGTTGTTGTGGGGGGGTACCATTTAGTCGAATCTCGACTTTTCTAAAAGAGATAAGTTCTAGCATAGTTAGTATAACCGATATCCTTTACCTAATTCGTAAACCGCTATTTGTGTGCTATGTTCGGATTGTTTTCAGCGAAGTGACTTCTCTGTTAGCGATATTTATAAATACAGGGTTTCTTTGATGGGAAATTGTTTGTTGTTGGTTCGCTGCTTATGTAGAGTTCAGGTGTGAATTTAAATAAGCAAGCTATACTTAATTTTTCCTCTATCTATACAGAGTAAGATTTTGCGCAGTTAATACAGGTAAATGCTGTCTATGTGCTGTCGACAGCATTTACCTGTATCAAAATAAACGAATTAGGGGCAATGTATGAGCAATAATGTATATGATTCTTGAAAACTCAACTTTACAATAAAACTACATCGCGCGATAGAAAGGAATCAGATGCAGAGGAGCTTATTGGAATAGTAGGCAAGGCCAATCCAGAAAAATAAATGTCCGTAAACCGTAGAGGGAGCATTCTCTAATGTGGCGCTTGTCTAAGGGGCTCGGCGTTAGAGAACGCCTCCTCCGCGTATATTTATTTTTCTGGACTGACCCAAAGAAATTCTGGATCTATTGGTTAAGATTAAGCGCATTATCTATTCGTATTAAAGACCATTCACTTATTTTGTCTCCTCAACAGATGTTTCCCTAACGTTTCTCTAATTGAGCTTTTCGCACAAAATGACCAAGGGCCGCTTTTATACATAATTTTGCAACTGGACACTTTGGGAAAATAGGAACGTCTGCTGCGACTGACATCTCGGAGTGCTCCCCACCCGCGTGAGGATAAGCTTAATTGGTCATCCATATCGCTGAGTATCTGTGGATTCCCGAGGGGTTTTATCAGGAATAAAAAACGAAGATTCCCCGCTCTAAAAACTGCCCAGCCGTAAAGTACATATATATATCGTCAGAGTTGAATTTAGACGAGACCTAGCGGTACCCTAATGTAAACGGACATTTTGTCTTTGGTGAACCATGCCAAAATGGAAGGGTGAACGACAACGATGACTAATCGAAACTATATAGGCCTAAAAGATTATGCCGAGAAAGTTTGATGATTTTTAGTGCCGACTGGTCTGTAACAGCTATTTGTAACGCAAAAACACGATTCTGCTCAATGCTGACACGCTTTTTAGCGTACGAGATACGATCAGTAGGCGCACCAGACACGCCTGACTGTTACACTTATCACGCATTACTAATCTTGAGCCGAGGTTATTATATAGTTTCCCTTAACAGGTAATCAACAGCCTGCTGCATCTAATGCCGTGATACCATTGGGCTGCAGAAACGTATTTCTGCCACATATAATTTCTCTTATTCAAATTGGTAATTGCTCATTGTTATTAATTTCTATACGTATCATTAATTTATAAGGAATAACTAAATGATTTCTAACCTAACTAAAAACCTTACCCGAGTGGTAGGTTTATCATCATTGGCCTGTGCCGCAACCATCATGCTTGCGGGTACAGCCTATGCTCAAACGACCGTATTTCTACCAGCGATTGCAACCTATGACGAAAGTTCCACTGAAGAAGTGCATGCCGAATTTTGGAACATAGGCAACATAGACTCTGCTAGCAACTATGGTTACAACACTGGTAACACTGGTTACAACACTGGTAACACTGGTTACAACACTGGTAACACTGGTTACAATGCTGGTAACACTGGTTACAATGCTGGTAACACTGGTTACAATGCTGGTAACACTGGTTACAACACTGGTAACACTGGTTACAATGCTGGTAACACTGGTTACAACACTGGTTACAACACTGGTAACACTGGTTACAATGCTGGTAACACTGGTTACAACACTGGTAACACTGGTTACAACACTGGTTACAATGCTGGTAACACTGGTTACAACACTGGTAACACTGGTTACAACACCGGTAACACTGGTTACAATACTGGTCACACTGGTTACAACACTGGTAACACTGGTTACAACACTGGTAACACTGGTTACAACACTGGTCACACTGGTTACAACACCGGTAACACTGGTTACAACACCGGTAGCAACTATGGCTACAACACTGGTAACACTGGTTACAACACTGGTCACACTGGTTACAACACCGGTAGCAACTATGGCTACAACCCTGGTGTTTCTAACTTTAGTGGCTATGAATACGGTGGCTATAACTTAGGTGGCTATAGCGGATATGACTTTGGTGGCGCTAATTACGGCAGCCTCAATCTCAGCAGTATCGGTTTCAATAACATCGGTTTCAGTGACCATACGTCTTATGGTACAAACTACGGTGGTGTGAATTTTGGTAGCACCAGCTGGGGTGGCAAAGACTGGGGTGACATCAGTTTTGGTGAGTATGGTTTCAGTGGTTACAATGTGTTTGGAAGCATTGACTGGAGCAATCATAACTTCAGTGACACCAGCAAACCAAGCATCAGCTATGGTAGCACCACCTTGCCAAACGTCAACTATGGTAGCTTTGATTGGAGCAACAGTGGTTTGGCCCATATTCAATGGGGCAATTTAAATATTGATAAATTTGACTGGAGTGGTACTGAATCTGATAAGCCAAGCCTTCCATATTATGTCCTATCACCAAAAGCCCCGACCTTGGGACATGATTATCTTGCGAATATACAACAGACATTCGCTGGGCTTGGTTTTAGCGTAGACAAGCACAACATTGCTGACTACATGGACATGGGTAGCATGGATAGCACGATTAGCGATTATGTTTGGCATGATGTTAACCTTGACGGTATTCAAAATCAGGTCGAATCTGGTCTGCAAGGAATCACTGTTAACCTATTAAACATAGCGGGCGAGCATATCGCTACGACAAGCACAGCTAATGATGGTAAATACGAATTTGTAGGATTGCCACAAGGTTTGTACGAAGTTGAATTTGTGAATGTTGGAGGGTATCAATTCACAACACCACATGTTAGTAAAAATGAAAATTCTGGAGCTTATACAGGCCGCACGGGTGTCTTCCACGTCGGTTCAGGTGTAAGCTATTATGGGAAATCTGCTGGCTGCTATCGCTAAGGTAGAAATGTAGACTTGATATAAGCTAGAAACAAAAGAAACGCCAACATCAAAATGTTGGCGTTTCTTTTGTTTTGATTGAGATGAGTTTTTTGTAGTGGGCGTTTTTGCTATCACGTTTTTCATGCCAAGCTGGAAATTTTTTTAGATGACCGTACAATACCTCAAAGAACCAGATTAATGGTAAAATATATGATGTCGTTATTTACTTTTTGAATGAGATGAATCGCTATTTTACCGAATTCACACTCTGAATTTTGAATGTTTTGGTTATTCTCATAGTAGAATGACATTGAAAATCCGAGTTTGGATGTACAAAATGAGCGAGTTGAATTTATAATGCTAATAAATTACTTTAGCTACCCTACACAAGTTTGCTTGAAAGCAAGAGCAGGTAAGTTAAACGGTTCTGGTAAACGCAAATCAAAGGGTACAAGTCTACCAAGTTTGAGTTGTCTCTGGAACCATCGCCAGCCAGTTTTGAAAACGCTGAGAGTACGTCGACTGAGTTGATCAACAGCGGAAACATCGCCATGAGCAAAGAGACGCGCGCCCAAAGAAAGCATCCGAATATAGGATGAAGAAACAGCAAGAAACAATCGCCCGATCCGATCTTCATGCTCAAGTTGAGATTGAGACAAACGAAAACCGCCTTCTTTGAAGTCACCAAAAAGAGGTTCTGTCCAAAACCGAGTCTTGTAAGTAGTACGTGCCAAATATGCCCATTGTTCTGGGAGATGATAAATCAGAATCAAGGGAGCTTTGTGTGGTGATTCCCAACAGGCATAACAGTTAATCGGCCTAAACCGATGTTTGTCTGTGAAATTAGCAATTTCTCTTGTCTGCGCAGGCTGGTCGACGGTGGGAACCAAATCCCCCAGACGGATTCCTGCTTCAGTGTCACAAGGATAGATGTAAAAAGATGGAGACGTTCTCAAAATATAAAACCAGTTCAATTGTTTGAGTTCCCGTTATACGGTGACACCATCAAATTCGGAGTCGCCAAGAAAAATCACAGGTTTTGTCGGCTTGAATTTTGCTGCCAGTCGACGCAGAAGCTCAACTTGGACCTCTTCGCTCGTATGTCCTTTCTTTCCTTTCTCAACGGTCCAGATCAACGGGATGCTTCTCTTGTGAAAGGCCAGACTTAGTACCACTGCCCGGTGTTCTGCACCGACATCAGTTGTATCAATGAGCAACTCATATGTTGAGACATGCAAGCTTTTGAGCAGTTGCTCTGCTTGAGGCCAATAGAATTCATCCCATGTAATTACCTCATTTATATAGAAGCGTCTCAACGTTTGCGCAATACTTTTATCTTGAATGTCTTGGATTATGTTACTTGCGATATCTCCACTTTGCACGCTACGACTCAGTGGAATTGCGACGATGAGTTCTGCTAGAATTCTTAGACGTCTTGGGTCATTTGATATCCAACTGCCTAATTTCCGCTGTACTTTTTCTTGTTGATGTAGAGTAATTGTCATGGCTGCTCTTCTTTGCTCCTCCTACTCTTACTCTACATTCCTTTGGAAACACTTTCATGACAGTTAGACACGTTTTACAACCTGATCACCTGACCGTTTTTCTTACATCACTCGAGCCAAACCCAGCACTCTATACTTGTGTAGGGTAGCTAAAAAATTACTAATGAATCAAACACAAATTTCTGTTTTGGAATGGGAAAAAATCAAATCTGAGCATCTTCAGCAATTTGCTCTAAATGAGATTGATGATGAATTGCTTGTGATGGGTTGCCTCGCTGGTGATGATGAAGTTTGGGCTGTACTAGTAGAACGCTACGCTGGACTGATCTATACAATTGCACGAAATTTTAATTTTCCAGCAACTACAAGCGATGAGATCTTCCAAGACGTCTGTCTTTTGGCAATTCGCAAAATGGATACTCTGCAAGACCGAAGTAAACTTCATGCTTGGTTAGTTACAATTACCAAAAGGTTGTGCTTACAACGTAAACGTAAGGCAAGCAGGACTGTGTTGAGTAGTGAATATCTGGAAGAAATTTTTTCTGATGGACTATCTCCTGAACAAGAGATCATCAAAAATGAAGCACAGTCTTTCTTAGACCAAGCTCTGTCACTTTTGGACGATCGATGTCGGTATATGATAGAGGCGCTATTTCTGGCGGATCCAAAGGTTTCTTATGATGAGGTTGCAGAGGTGCTAAGCATTGCGGTTGGCAGCGTAGGGCCAATCCGTAATCGATGTTTAGATAGATTGCGTCGACACCTTGTTGAGATTCACGACAAGAGCACGGCGTGATTGTGACTCATTGAATGAGCAAGTAACCTCCAACCGTTAGCTCATTTCGTACAAAGTACAATGCGCCACTTTTACTCTTGCAATTTGAGATTCGTGTTTTGTACGCGTCTGCAAAAAAAGCGAAACTTTAATGCCGTCAAAGTGTATTTTTCCTGTAGTTCTCGCCTCTGTGTTATTAGGTAGCCCTCTGTGTTATTAGGTAGTGTGGAATTATGTCAATAATAATCCTAGGCAACCTGTTATTATCTAACGCTACCCCGATCAAAACGTAGTGGCGATTTAATATTCCCTACTTTTGTATATGTGGTGCAAAGAAAAAGATTGTATTTTGTACTGCATCTAATATGTGAATGATGGCACCGCCACCTAATCCATTGCCTCCACATTCTCTCCATATCATATACATCGCTAATAGACAAATTATGACTGATAAATTTTCTAAACAAAATAAATCTGGACCATCAGAGCAGCTAATCAGCATGGTTACTGCTGCTTTTCGTCATCATCATGCCTATTCGGATTCGGCTGAAAGCAGTCTGGCTGAGTTAGCCAGCGATACAAATCGCGACTCGAATGGTCTTGGTATTCGCTCTGCTTCTGGGGTGCGCGAAGTACTTTACCAATCTGACAACATGCATGTTGTTTTGTCTGTCAGTGCTGATGAAGATGGTGGACTCAAAACGCTGCGCGGCCAAATTTTTCTGGCCAATGCAGACGAGGGCTCAACTGCTGACTCTCTAGAAGGCGTTATACTGTCCATGAAGCAGTTACGTGGTGATACACGTTTTGGGCTGTCAGATGCTTTAGGACGGTTTCGCCTTTCTGGTCTTGAGAGCGATTCTTACACCATTGAAATACAATCTTCAAATGGAAAGCTGATCATTGAAGATTTAGACGTATAGCGCAATAGAACTATAACGCAATAGAAATGCGCTGCCACTAAAAACCACATAAACTTGGCATTATCTTATAAATTATGAGCCCTGAAGTTGAAATACTGCTTCAGCTGCCATCGACTGACGCTCGGAACCACTGGTTGCAAGAACATTATCCCTCTGTCCATAAAACTCTTGTTGCAGATCTTCGCTCAGCCGCACAGCTGTCAGAACAAAAAAACCCACAACGCACATTGGAAATCGGTCACATCTTAGATGAGGTGGCCCAATTGTGGGCCGACGGCATTACGAATGCCGAAGCTCATCTGGTGCAGGCAAATGCTCACCGTTTAATGGGTGATCTAGCGAGATCGTTACAGGGGTATCGTAAAGCATCTGATCTATACCATCAGCTAAAGCTGCCTGACGAGCTAGCAAACGTCTCTATCGGTGAGATAGAAGTTCATCTTGAATTAGGCGATTATGCCATAGCCCTAGAACTTGCCGATTCTAGCATTGAGTATTTTCGCGAGGGCAATGATGAGGAGCGTCTTGGGCGGACGCTGATGAACCGCGGCAACATTTATGCTCGCATGGGAAAGCTTGAAGAAGCTTTGGCCGATTATGAGCAGGCAAAAGAATACTTCTCAACGCTGCAATTATCTCATTTTCTTGGCATGATCGAGGCGAATCAAGGGTATATTCTTGAACAACTCAATAAGTTTCGCGAATCTGAGGCGCGTTATTTGGCCGCACAGTCGTACTTTGACTCAGCAAAGATGGCACATGCCAGCGCGCAAATTGAACATAATTTGGCGTATCTTGCTTTTGCAAAAGGGGAGTATCAACAGGCACTACAACTTTTTTCACACGCAAGAACTGTTTTTGAGCAGCAGAATGCCAAAATTGATATTGCATTTTTAGATTTGTATCGTAGCGAAGTTTATTTAGCACTAAACCTATGGGACAAAGCGGTCGGAGATCTACAGTCGGCCGCCGAATATTTTCATGCCGCCGAAATGCCATGGGAAGAGGCTCGTTCTATTCTTAATCGGGCAATTGGGTTGACTCACCTAGGGGAGCTTGAGCTGGCGCGCACTGATTTCGATGCAGCCCGCACTATTTTCGAACGCCTCAGTACGCCCATTTGGGTTGCGTTGGTTGATTTCTACTATAGTTTCATGCAGCTGCACCTTACACAATATGAGGCTGCAAAATTGCTATCTGCACAAGCTTATGAAGTTTTTGCAGATGTTCGTATGCTCAATCACGCAGCACAATGTCAAATTAATTTGGGCATGATTGCTATAGCTATGAACAATCTCGATGAAGCACGCAGCCACCTCGCACAGGCGCTATCCGTATTTGATGATATCGGTCTACCGACCATTCTCTACCAATATCATTATGGAATGGCACAAGTGTATCAAAAGAAAGATCAATGGGATGCTGCCCAGCAATCGTACCTTGATGCTTTTGTGCATATCGAACGGCTTGAACAAAATATCTCTTCAGATGACTATAAAATCTCGTTCCGTAAAAATAAACAATTGGTTTACGAGAGCTACATTCTTGCTTGTTTACAACAAGGTGGAGTAGAACAACATGAGCAAGCTTTTGTTACCTTAGAACGGGCAAAAGCAACTATTCTTCTCTCTGCGTTAGAGCGTGGTTTAGAAAATAAGGAGTCGTTTCCTGCCGGTTCGGAATTGGCTACCCGGATACGATCATTGCAAGAAGAGTTGGCCTGGCATTACAATCGTCTTTTTGTACCAACTGATGAAGATAATCGAGGAGAGGGTGCCGCAACGTTAGTTGGGTTAGTAAGCGAGCGCGAGCGATTGTTAAGTCGATTATTGGAGCAAGCAAAGGAGCAGGATCATTCCTCTGGCCCTACAAGCAATCAGCCTAGCCATCCCGCATCATCTCTGAGCGTGACTGATATTCAAGATGTGCTGCCAACGGGCACCGTACTGATTGAATACTTTGTATCTGAACATGCCATCTCTGTATTTGTTATCAGCCAAGAAGGGTTTAGTACTATCACGCTTGCCGTAGAACAAAGCTCGGTGCTTAGTGACCTGCAAGAAGTTCAGGCACAAATGGGGCGGTTTCGACATGGCCAACCTTTTGTTCAGCAGCACTCATCTATTTTATTGCAGAGCACTCAATCAACATTACAAAGTCTTTTTGCCGAATTGCTCGAACCAGCCCTTGAGCATATTGATGCAACAGTAGCCACACCTGTTGATGCTCTAATTATTGTGCCACATGGTATTCTGCACTTCATCCCATTTCATGCGCTATATGATGGCACGCAGTATTTGCTACAAAGGTATCGTGTATCGTATGCACCAAGTTCAGCAATCTTGTGCCACTTAGTAAATAGAGAACGGACTAACTATTCTGCTCCATCTATTGTGATGGGCTTATCCGATAAATTGATCCCACAAGCTGAAGCAGAGGCCAAAATCGTAGCAAATCTGTTCCCTGCGGCCCAACTCCATTCTCAGCGTGATGCCACGTCAGATATGTTACTTAAATCTGATGGTCATATCCCTTTCTTGCATTTAGCCAGCCATGCTCTTTTCCGCGCCGATAACCCAAGTTACTCTGCAATCAAATTAGATGATCGCTGGCTTACTTTACATGAGCTAGAGGCGCTACGGCTACGAGCCGATTTGGTTACATTAAGCGCGTGCGACACCGGTCTGAGCCAAATTCATGCTGGTGATGAGCTGACGGGGTTTTATGGTCTCTTTTTTCGAAAAGCGGCGCAAGCATTAACGCTAAGCTTGTGGCAGGTTGATGACTCTGCAACAATAGAACTAATGACCCGTTATTATGCAGAGCTCAGCCGTGGTGCAATGTGTCAGGTGGCTCTTCACATAGCCCAATTAGAAGTTTTGTCAAAGCACCCACACCCATATTTCTGGGCAAGTTTTATCCTCACTGGAAACCCCTTGCATTGTCTATTGCCCGCTAATAACCCATAAGGGCTATGTAGCATTATGTCATATTTTTGTAACATCATTTGTGTATCAATGATTGCATATATTGATCTGTTGTATAGATGTAACGTTAATTAGACTTTTTTTGCAATGCTTAACTCTTCGATTGAACTACACCGTTTTATATAAATGGCAGACTAAGTTTATTTGATATCAAACTGACAAATTTTTGTGGCTGTATATATTCTATAATAGACATTATCGGGAATAAACTTTTCGAGAAGCTGTTCCTTGATAAAACACGGGGATTTGCCCAAAATTAGGGCATGATCCTTAATTCCGATAATGTCTAATGATTATGCACCAAAAACAGCTATCATTACCACAATATTTCAGAATAAAAACTAGAGTTTTGCAGGAAGTTCTTACGGCAAATATTAATAAAAAACTCGAATTTTGAAATTGATTTGGATATAGTTCTGGCAGCAACGATAAACCACATGTTAACATAATGGCTTTTGACCATCATGCGCTAGAGGAGTGTATTTTGAATTTTCATAAAAGTTTTGGATTAATATTTTTGGTAGTGTTTGTATTACTAGGCGTTCTTTTATCACATGTACCTATATATGCTCAAGGTCCAGTCGATATTTATTTGCCAGTAATTGTTGGCGATGCATCAGAAGATTCAGCCGCATCAACCGAGCAACCCAATGAGGCTGGGATTGAGGGTGCATGGTTTTCTTTCCAACCAACTAATATGACATACAACACTGGCTACAAAACTGGCTACAACACTGGCTACAACACAAATGTGACGGAATCCGGAGCATTCAATACTCAAGACGACATTGCTGGGCGGGTATTCGACACATTGGGTGCTATAGGTGACTTTTTAGATTTGTCGCTTTCGCCAAATAATAATCAAATAGTAGAAGATAAAACCTACATCGTTGAACTCGATCCTAACCGACCTAGACCTATGTGGTTATCGGATGAGATGATTGTTGAGCAGCTAAATGGCTTATCCTTGTACAGGCTTAAGTTACATGATTCTTATGCCGGTGTGACAGAAATGTTGACAATTCCGCTAGATTCCAATGTGGTAAAGCTGCTCGAAGAGGGGGAATCGACCCAATTATCATTACCAGAAGTAACCGCTGAAAGACGTTATTTTGCCTCGGGAAGCAGCGATGCTACCGCCTTAAGACGTTATTTTGCCTCGGGTAGTAATGAGCCAGACAAACTAGTGGGTGATTTAATTGTCCAGTATGACCAACTTGGGCAATTGGAATCAGAATGGATAACACGGTCATTTGATAGTTATGGCCCATACAGGTTTCAATTCCTTACGAAAGGTAGAGGTGTTACAGTTGCTGTTCTAGATACTGGCGTGGATTCTGACCATCGATTACTTGGGAACTTTGTTGATTACTCTAGCGGATACGATTTTGTCGATTCTGATAGAAGCCCAGAAGATGATGTCAATGGTATTGACGAAGATAAAAATGGGTTGGTAGATGAGGGTGCAGGTCATGGTTCACATGTTGCTGGTATTTTAGGGAAAATGGCACCCAAGGCTAGGATCATTCCAATTCGTGTTTTGAATAGTGATGGACGTGGGGAACTTTGGGATATCATAGCTGGTATCTACTATGCAGTTGAACAAGATGCTGATATCATAAATATGAGCTTTGGGACAACTGTGAATAATCCACTCCTAGCCGATGCTATCCGGTACGCTAAAGCGCACGGGGTAAAGATGGTGGCTGCAGCTGGTAATGGTGGTGAGGAACTGAAATATCCTGCCTTGTATCCAGAAGTGGTTTCTGTTGGTGCTGGCAACTGGCGTAATGGAGTCTCTAAATTAAGCGAAGGATATGCTGCAGACGTAGACGAGTTTGCCCCAGGAATTGCAGTCTTCTCTGCATACCATAGTGGTCAGTATGCATTTCTCTCTGGCACTTCAATGGCGACTCCGTTTGTCTCTGGTGCATACGCGTTAATGATGTCTTTGGGCAATTAAGTGTCTAATTTGATTGTCCATGATTCAATGTATCGTTAAGTTTACACTTATGATAATGAGTGGCTTTTAATAGATAACTCTTTGTGATTTGCACACAACTTATAACACATTCAAAAAAGAGCATCATCGCGATTACCTGTTCGCGATGATGCTCTTTTTTGCATAAACACAGAGGTCGTGGAGCCATACGAGTTTATGGCGTCGGTTAATAGTGCAAGGCCGTCGTATGCGGTTTTGCAAAATGCTGTTCATGCGCTCTTATCGAGCCTGCGACGGGCAGGATCTCCGCAATCTGAAATTGTCGACTTCTTTGGTTGTAAATCCTTTGGTTGTAAATTCTTTGGTACTTCCTGCAAGGCGAGATATGATGACGAGCAGCCATAATGCAAGCGAGAAGATGATGGCATTGCGTGAAAGTGCGGCGCTCTGTGCTCGCGATTTTTCTTGCTAGCACAACGTCGATGCTGGCAGCTACCCTACAGCAAAGAGCGGCAGTTTTATCGTTATGAAGCCAACGCAAAAACTGCCGCTCTTTGCTCGTTGCTTTTATATTGCCGAGTCGATACAGGCTCCATACACTTCAATGAACTAACCACTTATTATCAAACCAACTATGGCCCAGCACAGTGTCTTAAAGTTGTTCAGACTCGTTAAGGCGAACTCCTGCTTGCCAGATAAATAATATGATGCTACGGTATAATTCTAGGCCTTTGCACATCAAATTCTCCTTGTTGCTTTCTGCTTTGTTTTGTCACTTAACAATTTGCCACAAGCTGACTGATGAGTAAATGCCTTTTTTCGTTTTCTTACATTAAATCTGTCAGTCAATCAGGTGTGTATGCTTAAGCTTACACTTAATATATCTGGTATAATTGGAAAGGACCACATTGTATAGAGGTATTAACACAATCTACTCTTGGTTAATACCAATATTCTCCAAATTTTTCAATCTCAAGGAATAAGCGTATGGACCCCTTTATCTCCACCATTTCTCCTGAGTATTACGTCACATCTATCGAGCAGCTTGAGTCACATTACGGCGAGGCAAACCCGCGCTCGTTGACAAAAGAGATCGATTATATTTCGGATCACTACCGCAAATTTATCGAGGCATCTCCTTTTGTGCTGCTTGCCACCAGCGGACCCGATGGCTTAGATTGTTCGCCACGTGGTGACCCGGCTGGCTTTGTGCGCGTGCAGGATGAAAAGACGGTGCTGCTGCCCGATCGGCGGGGCAATAATCGGTTGGATACGTTGCGCAATCTGATGCATGATCCCCGCACCTCTTTATTGTTTCTGATACCTGGCGTTGGGGAAACCCTGCGCATAAACGGTCGAGCCGATCTGGTGACGGACCCTGCCTTGTGCGAATCGTTTTCTATAAAGGGCAAGTTACCCACAACGGTGCTGGTGATTACGGTTGAAAGCATCTATTTTCAATGTCAAAAAGCATTGGTGCGGTCGGCTATTTGGAAGCCCGAAACGCAGATTGAGCGAACAGAACTGCCGAGTACGGGGAAGATGGTTGAGGCGCTTTCGACTGATGATTTTGATGGCGAGGCGTATGATAAGGGCTACCCAAAACATATGAAGAAGACGATTTATTAACGCTGTGTGTTGACATGTAGCGACGTGATCGGGTAGAGCATGAGCAGGGCGGCGATGGCGGCGATGGCCCCGGCAAAGATGTGGGTCGGGCGCTCTTGCAATTGGAAGATGATGGCGATTGCTGCACCAAGAATCCATGCGCCGTTGGTTGCTGCTTTGGCCGCTTTGGTGGGCAGCAGTTGCGAGGCGAGGATGATGGCGAGCGCTGGCCCGAGTGCTGCGCCAAGGATGCCCAAAAAGGGTAGGAGCAGTCGGTCGAAACGGCTGGCGGCTAATATCGCGCCGAGGATGCCGATGATGAAAACGCTCTGTCTGCGCGAAAATGGGCTCACAGTTGCCAATGCAAGGGAGCCAGAATAATAGCCAGAAAGCAGCGGCGAGATGACGGCTAAAATTAGGAAAATATGTCCGAGCGCCGCTGACTGGCCCGTGGTCAGGACGTCGGCAATGTTCCAGTCTCCCGTGGCCCCGAATAGAATGGCGCCCGCGAGTGTGGCGAAAAGTAACGGGAAAAAGAGGCAGAGGTTGGCTTTGTATACGTCACTATCCGAGCACATGTCGTGGCTGAAGTCGACGTTGCGTAACGAGAAAAGAATGGCGTAGGAGAGGGTGGTGCCGATGGCCCAGATCCAATCGACTGGTGAGCTGGACTTCACTAACATTGTGCGGGCGGGCGAGAGGTCGATTGTGCTGAGCGCGAAGAGTGCGAGCGCTAGCGCCGAGAGTGTGGTAATCCACACGAGTGCGGCCCAACGATTGATGCCCAGTTCGCTTAGAATGAGTAGTCCGATTACGACGAGGATTGCGCCCGCCCAATCTGGCCAGTTGAGCAGTTGGGCTGCGCTCGCCCCGGAAACACCCCCTTGGAAGCCACCCCAGCCTATCATGCCGATGACGAGCAGTATGTTCAGCGCGGCGGATCCGTAGCCGCGGCCAAAGGTATCGGCGGCAATTTGGGCGAGTTGCTGACCGCGGCGTCTTCCGATTAGCCCTTGCGCCACACAAACAAGGGTAAGCGCAAGCGATGCCAGCGGAAGGATCCAAATTAGGTCGCGCAGGGGTAGGCGTTGGGCAAGTCCGCCGCCGAGTGAGATGCTGGCCGGATTGATGCCAAGACCGAGCCAGACGCTGGCGCGTCGATGCCATGGAACGGTTTGGTGTGTTGGTTTGGTGGTCAATGTTGCTCCGAAAATTTGGTGAGTTGTGTCGTTCGTGCGGACACGCAGTTGGCGAATGGTTCCAGCGGCATATTGGCGATTATACGGGTCACCAATCGCATATCCCCACGTGTGTGGATCTACTTGAACAGGCCGCGGATGGTTTCGACTAGCTGGGCATTGACCGTGCGCGGATCGCTGTCCGCACGATTTTTGTGTCGCCGTTGACCCGGCAGACGGACCCCGCCCAGTGCGGTGAGGCGTGCGAAGAACTCCTCGCTATGCTGCGCCCAGCCATCCGGTGCGATAATGTTTGGATCCATTGCCAGTAAAAATTCACCCCCGCGCGGTGGCCCCCCATCACCATTGTCAACTTCGCCCGCTTCGTAACTAAAACATTCCCCGACCAACCCCGCTGTGAGCAGTTCGACCATCAACGAAATTGCCGATCCTTTGTAGCCGCCAAAGGGAAGCAGCACGCCACCATTAACGATTTCGTTTGGATCGGTGGTGGGGTCGCCCGCTGCGTCGAGCCCGGTGCCGATTGGGACAGAGTGGCCGTCGCGCGCGGCAATTTTTGTGTCGCCCATGGCGCGCGATGCTGTGGCAAGATCATAGACGACTGGCCGTTGTCCGGGCCGCGGCCAGGCAAAGGCAAGGGGGTTCGTGCCAAAGAAGGCGGTGGTTGCGCCAGCCGGGGCGACCATTGGGGTAGCGGTTGTGCAGGCGATGCCGACTAAGCCCTGCTCGGCAATAGCTTCGACTTCGGGCCAGAGTGCAGCAAAGTGATAGGTGTGAGAGATGGTGAGGATGGCGATGCCGCTCTTTTTGGCGGTATCGGCCAAGATGGGAACGCCACGCTCTAGGGCCAATGGGGTAAAGCCTCGGTCGCCATCCATGCGCACAACCGACGCTGCGATCAGATCCGCTTTTGGATCTGCCGCGCCGTTGACTTTGCCGCTGCGTAGTGAGTTGATGTAACCGGGGATGCGAAAGAGACCATGTGAATGGGCATGATCCTGCTCGGCTCGACTGACAGTGGTGGCAACGGCTTGCGCATTGGCTTCGTCGCAGCCATTTGTGAGGAGGCACTCTTTGGCTAGCTGGTGGACTTCGTTGACTGTTAGAGAGATGGCACTAGGTTCTGTCATGATTCCTCGCATGTGCTTTTGGGTGTGCTGGATGTGGAGGCAGATGTTAAATGTTACTTAGTTATGCAAAGTTTATTCTATTATTACTAATAGGCCGCAGTGAAGAAAGCATTTTCTTACGCCGACCACTCGCATTAGAGAACGCTCGCTCCGCGTGTTTTAGTCTACGCAGGATGATCTAATAATATTGATGATCATAAGCGTAAACTTAAGAACGAACATTGTTAAATCAAGTCGAGTGAGCACGCCCCGTGCGGGTTCATGGCTGAAAAGAGCCGCACGAGGCGTGCTCACTCGACGGCTTAAGTTTACACCTATATATTAATGATACATAGTAGCATAATGATGAGTGGTTGCACATATCGGGGATACTATTTAGTTGTATATATTTATGTAAAAATTGTGCCAATTAAATTTCATATGTTATAGTATATAACGGCCATTTGAGCAACCCTCCTCTTTGTCAATTGCCACCCTTTATTGATGCCATAGTTGATACCAACGATTCCCATAATTATATTATTTACCACCTGATTTACTGAACGCTTTTTTGAGAATACCTTGGTTTTGCTTTTTCTCATAAGTTCTACCAATTACTCTATTTTTATATGTTTTTCACAATTGTTTAATTAAGGAGATTTATATGAACTATACAAAGTTTGGTATTGTCAGCTTGCTGCTGGCACTATCACTTGTACTGGCGGCTTGTCCGGCGCCTACGGCACCACCTGCCGCTGATGGCGATATGGCTGGCGAGGATGCAGATGATGGCGACATGGCTGGCGAAGATGCAGATGATGACGATATGGCAATGGCTGGCTGTGAAGATGAGTTAGGCTGTATCGAAGTTGCTGCTGGTGCGCCGATTGAAGTAGTCGGTATGGGTCCATACTCTGGTCCGGTTGCCTTTTTGGGCGAGGATTCTAAGGGCGGCATCGAGCTAGCAACTGCTGCTCGTGGCGAGATTATGGGGCACGAGGTTGTGTTAAGTTTTGAGGATTCTACCTGTAATGCGGAGGGTGGCCAGACGGCTGCACAGAAAGTTGCTGCCAATCCAAACGTTACTGGCGTAATTGGCACTAGCTGTTCTGGTGCGGCTGCGGCTGCGTTGCCAGTGTTGAGTGCTGCTGGTATGTTGATGATTTCACCAGCTAATACCTCTCCAATGTTGACGAATGCTAATCCAGATGATGGTGGTTTGTGGTTGCCAGGCTACTACCGCACGGCTCATAACGATCTCTTTCAGGGTGGAATGGCTGCACAATATGCCTACGAAGAGTTGGGCGCACGCACGGCTGCAACGATTCATGATGGTGACCCATACACAGATGGTTTACAGGGTGCCTTTGCTGATGCCTTTGCCGCATTGGGTGGTGAGGTTCTTTATCAGGGTGCAATCAACAAGGGTGATACAGACATGCGCCCGATCCTGACCGAGATTTCATCTAACGCACCAGATATTATGTACTACCCACTGTTTGAGCCAGAAGTTAACTTCATGGTTGCTCAAAAGGGTGAGTTTGCAGAGCTTGCAGAGACGGTCAGCTTCCTAGCTGATGCGGCTTTGGTTGATGCCTTCCCAGAGAACACAGGTGATGCTGTCCTCGGTGTTTATCTATCTGGTCCATACTTGGAGCCAGAAGGCCCCTACGTTGATCTACTTGCCGCATGGGAAGCAGAATATGGTGGCGTTCCACCGAGCGGTTTCCACGCTCATGCTTATGATGCAACGAACATGCTTTTCGATGCGATTGAAGCTGTTGGCGTAGATAATGGCGATGGCAGCCTAACGATTGGCCGCATGGCGCTGCGAAGCTACCTTGACAACCTAAGTGGTTTTGAAGGTTTGACTGGCGTTCTGACCTGTAACGAGACTGGTGATTGTGCAACGGGTGAAGCGTTGGGTGTTTACCAGATTTCTCAAGCAGAGCTTGATGGTGCATGGCCTCCAGCGGTTCTCTGGCAGCCATAAGGTTCTTTGATACAATAATAGTTTGAATGGCTGACGAGCTGGAGAGAAACTTCTCTCCGGCTCGTTGCCTATTTTGGTTATAGTTAGGGAAACTTAATGAGTACAGAACTATTCGAAAGCTTGCTTCCTTGGCGGGCAACGATTATTCAAGCCTGCTCTTTGCTGACAGTTTTATTTTTGGTGGCGCGTGTGGCGCTAAAGCAAATTTCATGGGTCGATGCCGTATTAGTGGGTCTGCGCATACTTGTTCTTATTTTTGTTATTATTGGTGCAACATACACAATTGCGGCAGGGAAGTATACTGCAGGTCAATGGGTAAATCTACTCGTGGCAGGTTTGGCACAGGGCAGCATCTATGCGCTGATTGCATTAGGGTATACATTGGTCTACGGCATCTTGCTGATGATCAACTTTGCACACGGCGAAGTGTATATGGCTGGTGCCTTCACAACCTACTTCTTGGCAGATTCGATGGCGCGGGCAGGGTTGCTTGATATCAACGCGATGGTAACAATCATTGTGATCATCTCGTGGATAATCTTTGCGGCACTGGTTTCGATGAGTATCGCGATTTTACTGGAACGCATTGCGTATCGGCCACTGCGGGGTGCCCCACGCCTTGTGCCCCTCATCACGGCCATCGGCGCTTCATTCTTCCTCCAGTATACCTTCCGCGGCTTTTTTGGCTCGGGCTTTAAATCCTACCCAGATATTGACTTTTTGAAGATAACGCCTACCTCTGGCACCTATATGCTCTTCGGTTTCTCTATTCCCATTGTGGCAACGCTGGTCTTTGTTCTCTCCATGCTGCTGATGATTCTTCTATATTGGCTGGTTGAATATACAAAGATGGGGAAGGCGATGCGCGCCGTCTCGGAGAATAAAGAAGTTGCGCGACTAATGGGTGTGGATATAGACAAGGTGATTATCTTTACCTTTGCTGTTGGTGGTGCTCTGGCTGGTGCTGCTGGCGTGATTGGTGCGCTCTATCGACCACAGGGCATTAACTTTTTTATGGGCTTCTTTCCTGGGATCAAAGCATTTACGGCCGCGGTTTTGGGCGGTATTGGTAGCGTGCCAGGAGCTTTGCTTGGTGGGCTATTTTTAGGCATCTTCGAGTCAATTTTGCCTAATCTTGTGCTAGATGGTCTTGGCATTCCATCGCCCAATCAGCTAAAGGATGTGATTGCCTACACTATGCTCGTCTTTGTATTAATCTTCCGTCCGCAGGGGATTATTGGTGAGAAGTTAGCGGAGAAGAAGGCATAATATGAACTCATTTAAAACACCCATCAATGCGGGTCTGCTGGCTGGTGCAGCAGTTGTCTATCTTGCGCTCGTCGGCATTTTAAAATTATTTGATGAACGCCAACTGATCGAAGGTTTTTTGACGCTGGGGCAGGTCATGCTCTACTTGCCGCCGCTGCTGGCTGGCTACTATATCTCGCGCCAATACAGCAAAGCTCGTGCCGTAGAACAAGGCGAAGGCAAAAGTAAAGGTGCGGCCCTGCTTGGCGCAATTGTGGCTGGCGTTGTCGCATCACTGCTTGTCCTACTGCTGGCTCTCTTTTTAGACAAAGTGGAAACAATCGGCAACCTAAGATTGCGCGATATGTTTGTGCAGGCTTCCCCACAGACGGTGCGTATCTTAGCTGCCGGTAGCGAACTCGGTCTTGCTAGCCTGCTGATGATACCGATTTTTACTGGCCTTGCGTTACTTGGCGCAGTGCTAGAACAGCTACACAAATTGTTGCGCGGTGCATTTATCTCGGCCATTAGCTGGACATTGGGCGTTGGGCTATTAAGCGATCTGGCGATCCAGATTTTGCGCCAAACAATAGGCAATGCAACTGTGGCTACGTTCTTTAAAGGTAAAGCACTTTTACCGATGAGCGCAGTGGGCGTTTTTTTTGCTGCGTTTGTCATTTCGATTATCTGGGGGCTGATTGGTAATCCCATCAAATCTGGATATAAAAGAGTGGGCACCACCGGGAAGCGCACGGTGAGCGGCATTGGTTTAGCACTTGGTCTTGCAATCTTGCTAATTTTGCCAAGTTTGCTGGGTACATTCCTCAGCGAAGTGCTCTCGCTCGTGGGGCTTTTTGTCCTCATGGGCTTGGGTCTCAACATTGCTGTCGGTTTAGCTGGCCTGCTCGATCTTGGCTACGTGACCAACTTTGCTGTCGGTGCGTATATCATGGCCGTGATCACCTCGACGGGTCCGCTAGGCGTTGGTCCAGATTGGCTGAGCTTTTGGATGGTTCTGCCGCTTTGTATCATTGCAGCCATGGCAACGGGCTTCTTCTTTGCTCTGCCGGTGCTGCGCATGAAGGGTGATTACTTGGCGATTGCTACCCTTGGCTTTGGGGAGATAATTCGTCTACTGGCCTTATCCGATTGGATGAAACCTTATATCGGTGGCGGTACGGGCATTCCGCTTGTGCCCAAAGCAAGCGTAAGTTGGCTTCGATTTATTGTGGCCCCGCTGGATGGCTTGGGGGTTGTCGGATTTTTGAAACAGATTAATCTGGTCGAGGCTGATTGGTACTATGTAAACGAGAATTGGCTGATTGACTCGCCCGAACGCATCTATTATCTTGTGCTGGCTTTCTGCTTCCTCACACTCTTTATCATGTTACGGTTGCAGAATTCTCGGGTCGGGCGACAGTGGATGGCGATTCGTGAAGATGAAGACGCTGCCAGCGCGATGGGGATCGACACGACGATGACAAAGGTCATCGCCTTTACAATTAGTGCCGCAACGGGTGGCCTAACTGGTGCAATCTTTGCCATGAAGGTGACTGCTATCTTCCCAAACAGCTTCGATCTGCTAAAATCCATCAACACCATGAGTTTGATTATTATCGGTGGCTTGGGCAGCATCCCCGGCATTGTGGTTGGCGCAGCTGCGCTGATAGGGTTGCCCGAACTGTTGCGCGAGTTTACAGAATATCGTCTGCTTATCTACGGTGCGCTATTAGTCTTTATGATGTTGACCCGTCCCGAAGGATTGTGGCCGTCTCAAACAAGGCGACGCGAATTGCGCGGCGAAGAAGATCTGCCGGTTGCTGGTGACGATCGTGCAGGCGATCCTCGCCCCGAAGTTTCTATTTCATAAGTTGAAGGAATGCTGAATGACCGATAACTTGCTTGTTGCAGACAAAATTATCAAACGCTTTGGTGGACTCACTGCGGTTAACGAAGTAACATTTACGATCCCGCGCAATAGTATTGTGAGTATTATTGGCCCCAATGGCGCTGGGAAGACCACCTTTTTTAATTGTATTACTGGCTTTTATCAGATCGATGAAGGCGAATTGCTTTTTGACGGCCAACTCGTCAACGGCATGGAGGTACACGAGATCACGCAGATGGGAATCGCGCGTACGTTCCAAAATATTCGACTCTTTAACAACATGACCGCGATTGAAAATCTGATGGTAGGGCAAGAAGCACACCTCAAATCAACGTGGATCGGCGCAATTTTAGGCACTAAAGCCACGCGCGAGGAAAATGCTGCAACAGAAAACGAAGCAAACCGCCTACTCGATTTTGTAGGGCTGCGCGGCAAGGGTGATCTGCTGGCGAAAAATCTGCCATATGGTGATCAGCGGCGCCTTGAGATTGGCCGTGCCTTGGCAAGCAAGCCAAAGCTGATTTTGCTCGATGAACCAACCGCGGGCATGAATCCACGAGAGACAGCCGAGACGACCGACTTTATCCGTAAACTGCGTGATGAACTTGGTACAACGGTTCTGCTGATCGAACATGATATGCGCGTGGTTATGGGCATTTCGGAATATATTACCGTGCTCGACTATGGTAAAAAGATCGCGGAAGGATTACCCAAAGAGATTCAGTCGAACCCGCAGGTGATCGAAGCCTATCTTGGTCGCGGGGCTGCTGGTGGCGTAGGCGAAGCCGCTTGAAACTGCTGACATGGTGACAGCTGCTGACAGGGCGACTGTTCACTATTCACCGGTCTACTGCTCACCTTTTTACTCTTCACTGACTTATCGAATACTAAAGAAATCGAAAATACTATGGCTCTATTAGAAGTTAACGAGATTCAAGCCTATTACGGCAATATTCAAGCGTTGAAAAATGTCTCGCTTACAGTTGAAGAAGGCGAGATCGTCTCACTCATTGGCGGGAATGGTGCAGGCAAATCGACTACGTTGCGCTCGATCAGCGGGTTGATGCGTCCGCGTCACGGCTCCATCACATTTCGCGGCGAGAACATTGCAGATTATGAACCATATCTGCTGGTCTCCAAAGGCATCTCGATGGTACCCGAAGGGCGCGGCGTTTTTGCCAAACTGACGGTGGCCGAGAATCTCGAAATGGGTGCGTATCACCGCAATGACAAAGCGGGAATTGCTCAGGATATGAAGAATGCGTACGAGCTATTTCCTCGTTTAGGCGAACGTAAAACGCAGCTTTCTGGCACAATGAGTGGTGGCGAGCAGCAGATGCTGGCCATGGCGCGCTCGATGATGTCGCGCCCCAGCCTGATTTTGCTCGACGAACCGTCTATGGGATTGGCCCCCGTGCTGGTCGACTTGATCTTTGACACGATTGTCGAGATCAACAAGAGCGGAACCACCGTTTTGCTAGTGGAGCAAAATGCGCATATGGCCTTGCAGATAGCGAATCGCGGCTATGTATTGCAGACTGGCGAGATTGTCTTGTCCGATGTGGCAGACGTATTGCAGAAAGATCCAACCGTGCAAAAGGCGTATTTGGGAATCGATTAGGGGAACGATATCGACCCCCTCTCCATATTTTTTGCATAAATGTTGAACAAATGATTTCTTAGGGGCATGATATATCGTGCCTAAGATTGATAATTCCGTTAACCAAGTATGGCACGATATATCATGCCCCTACGAGTTTGTGCCCTTTCTTTCCGATACGATTCATGTTCCGCAAAATCCGATAGACCAAACGTTGAACACAGAAGGCCACCGTTACGGTGGTCTTTTACTTTATAAAAATAATTCATTACAATTCAACCATCTTTTTTGACACTACAACCTCGCGAGGAAAAATATGAACGCAACCGACACAATTCTCAGCTATTTAGACGACCAGGACGAAAAACTTTTCTACATTGCCAAAGACATCTGGGATCATCCGCAGATTGCGCTCGAAGAGACCTATGCCAGTAAGTTACTCTCGGATGAGTTAGCTGAGGCTGGCTTCACGATTGAGCATGGTGTTGGCCAGATGGAGACCGCGTTTGTGGCAAGCTGGGGAAGCGGCAAACCGATCATCGGCATTTTGGGCGAATATGACGCGCTGCCCGGTCTTTCGCAGGATCTGGCCACACAGATAACGCCGCTAGAAGAGGGCGGACCCGGCCACGGCTGTGGACACAATCTATTTGGCACCGCCTGCTTTGGCGCGGCCATGGCGCTAAAGACAGCGATGGAGGCCGAGGGCATTGCGGGCACGATCCGCTTCTATGGCTGCCCCGCAGAAGAGACGCTAGTCGGCAAAACGTTTATGGCGCGCGACGGCGTCTTTGATGATTTGGATGCCGCGCTCAGTTGGCACCCGGGCGAGACCAACGGCGTGTGGGCCGGTTCGTCGCTGGCAATGAACTCGTTCAAAGTTAACTTTCATGGTGTGGCATCACACGCGGGGGTCGCGCCAGAGATGGGGCGCAGCGCGCTCGATGGCGCAATGTTGATGGATGTGGGCGTCAACTATTTGCGCGAGCACACCATTCAAGAATCGCGCATCCACAGCGTTATCACAAGCGGAGGGCAAGCGCCTAACGTCGTGCCCGCTTATGCCCAAATTTGGTACTTTGTGCGTGCGCCGCGGCGCGATCAGGTCGAGGAGATCTATGCGCGCATGTTGGACATTGCCAAAGGTGCGGCGCTGATGAGCGGCACCACCTACGACATTGATTTTGTTACCGGCTGCTACGAACTGCTGTCGAACCGCGTCATCTCGAACATTCTGCTAGAGAAGATGAAAGGGGTGGATGATTTGCGCTTTAGCGATCAAGAACGCGCTTTCGCCAAAGAGTTGCAGCAGTCGTTTCCAACTGGCTCGCTGGACCACGCGTTTGAACGTGCAAAAGCTTCCACGCCCGATCCAGTTGACTCATCCGAAATCGAGGATCCATTGTGGGAACGTGTGCTGCCGCATCATCAAGATGCGGGGATCTCACCGGGGTCGACGGAAGTGGGCGACGTCAGTCAGATCACGCCAACGGGGCAGCTGCGCACCACCTGCTGGCCGCTCGGCACGCCGCCACATAGTTGGCAAACAGTTGCCTCGTCCGGATCAAGTATTGGCTTTAAGGGCATGCTCTTTGCCGCCAAAGGGTTGGCGCTGACAGCCTATGATCTGATGACGAAGCCAGAGCTACTGGCCGCGGCGCAAGCGGAGTTTGAGCAGGATCAACAGGGACGGAAGTATGTTTCGCCCCTGCCGGATGGAACGGTTCCGCATTAGGGTGTCGTAGGGATATCCGCCGCTATCGAATGTTGAAGGTTCATTGCACGGTCGTTTCGTCAGTGCGGACACGAGAAGAGCTAGTGGCAAATTTTGTGGTTGGAGATGTCCAATAGTTAGTGATAAATTCGTAGGGGCACGATATATCGTGCCCAATATTGATGATCCGTCAACTATGTTGGGCACGATATATCGTGCCCCTACAGACTCAAATCCTCTTTTTTCGAGCCAATTGGCAAGTCAACCAAATTTTACAAAACAGGTTTATTCTAATCGCCTTATCGAAAGAGGGCAGGCATATAGATCGAAATACCTGTGTCGAGCAGATCGGCTTCGAGCTGCGCTGCAATAATGCTGCCAATGGCTCTGTGTCCGACGTTGTTTGGATGGAGCGTGCCGAAGAAATCCGCCTGCGTTGAGATCGATTGCGTGAGACGCACAACCCAATTTTCGTCTGCACAGTAGCCGTGGGTTGAAAATGCCTCCGAAATACCGTCGATGTAGGTCCAATTATTGCGCTGGGCTGCATCGTTTACCAGCATATTTATCTGCACAAGGGCTTCTTCGTCCACCCACTGATATTCGGCGGCGCTAATGCCCGGCAATTCGTTTTCGTCATTTTCTTGCGGACAAAGCGCACCCGAATCCTGCCGCGCAGGGCTAGCATATTCGGTAATGTAGATTCTTCCGTCGCTGACGTTCAGCGCGGTGAGATCGACTGCCAGTTGATCAAAACGAGCAGGCAGCGGCGCAATTCTTGCGGTAAAGAGCTGCCTTGCACTCTTTGTCCAGTTTTCGGTAAAGATGCGGATCTCTTCCTCGGCGGTGGTTCCGCCTTCCTCGCAAAGGGCTGCCGCGCCTGGAATGGCCCCAAATGTCTCCAATACCTTATCGCAGATTAGATTTCCGAGACCCTCTTCGGCTACAACAAAGTCATCTGCGTTGCATGGTTCTATTGCCATACAGGTACTAACAAGGCGTGCAAATTCTGTATCATTTCCACCAATAGCAAGCAGCAGTGCATCGATTTCGCGCGTACCTATCAGGCTAACAGCTTCGGTGATTTGGGCGGAGATAAACAGCTCCGTTTGGGTTGGATCTGCGTGAATAATGCGTGCGCCTGAACGAGCGAGATGAACAAATGTGACTGACGATTTTGGGTCGCTCTCTTCGAGCTGACGGGCCGCAATGGCTGGACCAGCAAAGGCAGAGCGGTGATGTTCTTCGTTTTGCCACGTGGCAGATGGGTTAAAGAACGATGCTGGTTTATCTGGCGCACCCTCGCCCGACGCGTAAGAATCGCCCAGCGAAACGATCAGCCAATCTTTGACGGTGATAGTTTTTGTTATGGATGTCTCTTCGCCTTGAGCGGTCACAACTGTAAGCGTGACTTCGTACTCTCCCTGTTGCGGAAAGGAGAGCGCAGCGGTACATGTATTGCCTTCGACAGTTGGCACATTGGGGCTGGACCAACGAAACGTGCTGTTAATTTGTTCAACACCCGCAGAGTTGCAGCCATCGACGTTCACCGTCCAACTTGTAGGGCTAATTGCTTCGGCGGTTGTAAAATAGTCGGTCAGCCCATCGCCATTTGCATCAAGGCCAAAACGTTCGGGCATATGCCATTGAAAAGTTGGCTGAAGAAAGGATTGGGCAGATGCCGTTTCTTGGCTCAATAGAGCTGCCACAGTAAAAAAAAGAGCAATCACCCGGAAGAGTGGACGTATGGAATTATTATCAATACAGTGACTTGTTAGGCGTTTTTTCGTTTTTGGCTTTTGCTGCGCCTGTTCGGCTGGATACGTGTCGATATTTGCGTGAATTTTCAATATGTTTTGTCTCCATAAGTTGAATAATATCACTAAGATTTACTCAAATTTGTTGGCTGGCTCTACTACTTGATCAATATAAAGGCTTTTTCCCAAATCAACAATTATATGGCATGATGCTGTTGTACAATCTGGCCCCCTCCAGAACCTCATTTTAAGCCCAATCTTTTATATCAGACGTCTTATCTATCCCCTTATTTCAAATTTTGTAACACACGCGGTTTTACCTTATTTACATAACCCGATTCTTGGAGGAATCATTATGAATTTACGTAAGAGTATTTTATTGACACTCATTTCGCTGATAGGCTTAATGCTTAGTGCTTGTGTTGCTGCTGTCCCTGCGGATGGTGGTGATTCTGGCGGTGAGATGGCTGGCTTTGTGCCAACCAACCCAGAATGTATTGCGCCAGCAGATCCCGGTGGTGGTTGGGACTTTACCTGTCGTGTGCCTGCTGCTCAGGTTATGCCCGAGATTGGTGTTGTCGATTCGATGAAGGTGACTAATATGTCTGGTGGTGGCGGTGCGATTGCCATGGCAAACGTTACGTCGCAGCGCAATGATGATGAGAATCTGATTGTGGCCGCTAGTTTGGCTACGGCTTCTCGCTTTGCCGCGAATGCTTATCCTGTAAGCCCCGATGATATTCGCTGGCTAGGTGCGGTTGGTGCGGACTTTGGTGTTGTTGCAGTAAAGGCTGACTCACCTATTGAGACGCTGGATGATCTCGTTGCATCGATGCAGAAAGATCCAACTGCGCTGACTCATGTTGGCGGTAGCGATCCGGGCAGTATTGATCACATTAAGCTGCTGTTGTTAGCCAAAGCAGCTGGCGTTGAAGATATTACCCAGATTAAATATATTGGCTTCCAAGGTGGCGGCACAGCGTTAATCGAGATTGCTGGCGAGCGCGGTGACGTTTTCTCTGGTGATACATCGGAAGTGTTGGGCGATTTGGATGCAGGCAATGTCCGAATTTTGGCCGTCTTTGCACCTGATCGCATTGAGCGCTTGGGCGACGTGCCAACTGCGCTTGAGCTTGGTTACGATGTAGTTGTTGGCAACTGGCGCGGTTTCTATGCGCCGGGTGGTATCTCTGACGAAGCTTATGATTACTGGGTCGATGCGATTCAGCAGGTTTCATCTTCGGAAGAATGGGCAACTGCCCGTGCCGAGGGTGGTTTGGCTCCGTTCGAAAGCTTTGGTGCCGACTTCGAGAGTTTTGCCAGAGCGCAGATAGCCGAGACGGCTGATATCCTGCGTGAGCTTGGCGTTATTGAATAAAAATGATTCGTGGTTCGTGTTGCGCGATTCGTAACACGCAACACGAATCACTGAGTGCAGTTTTGCAAGGTTTACCTTTGATATGAGTGATCGTATTGCTGGAAGTGTAATTTTACTTTTCTCTATTTGGTATGGGTTCGAGGCAAGCCGCTTAGAGCTTGGGTTTTTATCTGGCGGGCTAACGCCTAGACAGTGGCCCTACGCGTTGGCGGTAGCAATGGCTATTTTGGCTGTTATTATCATCGTTCGGGTTGATCCGGAGCCAAATTGGCCGCCGCTGTCCAAAATTCTTGATATTTTTGCGGTTGCTGCCAGCTTTGTTATCTATGCTTATTTCTTGGTAATTGTTGGGTTTCTTGTTGCAACCACAATCGAGACAGCTTTCCTTAGTCAGCGTTTTGGTGCAAAACCCCTTCAAGCTGTAATCGTTGGTATAGGAGCGAGTTTGTTACTCTATGTCATCTTCGTCTTTGGTTTGGGCATTCCCTTACCGCTTGGTAGAATTTTTGGGGGGCGCTAAATGGAAGTTTTAGAGCAGCTACAGCTTGGCTTTTCGATTGCATTACAACCTCAAAACCTTGCCCTCGCCTTTGTTGGTGTCTTTTTAGGTACAATTATTGGGATGTTGCCCGGCGTTGGGCCTGTAAATACCATCGCAATTTTGATCCCGATAACTTTTGTGCTGAACTTAAGCCCTGCATCGTCAATCATTATGTTTGCAGGAATCTACTATGGTTCCCAGTATGGGAACTCAATTAGTAGCATCCTACTAAACGTCCCTGGTACCTCTTCTGCGGTCGTTACAGCATTGGATGGTTACCCCATGTCGCAACAGGGGCGCGCGGGTCCGGCGCTGGCCATATCGGCCATTGCCTCATTTATTGGCGGAACACTCTCCATCTTTTTCCTCATTTTCTTTGCCCCTATTCTTTCTCAGTGGGCCATTGATTTTGGCCCAGCCGAATATGTCGTTCTCATGCTCTTTGGTTTTGCATCTATTGCATCGCTGACGGGGAACAACGTCTTTAAGGGGCTGATCGCCGCTGTCTTTGGATTAATTTTGGCAACCGTTGGCTTGGATCCGCAAGGGACAACGTGGCGGTTCACCTTTGGCTTTATGAATCTGCTGGATGGGCTGGACTTCGTGGTAATTGCCATCGGCTTCTTTGCTATTAGCGAAGTGCTGCACATGCTGACGGAAAAAGATGAAGAGGGTCAAGTGCAGACGAGTGTCGGGCGTGTCTTTGTGACGATGGAAGAATTTCTTGGTTCATTTTGGACCATCATACGCAGCAGTATATCAGGCTTTGTCATTGGCTCATTGCCTGGCGCAGGCACAACCATCGCTAGCTTTGTGGCCTATACTACCGAAAAACAGCTTTTGGATAAAGATGGCACGTTTGGCAAAGGTGACATTCGCGGGGTGGCTGCGCCCGAGTCGTCCAATAATTCAGCCTCCATTGGGGCCTTTATCCCCATGTTGACCTTGGGCGTACCCGGCAGCGGCACAACAGCCGTAATGTTGGCTGCGTTGATGAGCTTAAATGTAACACCTGGTCCACTATTGATTCAGAACGAACCTGAAGTCTTCTGGGGGTTAGTTGCGTCAATGTATATCGGTAATCTTATTTTGCTCTTGCTGAATCTACCACTAGTTGGCCTCTTTGCTCGAGTACTTTTGGTGCCTAAGTGGGTTCTCATGCCAGCGGTAGGGCTGTTGAGCGTTGTCGGTGTATATGCGGTTAACAATAATCCATTCGATCTCTTTCTAATGGCGCTTTTTGGGCTCATCGGCTATTTTATGCGCAAGTTAGATTTTCCACTTGCTCCCGTAATTTTGGCCTTGATTCTAGGTTGGCTATTAGAAGACAATTTACGTAAGGCGTTAATCTACTCAGACGGCGACTGGACGACTCTCTTTGCTAGCCCCATTACGCTGGTTCTTTGGGGGCTGACGGCGTTGAGCCTCTTCGCGCCCGTCATCATCAATCGATTCCGCGGCAAAACCGAGCTGCATCTTGAGGGTGAGTCGGGGTAGTTGGTAAAGAGTGCCCTACTATTGAGAAATAACTGATTCTGTCAGATTTGGTGGGGATGTCCAACAGCTAGTGAATGAGTTTGTATGGGCGTGATATATCGTGCCAAAGGCTGGTGGTCCGTGAACCATGTTGGGCACGATATATCATGCCCCTACAGATTTAAGTCAATTTTTCGAACCAACTAATATCCATCAAATCTGACAGAATTAGAAAAACAAACAATGCCCTTCCTCAATTATGAGAAGGGCATTACTATATATAGACAATAAAAATTCTTAGAAACTAATTAAGGATTTTGTCGCTGTTTTCTAAGATAATTAGATTACAAAGGGAAATCGGTGTTCATTCTTAAACATCAAGACGGGGATATAAAATATATATTTGAACGAGGTGGTTTTGCCATAGTAGAGTCAAAGCTGTATTTATCTATAGAGACTAAGGCCTCCATCGAAGATGCTTTTCTAGATAGCTATCTTTTTGCTATAGATGGCTATTTTCTGCTTAATAATCAACTCGAAAATTCCATAATACAAATTGTAACTAATCCAAATGATGAGCCTTCTAATGTATATGTATACACCACATTCCATGCATGTGATGTCGAGGCCGAAATATCAATCGATGCGGTCTCATATACCGAGATAACTGTATCTATAAATTTAACATCGGAAGATGTTAATTATTACGATGATAACGCCAAACGGAATTTGTTTGTTGGTGTTGTAAATCTAAATCGCTGTGCTTTAGAAAAAATATGGATTCCATCTTAAAATCCAGCAAACTACCATTGCTAGATCAAATTGGACTTACTTGTATAAAATATTGGTAACATAAATGACTAACCAGCCCCTCCCACTTGCGGGCCTTCGCGTACTTGAATTTACCCATGCCGTCCTTGGCCCAACCTGCGGCATGTTGCTGGCCGATTTTGGTGCAGAAGTCATCAAGATTGAGCCTGTGCCAGAGGGTGATCCGACCCGTTATTTGCAGGGCTTTGGAACCGGATTTGCACCCTTCCTATTTCGCAACCGCAAGAGTCTGGCCATTGACCTCAAAGATCCGGCTGGCGCTGAGATCATCCACAAACTGCTGCCAACCACCGACATTCTTGTCGAGAACTTTGGTCCCGGCACGCTGGAGCGACTTGGCTTTGGCTATGAAACGCTCTCCGAACAATATCCACAACTAATTTACTGCGCACTCAAAGGCTTTATGCCCGGCCCCTACGAAAAACGCATTGCCCTCGACGAAATTGTACAGATGATGTCTGGCCTTGCCTACATGACTGGGCCACCTGGGCAGCCACTGCGTGCGGGCGCGTCAATCACCGATATGACAACCGGCATGATGGGCGCAATGGGCATTCTGCTGGCTTTGCGCGAACGCGAGCAAACGGGCAAGGGACAGCTCGTGCGCTCGGCCCTCTTCGAAACGGCTACCCTCTTTATGGGCACCCACTTAGCCGCATCCGCCGTGCTCGGTCATAAAGTGCCATCCATGGCTGGGGATCGGATCAGCGCGTGGGGTGTCTATCATCAGTTTCCCACAGTCGACGGTCGCATCGTCTTCATTGGCGTCACCAGCGACAAGCAGTGGGAGCGCTTTTGCCAAGTCTTCAATCGCCCCAATCTCTTTGACAATCCCAATCTCGTCACCAACAACGGTCGCGTCGATGCGCACGATTGGCTTATCCCTGAATTGCGCCAGATGTTCGCTAAAATGGATCGCAGCGAGGTGATCCGGCTATGTGATAAGGCCAATCTGCCTTTTGCGCCCGTCGCCCGACCCGAGGATCTCTTCGATGATCCGCACTTGAACGAGACGGGCGCACTTCTCGAGACGACGCTTAATTCTGGGAAAACGGTCAAACTGCCGCGGGTTCCTGTGGCCGTGGGCGATCATGACTTTGGGCTGCGTAATGAACCGCCCGTAGTGGGTGCGCATGGGGAGGATTTATTAGCAGAATTGGGGTATAGTGAAGAAGAGATTGGGCAATTGCGGGAGCATGGTATTACCATCTAGTAGCTATGGTATACTATAGCTAAATTGTGCATCTATTATTTGGCTTGGAGCAGACCTATCTATGCCAAATCGCTCCTGCTGCCTGAAATTTGGATGGTTGTCTTCGTTGACACTATTGATGAGGTCAATCGCGCTCGATTGGAAAATCCTCAACTGGATGCAGATACAGGCGTAGTCGTTCACCCCGTCTTTGTTATGATAGGACAAAACACGCTGTGATCAATCAAAGTGTAGATAGTCTAGACCCCCAAACTTCTCATCTTCCAGCTACTTATCTTCCGATTTCTGTCACCCTGATTGAAGTCGGTCTGCGCGATGGCCTTCAGCGCCTAGAACCCTACATTCCCGTTGACCAGAAAGTTTCCATGCTCAATGGCCTGATCAATGCGGGCCTCACCTCCATTCAAGTGACCTCGTTTGTACATCCAAAGTGGGTGCCACAAATGGCCGACGCCGAAGAGATTTGCGCGCAATTGCCACCCAAAGGTGAGCCCAAACGCGACGCGCTGACCTTGAGCGGACTAGCGCTTAATCTGCGCGGTGTGGAGCGCGCTATTGCAGCGGGTCTCGACGCTGTCGACATGAGCTTTGCTGCCACCGAAACCTTTAGCCAGAAGAATACAAATTGTGGCATCGAAGATGGATTGCTCCGAATGCAGGAGATGTCGGCACTAGCGAAAGGGGCTGGGCTGCGGGTGCGTATAGGACTGATGGTAGCCTTTGGCTGTGCGTATGAGGGTCACGTGCCAATTAAGCGAGTGGTGGAATTAACCCAACACATTGTAGACATGGACGTGGACGAGGTCGTGCTGGCCGATTCCGCAGGACACGGCAATCCGCTTCAGGTTGAACAGACTATCGAAGCGATCCGACCGATTGTTGGTGATCTGCCGCTGATCTTGCACCTGCACGACACGCGCGGCATGGGTATCGCCAATCTTTATGCTGGGCTGCGCCAAGGCGTGACCCGTTTCGATACTGCGTTTGGTGGATTGGGCGGCTGTCCTTTTATAAAGGCAGCCAAGGGCAATATTGCCACCGAGGATTCGGCCTTTATGTTGCAAGAGCTAGGCATTGAGCACGGAATTGACTTGGCCGCAGTGGCTGCTATTTCGCGTGCTTTTCAAGAAGAGACAGGGATTCAACTGCCGGGGAAGTTGTTGGATATTTTATGAACATACACTATAAACTCTTTATCTACGCGCCCGACGATGACGAACTTATCTCAACCATTATCACTGCCGCCGCAGAAGCAGGTGCAGGGCAGATCGGCAACTACTCTCACTGCGCGTTTGTCCACAAAGGCTGGGGCCAGTGGAAAACGGGTGAGGGCGCGACGCCATATCATGGCACTATTGGCGAAATAAGTTGCATGGATGAAGTGAAGATCGAAATGCGCTGCCCAGCCGATTGTGCCGCAGCGATACATAAGGCAGTCATAGAAGTACACCCTTTTGAAGAAGTGAATATCGAATTTATCAAGCTAGAAATTATTGCAGAATAGAGGCGCTCTTGAGCAATTTACAAACCCATATCGTCCGTGTCCATCCATCCAATGAGAACCTGCCCAAAGGAGAACAGCTTGCATGGAAAATTGCATCGACTGCCACAGATAACGCTCCCGTCGATTCCAATGCTCAGGAAATGGTCATCAATCGCCTGATCGACAACGCTGCGGTGGCAATTGCATCCGTCAATCGGACACCCGTTGCCAATGCACGCAGTCAAGCGTTAGCCCATTCTCATGAGACCGGTGCGACCCTTTTCGGCTGTCCAGCGGAGCAACGCGTCTGTGCGGAATGGGCGGCGTGGGCCAATGGAACCGCCGTGCGCGAACTCGACTTTCATGATACATTTCTGGCAGCGGACTACTCTCATCCGGGCGACAACATTCCGCCAATTTTGGCCGTAGCCCAGCAGATGGGGTCCAACGGAGAGCAGCTTCTGCGCGGCATCCTCACCGGATACGAAATCCACGTCAATTTGGTCAAGTCGATCTGTTTGCACAAGCACAAGATCGATCACATGGCGCACCTCTGCCCTGCATCCGCCGCGGGGATCGGCACGGTGCTTGGACTCGATACGGATACAGTCTATCAAGCCGTGCAGCAGGCGGTACACACCTCGTTTACGACTCGTCAATCGCGTAAAGGCGAAATCTCTAGCTGGAAGGCGTACGTGCCCGGCTACTCGGCAAAGCTGGCCGTTGAAGCCGTGGATCGCGCCATGCGCGGCGAGAAGTCACCGTCGCCCATTTATGAAGGCGAAGACAGCGTTATCGCGTGGATGCTGGATGGACCAGACGCAGAATATCAGGTGCCACTACCGGCTAAGGGCGCGCCCAAGCTGGCTATTTTAGATTCGTACACCAAAGAGCATTCCGCCGAATATCAGGCCCAGGCGATTATTGATTTAGCCTTCATAATGGGCCAGCAGATTGATGATTTTAACGCCATCGACGAGATTATCATCCACACCTCGCACCACACCCACTACGTCATCGGTATCGGTTCGGGCGATCCACAAAAGCAGGATCCAACGGCCAGCCGCGAAACATTAGATCACAGCATCACCTACATTTTTGCCGTAGCGCTGCAAGATGGCACGTGGCATCACGTAGACAGCTACATGCCCGGACGTGCGGGCCGTTCCGATACGGTGCGACTGTGGCACAAAATCCGCACGCAAGAGGATCCCGCATGGACGGCGCGTTATCACAGCGCGGATCCCAACGAAAAAGCCTTTGGCGCACGTGTCGAGATCCGCTTTGCAGATGGGACCGTGCTAGAGGATGAACTGGCGGTAGCCAATGCACATACGCTGGGGGCCAAGCCCTTTGGACGAGCCGAATACATCCACAAATTCAATACGCTGACGGATGGGCTAATCACGCCTGCTGAACGCGAACGCTTTCTGACGCTGGTGCAACGGCTGCCGCAACTTTCTGCAAACGAGGTACTACAATTAAACGTTCAGGTGATAGATCTCACTCACGCCGAGCGAGACAGCCGAGGGATTTTCTAATGCTAACAACCACCTTGACCGCAGTACAAAAGCGCGCGAACTTTCGCACTGCGTTGGATAGCGGAAAGTTGTTGCGCTTTCCGGGCGCGCACTCACCGCTGATTGCGATGCAGCTAGCCGAACTTGGCTTCGACGGCATCTATATTTCGGGTGGTGCGCTATCGGCAGAGTTGGGCTACCCAGATATTGGCCTCACGACCATGAGCGAGGTAACGCAACGCGGCCACCAGATTACCCGTGTAACGGACTTGCCGACCATTATCGACATTGACACTGGCTTTGGTGAACCAATGAACGCATACCGAACCGTGCGGGAAATGGAAGATTTGGGATTGGCTGGCTGCCACATAGAGGACCAAATTCTGCCTAAACGTTGTGGTCATTTGGCGAATAAACAACTGGTGGATCGAGACGCCATGTGTCGCCGCGTGCGGGCGGCTGCCGATGCCAAACGCGACGCCAATTTTATGCTGATCGCGCGCACGGATTCGCGTGCGGTCGAGGGGCTAGATGCCTCAATCGATCGGGCCAAATCCTATGTGGATGCAGGTGCGGACATGATCTTCCCGGAGGCGATGACTGACGAGGCCGAGTTTGAGCGCTTTCGCCAATCTATCTCTGTTCCGCTGCTGGCAAACATGACCGAATTTGGTAAATCGCAACTTCTGTCTACAACACAACTGGCGAATCTTGGCTACAATTTGGTGATCTACCCCGTGACCTCATTGCGCCTTGCCATGAACGCCATCGAAACAAACTTCACGCAGATCCGCGATGACGGCACCCAAATAAACGTCGTCCCAAATATGCAGACGCGCCAGCGACTTTATGAACTGCTGCAATATGAACAATATAGCCAGTTTGATGAAGCTATTTATAACTTTTTAGATGCACTATAAGATTTCCATTAACGTTAAAATAATATCGAGATTTATGAACATTACAATTCGACCCGCCCGCACCAACGATAGAACCGCCCTAATTGCAGTAGAGGCTGGCGCAACGCCCAACCTAAGCTATGTTGACAATGTATTTGACTTGTTTTTGGATGACAAAGGTGGAGAGTTCACCGTTGCCGAGATTGATGGCAAGGTTGTGGCGTGTGGCAAAATGACGATTTTGCCCGATGGAAGCGCATGGCTCGAAACAATCCGCGTGCTGCCCGATTGTCAAGGGCACGGCATCGGCAAGCGCTTTTATCAGCGCTTTATCGACATTGCCCATGCGCAGCAGATCCGCACGCTGCGTATGTATACCGGCATCCAAAACGCGGTCAGTAAAGGGCTGGCCGAGCATTTTGAATTCGAGCTAGCAGAGACGTTTGGCAGCGCATCGTTAGCGCTTCCTATCAGCGGTGAATGGGATAAACCGAATAAAGAGTTAGATAAGACAGCACCAACTTTCCAGCCCGTTACGGATCCAGCATGGGCGGCCAAACTACTGCTCGGGCTATCCATTGAGTGGGGTGGCTTTATGGTAATGAACCGCACCTTTTACCGATGGACGCCAGAACTATGCACTGCCCTCGTCACCAATGGTCAACTCTATGCAGATATTGGTAGCGAGAACATGGGCAGCGCAAACACCAGCAGCGTGAACATAGTAGTGGTCGGCGCACGCTTTATGCTCGAAAACGCGCTGCACGTGGGCTACTTCTCTGGGGATGCCGCTGCCTGCTTGACCTTTGCCGCGCGGCTCGGATCCAAAACACAATGCGCCCGCTTGAGCTGCCTTTTCCCAATTGCATCAACCAATATTGCACAATGCCTGTATGATTGTGGCTTTTCTCCTGACCCAGCAAAGCTAATTGTGATGGAGCGACATCTCCCTGTGTAACGATTATCTGTACGGCGCTTGTGCAACCGACAATCGATTGCGAGCTGCTTGTGTAAGCATTAGCACTCGTCCGACAATTTCTGGTGTGTATCCGCCGCTTCCGTGATCGAATTGCGCATCTGGCGTTAGGTTATAGGCCTGCTGAGCCAGCTTTAGATGGGGCGTACGAAAGCTAATAAGCCGTCCAAAAAGCCGTTTTAGCTCATTCAAATTATTGTTGATAAGTTGGGAATTATTGCCGCTCATTTTGATTTTGCCCGCCCCATTTGAGGTTGATGTCTGGCGCGCCAATTCTTGAATGATGCGGTCGAGCATCGAAGGCTGCCCCGACAATTTCTTATAAATTGTCCGCGCTTCGGGTAGAACGGTGGTTAAATAATCCTCTTTGAACGAGACATATTCTGCATCATTACTGTTTGACGACCAAAGCATATGGTCGATCAGAAAGAGGGGCAGTTCGACTGCACCCGGGCCACGATGCTCTTTTCCATCGACCATTATTGGTTCGAAAAATGGCCTGATCTCTGTAACAAAAAATTCGGCTCCTACATCTCGAAAAACTTGACAAATGGTCTTGCCCAATTGACCCATGGATGAATTGATTTGGCTACACAGCTCTCCAAAATATGGATCCGTAATTGACACGTCATAGAGCAAGATGAGCTGTTTTGAGGCCTTTTCTAGCGCGATGTAGGCCGAACGCGTGCTCTCTATCAAAACACGCTCTTGATCATGATGCGTATATGTCCGTAAATCTGCACCGTGACCGTTCCAGATTGTATAGTGAATGGCATTATCGCGCGGTGGGAGGTCGGTCTTTTCGCCTAACCTTAACAAAACGGGCGTTAACTCTGGAAGCACAATTTCTGGTTCAATACGGAAGCGTTTGATTGAGCCGAGGAACATGCCTATGTCGCGCATTGCGGCTACTGCCGATATGTAATCCCAGCTTTCTACTTGCGCTAAATTCGGAATATGCCGGGCCAACTGCGAGATGATCTTGATTGGAAGATGCTGCCGATTTAACTCTGGTAATCTTCGTAAAGAGTCTGCTGCGTCTAGCGGATCGCATAATCCAATATTATTGTGCAATGAAGATGTGGCTAATAAAGTTTGCTGCATGCAATATACCGCCTTTTGAGTCTAGTTTTTTTTGGGTGTTTTTACGATGTGATGAAGTTCGGAGAATAGTCAAAAGCAGTATACTATATATTCGATAAAAATGCTATATCATATATTGGATATCGGCAAAAAATTTTACAGATAACATATGCCGATCTAGACTTTATGTCAAATTAAATTCGATATAGCCTAATTGCCTTGCTGTCCGCCATCATCGCCGCGGTTTCGTGGGTTCTCACCGAAGCGGCTATTGCGACGATATGGGGCGGCTTGAACGGTGGCGTGCTTATTACCAATGGCATCGTCATTCTATAAACTAACTGATTTCGAACATTTTCCGCCTTTGGACGGGCACGATATACTGAATCTCGGACGGGCACGATATATTGAATCTCGGACGGGCACGATATATTGAATCTCGGACGGGCACGATATATCGTGCCCCTACATAAACGGACGGGCACGATATATCGTGCCCCAACACAAATAATCAAACTATGAACCTAAATCAGCGACACCCGACCTTCTCCACCCTTATCTCGCCCGATGCCCAACTCGAACAGATCGCCACCGGCTTCGACTTTACCGAAGGCCCTATCTGGCATCCCCAACAACAAGCACTCATCTTTAGCGACATCATGGGGAATTCTATTTATAGCTGGAAAAAGCAAAATAATGGCAAAAGCGGCACAACCCAACTGCGCCGAAACAGTCACTTGGCTAACGGAAACGCGTTCGACGCGCAATCCATTGTCGTCACCTGCGAACATGGCACAAGCCGAGTCACGCGGTGGGATCCAGCAACGCTTGACCCCCTCACCAATGATGGCATCGAAGTGATCGCCACCCATTATGGCGGACGCGAACTCAACAGCCCCAACGACGTCGTAATCAAACGGGATGGCGCGATCTACTTTACCGATCCGGGGTCGGGCCGCAGCCCAATTCACGGCATCCCGCGTGAGCGCGAAATGGACTTCTGCGGCGTCTACCGCATTGATCCGCAAACGGGCGAACTTACCCTGCTCACCGACGAGATCACTTGGCCTAACGGGCTCTGCTTTTCGCTCGATGAATCGCAACTCTACGTTAACGACAGTCGCAGCTTCAACATCCGCCGCTACGACGTGCAGCTCGATGGGTCGCTCGCCAATGGCATCATCTGGGCCGAAACCACCGGCAGCGGATCCGGCGTGCCCGACGGCATGAAGATCGACTCGCAGGGCAACATCTGGTGCTGCGCCCAAGGCGGGATCCACATTTTTGATTCGTCCGCCACTTCTCTCGGCATGATCCAAATGCCCGAGCAAAGTGCGAATCTCGTTTTTGGCGATGATGATTTGAAGAGTTTGTACATCACTGCAACCACGTCGGTCTATCGGTTGCGTGTAGAAGTTGCGGGGCATTCGCCGGTTTTGTAATCACGAAATGTGTGCTGCCTAAGCGGACACTCCACCCAATCAGGCAACGGCGTTAAATTAAACTCTAGACCCGTTGGGAGTAAGGAATTCTCCTTAATTTAAGATCATTGACCTAACTCAGGGCGCATTTCAGTTTGGGGGCGAATGTGCAATAGAGTGCAAACACGGACATACTCGATCCATTTGAATGGATTATACGACATTTTGCGCCCCTGTCGATGCGAACGACAGCCCTATCTTTTATGTTGGTCCCTAATCATCTCCGATTGCCAACCATCCGACTCTGTGTCAAAATATCCTAACCAAATTATCCATCTCATAGTGAACCACCTGCCGCATCTCCTACCCTAGGCACTTTATGACCGCAGCAACACACAGCAACCGCCCGCCCGTAACCGTCGTCACTCGCGGCATTCTCTTTCTGATTGCTGGCGTCTTCATTTTTTCGCTACAAGGCATCATCGTCAAAACCATCAGCGACAAATACGCCGTGCTCGAAATCGTTATCGTGCGCTGTCTCGTTGCGCTACCCTGCCTGCTATTGATCTATCGCTTCGAAGGTCGTAAAGGGATTCCTAAAACCACACACTACTGGCAAGAAATTTTACGCGGCTTCCTGCTCTTTATCTCGTTTAGCACCTACTACATGGGCCTCGCCGCCATCCCGTTGGGCGACGCCGCCGCGATCCGCTTTTCGGCCCCCATTTTTGTTGCCTTCTTCTCCGTTGTCATCGTCGGTGAAACAGTGGGGATCCATCGCTGGTCTGCAATTTTGGCTGGCTTTTGCGGCGTTTTATTGATCGTACAGCCAGGCACTGCCAACTTTAACTTTGGCTCACTCTGCGTCTTGATCTGCACAATCACCTACGCACTCTCGGCCATCGTCACCCGCAGCCTGCGCAACGACGACAGCAGCGCCACCATGGCCTACTTCAGCACGCTCGTCTACCTCGGGGCCGCGCTGATCCTCGCACCCATTATGCTCGGCATAGGCGAACCCGAAAACGCCCATCCAAGCTTGGCCTTCCTGCTGCGCACGTGGAACATGCCAACCCTGTTCGACTTTCTCATCTTCTGCTCGCTTGGCGTCATTTGGTCTATCGGCATGTACTGCATGACCAGCGCATATATTCTCGTAGCCTCATCAGTCATTGCGCCATTCGAATACACCACCCTGCCCATTAATGTCATATGGGGCTACATTATCTGGAGCGAAATTCCCACACTCGCTACGTGGATCGGCGCATCGATTGCCCTCGGCAGCATGGCCTATATTTTTTACCGAACGCGCAAAACTAGTAAACAGTGAAAAGACAATATCCATGACCTTACTCAGCGAAATCCAAGCCGCCGCGCCGCGCGTGCAGCCATTCGTGCGCGAAACCTACCTCGACTTTTCGAAAAAATTTAGCCAGCTGATCGGCGGCGAAGTCTCATTTAAATTAGAAAACTTGCAATACACGGGCTCCTTTAAGTATCGCGGCGCAACCAATCGCATTCGATCCGCTACGCACGCGGAGTTTGATGCAGGCTTTGTAACCGCATCGACCGGAAACCACGGGGCAGCCTTTGCCAAAGCAGCGCAGATAGCGGGCGCAGCCGGCATTATCTTTGTGCCCAATCATGCAGCGGAAGCCAAGCTCAACAACATGGCCCAGTATGACGCGGATATCCGCAAACATGGAAACGACGGTGTGATCACCGAGACCCACGCCCGCCGATACGCAGCCGACAACGGCATGACTTTCATCTCGCCCTACAATGACATTGGCGTCGCCGCGGGGCAAGGCACAATCGGTGTCGAATTGGCGCGGCAAATGGATGCACCCGCAGATGTGGTCTTTGTCGCGCTCGGCGGCGGCGGCCTGATCTCGGGGATCGGCTGCTATCTCAAATCGATCTGGCCCAGCGTGAAGATCGTCGGCTGCTCGCCCCACAACTCCAAGGTGATGGTCGACTCTGTGGCCGCAGGCGAAATATTGGAGTTGACGTCACTACCCACACTGAGCGATGGCACCGCGGGCGGCGTGGAGCAAGGATCCGTCACTTTTGAATTTATCCGTGAATTTGTGGATGAGTTCGAAACGGTCACCGAAGAGGAAATTGGGGACGCCATGCGCGTTTATATGGCCGATTCGCATCAGATGATCGAAGGGGCGGCGGGCGTGGCGGTTGCGTCATTGATCAAGCGCAAAGAGCAGCTTGCAGGCATGCGCGTGGTGGTTGTTATCTGTGGCGGCAATATCGGGTTGGATACATTGGGGAGCGTGTTGCAAAACGTGCATTGACAATGCGCATGGTCACCCGTAGGGACATGAGGCCAGCGACCCGCATCTGTGCTAGACTGCATGAACAATCATCCACGATCGCGTGTCTGCACTGACGAATATACATGGCCATGTATATTCGTCAGTGCAGACACGCAATACCGTGAAAGAAGTGAAGCCTGAATTATGGGCATCCGAAACTTGACAATTCAATGTCATCCCTGCAAAGGCACAACAGCGTTAAGGAGAACCCCTTGCTCCCAACGGGTCCGTGACCCGTGGGCTTAGTCTGAACAATCAGGGGCAACCTCGTCGGGTGTCGCCTTACGACTGCTTCGCAACCACTAGACCCGACTAGAGCTTAACTTAACGCCATTGACGCAGATGGGGAATGACAGTCGAAGCCAATTTATTGGATAATATACCTTCCATAGCGAAAGAAATGAGCACAGAATCAGCTATGAACGCTTAGCGTAATACGGTATCGGATCGCCATCCCATATTCCTATGCGTTGGCGACCTGCATTGCGCTCTCGAACCCGGCTGCCAGCGCAATCAACGCTTTGTCGGCAAAAGCAGGCCCCATGAACGAAATGCCCACAGGTAAATGGTGCAACTTGCCCATTGGCACCGTTACGTGTGGATAGCCCGCAACGGCGGGTAAGGTGCTGCATCCACCCAAATGCTTATCACCATTGATTAGGTCAATTGTCCATGCTGCGCTGGCAGTTGGCGCGCTGATCGCGTCCAGCTCATATTCGTCCATAAACTTGTCGATACCATTAGCCTGTGTGGCCTCGGTAATGTAGGCCAGCGTATCGAGGTACGCTTGCTCAGTCAGTGGCCCTTTGGCCTCGGCTCGTTCAAACTCTTCTTGTCCAAAATAATGCATCTCTTCGTCACGATGTTCGAGATTAAACTGGATGAGCTTTTCCAGCGTGAGTTGATTACAGTCGTTGGGTAGAGCCGCCAAATATTCATTAAGCGTATGCTTAAATTGATACGAGAGCACATCGTGACAGTCTGCCCAGAATTTGGCTGGTTGATCCCACGCCTTGGCCGGAATCTCGACCAATGTGGCGCCTTGATGTGCCAACAGTGTGAGCGCTTCTTCGAAGACGGCATCCACCCCTTCGTGTTTGCCCATCGTGGCGCGCAATATGCCAATGCGTTTTGACGTCAGTAGATTTCCATTCGCCTCGGGACGATAGGTCGATTCGATGTGTGTGACGGCGGCTGCGGTGGACGGATCTGCTGGATCGACGCCCGCCATGACTGCGAGCAAAATAGCCGCGTCGACCACGCACTTTGTCATGGGACCAGCCGTGTCCTGTGTGTGCGAGATTGGCACGATTCCAGTGCGGCTGACCAAGCCGACGGTTGGTTTGACACCGACGACGCCGTTAACGTTCGCTGGACAGACGACCGATCCATTTGTTTCGGTGCCCAGCGCGGTGACGGCCAAATTGGCGGCCACCGCTGCACCCGAACCAGAGCTGGAGCCACAGGGCGAGCGCGTTGAATCATGGGGGTTGCGACATTGTCCGCCCACTGCGCTCCAGCCGGATGAGGATCGGAATGAGCGAAAATTGGCCCACTCGCTTAGATTCGTCTTGCCCAAGATGATTGCGCCAGCGGCTCGTAACTTTGCCACGACCGGCGCATCGCGGCGGGTGTAGTTGTGCGCCAACGCGAGAGAGCCTGCGGTGGTGGGGAGCTCTACTGTTTCTATATTATCTTTGATAAGAATGGGGATCCCGTGCAGTGGCCCGCGTGGACCGTTTGTGGTGCGTTCTTCGTCCAACGCTTGCGCAGTGGCTTCGGCTTGGGGCGTGATGGCGATGATTGCATTTAACTTGGGGTTGCGCTGCTCGATTTTGGCGAGATAGTGTTGGGTGAGCGCAAGGGCGGTAAGGGTTTGATTTTGCATTTGCGCTTGCAGTTGTGGGATGGAGCTGTGCTGGGTGAGCTGCTCTATTTCTTGTCTGTTCATGGGTTGTGTCTCATTTGTATTTGGCGATGGCTTTCAAACTGTGCCAGGCCAGAAAGTAGCTGTCACGCGAGTATATTATAATGGACGTACGGTGTCTGTAATTCCTTTCGCTTTAAAGTGAGATAATGATGACGAATCAACTGCGTAGTACCTTAATCGAAGTTCCAGCGGGCATGATTGATTTTGGCGTGGGGCAGCCCGGGCCGTCGACATTGCCGCATGAGGTGGTTCGAAAAGCGGCGGCGCACCGATTTGCGCAGTCTGATTCGTTCCACTTGAACTATGGACCCGAACAGGGTGATGGCCCATTTTTGGCACTGCTGGCACAATTTTTGAGCGAGGGGTATTCGATCTCCATTTCGCCACTGTCGCTGATGGTGACGGCGGGCGCATCGCAGGCAATTGATTTGATTGTAAATTTTTTCTGCCAGCCGGGCGATACCATTTTTGTAGAGGAACCGACATATTTTTTAGCGCTGCCGATTTTTCGAGATTGCGGGTTGCAGATTGTTGGCATTCCTACAGATGAATGTGGGCTGCGAATTGATGCGCTAGAAGAGGCTTTGACGCGGCATACGCCCAAGTTTGTCTATACAATTCCGGCCCACCACAACCCAACCGGGGTGACGCTTTCAGCGGCGCGGCGGCAGCGGCTGCTCGAGTTGAGTTTGGCGCATGACTTTTATATTCTGGCAGATGAGGTCTATCAACTCCTGACCTATGACGATGCGCAGATTTCACTGCCTTTTGCTGCGATGATCGATTCTGAACGGGTTTTTTCGATTGGTTCGTTTTCGAAAATTTTGGGGCCAGGGATGCGACTGGGCTGGGTGCAGGCTGGTCCACAATTGATGGCGCGCTTGTTGAAGATTGGCTTTGTTTATAGCGGCGGCTCGCTCAATCAAATTTCGTCACAGATTGTGCGATCCGCGCTGGAGCTTGGTTTGCAGCAGCACTTTTTGGCTGAGTTGAAAGAGATCTATGGGCGGCGGCGCTCGGTGCTGTGTAGCGCGCTGCGCGAGCAGTTAGGTAATGTGATAACGTTTCGTGACCCAACTGGCGGATTTTTTGTGTGGGTGGCATTTGCCGAAGAGGTGGATACGGCGGCGTTGGTTGCGCCAGCAGCGGCAGAACAGGTGGGCATTTTGCCCGGTGTAAAGTTTGCCAGCAGCGGCGGGTTGACGAACACTATGCGCTTTTGTTTTGCGCATTACGAGGAGGCTGATCTGCTGGAAGGGGTGCGGCGGTTGGCACGCGTGTTTTGATTGGGTGTCCGAATGATGCGGCTGAATTGTAGGGACACGTGGTTTAGCGAATGGATCATGCGGCACGTTGGCGATAATGTAGGTCGCCAACGTGCTGCATGTCCCCACGGATTGTTGAGCTGCTAAATTATCCCAAATCAGGCTAACCTACGCCGGACCCGACCGCGATTTTGATGACGGTTTGATCGCCAAGCTTATACTTCCCGTTGAGCGCATCAAAGCCTTCGGCAATGCGTTCGAGGGGCAAGATGTGGCTAACGAGATCGGCAAAGGGAAACTCGTTGCGTTCGAGAACGGGGATGCCGCGCACGAAGTGGTTGAAGCGGCTGCCCCAGATGGCTTCCATACGCAGATTGCGGACCATCATGAGCTTGTTGACGTTGAGGGTGCTGTTGCCGATGTCTACGAAGTGACCAACTTCAACAAAGGTACCATCTTGTTTAACGTATTGTAGCCCTTCGGGGATGGCGGGGAGGAAACCGGCACATTCAAAGACGACTTCGGCCCCTTCGCCGCGTGGGGTCTGCGCCAGTACGTGCTGAACGCGCGCTTCGGTGTCGGGAAATTCTTCGATGTCGATGGTAATGTCTGCACCCAGTCGTTTGCCCAAAGAGAGTCGCTCTTTGGGGCCACCGACCATGATGATTTTGGCGGCACCGCTGATCTTTGCGCAGACCATTGTAAGCAGGCCGATTGCACCAGATCCCTGAACGATGACGGTATCGCCTATTTGTACGTTGGCGCGCATGGCCGAGTGGACACCGACGGCAAAGGGTTCTGCTAGCACCATAACGTTGGCTGGGCCGTCGGTTTTGATCATGCAGGTGTCGGGATCGGAGAGATAGATGTAGTCCGCAAAGCCACCGCTAAATGGGCTTTCTTTTGCTTCGCGGAAGCCATAGGCCACGCCACCGTTACGTGGGTGGAAGACGACACGATCACCTTCTTTGAGTGGATTCCCGAGGTAATCTTTTGTGACGCCTTTGCCAAGTCCGGTGATGATACCGACGGGTTCGTGACCCATTGCAACTTCGCCTTGGATGCTGTTTTGCCAGTTGTGCAAATCAGTCCCGCAGATGCCTGCTAGCTCTTGGTGCAGCAGTACGGTGCCGGGCGCTGGAACGGGAATGGGGTATTCGCGTATATCGAATGACTGTCCATGGGCGATGACTAAGCGACCTGTTTGTGTCATGGTAATCGGTTCCTTTTCTCGTTTTTAGATTTGGTGTGTGGTAAATTATAGCACGCGTTGTGGTGTGGATGGAATCGGTGAAAATGGATTAGATGCAATTTATGTGGGGATAGTATGGCAGTGCAATCGGGTGGGTAATGTTGGCACGATTGCGCTGCCGCCACCGGTTGCATTGGGGCATGAAGGTGCTGGTATTGTGGAGCGAGTCGGCGAGAGTGATTTTATCCTTTGTGACCTATTGCGGTTAGTGTTCAATTTGTCGGGAACAGCGAATCTGTTTGTGTGACCGTTATATACTTGGCACGGGTTAAAACTGGACATTTCCCCTGAGTAAAGATGTTCATTTCTAACCCGTTCGTAGTATAAGACAAAACCGGGGCGTTTGCTGGACAATACGTGCCGCTTGCACAATGCTAAAGGAGAAGATATTCCGCAGATGACGCGTTTGGCTGACACTGCGGTGATTGTAGGGATGACGCATGGCGATGAGCAAATATTGGTATCGGTGCAACCGTGGACGCGCATCGAGCGACGCTTGATTGGCTGCTTTTATGGATCAGCACAGCCGCGTGTTCATATGTTAGAGTATTTGAAGTATTATGGTGAGGGCAGTTAAAGTTAGATGAGTTGATTTCGGCGAATTATAAGCTGGATGAAATTAATGACGCATTCGATGCGTTAGTCTTTAGGGAGAATGTGCGCGGCATTATTTTGTTTGATGATTGAGGCTAATCCTTTGGTGGGTCATTATTTGGGCGTAGCTAGATGTCGGATCAGCGCGTCGATTGCTAAGAAGTAGCTGTTGCGCCCAAAGCCCGCTATCACGCCAAGGCAGACGGGGGCGAGGGCGGAATGGTGCCGAAATTCTTCGCGGGCGTGGACGTTGGAGATGTGGGTTTCGACCACAGGCAGATCGACTCCAGCGATGGCGTCGCGCAGGGCAATGCTGTAGTGGGTGTAAGCCCCTGCGTTGAAGATGATGCCGTCTGCCCAGTCGCACGCATCGTGGATCGCATCAACGAGAGCGCCTTCGGAGTTGGACTGGAACGCGGTCAACTCGACGTCGTGTTTGCTGGCATATTGGGCGAGCGCTTGGGCAAGGTCGTCTAAAGTTTCGGATCCGTAAATTTTGGGCTGGCGCGTGCCAAGCAGGTTTAAATTTGGGCCATTAAGCAGAAGGAATTTATGCTTCATTGTAGTTTCTCTTTTGGACGATGCTGGTCGTGTTGGTCCCTATACTGGGCATCATTGCCTTTTGATGAGTGGACCCGCAAGGATTGACAGTCGAAGGCTTATTCAATATTTATGATACTACAAGGCCAAAAGTTTGGCATGTTAGAAATAGATAGGCCACTACTTGAACCGAGGGTATGTTGATTGACGCACAGCTAAATGACGGGATCCATTTTTTGGCGGAGCATGGATTAAACTTGTTCGCCGTGTTCGATTGCGCCACGCTGCCGCAGCCGATTTACAATGCTTTTGCCACCGATGGCATTCCGCTCGAACCGTACAGTCGACTTGTGTTGTTCGGCAATGGGGGCGGCCATCTATGGGAAGCCCTAAAGAGCAGCACAATGGGGCGCGGCATCGACAGCGCGGATCCTGTGGACGATTTTTCCCAAAAGTTGACCGAGCATTTTATATGCCACTACCTGCCCGCCGCACAGACGCACATCTTTTACCCTGGCCCGTCATCGGTCTCGTTGATGCAGTTGGGCGCGCTAGCAAATTGGAGCCATCCATCGCCGTTGGGATTGGGCATTCATCCGCATTATGGGCTGTGGTTTGCCTATCGGGCTGCGTTTTTGACGACGGCTGTGCTGCCATTGCAGCGTAAGGAACTGTCGGCGCGACCATGTGACTCGTGCGTTGAAAAGCCTTGCGTTACGGCTTGTCCCGCTGGAGCGACTTCGGATAGTCAACCGTTTGACGTACAAATTTGCTATGACCACCGACTACAATCGGGATCGGATTGCGCAAGCCAATGTTTGGCGCGCGCGGCTTGTCCCGTTGGTGCCGAGTATGTTTATTCGAACCAACAAACAGCGCATCATTATGAGCTTTCCTTATCCATGGCTAAGAGATACTTGCAGACCCAACAATCGCCCCAAAAAAATATTGTTCTAACTGGCTTTATGGGGACGGGGAAGACGACTGTGGGCAAGCTACTGGCGGCTGAATTGGGCTACCAGTTTGTCGATACGGATGAGTTGATCGAAGCGCGCTTGGACCGCACGATTCCCCAGATTTTTGCTGAGTTGGGCGAAGCTGCTTTTCGTCAAACCGAGGCCGAGATTGCGGTGGAAGTTGCGCAGAAGAGCGGAGTGATTGTGTCAACTGGCGGGGGGCTGATGTTGAATCCGCAGAATGCCGTGGCGCTTGGCGATACGGGTCATGTTTTTTGTTTGGCTGCAACCGCAGAGGAAATAGTGGCGCGCGTGCTGGCCGATGAAGCCGGGGCCGAGCGTCCGTTGCTGGCTAGCCCAAACCCCGAGGCGCGGGTTGTAGATCTGTTGACCGAACGCGCCGAAGCATACGGACAGTTTGCGCAGATCCCAACGACGGGTCGAACGCCAGACGATGTGATGCTGGCGATTCTCGATGCGATTGACAAATCGTGATCGGAGCGATATAGTTCAAGAATAATTTTTGCCACAAAAATACAAAAACCACAAAAATATCAACCCAAGAAAGGCTTTTCTCTGCGCTCTCTGCGTCGAAACAAGTTGAAATACAAATTAGGTAAATCCAAAAATGGCAGATTTTGAAAATATTCTCTTTGAGCAAGCAAATGGAATTGTGACCATTACGCTCAATCGACCCGAAAAATACAATGCACTAACTGAAAAGGTGTCGCAAGAATTGATTGCCGCATTGAAGACGATTGAACGGGATGATGGCGCCCGCTGTGTTGTGTTGACCGGCGCGGGCAAAGGTTTCTGCGCTGGGCAGGATCTGACCGAGGTACAAGATCGCGGCGAGAATTTTTCGCTGCGCGATCATCTAAATCAAAATTACAATAAGATGGTTCAGAGTATGCGTGCGCTAGAAAAGCCAATTATTGTGGCCGTTAATGGCGCGTGTGCCGGTGCTGGATTTGGTTTAGCATTGGCGGGCGATTTCCGTTATGCGTCGGATTCCGCAAAATTTTTGACTGCCTTCATCGGGATTGGTCTTGCGCCAGATACGGGTGTTTCGTACTGGCTGCCGCGTATGATTGGTCCGGCTCGCGCGGCGGAAATGCTCTTTACGAATGAGCGAGTTGATGCGGAGACAGCCGCGCAGATCGGCATTGTGAATAAGGTTTTTGCTGCGGATGAACTGATGGCCGAAACTATGAAGGTTGCGCAGCATCTTGCGCAAAGCCCCACCCGCGGCATCGGCTTAAGTAAGCGTGCGCTCAACAAGTCCATGGGCGTGACGTTTGACGAAATGCTCGATTATGAAGGCCATCTGCAAGATGTGGCCGCCAGAACAAGCGACTATGTCGAAGGGACGAGCGCATTCCGCGAGAAGCGTAAACCGCAGTTCACGGGGAAGTAGGGGGAACTATCCTGCTGAGATACAAAAGCTTGAAAAAGCAAAATTCATATTGGATCATTAACTTTGGAGAAAAATAGCTCTGTTAGCCATTGCCGACTATATCTTCTTTCGAAAACCGCCAGAACAGCAGGCAACGCCTGCCCTTTTTGACCATGTGAAACAATCAATTTTTATATTGTCTCTTTCAAACTCGAGCGGACCGAGGGTACGGTTTTGCAGACTAGTGATAATAACGTCTCTCTTTTGATACTCATCTAGACTCTTGGTGAATCCCGTGCCAACCTTCTAATCCATCGCCAGTCGAAAGATATGTAAAACCATAGCCAGATTGCAAATTAATGGCCATTGTCTCGCCAGGTGCCCCTACCACTACGTCAGCTCGGGTGTCGTTATCGAAATTACCAATGGCAATGGCCCAACCAAAGCGGTCATCAGCTTCTTCACTGCCCAACTCCATTTGACCAAATTGTCTTTTTGGGTAGAGTTGTTTTTCAATTGCATAAAAGGTAAAAGCCGCGCCAGCTCTATAGTTTTGAGGTGGTGAATCTGGCCGTTCGCCGGATGGCTGGTGATGAAGTATCCGGTAGCGGTGGAGGGTAATTGCACCCTAATAAGTTTTCTACAGTGATTTTATTCTTAGAGAGCATCTGTGACAGATGCTCTCTTTCCTTCTGATTTCTGATTCGAGATATTTGACCTAAAGCTTTATTAAATATTTCTAAGGCTTCTACATATCGTTTTTGTCCTAGGTACGATAATCCCAATTCATCCATTGCATTAATTATACGTGCATGATCAGTATGCTTTTGCCATATTTGTACGGCTCGCAAGCTTGACATTTCGGCTAGCGGCCAGTTTCCTAGCCGACGATATTGGATTGCCATGTTGCCATAAACCATTGCTAAGCTTACTTCATCATTGAGTTGCCTGAAAGCTTTTTCGGCTTTTGAATATGATTCGATTGCCTCAGTGGCTCTACCCAATTTTGCATTGGAAATTCCTAGATTCATCTTCGTTGTAGCTTGATTCGCAATATCACCAATTTCCTCAAGAATTATTAAAGCTTCAACAAATATATCAATGCTTTCGCTGTATTTTTGTTTTGCTATGTAGACCCGACCTAGATTATTAAGCCCTAACGCAATCAACCTTTTGTTTTTGTGTTGTATGCGGATTGCAAGTGCTTCTTGGAAAAAATGCTCAGCTTGCGTAAATTCATAAGCCCGAAACGCAATCTCCCCTTCAAGATAAAAGCAGGTTGCGCGTTCAGCACAATTAACATCGCATAATTTAAGAGTTTCTTGTATTCGCTGTTGCGCTTTTTTGTAATCAGTTAATCTAAATGAAATATAGGCCAATCTAGCAATCGCTTTGGCCTGACCTGCCTGATCCTGCGTGATTTTGTAGCCGTTTAGGCTCTGGTTGACGTACTCTTCAGCCAATTCATAGTTGGTACTTAGCTGGTAGATAATACCTATGTTCAAGATCAGCTCGGCCTTAGCCGATAGATCTCCAACACGCTCACATTTACGAACGCCTTTCATGAGATAGGGTATCCAGTTCTTGCGGAATCCAGCTTGTTCCAAAAGTGGTGCAGCCGTTAACAATAGTTTGCAAACTATAGGCCAATCATTGCATTCCTGTAGTGCATAATCTAGAAGATGTAAGAGCTTTTCCTGATCAACTGGGGAATGGACAAACCGGTCACCTTGAACAATGCTTAGTGATTGCTTGACACGATTTGTAATGTATTGTTTAAAAACATTTTTATAAGCATTCTGCACCTCTACGCCCACATCACCACCTGCTTATGCAAGAACGTTCTTGTTAAATTATGAATCGAATAGCGTCGATCATTCAGTCCCCCGAGGCTGTTGACCAAATTGAGCGTCACCAACTGCTTGAGCGCATTACGTAGATCGCTTCGTTTCAAATCACATGTTGCCAGTAGCTCATCAATCGAATCACCACAGGGGGTAGTCAAGAGCATCGCAATCAAAGCACGGCGTGCCGCTTCATTTAAACGGTCCCATGCGCGGCGGTAGATGAACGTATAAAGATTTTCAGCCGTTTCAGTTCGGGCTTCGACCAAGTCTTCCAAGATCTCCCGCAGGTCATGAATGTGAAGCTGACCAACCACGAGATGAAGCGCTAGCGGGTTGCCACCCACCGTTTTATAGATAGGCTGCAATTCTTCATCAGCGGCAGCCACAACGTGGGGCAGATTGCTCGACTCCGCTTCGTTGCGGATCAATCGAATGGCTTCGGGTTCGCTCAGCTCTGGCACCTGAAAATGGAACACATCACGAGCAGAATAGAGACTCTTGCGCGAAGTTAAGATAAATTTGGTCGGGTTTGTCAGCGGGCGCAATGTTAGGATCAGCGCTTCAACATCTTCCACCGTCTCCAAATTATCGATTACAACCAAACATTTGTGCGATGTCAGATGGTGAGAAAGTCTATTCTTCACCTGTTCATTATCAAACGACGCTGGGCGTGGAACGTCGGGCAACAACTGCTCATAAAGCTGCTCAAAGAGTGCCTCAGCCGTCAACGCAGGGCCATCAATCTCTCCTATCATGCCGCTCATATAGAGCTCGGTCTGGCGTGCGGTAATCCAAGCAACTTGCTCCCAAGAGACATCGTTCACAATCGCATCACGCGCCAGCACATCCGCCAACGTCGTCTTGCCGATCCCCCCGATCCCTTCAATCGCTATGATCGCAGGTGCATCATGTGCAGCAAGCTTTTCGCTTAATATCGCTATATACGTCTCAATGTTAATCAGATTGGTATTGGGTTGAAATTCGAGCGCATCGAGTAATTGCCGACAATGCTCTTGCCGAGCCTCGCTTTCCATCTCAAGCAAAATCCGAGTAAGCTGCGCAACCGCTTCATTCTGTTTGTTATAGACAGTTGACTCGGCAATATTGAGATGATTTGCAACCTCAAGAACAGGTTTACCATCTAAATAGCGATAACGCAAAACGAGTTCAAGCTCGGCATTTTCAACAGCAAGTTTTTCGAGCCCCTGCTGCAAAATTGCGTTAACTGTATATCGGTTTGAATCACCTTCACACCGCTGCAATGCTTGAAATAGGTACAAACCCGATAGCGCTTCTTGGGCACTACTGTCTCTATGCCAATGCTGGAGCGCAAGCAACAGAACGTTATGTTGAATGATTTGGGGAGACTCAGGTTCAGAATGGGTATTTTGGATCATGCCATAGTCTCTCTAGTGGACATTGGGTGAGCAGAACGGGTTGATGGTGACGCCTACGATTCTTATTAGAAGTATGCAATTAGCATTTCTAACAATAGAAACTTAATTGTAAATTTTATCACATTCCTGCCGCTGCCAACAACTGCATATGAAGCGTATATGCAAGAGTAAGTAGAAATTCGGAGGAGATACAGAGTAAAATAGAGATTTTGTGAGTCGATTGTGCGTTTTCTGTAGCTTCATAGAGCTCGCTATAGCTTTTTAGAGCTGTGCTTCTGGCGTCTATAGAGATCATGTGGAACAGGTTCATCAACTATATGTTATGGTAAAAGCACCCTTACCCGATTCACTACAATTATGACACTCTCTACTTAACAAGTATATATTTGCCGTACCAGCGTAGACCACGAGCAGGGCTTGCATTCTGATTATCGTTAGCTCAGATAGTATCCCTGAGCTCAATACCCTAGGGTTTAAAAGATGGCGAAAAATAGCGAGTACAATCTCGTTTTTTGGGGAAAAAGTTTTGATGAAGCAGCGGCGACATTATTTATTACTGAACTGCGGCAGGCAGGTCTGCGCGTTAAACTTGTGGGGCTAGATGGACGCAATCCTTCTGGCGCTCATGGTTTGGCTTTAGTGCCAGACTGGACCATAAGCGAAGCCCAACTTCAAGAGCAAAATATTACCTCTATCATCCTGCCTTGTAGCCCCACCTTATGGCATCGTGTCGCCACTGACCCTCGTGTTGCAAATTTTATACAAACGACGCATACCAATGGAACAAGTTTGGTGGTAAGAGAGATGGAGTTTGATTCATCTACAAAACAAAAAGCGTTTGATTCTCTTTTCACTGTAAAACATGTCATTACCTATCCAGTACAGGATAAGTTATTGCCATTCATTCGAAATCTTGTCACACGCATGTTGCCTACCTCTAGCCAAACACGGTCCGCAGGCCAAGCAGCTTAAGGCTAATTTTACGTTACATCAACCATCGTTCGCACATCGATTCGCTGAGGTAAAACTTGGAACGCCAACAGTGGCACTACCTGCAAGCTCAATTTAGCCGTATCGACATTCTTGTTCGGCGCGAAGTACGACGCTGGGTGTTTGCTGGGCAAGATCCAAACGACGATTACCGCGGTATGTACGTAACACAAGCCGAAGCCGAAGCGCTGCTCGAACGCCCCTTTGGCACAAGCTGGGGCCAGTGGATCGAACTGCCCGCCGAAGAAGAGGCCGCCTTTGAAACAGAACGCAAAGCAGCCCAGAAAGAGATCGACAAGATAGCAAAGCACCTTAAAAAAACTGGCCAAATACCCCTTTTGGAAAAACTGGCCAAAAATTTTGGTTTAAGCCCAACAGAACTCGACATCCTGCTGATCGCCATCGCCCCAGCATTTGATACCAGTTACGAACGGCTCTATGGCTATCTTCAGGATAACGTTACCAAACGACGGCCATCGGTTCGATTAGTGCTCGATCTCTTGGGTGCGCCCGGTGTCGATCAATTCGAGCTAGCCGATCACCTAATTGAATCCGCACCGCTCTTTGCCCACGGCCTGCTCGAACAGATCATCGAACCGCCACCCGCCAACGCACACTGGCTCAACCAAACGCTTCACGCCGACGAGACGATCATTGCTTGGCTGCGCGGTCACTATGAGCATCATGGGCTGTTAGCGGGCCAAGTCCGTCTGGAACAGGTGACGGCCACCGAAACTGATTCAATTTTGGCCGGTCCATCCATCGAGCCACTCTCAGCCGCACTGCAAGCGACGGAATCACCCGGGAAATTGCCCATCATCGCCCTGCACGGGCCAGACCAACTGCGCCAAAACGCAGCCGCCCGTCTACTCGCAGACACAACTGGCAGACCACTCTTAACCGTCGGCCTAAAATCGCACATAAAAGAAACTGGTTACAAAGAAACACCAAGCAACGAACCAACATCAGTCGAGCAGACCATTCGCTTAGCCCTACGCGATGCCCGCCTAACCGGCGCAATTGCCTATCTGTGCGACTGGGACGTTTGCCTCAACATCGACAACCATGCGCCATCCAATCTGCTGACCCAACTTTCTGATCATCCCGACTTGGTTATCTTATCCAGCGAGCGCCAATGGCAGCCCAAAGGCATCCAGCGCAGCCGACCCATATTGTGGCAAAACTTCGGCGCACCAACCTACAGTCAGCGTCAAACCATCTGGCAACACTACCTGCACGAGCTATCAGACAACGAACTGACCGTGCCACAGAACGAACTCGAAAACCTAGCCGGTCAATTCGAGCTAACCAGCGGCACCATCCGCGACGCAGTCGCAGCAGCCCGAGATGCATTCAACCAACAACGGCCAAACACAGATCACCGTTTACCAATCACCGACTGCCTGTTCTTATCCGCTCGCCGCTACTCAAACCCGCGGCTCAGCACCTTGGCCAGCAAAATCGAACCCCGTTACGAATGGGACGACATTGTACTACCCACGGATCAGCGCGACATCCTGCATGAACTAATCGCCACCGTGCGCCAACGCAACAAAGTGTTAGACGAATGGGGCCTCGGCAAAAAACTCACCGCCAGCAGAGGCGTAACCGTCCTCTTTGCTGGCCCACCCGGCACCGGCAAAACCATGGCCGCCGAAGTAATCGCAGGCGAACTTCGGCTAGATTTGTACAAAATCGACCTCTCATCGGTGGTCAGCAAGTATATTGGTGAGACCGAGAAAAATTTGGAGAAGATCTTTAACGAGGCGTCGTCTAGCAACGCGATCCTCTTCTTCGATGAGGCCGACGCAATTTTTGGCAAACGCTCCGAGGTAAAGGATGCGCATGATCGTCACGCCAATGTTGAGGTGGCTTATCTGTTACAGCGCATGGAAGGGTACGACGGTATCACAATTTTAGCCACCAATCTACGTGGCAATTTAGACGAAGCCTTTACCCGTCGGCTCCATTTTGCGGTCGATTTCCCTTTCCCACGTGCAAAAGATCGCCTACACATCTGGCAAACGCTCTTCCTGATCAATGTTCCAAAATCTGACGATCTAGACCTAAGCTTCTTTGCTGAAGAATTCGAACTTGCGGGAGGAAGCATCCGTAATATTATTGTTGGTGCAGCTTATTTAGCTGCAGATAATGGACAGATGGTCACTCGTGACCATTTATTACACGCAACTATGCGAGAATTGCGCAAGATGGGGCGATTGGTTGGGGATAAGCCAACTTTTGAGCAGTCTTGATGAATTAGGCTAATCCAGAAAAATAACTATCTAGGTTTTCTAAAATAGCTTGCGGCCATGTAGTATATTTTGCTTTTTAGAATAGAGTTGTTCCTAAATACACGGTATACCTAGTGACAGTCACCTACTCATGCCTAATTGGGAACAACTCTAATGGCCTAACTAAAGCACAACAAGATTAAATCTGACTCACAGCTTTGCGTTGAGATTGAACTAATTATGACTAACTCGTTAATCGGCCAAGAGATAGATAAATATCAAATCAAGTCCCGCCTCGGCGATGGTGGCATGGGATCGGTTTACCTTGCCCATGACAATACATTAGCACGCGATGTGGCGATTAAGATCATGCACCCCCATTTTGCGCGGCAAGATACGTTTCGCCAGCGCTTTCAGCTAGAAGCCCAAGCTATGGCGAAGTTAAGCCACAGCGGAATCGTTCAGGTCTATGACTTTGGCGAGCGAGATGGCTGGCTCTATATTGCAATGGAGTACATCCGTGGTGGTAATTTGCGGCAGATGCTAGATGCGTTGCAGGCACACGACCAATGGATCACGCTTGCTGAGGCACTAGAAACTGTTCGACAGTTAGCGTTAGGGCTTGAATACGCACATAATAACAATATTCTGCATCGAGATATCAAGCCCGCTAACATTATGGTGAAGTCCGTTCCTAGCGGAATTTTAGATTACCAACCCGTAATTACAGATTTAGGGTTGGCAAAACTCGAAGGTGGTAAACGCATTACATCCACTGGTACGGCAATGGGCACGCTGGCCTATATGTCGCCCGAACAAGCCAGAGGGATCAACTTAGATCGACGTAGTGATATCTATTCTTTAGGCATCTTGCTTTATGAACTGGTTTGTGGGAAGTTACCATTTGTTGCAGAAAATTGGTCTAAAGCATTGCGACAACATACGGAGGAGCCGCCACCACTATTAGAACTATCACGTCCTGATATTCCATCTGACGTGGCCGCTATTGTACTCAAAGCCCTGCAAAAAGACCCAAGCGGTCGTTTTACGTCTGCGGCAGCGATAGCGGTTGCAATCGAACGATTGTCGCCAGACACTTTGTTAGCAACAGTTCCGCCGAATGCGGTTGCTGGTGCCACTTCAATTAAAACAGTGCTGCAGCAAAGTCTCGTTTCACCCCGTTTTCAGTCACTTTTTGACGACTTTCCTTCACTTGTCGCAGCAGAAACAGCGATTCAGCTCCTCAATGCTGATGGGTCAGTGGAGACGGTTGCCTTAAACCAAACATCTTATGCGCTTGGGCGCAGCAGTAACAATGATCTCGTCATTAATGACGACAAAGCATCGCGTGAACATGCCCGAATTGATACCAATGGGCAGACCTTTCGAGTAACGGACCTTGGTAGCGCCAACGGTACATTTCTGGGCAATAGCCAGTTACTCGCTAACGTGCCACAAGAGTGGAACCCAGAACAGGCTCTGCGGATTGGCCAGCATTACCTTCGGCTGGTGCCCGCCCAGGCGCAGTCAGCTTTAGTCACAAAGATTCAACCTATTGGCACACCTAGCGATTCTACTACTCCACCAGATATGCGTCTGTTTATTCCCCAAGACAGGGCAATCGTACAACCCGGACAAACGGTGGCCTTACCAATTGTTTTGGTCAATCAGAGTGTTCAAGTATCACGCTTTGATTTATCTGTAGAGGGTGTGCCGTCTGACTGGATTG